>Ga0105238_10000368_pt1 | contig 48371 bp, 42 predicted proteins | sample KBSC34metaG_FD_81526 | JGI IMG/M metagenome (GOLD analysis project Ga0105238, IMG submission 81526) | Corn rhizosphere microbial communities from Kellogg Biological Station, Michigan, USA - KBS C3-4 metaG | ecosystem: Host-associated > Plants > Roots > Rhizosphere > Soil | place: Michigan, USA...
GCGCTTCTTGCCTTCCTTCTGCTTTTCAAGCAGCTTGCGTTTGCGCGTAATGTCGCCGCCATAACACTTGGCAAGCACATTCTTTCGCATCGCCGCAACCGTTTCGCGGGCGATGATCTTGGCTCCGATCGATGCCTGAATGGGAACCTCAAACATCTGCCGGGGAATCAGTTCGCGCATCTTGCTGACCAGCGCCCGGCCGCGTTCATAAGCGAAGTCGCGATGCACGATGATCGAAAGAGCATCAACGGGATCGCCCGCCACAAGGATGTCTAGCTTCACCATTGGCGATTCCCAAGTGCCTGAGAGGTGGTAATCCAACGAGGCGTATCCGCGCGAGACAGATTTCAGGCGATCATAGAAATCGAGGACGATCTCATTGAGCGGCAGTTCATATTGCAGCATCACGCGCGTCGCGCTGACGTATTCGAAGCTCTTCTGCTTGCCGCGCTTCTCTTCGACCAGCGCGAGAATCCCGCCAACGAATTCTTCATTGGTAAGGATGGTCGCCAGAATCACCGGTTCCTCGACTTTCTGTGTTTCGCTGGGATTTGGCCAGCGCGAGGGATTGTCGACTTCGATGAGTTCGCCGTCGGTTTTGGTGATCTTGTAACGCACGCCGGGTGCGGTCGTGATCAGGTCAAGCCCGAATTCGCGCTCCAGCCGCTCCTGAATGATCTCCATGTGAAGCAAACCCAGGAATCCGCAACGGAACCCGAAACCCAAGGCCGCGGAACTTTCCGGTTCGAAAAAGAATGAAGAGTCGTTGAGCCGAAGTTTTTCGAGGGCTTCGCGCAGCTGCGTATGCTCGTGCGCATCGACCGTATAGAGGCCGGCGAAAACCATGGGTTTGATGTCCTCAAAACCAGGCAGGGGTTCCAGAGCAGGATCGCCGTCGTCGGTAACCGTATCGCCGATCTTGGTGTCGACAACATTTTTAATATTCGCGATGAGGAACCCGACTTCGCCGGCCACCAATTCCTCCACTTCGACAGGCTTAGGGGTCAGCACCCCGAGGGTCTCTACATCGAACGTGCGACCATTCGACCAGAGCCGAATCTTCTGTCCCCGATGCAGCCGTCCTTCAAAGACGCGTACCAGCACAATCACGCCGCGATAGGGATCGAACCAGGAATCGAAGATGAGCGCTTGCAGCTTCCGCTCGGAATTTCCTTTCGGAGGATGCACGTGCTTTACGATGGCTTCTAGCACATCGGGCACCCCTTGCCCGGTTTTAGCGCTTATGGAAATCGCACCGCTTGCATCGAGCCCGACCGCGCCTTCAATCATCTCCTTCGTGCGCGCGATGTCGGCGCTCGGGAGGTCAATCTTATTGATGACCGGAATGATCTCTAATCCGTGGTTGATCGCAAGATAGGAATTCGCCAAGGTTTGAGCTTCAACTCCTTGCGAGGCATCCACCACCAGCAACGCACCCTCGCAAGATGCCAGCGAGCGCGAAACTTCATAGGAAAAGTCGACATGGCCGGGCGTGTCGATCAGGTTGATCTGATAGACCTCACCGTTCTGGGCGGTGTACACCATGCGAACGGCATGGGCCTTGATGGTGATGCCACGCTCCCGCTCGAGGTCCATGGAATCAAGCACTTGTGCCTGCATCTCACGGGCGGTCAGTGCGCCGGTCAGCTCGAGCAGTCGGTCGGCAAGCGTCGACTTGCCATGATCGATATGCGCGATGATCGCGAAGTTGCGGATGTGCTGGGGATCCATGGGAGCGGCGTAGTCCTAATTTTAGCAGGCGGGGTTAGCTCGGCCACAGAAGCCGAGTGCTTGCTTAGAAGGCCTTTCGGACGATGGATCCGGTCACCCCAGCCGCTCCAACTCTCGCCGATTTCGCGATGGCTCTCTCCCGGGGTCGCGGAACTCAAGGCCGAACGGGTCTCCGCTCAATAGGGCCGAGACGCCATCGAATCGTTCTCGAGGCGTTGCCGAATCGAACCAGTGCTCCGACGTTTTCTACCCTTGCAGTCAAACTGAACAACTCATGGCTCTGAGCCCGGATCCCCGAATACCTCGGCCGTGAACGCCTCGATCACGGCACCTGCCTTCCATGCATTCAACGGCAGGCCGGCTTTGTGGCAGGTTTGTTCGAGAAAGGTGATGCGGTCCCAGCCGTGCTCGACGGGAACTTGAGGGAGGAGCAATCCGCGATGACCGTGCTGGGAAATGATGAGGCCATGGCGGCCTACGGCTACCTCCTCCGGCTGAAGGGAAAAAACCTGCGACAAAACGCTGATCGAAATCTTCAGTCCAAGAGCCTCGGACAAGGTTACGGGAGCGAAGCGGGGATCTTCGAATGCAGCAGATTGCGAGGTCTCAACCACGGTTTTGTACAGGGGCATGACGGCTGTGGGGTAGCCCACGCATCCCCGCAATTGGCCGTTGGAATAAACCGTTGTAAAGGCACCGCGCGATTCGGAAAGATGCGCCGAGGGCGAGAACGGCAGCGGTTCGCGGTTTTCGAGCGGGGCAAGAATTGCCTCATGGGCAAGTTGCAAAAGTGCCGTTCGTTCTTCCTGGGTGTATTGGGGCCCGAGTTCTGGTGGGCCGGACAGTTTCGATGAGGTGTCAGATGACTGCGGCATTGCTCTTCTTACGCCGGCTCAGGACAAAGGCGCGGCGCCGCCGTTTTTCCACGCGGTGGTCAATCTTCTTCCAGAACCCGACGAAGTAGTCACCCGCAGACCAGAGCGACAAGAGCACCATGAACCAAATCGCCACCAGCGCGATCCAGTACACGGGGAAAAAATAGCCGTGATAAACGGGCCACTCCTGCCAGCGATGGGCGAGGATTACCGCCACGACCGAGACGATCTGCACCACCATCTTGAATTTGCCGAGGTCGCTGGCTTCAATGGTGAAACCTTCCGAGGCGGCGATGCTGCGCAGCCCACTGACCAGGAACTCCCTGCCGATAACAATGACGGCAACCCAGGGCGCGACAAGCGCAGGGTTGAACTGAACCAGGGTGATGAAGGCGGCGGTAACCAGCAGCTTGTCCGCCAGCGGATCCAGCAACATTCCCATGGTGGTGATTTGGCCGCGCTTGCGGGCGATGTAGCCGTCGATTCCGTCGGTAATGGAGGCGGCAATAAACAGGATGCAGGCGATTAATTCCTTCTCGCCATGGATGCTGGTGAGGCGTGTGGTCGAGAGCACCCAGATGAACAGCGGGATGCTAAAGATACGGGTAAGCGTGATGGAATTCGGAAGGTTCACAACTTGGCTACGCTTCTAAATTATGCTCCAGGGTGGGGTGCGAAGCAACGGAAAGCCGGGCAGGACGAGATTGTGGACCCCAGGGCAGGGTCATTGCTCCGGGCCCCTGCTTGGCGTAGGATCGCCTCATCAGGGAGTGAGTCATGAATTGTGAACGATGCCTGATTGCGGCTGCCGTGTTCCTAGTTACCGGACTTGGACTGATCTTTGGGTTTACCCACGGAACCCTGGGGTTCGGGGCGGCTTATCCTGTTGCGGGAACAGCACTCGAAGTCTCCCTCAAGACCACCGGTCTCCCCGCCCTGGCCGGCCTCATTTCGACGCTAGTTGGCGTCCTGCTGCTCATCATTGCACTGGTGCAAGCTCTGGTGGCGCAAGTGCCCAGCGAACCGGCGAAGGCTCCCACGACCAAAGTCGCATAAAAAGGCGGGTGCCTAGAACGCGCGGTTCAGTTCGAGCATCGCTCTTGATTTATGGTTTTCCCGACGCCTGATGCGCGATGATCTGGTCCTTGATCTTGTCGTAAGTGGCCTGTGGAATCACCTTCTTGGTGACTAAGTCGTGCTTGGTCTTGTAGGGCCGGTTGGCAACAATCTTCCCGGAGTATGCGTCCCCGATTCCCGGCAAAGACTGCAGTTGATCCTTGGTGGCCGAGTTAATGTCGAGCTTCTCAGCCGCCGAGGTAGCGGTTTTCGCCTTGGCGGTGGATGTTGTCTGGGCCTTGGAATTCGCCGTTCCTGCGCCTGCTTGAGCTGCAAGGTTGGCGGTGAGAACCATGGCTGCTGCGGCGGTGAAAAGGAAAATCCAAAATCTGCGCATACTTCCTCCTTTTGGCCCCGATGAGATCTTGAGTCTCTGCTGCCGCTTCCTCAAGCGAGACGCCCCTCGGACTCCGCTGCCGCCTAAGCGTAAATTCCGCGCTGGCGGACAGTGTAGGCCACCCGGTCGATGGCCAACATGTAAGCGGCAATGCGGTTGTGCACGTTGTGAGTGTCGGCATAACGGACCACATCATTGAAAGAATTGATCATGATGTCTGCCAGCTGCTCGTTGACCACGGATTCCTTCCAGAAATATCCCTGACGGTCCTGCACCCATTCAAAATACGACGTTGTGACGCCGCCCGCATTGCAGAGGATGTCTGGAATTACAAAGACTTTGTTGGAAGCGAGGATTTCGTCAGCTGCTGCCGTGGTCGGCCCATTCGCACCCTCGGCAAGAATCCGGCAGCGAATCTTTGCTGCATTGCGGCTGGTGATCTGGTTCTCCGTCGCGGCGGGAATCAGGATCTCGCATTCGCTCTCGAACAGTTCGATGGGATCGACCTTCTCTGCCTCCGGGAATCCCGAAATGTTGCGGTGCTGCTCGCGATGTTCCCAAAGCGCATCGAGGTCAATGCCCTTTTTGTTGAAGATCGCTCCATCGACTTCGATGATGCCGATGATCTTGTACCCGGCTTCATGCATCAGTTTTGCGGCATTCGATCCCACATTGCCGAAGCCTTGGACGATGACGCGGGTATTTTCAGGACGGAGGCCAAACTTCTTGATCGCCTGATCACAGGTGATCATAATCCCCCGTCCGGTAGCCTCCCGGCGTCCGCGAGAGCCTCCGATGTTGATCGGCTTTCCGGTGACGACCGCCGTGACCGTCTGGCGCATGTGCATGGAGTAGGTATCCATCATCCACGCCATGACTTGTTCGTTGGTGTTCATGTCGGGCGCGGGAACGTCCTTTTCAGGGCCGATAAATTCCACCAGCTCCGCGGTGTAGCGGCGAGTCATGCGTTCCAGTTCGCCAGGCGACATGTGGTGCGGATCGCAAATGATTCCGCCCTTTGCGCCGCCGAATGGGATATTCACGACCGCACACTTCCAAGTCATCCAGCTGGCAAGAGCGCGGACTTCGTCGAGAGTCACATCCGGCGAATAACGCACACCTCCTTTAGCAGGTCCGCGGGCAATGGAGTGCTGGACGCGGAAGCCGGTGAACACTTCCAGCCGGCCATCATCCATAGACACCGGTATGTGAACGATCAGCTCACGATTGGGATATCGCAGGACCTTTACCAGGCCCTCATCCAGATTCAGCTTCTTTGCAGCGGCGTCGAAACGGGCGGACTGAGCCTCCCAAGGATTGATTTCCTGCTCGAGGGAAACGGTCATAAGTTCTCCGTGCTACCACGCTAGCTCCGCAGATGAAGGCTACGAGGCCTTCGGGCTGGCAGAAGCGGCGGAGCAGAACTCGGCTGCGGCCAGCAGGCAAACGTCCTATCTTATGCGGGAGGGAGGAAGCTAGCAAGCTGAGAGGGTTTTCTCTCGTACCTTGAGAACGACCCAGCCGGGGGAGCGGATCGACCCTTAGTGATCTGAAATCAAGGCCTTAAGCGGTAGCAATCGACCGGTTGGTCTGGAGGGCTCGTTCCCGCCTCGCGACGGTCATGACGAGGCCTTGCTTCGGACGGAGAGTGAAACTGGGCGACGGAATCACCGGATGTCCTGGCAGGGTGCGCAACTCGAAGCGCTGAGCAATGGTTGCGACGAGCAGCACGGCTTCCATCATTGCAAACGTGTTCCCGATACAGATTCGCGGGCCTCCACCGAACGGGAAATACGCAAATTTCGGCAGCTTCTGCATTGCCGGATCGAGCCAGCGGTCGGGATCGAACTTTTCCGGGTCGGGGAAATATCGGGGATTGCGGTGCATGATCCACTGACTCATGACAATATTTGCGCCCGCTGGAATCCTGTAGCCTCGAAGTTCGAAATCTGAAACCGTGGTGCGGGCCAGGCTCCAAGCCGGCGGATACAAACGCATCGATTCCTTGATCACGCGTTCGGTGTAGGGGAGGGCGGGCAAGTCTCGAAATTCAGGAGATCGTTGTCCGAGCGCTTCGCGAAGCTCCGCCTGCAGCTTCTCTTCAGCTGGCGGGTTTTGCGACAGCAGGTGCCAGGTCCAGGAGAGCACGAGCGCTGTGGTCTCATGGCCTGCCAGAAGAAAGGTCAGCACTTCGTCGCGGAGTTGCTTATCGCTCATACCGGTGCCGTCTTCATCGCGCGCGCCGATCAACATCGAAAGCAGGTCGCCCGCGTCGGACTTGTTCTCTCGGCGGGAAGCAATGATCCGGTAAACACTCTCGTCCAGTTGCCGGACGGCACGGCGTACACGCGTCATCGTGGGCGTAGGCAAGTAACGCGCGGCTGGCGGAAAGAGCATGCGTGCTCCCGCAGTGTTCCGCATGAGAACCTGCACGGCGGAAGAAATCGCGCCGAGTTCCTCCGGTTCCACGCCGAAAAGGCAACGTACGACGATGCGCAACGTGAGCCGCATCATCTCCCGGTGGATTTCGCGGGTCTCGCCTGCCTGCCAGGACGAGAGCATTTCCTCGCAATAGCCGGTCATGATCTCGGCATACGAACTGATTCGCTCCCGGTGAAATGCAGGTTGCGACAGGCGGCGTTGACGCAGCCAGGACTCCCCTTCGTTCGTAAGCAGACCCTGGCCGAAGAACCAGCGGCTGTTTTGGACCACCCTGTCTTTTTGGAAGTTCTGTGCGTTACGGATGAGCACCCATTCGACGAGATCAGGGTGATTCAGGAAGTACACATGCAGCCAGGCTGCCCGGTAATAGAAGATATCGCCGTACTCACGTGCCCAGAGGAGAAACGTTCCTAGCGGATCGTTTCCAGCAAGCGGCATGTTGCCGTAGAGAAAGTGCGGTTTTGGGCCGGGCGGTCGCTTCATGGCGGTTTGGCTTCAGTTTATCGTGGAACAGACGCCACTGTTGCCGAGCGCCCGGCAACGGCCGCACATTGACGTCGTCAACTTCGAGGCTCAAACTAATGGCCGTGTTAGGAAACCGGGAGCGCCTTCTAAAACTTTGGATCGCGATTGTTCTACCCGCCGTCTTATGCGGCTCAGCCATGGCGGAAAGTGCCGACCCTGCATGGTTGCGATATGAAAGCTTCAAGAACACCCCGACCGGAACCCCTCATCTGATCGCCATCGTCGGACCGGGCCCGGTCCTGCGGAGCGCCGGTCAAGAACTGGTCCGGGCGCTTGGGACTCGACCAGCAGGGGCTCGAGGCCGAACCGCCACGCTCCCCGCAAAAGATGCATTTGTTCTCGGGCCGCTGAAATCTCTGAAGGCCTATTTTCCTGCACTGAAACCACAACGGGCGATTTCTCCAGATGGTTTCTGGCTGAAAACCGTCCAGGAAAAGGACAGGAAGTACTGGTTGATTGCCGGGGGCAATGATCGCGGGGTTCTCTACGGGGCGTTTGCCCTTTTGCGCAAGCTGGCCCAGAGGCAAGATGTTTCGACTCTCGATGAGATCGAGAATCCTTCAGCGCCCATACGGTGGGCGAGCGAGTGGGACAACCTCGACGGAACGATTGAGCGCGGCTATGCCGGGGGTTCCATCTTTTTCGAAGGCGGAAAGGTTCGAGGCGACCTGGCGCGGGTAAGCGAGTATGCACGGTTGCTGGCTTCCATTGGCATTGACGCGTGTTCCATTAACAACGTCAACGCTGACCCGAGAATTCTTGGGCAGGATTTTATTCCTCAGTTGTCGCGTGTGGCCGAAGCCTTCCGTCCCTGGGGAGTACGGCTGGCGATCTCGGTGGACCTGAGCGCCCCCAAAAGCGTTGGCGGGCTGCCTACGTTTGATCCCCTCGACTCGCAGGTGGCGGCCTGGTGGAAAAAGACTGTCGATGGAATTTACCGGCAAATTCCAGATTTCGCCGGATTCGTGATCAAGGCCGACTCGGAAGGCCGTTCCGGTCCCTCGCAGTACGGACGCAATGCCGCCGATGCCGCAAATGTCATCGCCCGTGCGCTCAAGCCTCACGGCGGCATCATGCTGTACCGCGCCTTTGTCTACAACCACCACCTCGACTGGACCGATCCGAAAGCCGATCGGGCGCGGGCGGCCTATGACTATTTCCATCCCCTGGATGGAAAATTTGAGGACAATGTGGTTCTTCAGATAAAGCATGGGCCAATCGATTTCCAAGTGCGCGAGCCGGCGTCGCCGCTGTTCGGCGCGATGAGGGAGACGAGCGAAGCCGTAGAGTTGCAGGTAACTCAGGAATACCTCGGCCAGCAGCGACATCTGGTGTTCCTCCCCCCGATGTGGAAAGAAACCACGCTTGACTTCGACATGCACGTCAAGGGCGTGACGCCGGTCAAAGACATCGTGTCCGGGAGGGTTTGGAATCGGAACTTGGGCGGGTATAACGCGGTGGTGAATGTCGGGCTCGACCAATACTGGCTTGGGCATCCCCTGGCCATGGCGAATCTCTACGGTTATGGACGCCTGGCGTGGAACCCTGATTTGAGTTCGGAACAGATTGCCAGAGAGTGGACCCGGCTTAGCTTTGGGAATGATCAGAAAGTTGTCGATACCATCGCCCGCATGCTGCTTTCCTCGTGGCGGACGTATGAGAACTACACTGGCCCACTGGGACTCCAGACGCTCACAGACATTACCGGACCACATTACGGGCCGAACATTGAGTCGTCTGAAAATAATGGCTGGGGGCAGTGGCACCGCGCCGACGCGAAAGGGGTCGGTATGGATCGAACCGTCTCCAGTGGTACTGGATTCATCGGCCAGTATTCGCCCCAAGTGCAGAAGCTCTTCGAACCTCTGGAGAACTGCCCCGACGATTTGCTGCTCTTCATGCACCACGTACCCTATACGTTCGTTCTCCACTCGGGAACGACCGTGATTCAGCACCTTTATGACTCGCACTATGCTGGTGCCGAAGAGGCGTTCACGCTGGTAAACCAGTGGAGGTCTCTTCAAGGCCTCGTCGATGAGGGGCGCTATCACGAGGTCCTGAAGCGCCAGCAATACCAAGCCGGTCACGCCCTGGTGTGGAGGGATACGGTAGTGAACTACTTCCACAAGATTTCTGGTATCGAAGATGAGCAGGGACGAGTAGGGCATGACTCGAACCGGATTGAGGCCGAAACCATGCAGCTTTCCGGGTATACCCCGGTGGAGGTGACCCCGTGGGAAACGGCCTCTGCGGGTAGGGCGGTGGCCTGTAAGACGGGCGGCGCTTGTTCTGCCAGCTTCACCTTCAATCGCGAGGCCGGAGTCTACAGAATCGCGGTTCAATATTTCGATCAGAACAATGGCGTCTCGCGCTACGAGCTGCTCGTCGATGATCACCCCATCGATTCCTGGGCGGCTGACGATCATCTGCCTTCGGACAAGATGAATGGGCACACCTCAACCCGGCACACCACAATGGGAGTGGAGTTGAAGCCGGGAAGTGTGGTCAAGATTGTGGGCCATCCCGACGCTGGCGAACCGGCGCCTTTGGACTACGTCGAGGTGACTCGGACAGAGCAGTGAACGTCCGTAACCGCAGGAATCTGTCCTGCGATTGACGAACTGTGCCCTACACTCCACACTGAAACGTCATGAAAAAGGTGCGCGTAGGGATTCTTTTTGGCGGACGCAGCGGCGAGCACGAAATTTCATTGCTCTCTGCCGCCTCGGTCTTCAAAGCGATCGATAAGGAAAAATTCGAAGTCGTGCCGATCGGCATCACCAAAGAAGGTCGCTGGGTGACTTCGGGCGAAGCCGAGCGCCTGCTCTCCGGTAACTCACCTCAGCCGGAACGGCATCTGCGTGCGGGAGATCCCGGGGCCACGCCTGCAGCGGCGGTACTGCAGAACGGCGAAGCCTTCGTGATGCCACCCGAGCCGCACGGCCTAGGCCTGCAACCATTCCAGACCGACGCGCTGGCTCGCCGCGCGTCGGATCGTGCGATCAACGTGGACGTGATCTTTCCGGTATTGCATGGCACGTTTGGCGAAGACGGAACCGTGCAGGGTCTGCTTGAGCTCGCCGACATCGCATACGTCGGAGCCGGCGTTCTCGGCTCCGCGGCGGGCATGGACAAAGACCTGATGAAATCCCTTTTCCGCGCTGCAGGGCTGCCGATCGTAAAGCACGTGACGGTGTTGCGCCGTGAGTGGAGTTTGAAGCCAAAGGGCGTGCAGAAGTTGGTTGAGAGCAAGCTCAAGTACCCGGTCTTTGTGAAACCCGCCAACCTGGGCTCGTCGGTGGGGATTTCGAAGGCGCACGATCGCAGGGAACTTGCTCCCGCGATCGACGAAGCGGCCAAGTTCGATCGCAAGATTGTGATCGAAGAAGGTGTGGGTGGCAAGAAGCATAAAGCTCGCGAGATCGAATGCGCCGTGCTCGGCAATGACAATCCCGAGGCTTCGGTGGCGGGCGAGATCGTTCCCAGCGCCGAGTTTTACGACTATTCCGCGAAGTATCTGGATGAAGGATCGCAACTGATCATCCCCGCGAAGCTAGGGAAATCAGAGATGAAAAACGTGCAAAGGCTCGCCATTGCCGCCTTTCGAGCTGTGGATTGTTCCGGACTTTCGCGGGTGGATTTTCTGATGGACCCGAAGTCGCGCAAGATCTACCTGAATGAGATCAATACCATGCCGGGATTCACTTCGATCAGCATGTACCCCAAATTGTGGGCTGCTTCCGGCGTGAGCTATCCGGAACTGATCGAACGATTGATACAACTTGGCCGGGAACGCCACGCGGATAAAAAAAGGAATCAGTACAGCCGCTAGGCTGGTTCGCCATCGTCTGCGATTCAGTCCTCCGCCTCTCCTACCAGCGTCTCGGCGGAAGGAGTCTTCGGGGGGTGGGTTTCTGTCCTGGAACTCCTCGAAGGCTTCGACGGGCGGGCCGGCTTCGTTCATCCCGTAGAATGAAAATGGAATCCGTTGGCAGATCGAACTTTGGGCAGCCTTGGCCCGAGGAGGCAGCTGCAACCGACTCCAGGGGTGGCCTGAGGCCGCCGAATACCAAGTACGGGAATCTCGGGATGGATATGACATGGATCACCGGCCGTCTAGCGATGGGCGGCGGAATTTGGAATCCGGAAAATATGGCGGCGCTAGCCCGCGCCGGAGTCACGCATATCATTGACATGCAAATTGAGTTCGACGACACAGCGCTTGCCAGGCCGCATGGTATTGAGGTGCTGTGGAATCCGACCGACGACGACTTTCAGCCGAAACCGCCGGAGCTATTTCAGCGCGGCGTGGACTTTGCCGAGAGGGCAATGAAGGATGAGACGGCCCGCGTCTTCGTGCATTGCGCGGCTGGCGTCCATCGCGCCGCAATGATGACGCTGGCGATTTTGTGTGCCGATGGCTGGGAACTGCAGGACGCGATGCGGACGATTGTCTCGCGTCGTCCGGTGGTGGACTTCGCGGATGTTTATGTCGAAAGCGTAGAAAGGTTCTTGGGGGAAAAAGTGCCGGAATAGATTCCGAATCCCTGCCTTACAAGCAGGAGGCCGCAGGTTCGAGTCCTGAACTGCCCACCATTCAACAACTTAGCCGGATTCTCCAGACACTTAGACCCCTGTCTTGGAGGAGCCGATGTTGCCACGTTTCGAGAGTTTCGTTCAAGAACGCAAGTACCTCAAGAACGTGCGGAACTGGGCAGACCTCGTAACGGCAGACCTCCGGCCGTGCATGAGCGCATGACGCTATTGAAGCAGTGTCACGAAGTAACCCGGGCAAGGCCAAGAGAGAAAGCCCATGCTTGCGCATCTAACCTTAAGATGACGCCCTGCCCGGATCATTCCCGGATAGGGTGAGCGTTTATGGTTGTAAATATTGAGTAATGGTAGAAAAGGGAGCCGTCTGGATAAGAAAAACCTGTCAGTAGAAATCGCGCCCATCAAGGGCCCTGAAGATCTGCGAGAGATCACTCGCGGCTCGGACGTTGAGGTCACTCAAGTCAAGGCAGGGAAACTCCGGGGCTCTATCAGACACATTGGCATCGGAAATCTCGGGATCAGTGTAGGGCGATTCAGCGCGGAGATTCGCTCGAGAGGCCCCCTCCATCGTGAAAAGGTCGTACTCGGGATACTTCTGGCCAGTGCGGGCCGTGCTTTGCACTGGTGGGAGGAAACGCGACTGGGCGATGTGGGAATCTTCCCCCCCAATGTCGACGCCGATGCGATCTATGGTGGCGGTGCGGCCTATTTGGTGGTTTCCATCGCTTTGCCTGAGCTTTTATTGATGCTTAGCAGCGAGAACCGTCTGGCCGATCCTGCGTTCTGGAACACTAAGGGCTTGTGTCACCCCCATCCTCGCGTCGCGGATGAAGTAGGGCGACGGCTCAAGGGAATCATGTGTGACGTTGAGCGTAAAGCGAACGCCCCTTCTGCCCATTCCGCGGATTTTCTTCGGCGTACGATCATCGAGGCCTTTGTAGTAAGCCTTATGAGCGCCCTCCCGCGGGACAGCCGACGATCCTTGTACACAGGTGCCCGGCTTGTAACCGAAGCGGAGGATTATGTAGACGCATCTGAAGGACGCCCCGTTCACATTTCCGAAGTCTGCTACGCATTGAAAGCATCCCGACGTAGTCTTCATCGTGCCTTTGTCGATACGTTGGGCGTTAGCCCTGCCGCGTATCTGCGGCGCAGACGTCTTTCGACCATCCGATCAATCCTGAGCGGACGTGATACTCCGGTGATTTCCATTGCTGATTTGGCATTCGAGTACGGGTTTCCCGAGCCGGGTCGCTTTTCCGCTTACTATCGTGCCCACTTTGGCGAGACGCCGTCAGAAACCTTGCGCTCTAGATCGTGAGTACACAGAGCGTCAGGTGACAACTGTGGTAGTCGAATTGGCAAAAACTGCATCTTCGTTTTCCACGCACCCTGATTAACTGCCTTTAACTGCCTTTTCGCGTTAGCAGGTGACAGGTCACTCCATAACCAGACATGGCTATTCCCCGAAACGATAGGTCTGCCCGATCAGCAGCTCCTGGCGGCATGGACAGCTTCAACGCATCCTTAAGGTTCAGGGAATACTTCGTTCTTGGAGACGCTTGGTGAGCGGTCTGCCGTGGGAGTTTTCTCCCCCGGGCCGTTCGTTGGTTGGATTTGACCTGAAACACACTAGTCAAAGGACATCCATGAACCTGGTTATTCACTACCATATTTGTTGGGCATTCGACTCGCCTCTCGACTGGCAACCATTCCAGACGAAAGAGGAAGCCACGGAAGTAGCCCGAAGGATCAAGAAACCGGCAGAGAGCTACACCATCGTAGAGCGGGATGGCGGGTGCGAACGGTGCAGGGAGTTTAACTCGAAGGCATTCTCCGCGGTCACTGAGTGATAATTGAGATCGTCATCGCCCACAAACCAGGCACGCGGGCTACCCTGGTCAGATCAAATGTGCCTGTGCCCACCTCTGCACTGCCCCGGCAAACCCGTGCCACACCGAGGTGCGTGAGAACAGGACAGCGCTCCACTGGGCGGTAGCGAGAAATGCTGCGGCGCCCAGTGTGGCACGCTGCAGTTTGCGAGTGGACCAAAGGTCATAAGCAATCAGAAGCAGTAGGAAGGCGTAGCCGCACAGGATGTCTATGGGTGCTTTTCTGTGCACGAACGCGAGCGGAAGGCGTGCGATGGCAGCGGTCATGAGTGCGACGTTGGCCACCAGAACAAGCCGCTTATGGGCTGGCGAATTCCGGCGCTCGCGAAACGCAAAATACATCAAGGCTGCGAACGCAGCCACGCTAACGAGAGGGATCGAATAGAACGCCAATGGATCCCGCCCTGGCACCCGAGGAGGTCTGGCCAGCGAATCGGTCGCTGCCAGCACCCCCAAAACGAGCATGAGTCCCGCCATAAACATGCCCGCAATCCCGAGCCGCTTATGGATGTCCACTCTGCCCATGGATACCAGCGAGCTCTGCGCGATCAGCAGCAACATCCAACCCGAGAATACCGCTCCGTGAACGTGAATGAGGGTGCTCGGTAGGGATGAGCGGAACACTCCAGCGAAGTAATAACTCGGTCCAAACCCGGCGACGACTAAGCCGAGCATCAGGAGGACGACACCGGAAAAGAAATAGTGATCGTAGCGACGTCCGGGCAAAACGGTTGCTTGCTTGGTAGTGATCGGCGCAGTTGCAGTTGCCATGGTAGCCCCAGTGAGAAGATGACTCGCGAAAAGAAGAGAGGATTATACGGCAGTTTCGCGGCCGATCATGGCCCTCGGTCAGCTGCGCAAGGCTTGGAGCACGCGGTCGACTTCTTCTTCGGTGTTGTAGTGAACGAAGCCGATGCGGAGAAAGCCGCCATCCCTCTCGACGTCGAGCCGCTCGGTGAGGTTGAGCGCATAGTAGTTGCCATCCCAGGTGAAAATGCCGCGATCGCCAAGTCGCCTCGATAGTTCGGCGGGATGATGACCTTCCATGCGGATTGCGAATGTGGGGCACCGGTAGGCAATGTGCGAAGGATCGGCGATTCCGTAGAGCCGCAGCCCTGGAGTTTCCGCGAGACCGTGCAGCATGCGCAAGGAGAGGCCGTGTTCGTGGGAGAGAATGACGCGGTAGGCGGCGCGTAGCAACTCCCTGCGGGATCTCGAGGTATCTTTCGTGTCGCCGAGCGTGGGCTCGATGCTATGGACTCGCGAGGAGAGCTCGATCTCCCGGGCGGGTGCGTTCGGGGCTGCATGAACGCGAGTGCGTCGTCCGAGTTCCGCGAGGTAGTCAACACATGCTTTGACCCCGGCGATCGACTCGTGGTTCAAGGTACCCATTTCCCAACGGGCTGGAGCGGAATCGGTATTGGGACGCACTTTATAAGGATGCAATCGCTCCAGCAGCTCGCGCTTGCCATAGAGCGCGCCCATGTGCGGGCCGAAGAATTTGTATGTCGAACAGGCGAGGAAATCGCAGTCAAGGTCGCGGACATCGATGAGCCGATGAGGCGCGTAGTGCACGGCGTCAATGTAGGCCAAGGCTCCGACGTCATGCGCCATGCGGATGATGGTCTTGACGTCGTTGATTGTGCCGACAGCGTTCGAGGCGTATCCTGCCGCGACAACTCTGGTGCGCGATGAAAGTTTGCGCGCCAGGTCGTCCATGTCCAGGGTGCAGTCCTGTTCGCGGATGTCGGCGAACTGAATCTTCACGCCCCGTTCGGCGAGGGCCTGCCAGGGAGAGATGTTGGCGCAGTGGTCGAGAGTAGTGAGGAGAATCTCGTCGCCTGGGCCGAGCTCCCGGCCGATGGAGCGGCTGACCGCGAACGTCAGCGTGGTCATGTTGGGGCCGAAGACGATCTCCTCGGGACCAGCTCCGAGAAAGTCAGCGATCGCGGAACGAGCGCCGGCGATGAGCTCGTCGGTTTCGTGGCTGGTGGCGAAGGCACCGTGGGTGTTGGCGTTGCTCGTTCTTAGGTAGTGAGAGACCGCATCGATCACCGATTGCGTGACCTGTGTTCCTCCCGGACCGTCAAGGAAGGCAGCGGGCTCGCCGGCTATCGTGCGCGCGAGCGATGGAAAGTTGGAGCGGACCCAACCGAGGTCGAGCTTTCGGTTGAGCTCGGCGCGAGGTAAGGAATTGAGGATCGTGGTCATGGCTCGGAAAGCTCATTGTTCGCGGCACGCCGTTCCCGGAGTCTTGCCCAAGTTTCGAGGAATCGGCGCCAGTTTCGAAAGCCGGATGCCGCCTCCCCCGGGAAACACCCTAGCCCATCATGCTGGTCCGCTCAGGCTGGATCTTCAACATGACGCGCACTTCGTTGGTCTGGCGGTAAGGGTACTTATCCACGCCGAGATATTTCTTAGCCATCTTATCGATGTGCTCGGCAGCCCCCTGTTCGGTAATTTCGACAACCCGACCGCGGATTTCGAGATAACGGTAGGGATTCTCGGGATCGATGATGGCGAGTGCCACCCGCGGATCGCGGCGCATGTTCTTGTCCTTTTGACGCCCCTTGGCGGTGTTGACAATGACGAGGTCGCCTTCAATATCACACCAAACGGGGGTGACTTGCGGGCTCCCGTCGGGCATCACGGTGCCGAGACTGGCGAATGCGCGCTTGGTGAAAAGATCGCGATACTTATCGGGGATCACTTGCGACATGAGCTTCTCCTTGCTGACCCAACGCGGGACATTATAGAGCCATCAGGCTTCTGTCGTCGGTCTCCGGCAGGGCAGGTTCCCAAACCCTTGCCGAGTTTAGGCTCCAGTGCGGCGAGCAGGGAGCCGGAAAATTTGGGTGTTTTGTAACCCCCTGGCCCGCTCGTCGACGATCTTCGACGCCTGGGAAGCTCGCTTTCATGCCCGCCGCTTTCGCGGGCTTACTTTGAAACCGCGAGGTAGGGTAGATTTCTCTTTGTCTGCTCGGGAGAGCCCAGGCCGTAACCCATCAGATAGGTGTGGTCGACGAGGAACCCGAAGTAGTCGGGCTGCAACTGTACCCGCCGAGCGGACTGTCGATCCAGGAGCGCTGCGGTCTTCACCGTGGCAGCGCCTCTTGCGCGCAGGTCATTCAGCAGAAATTCGGTGGTGATGCCGGAGTGCAGAATTCCTTCGACGAGAAGAATGTGTTGGTCTTCGACGGCGATGTCGTGGCTGAAGAAGATTTCAAGCACATTGCCAAGATCCTCGCGATATTGAGGTTTGATGAATTGGCAGACGACCGGCAGCTCGATCGCACGAACCAGGTCGGAGAGGAAGATGAAGCCGTTTTCAAGCACACCCAGTGCGTGGACCGTTTTTCCGGCATAGTCGTGGGAAATCTGCCGCGCCATCTCCCGGACGCGCTTTTGGACCTGCTCGGCCGAGATCACAACTTGCGGCGTGGACGGTGTGGGCATCGATTCCCTTGTTCCTCTAATGATCCTTCGTTCGAGCCAGTTCGGTAATAAGAATTCCGGTTCCGTTCAGGGCGCGACAATCGTGGTCGACGCCAAAGCCGCGCAGCCAGATCACTTCTTGGCCATTTGCGATCACGGGCCAGCTCTTCTTTTCAGCACCCGTGATGTGGCGGTCCTGCAAGAGCTCTTTAACCTTTTTCGGCTCTTTCCGGTTGCAAGGCCAGAAACGGTCGCCGGCGCGCCAGTTTCGCACCTTCAGATTCTGCGCAAACCGGATGTCCAGCAGGTGAGCGGGATTATAACCCTCGCCGGCTTCGTTCGGGACCGGGGAGAAGGCGGCTACGATCAGGGCCGTTTGCGGAAGTTCGACAGAACCAGGAACCGAGAGAGGATATTCGTAGTCGGTGATGCCGGAGGCTACCCCGGACTCGAAGGAAATGAATTCCTTGTGCCGTCGCGCGATCCAGCCTGAAGCTAGGGCGGTACGGGCGTTTTCTTTCGACAAGGCAAGGACCGCCTCGACGTGGCTGAACTCAAGCGCGAGTCCAATCGTCTCAGCAGCGGCTCGAATCAGCCGGCGTTGAACGGCGAGCGGCAGATCGAGCAGGCGAGAATAGTTGAGGGTTCCCCCTTCTTCTGTTCTGGACCAGACCAAAGGCAGATGGCGCTGTGTTTCTTGTGCCCAGAATTCTTCATCGCCGCGGGCAATCTGGGCCGCGGCGGCAAGTGTTTGCCGAACGTCGGGATTCACGTGCTCGATGAGTTTGGGCAGGATCTCGCGGCGAATGCGATTTCGCGTGTGGTCGAGTTCGGCGTTGGTCGAGTCTTCCCGCCAAGGCTGGCGGATTTCCCCAAGGTATGCTTCTAATTCGCTCCGGGATGTGGCTAGTAGCGGGCGAACAATGGCCAGGGATTCACTCTCCCCCCGGACCTCCAGCGGGATACGCGGATAGATGCCGGCGAGTCCGCGCGTTCCAGCCCCGCGCGAGAGTTTCAGCAGAACAGTTTCGGCCTGGTCATCGAGAGTATGGGCGGTCGCGACTTTGTTGAACGATCCTTCCCGAAGGAGATCTTCTAGATAGCGGTAGCGGAGCTCTCGAGCGGCAGTTTCGATGCTCAGTTTGCTTTTTTGAGCGTGAGCCCTCACGTCGCGACGGGCGCTATGGAATGGCAGATCGTAGCAGGACGCGAGCTTGCGGACGAATTCCTCGTCGCCATCCGACTCTTCGCCACGAAGGCAATGGTTCAGGTGAACGGCGGAGAGCACCAACCCCAGCTCATCGCGCAGGTCATCGAGGATTCTGAGCAGTGCGACCGAGTCTGCGCCCCCCGAAACGGCCACCCCGACGCGGTCTCCGGGAACAAGAAGGGCGTGCCTCTGAACGTAGCGGGCCACAGATCGAGAGAGCAGATGCACAGGGTAATGGTACATCGATGAGAGTGGACGCCCGAACCCGCTCAGGGCACAACTCGGCTGCAGTCCGGCGAAGCGAGCCAGTGCTCAGGCGATTTCGACGTCGATCTTCTTGGCGGCGGGGTCGAGCTTGATCACCCTGAAGCGGCGCACTTGGCCCGTCGTCAGCTCGGAACTGGCGGCTTGGGTAACCGAGCCAGACTTCCATTTGGCTGCCAGCATCGAGCTCAAGGATTTCAGGTCCGCGGTTCCGCCGGATGGCTGGGCGCCGGAGTTGGCCTGGGCGGTGCCTGTGCCGGCTTTGCAAACCGCGCGGATGCCCTGGCCAAGCTCCACGGTGGCGAAGTTGCCAGAGATTTCGGCCACGCGGCCGCTGACGACGTCTCCCACCTTCCGCTCTGCCAGATACTCGTCGATGCTGGTGGGGACCATCTGCTTGATTCCCAGCTTGAGTCGGCGCTTTTCGACATCCACGGCGAGCACCTGTGCCTTGACCACCTGGCCGACTTTGAAAACGTCAGAAGGATGGTTGACCCGCTTTTCGGCACTGATGTCGCTTACGTGGACCATGCCTTCGACTCCCTCCCCCACCTGTACAAAGACGCCGAACTTCTGCAGGCTGACCACCGGGCCTTCGACGATCGAGTCCAGAGGAAATTTATGTTGTGCATCCGCCCAGGGATCTCCGAGCGCCTGCTTCAGGCCAAGGGAGATGCGTTTTTCCCCGGGATTGATCCCCAGAATGATGGCTTCAACGATCTCGCCCACCTTGACCAGGTCGCCCGGCGTGCGAACCTTCTTCACCCAAGACATCTCGGAGATGTGAATCAGTCCTTCGACCCCGGGTTCCAGTTCCACAAAGGCACCGAAGTCCGCTAGACGACTCACGCTCCCGCGCACGCGCTCGCCGATTTTGTATTTGCCGGGAACCGCATCCCAGGGATGAGGCTGGAGCTGTTTCAGTCCAATGGAGGTTTTTTGCTTGGCCGCGTCGAGCTTGAGGATCTTGGCCTCGAGTTCCTGGCCAACGGAGAGCACATCTGCGGGCGAGTTCACGCGAGCCCAGGAAATGTCGCTCACGTGCAGGAGCGCGTCTACCCCACCGATGTCCACGAAGGCGCCATAGTCGGTGAGGCTGCGGACAGTTCCAGAGACCGTGTCGCCTTCCTTCAGCTCCGAGTACCGCTGGCGTTTGACCGTCCGTTCTTCTTCTTCGAGGATGGCGCGACGGTCGACAACGATGTCTTCATCGGCCACATCAAGCTTGATGATCCGGCAGCGGATCTCCTGCTCGACCAGTTTTTCAAGTTCCGCGGCATCCTGAACACCGCTCCGCGAAGCCGGCATGAACGCTCGAACGCCGACATCCACGCTGACGCCACCTTTCACAACGCCCGTAACTGTTCCGAGAATGGTGGACTTCTCCTTGAAGGCCTTCTCGAAGGCATCCCAGTCGGTGGGACGCGCAATCTTGGCGCGCGTGAGAAGGTAGTAGCCCTCGGGATCGCGGCCCTTGATGGAGACCTTCAGCTTGTCGCCAGGCTGTACGGTTTCCCCGCGCAATTCCGCGATGGAAAGAATACCCTCCGTCTTGAATCCGACGTCAAGAACGAGGGAATCGGCGGTCACCGAGATGACTGTGGCCTCGCGGGAGCCCTCCGATTTTTGCGGCGAGTGATTGCGTTCAAATTGTTGAAGGATATCGCCGAAAGACTCATTGGAGCGCGTTTCGCGAGACGGTTCCGGTGCGGTTTGATTGGACATCATTGCTTATGACCCTGAAGGATGGGAGTGAGTCAAGAATACAACAGGAACAGGTTTGTTCGTTTCCTCGATCGGAGTCGGTAAGCGGCAAGCCTCCTTCACACCGACGATCGGCAGCCATACGCCAGAAGCGCTGTTTGCGGCGCTGCCGCTACCCGGATCGGATCTCAGTTCCGTTGGGAAGGTCTCCTTCAGTGTAGAGCTGCACACTTACGCGGCTCGGGAAATGCGGGTGTCCTCGATACCATCCAGGGCGTTCCATAATGCTTTCGCTGCCTTCTCGGCAGCCGCAAGCGCGTGCTGTTCGGCCCCAGGATTGTCTTCGACGATCCGCTCGAGCTGACGGCGCCACACGTTCGAGTGATAAACGTCAGCCGTAGCATGAAGCGTGAAGTAACCGCAGGTCCTCTCATCCGCGCCGTAGATTTCGCGAAGTCCACGAGCCTTTTCTTGCGCCACACGCGGCACCTGCGATTCGTAGGCGTAGAAGGCAGCCAGAGCTTCCTCGGGCGCTCCCTCACGAGCAACTTCGTGGAACTGGGAGATCAGATTTTTGACTGCAGCGACGCGCGGCGCCTCGGGGTTGCGGCTTCCCCCCATGCCCTCGGCGAAATCAAGCCAAAGCTCGGCGTGGCAACGCGAGCCATCAGCGCCGGATTCTTCATCACGGTTGGCGAGAACGGCGTGGCGCAGATGCCCGTGGGGCAGGCGGGCGGCAAACTCATCGAGGTAGGAAGGAAACGCGTCCACGTGGTGGTAGTACTGGTGCGCGTATTCGCGGAGATCGTTGTGAGTCAGCTTGCCTTCCGACCAAGCCTTATAGAAAGGATGGCAAAGCAGGTCGTACTTGGCGATGCGCGCGTCCAATTGATCGGCAAATTCCTGCGAAGTCATGTTGTCCTCCGGATGAGTGAGTTCATAGTACGAGGGGTGTAGGTTTCCGTGCAAGGCGCCCACGCCGGCCTGTAATTCCCCGGTGTGCTTTCCAGTAGAGTGTTAGGCCAGGGCCGAGTTGTTAGAATTATAAGGAGTGGGTTGAGGTCAGTCAGAGGTTTCCAGGCGGCCTCGAAAAATCGGCGAGAAGTGTTGTTCCTGCGGTTCATTCGCATGCCATTTACCGAACAATTCGATGTAGTTGTGGTCGGAGCCGGACACGCCGGTTGCGAGGCGGCGGTGGCCTGCGCGCGCATGGGATTGAAGACCGCGCTCTACACACTCAATGTGGACTTGATCGCGCAGATGTCGTGTAATCCGGCGGTCGGCGGAATCGCCAAAGGACATCTGGTGCGCGAAGTCGATGCCCTGGGTGGAATTATGGGCGAGGTGACGGATGCGGTCGGCATCCAGTTCCGGTTGCTGAATACCTCGCGCGGGCCCGCCGTTTGGTCACCGCGTGCGCAGTGCGACAAACAGGCCTACCGGCTGAAGATGCGCGAGGTGCTGGAATCGCAGCCCAATCTCCAAATCAAGCAGGCGGAAGTGGCGGAACTGATGGTGGAGGAGAATGGGGATCGGCCAAATCCAGACACCGGTACGGCTCGTTACCTGCAGCCGGCGGACGACAACAGTGTTTTTTCGCGGCAAGCCCTCGGAATCAAGCTTCGCGATGGACGAACGGTCGGTGCGAAAGCCGTCATTATTACCACCGGGACTTTTCTCAATGGGCTCATTCATTGCGGTGAGCAGCAGTATCCAGCCGGAAGATCCGGTGAGCCGCCAGCCATCCTGCTGGGCGAGGCGCTGAAAAAGCTGGGATTGCGTGGTTGCCGATTGAAGACCGGCACCCCGCCGCGCCTCGATGGGCGCACGATCGACTGGTCGAGGTTCCAGGCGCAACCTGGCGATTCCGATCCGACACCGTTCAGCTTCCGCACGAAGCAAGTGGCCCACCACGATTCGCAGGTTCCCTGCTACATCGCCTGGACCAGCGAAGAGACGCACCGGGTGATTCGCGAGAACGTTCACCGATCGCCGATGTACAGCGGGCAAATCCAATCGATTGGGCCAAGGTATTGCCCTTCGATTGAAGACAAGATAGTGAAGTTTCCGGACAAGACCACCCACCAGCTTTTTTTGGAGCCAGAAGGCCTGAACACGTATGAGATCTACGTGAACGGGATGAGCACGTCGTTGCCAGTCGAGGTGCAGCTGGCAGTTCTCAAGTCAGTGCCGGGGCTGGAGACGGCGGAGATGCTGCGGCCGGGGTACGCGATCGAGTACGACGCGATTGATCCAACCGAGTTGGAACGAACGCTCGAAACGAAAAAGATTGCTGGCCTCTTCCTGGCAGGACAGATCAACGGCACCTCGGGCTACGAGGAAGCCGCCTGTCAGGGTCTGATGGCCGGAATCAATGCCGGATTGAAAGTCAAGGATCAAGCACCGCTGATTCTTGACAGGACTGAAGGATACACGGCGATCCTCATCGACGATTTGATTTCGAAAGGCACCAACGAGCCCTACCGGATGTTTACTTCCCGGGCGGAGTTCCGATTGCACTTGCGTATCGACAACGCTGATCGGCGTTTGACGCCACACGGCCGGCGCGTGGGCCTGATTTCCGACGAAGCCTGGGCGAATTATCTGGCGAAGCAAGATCGCCAAACGCGCATGAAGCAGGTGCTTGAAAAGGCGCGACTGAGTTCAGAGATGGCGCAAGAACTTCAGCGCTCAGCCTCCTCCATTCCCCGGGGCGAAGAGCCAACGTCGGTCGAGGGTCCTAACCCGCACCGGGAAACAGAAGCTGATCAGCCAGTTGAGTCCACCCCATCACAAGCTTTCGATTTCGCTGGAGCTGCCGGGCAAACGCTCGCCCAGCTTTTGAAGCGGCCCGAGATCACAATTGAATATCTGGTGCCGGTTCTAAGGAAGTTAGCTGCTGATTTCTTTCAGGGGGAACTTTCAGGTGGCGACCGACCGAAAACCGTCGACGCCGTTCTCCCCTCTTCCGTTCGCAACGAACTGAAGGCGGTCGAGACCGAGATCAAATACGAGGGCTACTTGCAGCAACAGCAGCGCGCGATCGAAAGGTTGAAGAAGGCCGAACAGCGGAACATTCCTGACTGGTTCGACTATCGCTCGGTGAGTGGACTTTCGCGGGAGATGCAGGAGAAGCTGATCAAGATCCGGCCGCGGACCCTGGGGCATGCTTCGCGGATTCCGGGAGTGACACCGGCTGCCGTATCCCTGGTCAATGTCTACATCGAAATCCAGGGGAAACGGCGGGAGCAGGCGGCAGCCCATATCTAGAGGCTACTACCCACTTCAGTCCTCGTTCCGAGGTCAACTGGTTGGCATGCGTCCCAGTTTGGGCGGCGCTATCCCACTTTTTGTCATGGTGATTCGTATCGTTCTAGGTTCCTCGCGTGCAATCGCCCAATCACCGCGTCTCTTCTCTGAACCGGGTGACCGACTTGAGTAAATCCGGAGATTTTCGCCTCGGAATCACCCTGTCCTAAGCCCTTGGGCCCACCTGGGGCCCCAGCCAAGGAGCGCCATCCCACTTTTTCTAAGAATGATTCGTGTCGGTCTAGGTTCCCCCCGGGCAGCCGGGGAATCGAGCGTTCCTATCTCAACCGGGGTTACTCGGCTTGGTAAAACCTTGACGTCCCGCCAGCGGTGCATAGGATCGCCCTGGCACAGCGCAAACAGTAGGGCGAACTGCCTGCCGCAGGTCTTGTCGCCTCAGAAACACCGTGTGCGAAGCCATTTTGGTCCACTGGCGCAGCTCCCGAGGGGCGCAGGTCCCACTTTTGTGAACGTGATTCGTATCGTTCGAGGTCCCCCCTAGCTAGCGAAGATTCCAGCTACTGCTGAAAAAGACGAATGCCAACCATGAGTCGCAAAAGCATCAGCCCGAGGTTGGTGAAGCGGGCCAGTTGAGGGAACATGGACTCTGCTGAACCGTAAACGATTCATGAGCGAAAAAAGTTGCATCGGCCTCGGCAAAGCCGGGACTCCCGGCTTGTCCGCGCAGGGTTGTGGTGGCAGAATTCAGGCACCATGCTCGACCCTGGTCTTGCCATCAGGATTGCCGTAGGGCTGTGGCGCATCTTGCTGCGTCGAATTCGGGTCATCGGGAGCACTTCCTGGCCCATGGCTGATGGCAAGATTTTCGATGGACGGGTCAAACCAAGCGAGATTTCAGGCTGGGCCGTTGAGCTTACCTATTCCTATTCGGCATTTGGAGAATATTATTCCGGGTCTTTCGTCAAAGCATTCACCCGGAAGAAACACGCCGAAGCCTTTCTTGAACGCTTCCCGCGCGGCACGCCGCTACCTGTTCGTTACAAGGCGGAGAATGCTGCAGTTTCGACGCTATTACTGTCAGACATTGGACTGCTCGTAGCTGCCTTGTAGCCCCTCTGCGGCCCGCTTCCTGAGTTGAGCCTGCCATATCGCTGTGGTAGAGTTTGTGGCTTCCTCGAAAGGAGATTCCGTGAAGGTCTATACAGGAGAAAATGTTAGGAATGTTGCGGTTGTAGGGCATGGGCACGCAGGCAAAACTTCACTGATCTCCGCCGCTCTCTATACCGCCGGGGCAACGCAGCGGCTGGGCCGCGTGGACGACGGCACCGCCACCACCGATTACGACGACGAGGAAGTCGCGCGGAAAATGTCGATCTCCGCGGGTCTGGCGTGCGCTGAATGGGGGCAGAGCAAGATCAATTTTCTTGACACGCCCGGGTTCAACATGTTCGTCCATGAGGCGAAGATGGTGTTGCCGGTTATCGATGCCGCCGTCGTGGTCGTCGATGGCGTATCCGGGGTCGAAGTCGTTACCCAGAAGGTCTGGAACGACTGTGAAGAATACAAAACTCCGCGGGTGATTGTCGCCAGCCGCATGGACCGCGAACGGGCGGACGCGGAGCGTGTGCTGCAATCGGTGCAAGGTGCTTTCGGACGCAACGTCATTCCTCTGGAATTGCCCATTGGGAAGGAAAAGAGTTTTTCCGGCGTGGTGGATCTGGTGCGGATGAAGGCTTACAACTACGAGCTCGGCGGCGATGGCAAAGGCAAGGAATCCGAAATTCCAGCCAACCTGAAACAGGCAGCGCAGGAAGCCCACGAAAAATTGGTTGAGTTGGTCGCAGAGGGCGATGACGCCCTCATGGAAAAGTTCTTCGAGGCGGGCACGCTGTCTGAACAAGACTTGATTCCGGCTCTGCACAACGCCATCCGTGAGGACAGGATTTTCCCTGTGCTGTTCGCCTCCGGCCTGGGCAACGTCAGCGCCGACCGGGTGATGGATTTCATTGTCGAATTCACGCCCACTGCGATCGAGCACGATGCCATCCGCGGCGAAGGAACCTCTGGCAACGGTGAGCCGCCCTCGAGAAAAGAATCTGACACGGAGCCGGTTTCTTTATACGTCTTCAAAACTGTTTCCGATCCTTTCGCGGGACGCATTTCTTACTTCAAAGTCTTTTCTGGCGTACTGAGGAACGATGCAACCCTGGTGAACTACGCGCGGGGGACGCAGGAAAAGCTGTCGCGCATTGCGGTGATGCAGGGCAAAGAAGCGCTTCCGGTTCCCGAGCTCCATGCCGGAGATGTCGGAGCCGTGGCGAAGCTGAAAGAGACGCTAACCGGCGACACCCTGGGCGATAAATCGTCCCCAATTCAGTATCCGCATGTGAAGCTAGCGGAGCCGGCGATCACCTTCGCCATCGAGCCCAAGAGCCGGGCTGATGAAGATAAGCTTGGTCCGGGCATCCACAAGTTGATGGAAGAAGATGCCATGCTGCGCTTTTTCCGCGATGCCCAAACCAAGGAATTCCTGATTGCCGGCACGGGTCAGCAGCATATCGAGGTCACGGTTTCCAAGCTCAAGAAGCGCTATCACACCGAAGTGAACCTGAAAGCCCCGAAAGTGCCCTATCGCGAGACCATTCGCGGACGCGCCGATGTGCAGGGCCGTCATAAGAAGCAGACCGGCGGTCATGGCCAGTACGGTGACTGCAAGATCAAGATGGAGCCGCTCGCCCGCGGTGGTCAATTTGAGTTTGTGAATGAGATCTTCGGCGGCGCGATTCCCAAGAACTTTATTCCGGCCGTGGAGAAGGGAATCAAAGACGCAGCCGGTCGCGGATATCTCGCCGGATATCCGGTGGTTGACTTCAAGGTCGTCCTCTATGACGGTTCCTACCACGACGTGGACTCAAACGACCTGTCCTTCCAGATGGCGGGACGCATCGCCTTTAAAAAAGCCATGGAACAAGCCAAGCCCACGCTGCTAGAACCGATCATGCACGTGGAGATCACGGTGCCCGACGAATTTGCCGGTTCGATCATGGGCGACTTGAACTCGCGTCGTGGCCGCATCCAGGGTATGGACAACAAGGGCGGAAATACCATCGTGAAAGCCGAAGTGCCGATGGCAGAAATGTTGACCTACGGAGCCGATTTGACATCGATGACCCAGGGACGCGGAAGCTTCAGCATGGAGATGCACCACTACGATATCGTCCCTTCCCAGATTCAGGAGAAGATCGTTGAAAAGGCCAAAGCCGAGCGCGGCGAGGTGAAGGAAGAAGAGGAATAGGCAATCGCAGAGAAGGGAACGTTTCAGAGATTTTCCTGATTGTTCTCATTGAAAATTGCTGCGATTCCTGAACTCAGGTCCCAAAATGAGGGGCTCCCTGGTCGACCGAACGGCGCAAATTTCTTGGACCGGGCTCTCCGGGGAAACTTGCTGGGAGTACAGTCGATGATTCGAATTTCTTTCACCCTTGCCTTGCTGTTGCTGGGCCTTCCTGCCATTGCCCAAAACGATAAAGACCGCACGAGCGACCGTGAAGCAATCACCCAGCTAGAGAACGAGTGGCTCCACGCCAAGGATGCTGCCACGCTTGATCGCATCCTGGCGCCCGACTTTGTTCATGTAATTCCCGCGGATCACCTTTTGACCAAGCCGGAGCACATCAACTGGTTCTTGAAGCATCCGCAACCCGCCGATCGCCATACAAAGTTCGACAAATTTCAGGTGCGGTTTTACGGCGATGTAGCGATCGTCAACGGCTCGGTCATCGCGACCGGCAATGGCGGAAAGGAACTGGACCGCACCATGTTCACCGACGTCTTCATCCTGCGACAAGGGCGCTGGCAGGCAGTGAATGGGCAAGAGAATGCTGTGCAGCCGCGGTAGTCAGCCGAGGTCGGACAGAAATGGGTCCGACCTTCGCTTCCTACATGGTTTGGTTGGCTTCGGCGATCTGGTGGATGGAGCTTTGTGCGGCACGCAGGGGCACCGAGACGTGCACGATGTCATCGTGGTCGTTGACGTCGATTACAACCGATCCTCCCGATTTTTGAATCAGCACGTGTTCGCCGGGGTCTTTGACTTCCACCAGGATTCCGTCCGGGCAGTCTTCTAGGGCCGGGATGGCCGCATCGATGATCGGCAAGTAGGGCCGAATTTCGCGGCCGGCGTCCTGAAGTTTCATCTTGGGCACGAAGTGCAGGGTCGCCGGGACCAAAGCCGCGGGGACAATAAGATTCAGGTGCGTGCCGTCAGCCTGCTTTTCCTGAACTTTGACCGCGATGAAGCCTTCGCTAGAAAGGGCAGCACCTGCAACCATCGCCGTCCCTAAGACGCCAACGCCGATTTTCGCGAGAAGAATCATAAAGTCCCTCTGTCCCGGCCGCTCGAGCGGACCTGGTTTCTTTTATTTGCCTACCCGAGGTGCCCTGCTCATCGCCAGCATTTACTTTGCGTCCGTGTTATTCGAGTCGATCCAGATGCGGACAGATTCGTCCTCGCCGGCAACCGTCACCAGGGTCATGTCGCCAATATTCTGCAGGGCCTTGATGGCAGCTGAGAGGTTCAGTTGATTGTCGGTTGTCTCAGAGATCAGGGCTTGCGCCACTTCCCATGGAATGGTCACGTCCACGCGTTCCTTGCCACCTTTGTCCCTTACATGCGCGACCAGTTGCCCACGCTCCTTGGCCACGTGCACTTCTTCGTCGGGTCTCTGCACACTGACGAACTCACCTTCGGGGGCTGACTTTACAGCTTGGAGCAGTGCCCGCAAATTGATGTCGTCGGCATTAAAGTTCCCCACATGGATCTTCCCGTTCTTAAGATCGCCGTGGTTGATGGCAGGAACGACCTGCTCCGCCAGCGAGAGAGGCACGTTTACGCGTACCAGTTCCTGCGTTTTCGGATTGTTGACCTTAATGTGCAGATAGCGCTCCGGGGAGGCGGCCCACAATGCCGTTCCCGCTACGACCATCGCCACGAGCAAAACAACTTTAGAGGTTTTCATTGGTGGCTTCCTTAAGGTGAATTCGATCTCTCTCCCCGGTCCGCGAAATGGTTCCCCGGTTCTCAAAGACCAGGCCAGAACTGGGCATCCCTGCTGGGAATCAGATACGCACCCCGCCGCTTGAAAGTTCCGCCCTTCTGCCCCATTTTTACGGGCTCGAGCGGCCGAGCCCCCAGCTCTCCTGGTCGCGTCAGGTTTCGAACTTTCGCAATTCTTTCGCATGGGAATGGTGAGCGATCGTGCTAACATCCGGGCAGTGGCCACCCTGAGAAATACCCCTAAACTGCCCGACCGCGAACGGCTGGTTTCGGCGGCCTCGGTCGAGGATGATTCGTCGTTTGAGTTAAAGCTGCGGCCGCAGCGGCTCGGCGAGTTCATCGGACAAGCCAAAGTCAAGGAAAATCTGGCGGTTGCGATAGAGGCAGCGCGGTCCCGGGGCGAGGCCCTCGATCACGTCCTCTTGTACGGGCCTCCGGGACTGGGGAAGACGACCTTGGCCACCATCATCGCCAACGAACTCGGCGCCACCTTCCAGCAGACCTCCGGACCGACGCTGCAGATCAAAGGGGACCTTACTGCAATTCTGACCAACCTTCGCGAAAAACAGGTTCTCTTTATCGACGAAGTCCACCGCCTGCAACCTACACTCGAGGAGTTGCTGTACTCGGCCCTGGAGGATTACAAACTCGACATTTTGATCGGCCAGGGACCTGCCGCGCGCACACACACGATGGACGTAAAGCCATTCACCTTTGTGGGTGCGACCACGCGGGCGGGATTGCTTTCGGCACCTCTGCGATCGCGCTTCGGGATCGTGCTGCGGCTGGAGTTCTATAGCCATGACGACCTGCGCATTATCGTCGAGCGTTCGGCTGAAATTTTGGGCGTCGAGATCAATCTAGAAGGCGCGCTTGAAATTGCCAGCCGCTCGCGGGGAACCCCGAGAATTGCCAACCGATTACTTCGGCGGGTTCGCGACTATGCCCAGGTGCGGAGTGCAGGCAAGATCGATCTACCCACCGCGCAAGCAGCGCTGCAGATGCTCGAGGTGGATCGTTATGGGTTCGATGAAGTAGATCGCCGTCTTCTTCTGGCGATCATTGAGAAGTATCAAGGTGGGCCCGTGGGCGTGAACACGCTGGCCGCCGCGCTCGCCGAAGAACCCGATGCCATAGAAGAGATATACGAGCCATTTCTCATTCAGATCGGGTTTCTCAACCGCACTCCGCGGGGGCGGGTGGCAACGCAGCTGGCCTACGAGCACTTCGGCATGACGCCCAATCGCAGGCAGAGTTCCCTGTTCTAAACCTCGTCCCGGTCCCTTGCCTTGGCCAGGTCCTCCGTCCGCCCCCTTGAGCTTGCGCCGGCTTAGCCGGGAGCAAGGCCGACGTCGTCAATCTTTAAGCTCTTTTTGCCAAAGATCCCGCCCACAATGCCCAGGACAAAACTTCCCGTGCCGCTCGCGGCGGGAATGTTCTCCTGCTGAAATACTCGACCCCATGCAGACCCGCGGCCACGCTCCCCGGGCCGTATTGAATGGGCAAGCAAAATCCGTGTGTGGCCGGCATGACCGGGTAGAATGCCTAGAATGATCGCCTACCTTCGGGGAAGATTGATTTCACGGCATCCAAATCAGGCAGTCGTCGAGACCGGCGGTGTGGGCTACGACGTCACCATTTCCGTCCCGACCTTCTCGGATTTGCCGCCCTTAGGGGGCGATGTTGCGCTCCACATCCACACCCATGTTCGCGAAGACCAGCTGGCTCTCTATGGATTTCTCAAGGCCGAGGAGAAACAACTGTTTGAAAAGCTGATCACCGTAAGCGGGATCGGGCCGAAGCTGGCAATAACTATTCTCAGCGGGATGGCGGCACAGGAACTGGGCAATGCGATTCGCGGCAATGATGTCGCCCGGCTTACGAAAATCCCCGGCATCGGCCGGAAAACGGCGGAACGCCTGGTGTTGGAATTGCGGGACAAACTGCCGGCCCCAGGAGAAGACGCTCCATCCGCGATTCCCTCGTTGACCGCGGTTCAGGAAGATGTGCTTTCCGCGCTGGTGAACTTGGGGTATCAGCGGACGGTGGCGGAAAAGGCGCTGATCTCAGTCGCAAAGGATGGATCTTTCGACGCCATGTTCCGGGGCGCGTTGGCAGCCATGAATAAGTAGGCTTGCAGCAAAAAGCCCTCGCTTTGGGCGAGGGCTCGATTCTTGAATTGGATGCTGGTTACTTCTTTTCGCCAGTCGTTTGGCCGTACTTGCGGCGGAAGCGCTCGACGCGCCCGGCGGTATCAACCAGCTTCTGCTTGCCCGTGAAGAACGGGTGGCAAGCCGAGCAAATTTCTACGCTGATGTCACCTTTGTGCGTGCTTCGCGTGGTGAATGCATTGCCGCACGCACAGTGCACGCGCACTTCGTGGTATGCAGGATGAATGGCTGCCTTCATGGGGTCTCCAAATCTGAGTGCTGAACTGTTTGATTCTAAAGGATGGGAGCAGGATTCAGCAACCGGCAAGCCGTGGCTTGAGCGTCCACCCATGTCCCGCATCAGGACCTACTGAGGTGATCGCCGCTGGGGCTTATTTCCCGATCGAAAACGTGAAGACCAGAGAGCAAAGCCTTCAACTACAACTAGATGCATTTGTGTCGGGCTTGTCCGGGATCTCTCTGGTCTCTGGTCCAGAGGTCAGCCCAGACTCGAAAACTGCCAGGAGTACTCTACTTCGTCGAAATGACGCCGTGCTGTTGTAAAAGTTGGACCGCCTGCGTGAGGCAGCGCCACAATTGTGTGCCCATTCCCGGTGACGTCGTGGGCTCGGAACATCGAATTGTAAATTGCCTCTTCCGTCGCTTCGATGCCCGCCTCAAATATGGAGACATGCTTTCATTACTCAGCAACTGTTTCGGCCGATCGAACTGCGCCCTGGGATCGATGCGCACATCCGGAGAGTTTGAGAATGCGATTACGTAGTCTCCACTGCCGTTTTTTCGCTCGAACCGGTTCGCGCCAACCCGCGGAAATGGTGTGGTCGGGATCAATTGGTCGCTCGTGAGATGCAGGCCGGGCCTTGTGGGGCGGAGGGGTCGAGGATCGATCTTGATGCTGTTGGAAGCTAAATTACTTTCCGATGCAGAAACGACTGAAGATCAGATTCAGGATGTCGTCGGTGGTGGTGGCGCCGGTGATTTCATCGAGTGCTTTCAATGCGTTGTACAGGTCAAGCAGGACCATCTCATGGGGGATGCGGTCTTGGGCAGCACTTCGCGCCGACTCTAGGGCGGTTAAGGAATCCTGAACCAGCTTCAGGTGGCGCGCATTGGTGAGAAATCCGGACTCGGCTCCCGGCCCGGCTTCTCCGTTGACATGCCGGAGGATCGATTCCCGGAGTTCAGAAATGCCCTGCCCGGTAATCGCCGACGTCCGAATTTCCGGCTTTCTCGCATCAGGGTTTGACGCGGCTGGCCCGGCTGCTAGGTCAGCCTTGTTCTGAACCACGATTGCGGCCCTCTCGTCGACTTGATGGAGAAGAGTCTTGTCTTCGGAGGACATTGGTTCGGAAGCATCGAGCACAACCAGCACCAGATCCGCATCGGCGAGAGCTTCCAGGGACTTTTGGATTCCAATGCTTTCGGCTTCGTCGAGGGCGCGGCGAATGCCGGCGGTATCGATGAGGCGGATGGGAATTCCGCCGAGAGAAACGTTTTCGGTGACAAGGTCGCGGGTAGTTCCAGGCGTCGAGGTCACGATGGCGCGTTCGCGTTCAACCAAGCGGTTAAAGAGGCTCGATTTCCCCACATTGGGACGGCCCACAATTGCTAGCGTCAGCCCCTCATGGACAATCTTGCCGTACGAAAACGATCGAGCCAACTCTTCTAGAGGGGAGCGGACCGCAGCTACCTGTCCCAGGATCTGCTCTGTGGGGAGCACGGAAACGTCATCTTCCGCAAAGTCGATCCCGGCTTCGAGCAGAGCGATCAGTTCCACAAGCTTCTGCTTTGTCGGTTGCAGGCGGCGGGAAAGTGCGCCTTCGAGCTGCTGCGCCGCAACCTTTGCCTGATATAAGGTCTGCGAATCGATCAGATCGCGGACGGCTTCGGCTTGGGTCAAATCGATGCGTCCGTTGAGGAAGGCGCGCATGGTGAATTCGCCGGGCTCAGCCAGGCGGGCGCCGGCTGCAAGCGCGAGTTCTACGATGTGGCGTAGAACCACAGGCGATCCGTGGGCGGAGATCTCGATGATGTCGTCGGTCGTATAGGAATGAGGTTTGGCGAAATAGGTGACGACCACTTCATCAATCCTGGCGCTTTGGGAAGCGGGGTTCTCTAGCTGGTTCGACTGCTCCGGAAGCTCGGCGGCGATCAAGAGCCCTCTCGCTCGCGGGAGGGGAATGTTCGATGCGCACGGTTCGATGAGTTCCCCGAAAATCGCGCGTCCGGGCTCGAGTGGATGCTTTAGGCGAAGCAGGGGCTCGGCGATCGAGCGCGCTTCAGATCCAGACAGCCGAACCGTTCCTATGCCTCCCCGACCGGCAGGAGTGGCGATGGCGACGATGGTGTCATCAAGGTTCAAATGGATTGAGCCATTCGGGACCGTATTGCAACTGAGTAACGGAAGAGCCGAGTTGCTGCCCGACTCGAGGTCATTGGGCAGTCAAAAATCACCCAGGTTCAGCCGTTCTGGCGGACATCGAGAGGCTCGCTAGGGCTCGCCAAGCGGGCTGAAAGACTCGATTTCCAATAACTAAATTACATAATTTCCCCAATCATCGTCGGCCTCGCTGGTGAAAACCTATTCCGCTAAGTACAATCTATCCTTTGCTTATGGCGGACGTTCGCCGAGGTCTGATCATCGTAAATACTGGCCCGGGCAAGGGCAAGACTACGGCCGCCATGGGCACGGCATTGCGCGCGGTGGGCAACGGCATGCGTGTGCTGATGCTGCAGTTCTTGAAAGGCTCGTGGCATTACGGCGAACTCGACGCCGTCCAGGCCTTTGGCGACAAGTTCCTCATGAAGCAGATGGGCCGCGGCTTCGTAAAGGTGGGCACCGAGAAGCCCGACCCAGAGGACGTGCGCATGGTGGAGGATGCCTGGGCCGAAGGCGAGCGAGCGATTCAATCCGGCGACTGGGACCTGGTGATTCTCGACGAAATCAACTACGCCATCAGCTATGGCATGCTTGATCCCGCTCGAGTGGTCGAGTCCCTGAAACAGAAGCCGGACTTGGTTCACGTTATCTTGACGGGACGGAATGCTCATCCGACAATTGTCGAGCTTGCCGACACGGTAACCGAAATGCGGCAGGTGAAACACGCCTATGAAAAGGGCGTGCTGGCGCAGAGAGGGATAGAGTATTGAACGATTCAATCCTTGGGTACATTGAATGATCGAGGCACTACCCCTGGTTCAATGCCCCCAACGGATGCAATGATCCCAATTCCATGGCTTGGTTCAAACGACAATCCGGCGAGGTGGATCCTTCGGGCGAGAAAAAGATTCGCACCGAAGGATTGTGGGTAAAGTGTGAAAGCTGCCGCCAGATCATCTGGAAAAAGGACCTCGAAGACAACCTGAACGTGTGCCCGAAATGCGGCAAACACTTCCGCATTGATGCCCGTACCAGGCTCGCGCAACTGCTGGATAACGGCGAATACGAGACCTTCAGCGACAACCTCCGATCGACGGATCCACTCGAATTTATCGATCTGAAGTCTTATTCCGACCGCCTGAAAAAGGCGCAGGAAGAGACAGAACTGAACGATGCGGTGATCAATGCCCGCGGCAAGATGAATGGCCGCGAAGTGATCGTCAGCGCCATGGAGTACAACTTCATCGGCGGGAGTATGGGCGCGGTAGTCGGAGAAATGATCACGCGCGCAATCGAGGAGTCGCTCAGTACGCAGCGTCCCCTAATCATCATTTCTGCTTCCGGCGGAGCTCGAATGATGGAAGGGGCGCTGAGCCTGATGCAGTTGGCCAAGATCTCTGCCGCACTGGCGCGGCTTGACGAAGCGCGGATCCCGTATATTTCGGTGTTAACCGACCCCACCACCGGAGGCGTCACCGCCTCGTTTGCCATGTTGGGGGACCTGAATATCGGTGAACCTGGCGCGTTGATTGGATTTGCCGGACCTCGGGTCATCGAGCAGACGATTCGCCAAAAGCTCCCTCCAGGCTTCCAGCGCAGCGAGTTTCTCCTCGAGCACGGGATGCTCGATGCGGTGGTCCACCGGAAAGAGCTGAGAGCCTATATCGCGCGGGCCCTGGAGTTCATGAGCCCGGCCGCCCAAGGTCAGACCTCAGCCGCCGGTTAGGGCCCCCTCTCGATCCTCTTCAGCCCATCCCCCGCCCCCTTTTCCGGTGTGGAACGAGCGAGTTATCAGCTTGTCACATTCCGCTTCCCCGACTATCACAGTTCGACTGCATGCAAGGCCCGGCACAAGGACCCCGACCCAAACTGCTAATCTAGAGTTGTCGTTGGCCGACACCTCTCATGTCTGGTTCCTACCAATCCGCGGTGGAACGCATGTATGCGCTCGGGCATGAGCTCGCGCACACCCCTTCGCACAAGTTCGACCTGGAACATATGCGCGGCCTCCTTGACGCCCTCGAGCATCCGGAAGGGAAGTTCCCGAGTGTCTTGATCGCGGGCACGAATGGCAAGGGATCCACTGCCGCCACGCTGGCATCGATCTTGCAGGCTGCGGGATTGTGCACGGGACTCTACACCTCACCCCACCTGGTCCGCATCAACGAACGCATCCGTATCAATGGCGAGCAGATGCCGGACGATCAGTTTGGTCTGCTGCACGGGGTGGTCGATCGAACCGCCGAACGCCTGGTGGAAGACGGCGAGCTGCCGTGGCATCCGAGCTTCTTCGAGATGCTGACCGCGATTGCGTTTGAATATTTCGCGAACCAGAAAGTCGACATCGCGGTGCTCGAAGTTGGAATGGGCGGTCGGCTGGATGCCACCAACGTCGTCGAACCATTGCTGAGCGTAATCACTGACATTTCGCTCGACCACCAGAAGTTTCTCGGAAACACCATTACTGAAATTGCGCAAGAAAAGGCCGGAATTCTTCGGAAGAACGGAGTTCTTGTTACCCTGCCGCAAACTCCGGAGGCGAACGACACGATTGGAAGGGCAGCCCTCGAAATGGGGACCGCCGTACTCAGTGCGGTGCCCTTTGTGCCGCCGATATCCCCCGCCAGCCCGCCCTTGTGGGAGCCTGTGCCTCGAAGCCAGTCTCAGCGACGCCGGGTGGTGTCCCGCTATCCGCTTTCCGTACTAGGCAAAGAGATCATCGTCGAAACACCTCTGGCTGGCCGCCACCAGCTTAGGAATGTCGCGCTCGCGATTGCCTCGGCTGAACACCTAACGGCTCAGTTCCCCTCGATCACCGCTGATTGCATCGCATCGGGGATTCGCGAGACCCGCTGGCCGGGACGGTTTCAAGTGGTCACAGGCGGGGAAGATGTGCCGGAGTTTGTTCTAGACGTGGCCCACAATCCTGCCGGAGCATGGGCCCTGCGCTCGACGCTCTCCTCGCTCTACCAGAGCCGACAGCTCGTATTTGTCTTCGGTGCTATGCGCGACAAGGCCATTCGCGAGATGGCGGAGATTTTATTCCCGCTTGCGGAGCGCGTCATCGCGACCCGTGCCGACAATCCCAGGTCGGCAACGCCACAGGAGATCTCGGAAGCCGCCGGACGAACCGGCGCAGAAATCGACTTTGCCTCGGATGTGCCGTCCGCAATCAGCAAGGCGCGCTTGCTGGCGGCAGGGGAAAAGGTTGTTGTCGTAACCGGCTCCATTTACATTGTCGGCGAGGCCATGCAGGTGCTCGGAGTTTCCGCCTGATGAAACCTGGCAGCGTGAGCGAAGTGAGTGAGGGGACCGAGGTCCGGCAGGCCGAACCACCCCGCCGGTATGGCTTGCTCAGCGCTCTGCGTTCCTATCTTTTCCTGGATTTGCTGATCTGGGGCTATACCATCGCCTTCGGTCTGGCATCGATTCCTTTCGGTTTCTTCGACAAGGACGGAAGCATTCTGCACGGTTTTGCGCGAGCCTGGGCGAAGCTGACGATGAAGTCCATTCAGTCACCGTTCAGGGTCACGGGCCTTGACCAAATCGACACGTCAAAGCCCCACGTTTATGCGGTCAATCATGGTTCTGCCCTCGATATTCCAGCTTTGTATGCCTTCCTGCCCTTTCAGTTCCGGATCGTGCACAAAAAGGAATTATGGTCATATCCGATCGTCGGGTGGCATCTGAAGCGCTCCGGGCAGGTATGCGTAGACCAGCAAAATCCAACTCGCTCGGTGGGGCAAATCAAATCGGCATTGCGCACGCTGAAGCGCGGTATGCCCCTGGTGATTTTTCCGGAAGGCGGCCGGACACCCGATGGCAGGATTCAACCGTTTCTCCCCGGGGCTTTCTTCCTCGCCATCAAGGCGGAGGTCGATATCGTGCCCGTTGCGCTGCTCGGGATGTACGAACTGCTTCCCATGAACACCTACCACATCAAACCGAGGCCACTCGAAATGCGGGTGGGCAAGCCGATCCCAACCGCCGGCTTAGGCACAAGAGACATGGAAACCCTTTCCTTGAGAGTGCAGAGGGCAGTCGAACAGATGTACGATGGCACCGGCTCTTGAAACCGCTCTCGTCAAGGTTTGAACAACCCTCTCCAACTCGTGCATAATTTGGCGTTTCCCTTCGGGTTGGAGTGATGGTGGCCATCAGCCACGAAGTTCGGAGAAAATATGAAGATGTTCCTGCTTTCTACACTTCTCGGCTTTGCCTTCGCCGCGGTACTCGAGGCTCAAACCAAGAAACCAACCGTTGCTGAAGCCGAGCAGTTCATGTCCAAGGCGGAAGAACGCCTGGCAGAATTGAACATCAAAGGAAACCAGGCGAACTGGATCCACGAAAATTTCATCACCGAAGACACGGAAGCGATTGCCGCCGCGGTCAACGATGAAATCACCGCCGTCACCACGGAACTGGTTGAGCAAGCCAAGCGCTTTGATGGGCTGAAGATGCCGGCGGAACTCGAGCGCAAATTCCTGTTACTCAAGCTGCAGTTGGTCGCGCCCGCTCCCAAGGACCCTAAGCTGCGCAAGGAGCTGACCACGATTGCCGTATCTCTGGACTCCGACTATGGAAAGGGCAAGTTCAAAGATTCGGCCGGCAAGGTCCTCGATGTCAATGAAGTCGAGAACATCATGGCGGAAAACCGTGATCCGGCCCGACTGAAGGAAGTCTGGCTGGGCTGGCACTCCATCGGCGCACCGATGCGGCAGCGTTATGCGCGGTTTGTGGATCTATCGAATCAGGGCGCGCGCGAGTTAGGGTTTAAAGATACTGGCGTGCTCTGGCGGGCGGGTTACGATATGCCTCCAGAGCAGTTTGCGGCCGACGTCGATCGGTTGTGGGAACAAGTGCGGCCGCTCTACCTCTCGCTATATACCTTCGTTCGGGCGCGCCTTTCCAAGAAATACGGTCCAGGAGTCGTCCCGCCAGATGGGCCGATTCCCGCACACCTGCTCGGCAATCCCTGGGCGCAGCAATGGGGCAACATCTACCCCTTGCTGGGGCTTCCGGAGAATAGCAGTGGTTACGACCTTACCGAATTGCTGCGCGCCAAGAAGCTTGACGCGCACGGCATGGTCAAGTACGGCGAGAATTTCTATACCTCGCTCGGGTTTGCGCCGTTGCCGAACACATTCTGGGAGCGCTCGCTTTTCACCAAGCCAGCGGATCGCGAAGTCGTCTGCCATGCCAGCGCCTGGAGCATCGACAACAAGGACGACATTCGGATCAAGATGTGCATTCAGATCAAGGATGAGGATTTTGTCACCATCCATCACGAACTGGGGCACAACTTCTATCAGCGCGCCTACAAGAACCAGCCGTTTCTATTCGAGAACGGCGCCAATGATGGCTTTCATGAGGCGATCGGCGACACCATTGCCTTGGCAATCACCCCGGAGTATCTGAAGAAGATTGGCTTGCTCGAAACCATCCCTCCAGCCGACGCTGATATTCCGCTGCTGCTCAAGCAGGCGCTCGATAAAGTAGCGTTTCTCCCATTCGGCATCATGATCGATCAGTGGCGCTGGAAGGTCTTCTCTGGCGAGATCAAGCCTGCCGACTATAACCAAGCCTGGTGGGACCTGCGGCTGAAGTATCAGGGAGTGGTACCGCCGGCTCCGCGCAGCGAGGCCGATTTCGACCCGGGCGCAAAATACCATGTTCCCGGGAACGTGCCGTACACGCGATACTTCTTGGCGTTTATCTATCAGTTCCAGTTCTATCGTGCGTTATGCAAGGAGGCCGGATACACGGGTCCGCTGAACCGTTGCACGTTCTTCGACTCGAAACCAGCTGGCGAGAGGTTCAACAAGATGCTCGAAATGGGGCAGAGCAAGCCCTGGCCCGATGCGATGGAAGCTCTCACCGGACAACGCCAGGCAGATGCCAGCGCGATTCTTGATTATTTTGCCCCGCTGAAGAAGTGGCTGGACGAGCAGAACAAGGGGATGAAAGTAGGCTGGTAGATTCGCCCAGGTTCCTGATCCGCCGCCAAAGCTGAATGTTTGATCTCCAGCATGCGGGAAACACGGGTTCCCCCGAACCCTTGCGTGTACTTCTCATTCGACGAATTCCACACCATGATGAAGGTCAGCTTTGTAGTTCCTGGCCGGCCAGCCGTCCCGTCGAACCGGCTAATGTTTCAGCAGTCTGCGCTTGCTTCGCGCGTAACCCGGCAGTGAGGTCCGTTGTGAACCACGAATTGGCTCCCGACAGGCGGCATTCTCTGCGCCAGCGGGTGAATACGCCGGCATTTGCCAGCTTCGATGGCGTGACTGGCGGAATGATTCTCGACTTGAGTGAGGAAGGCATGTCGATGCAGACGATCGCGCCGCTTGAGGCGCACAGCATTCTGCCGCTGCATCTCTCGCTGGGGGAGCCGACTGCTTATCTGGAAACGACCGGCTATGTGGCCTGGGCAGACGCGTTAGGCCGTGCCGGCGTTCGCTTTTCAGAGCTCCCGGATCCGGCCCGCGAGAGATTGCGCGAATGGTTGACGTTGAATGCGTTCGCCCCAAGCTGGAAGGCTCCACGATGGGTGGTGCGAGATTCGGCATTTGCCGGCGAGTCGAACGGATCCCCGAAAAGCCAGCGCGGAGTCGCTCTCAGTTTGGAGACCGGGCCTGACGCGCGCGAGCAAGACCATCCGCTTCCCTTGGCAGGGGTATCGACAACGGTCCAGTATGAGTTCAAGTCCCTCGGCGGGAATCTCGAATCCGCGCTGACCTTGATTGCCACGCGTGCCTGCTCGATCACCCGGGGAACGGGTGCAGCGGTTGCGCTTGCCGGGGAGAACGGCATGACCTGCCGTGCGGCGGCGGGAAATAACGTTCCTCAGATCGGGGCGCCCGTGAACCTCAGCAGCGGATTTACCGGGGCCTGCGCCCGGGAGTTGCGGCCGTTGCGCTGTGACGATACTGAATTCGATCCGCGAGTCGATGCCGATGCCTGTCGCAACCTGGGACTCGGCTCGATTCTTGCTGCTCCAGCGATCTACGAGCGAGACCTGGTTGGCTTAATCGAAGTATTCTCGGCAGTGCCTTACGCCTTTGACGACGGGGATCTGGCGGTCGTGGAACGGCTGGCGCAGACGGTTGTGCTCACCTTGAGTAGAGCTGAAGCTTTCCGGCAGGATCCAAGCTAGGGCATCTGCAGAATCTTACCGCGCTCCTGCGCCTCGCTTTTCCCCGAAAGGGTCCGCTCCCGCAGGAGCTTTCCGACAAGGCGGAGAGCTTCCACTTCCTCCTGCAAACGCTCTAGTTCAGCTTCCTTGCGGCGAAGTACTTCCACGGGATCCTTCACAGTTTCGGCCTCGCGTCTACTTTACGGAGTGGGTTCGACCCAGGAAAGTGACGGAGGTACGAAGCGTGGCGCCACTTTGCAGCATCGGGTACATCGGCCAAAATCCCAATGCCTGTCTTAGACCTTCGGCCAATTCACGCCTCATCGATCTCCGAGCGCCCGCGGTGGTGCGCCAGATTCTCAGTGTCCCAGATGGTAGGGGTGTCCCTTCAGGATGGTGAAGCCCCGATAGAGCTGTTCGAGCAAGAGGACACGGGCCAGTTCATGAGCGATCGTCATCTTCCCAAGCGATAACGTGAAATCGGCTTGGCGGCAGGCAGTTTCGCTGAAGCCATCGGCAGGGCCAACGCCAAAAACCAGTGGGGTGGGATTTGTGTCCTGATGATCGCCTAGAAACTTGGCGAGTTCTTCGGAGGTGAGCTGCTTGCCCCGCGAAGCAAGCACCACCATCCGTCTCCGCCCGCCTTTACCATCCCGGCCGCATAGCTTCAGCAGCGCGGCCTCGTCTTTGAGGGAGACGCCTTCGGAATCCGCGTATTGCCGAAGGCGCTTCAAGTACTCCTCGGTGAGGGACTGAAGGTTGGGGTTCTTCGTTTTACCGACCCATGCGATGGTGAGTTTCATGGTTAAGCGACATCAGCTTCGCTCGGAGAGCCGCCGCTCTTCAAGCCCGTTTTCGCGCAGCCGTTTTCCTCGCCGGAGCGCGCCTGCGTGGCTTTGCACTCACCTCGGCAGGCTCCAGCTTTTTTGCCGTTCGCCAAAGGCGCTCAAGATCGTAGTAGCTGCGTGCGGTTGCTGAAAACACATGTACCACGAAATCCACATAGTCGAGCAACACCCATTCCGCCTGCTTGTAGCCTTCAATATTGTTGGGGTAAGTGCCCGCGCGCTTCAGACGGAGCTCGACTTCGTCAGAGATGGCCTGAATCTGGCGAGAGTTCGAGCCGCTGCAAATGACGAAATAGTCAGTGAAAGCGCCGGAGTTCTTGTCCATCTCGAGGATGGTGAGCTCTTCGGCTTTCTTGTCCCTGCAGGCTGCAATGGCCGTGGTGAGCTGGGAGATGAGGGTGTTGGTCTTCTTCATTCAGATCGTGTGGTTTTATCTTACAACGAGGACTTTGTTTTAGTCGTAGGGCGTACGGGCGAGAGGGACCGCTTGGTCAGCCGTACAACCCTTCTTTTCTGATGTACTCTTCGATGCTCTCCGGGACGAACCTTTTGATGGGCCTCTTTGCGGCAGCGGCTTGCCGAATCGCGGTAGCAGAAATGTTCTGGTTGACATCATCGAGCAGGTGCAGGGTCACTCCAACAAGGACAAGGTCCCCCTTGGCCGGTTGTTTCGAAAACGGCTTGGTTACTTCTGCCCGAGGCCGAAGCTTTTCCGGCAGGGCGCTCGCAACGTCGGCAAGCGAATAGCCCGGGCGGCTGGCCACGATGAATTCGCACTCTCGAAACAGCGCCTCGGCTTCATGCCATTTCGCAATGTCTTTGAACGCATCGATGCCGATCAGGAGGAACAGCCGGTCGGCTTTTTTAAATCCGCGCTTCAGGTTGCGAATGGTATCGATGCTGTAGTTCGGGGCTGGAGCCGCGGTTCCGCGTGCGCTCTTCCTGTCCTGCAGAACAAATTCGGTGGGAGCTTCTAATAGGGATGGAAGAAACGACTTTTCGCCCTGGGTGGCGAGTACGGTCATGGCGTAACGGTGAAAAAACGAGGCCACCGGTTGGGAGGTTTTGTGAGGCGGAACGTTGGTGGGCACGAAATAGATGCGCCCGAGCCGGCAGCGTTCTCGCGCGGCCGTCGCCAGAGCCAGATGGCCCTTGTGAATGGGATCGAATGTGCCGCCAAAAAGGCCGATGTTCATAGTCCGTCGTCGCTCGTCGGGCGTCGATCCTCTCCGAGAGCGCCCGCGGGAGCAGTCAGCTTATCAGCATCTGCGCGCCTGATTTCAGTAACCTTTTTCGCCATTGCATACTTTAACTTCTCGACACCTTCGCCCGTCACAGCGGAAATCGGATGCAGATCAAGGTCCCGGCTTTTCGCCAGCTTCTTCAGCCTGGTGAGTTTGGTCTTATTCGCTACGTCGCACTTGGAAGCGACCAGAATCATGGGTTTCGATTCGAGCTGCGCGCCAAAGCTTTTCAGTTCGCCCACGATGACGTCAAAGTCTTTCACTGGATCTGGGCGGCCGCTCGAGTCAGAAACGTCGACTACGTGGACGAGCAGTCGCGTGCGTTCGATATGCCGCAAAAACTGCATGCCCAGCCCTGCCCCGTCGTGCGCTCCTTCAATCAACCCGGGGATGTCGGCGACGACAAAGCTGACCTCGGTCGGAGCATCGCCCACCAACACGACCCCAAGGTTTGGTTGCAGAGTGGTGAATGGATAATCCGCGATTTTCGGACGTGCGGCGGAAATGCGGGAGATCAGGGTTGATTTTCCGACGTTCGGATATCCGACCAGGCCAACGTCCGCGAGCAGCTTCAGTTCCAGTCGCAGGGTGCGTTCCTCGCCCGGGCGGCCATCCTCGTGCTCGCGCGGCGCTTGATGCGTGGAGGTCTTGAACTGGGCGTTGCCGCGGCCCCCACGTCCTCCGTGCGCGATGACGACCTTCTCATCTGCGCGGGAAAAGTCATAGACCTTCTCGCCGGAATCCGCGTCATAAATGATCGTTCCTACAGGGACTTTCAGCAGAACTCCTTCGCCGTCTCGTCCTGTTTTATTGGAGCCTTCGCCGTGTCGTCCGCGCTCCGCCTTGTATTCGGGGTTAAAGCGAAAGTGCACCAGGGTGTTGTGGCGCTCACTGGATTCCACAAGCACATCGCCGCCGCGTCCGCCATCGCCGCCAGATGGGCCGCCGCGCGGAACAAACTTCTCCCTCCGGAAGGCGACGCAGCCATTGCCGCCGTCACCCGCCTTCACGCGAATTGTGGCCTCATCGATGAACACTATGTGCCGGTATGAAACAGAATGTGCCTTTAGTAAGTATAGAGGAACATGATTTAGGCACCCCTGGAGACAGCTCACCCCTCGCGCCAGGTCGGCGAACTTGCTACTTGAGCGAGAAGCTACTCTCCTCTACCATCGCGTGCAGTGAGGGCGCTGCTGAACCCGTCTCATTTCGTCTCTTATGATCAATTTACGTGCGCAACACTCTGTGTTGTTGGTTTTCGGACTCCTGCTCATCACTCTGACCTTGTCCGCGCACGCCGCGGACAAAAAACCGAATGACGTTCTGCTGAGCACGATGCAAGCTGAGTTAGACCGGGCGACAGCAGAATTGGGAAAACTGAATCCGGCACCCTACTTTCTGAGTTACCAAGTGCAGGACGAGACCATCGCGGCCGCTGCCGGCGGGGATGGCGCTTTGCTTTCAAGCCTGCGCACCCGGCGGCGGGCGGTGGATGTCATCACGCATATCGGAACCCCGGCCCTCGACAACACCCACGAGAACAGCCGTCCGTCGGCGATTCACGCCGGATCGCTCGCGACTGAGGATGATCGAAACGCCATTGCCCGGGAGTTATGGAGGCTAACTTACCAGGGGTACCGCAACGCCGCCAAGGCGTATCTCAATGTAAAGACCCAAACGGCGGTCAACGCGAAAGAGGAAGACACCTCCGACGACTTCTCACAAGAGAAACCGCAGGTGCATCTTGACTACACCGCGCCTGCACCCCTGCCCAACCAGCTCCAGTTGGAATCCCTGGCCCGCAAGTACTCTGCGCGTTTTCGAAGTTATCCCTTCGTTTATTTGTCCGCTGTCTTGATCTCGGTACAGAACAGCCAAACCCATCAGATCAACACCGAGGGGACCCGACTGGTCTATCCGGGGCAGTTTGTACACCTCGCGATCCAAGCGCAAACCCGCGCCGACGATGGCATGGATCTGATGCGGGTGGAAACCTTCCAGGCGGACTCGCTGGGGAACTTGCCGGGCGAAGCCGAGATTCTTTCCAAGATCGACAAGATGGCAGCCGATCTCAAGGCGCTGCGCAGCGCGGCCGTGGCAGAGCCCTTCGATGGTCCTGCGCTACTTTCGGGGCGCTCGGCGGCGGTTTTCTTTCACGAAGTTTTGGGACATCGACTGGAAGGGCAGCGTCAGCGAGGCGAGGGAGAAGGAAGGACCTTTGCGAAAAAAATTGGGGCCAAGGTCCTGCCGGATTTCCTTACCGTTTCCGACAATCCCACGCTGCGCAAATTGAACACCATCGATCTGAGCGGCTGGTATGAATACGACGATGAAGGCGTGCCGGCACAAGCGGTAGACCTGATCAAAAACGGCGTACTTACAAACTATCTGATGGCACGCATGCCGATTGAAGGATTCCTTCACTCGAACGGTCATGGGCGCTCGCAATCCGGAATGATTCCGGTCGGCCGACAAGGAAACCTCATCGTTACCTCGTCGCACAGTGTGAGTGACCGAGAACTCCGGCAGCGCTTTATCGAGGAAATCAAGAAGAAATCCAAGCCCTATGGGCTCTATTTCGAAGACATCGAAGGCGGCTTCACGCTGACGCAGTCTCAACTGCCGCAAGCCTTTCAGGTGCTTCCCGTGATGGTCTGGAAGGTCTTTGCCGACGGCAGGCCGGATGAACTGGTGCGCGGCGTTGACATCGTCGGCACGCCACTGACCGCGATGAATGGCATTCTGATGACGGGGGACAAAGCCGCGGTGTTCGATGGCATCTGCGGCGCGGAATCCGGCGCCGTGCCGGTGGCCGCGGTTGCCCCGGCCATGCTGTTTTCCGAAATCGAAGTGCAAAAACGCGGGCATTCCTTGAACCGGCCGCCCATCTTGCCTCCTCCCGACGCCACTGTTTCTAGCGGCGGGAAAGGAGGCCAGCAATGATTCGGATGGAGATGAAGCTCGCGGGCCTCCTCCTGCTGGCCTTAGCCGTCCCTTCCTTCGCGCAGGAGGCGATGCCTCAGGAGGCCAGTGGTGATCCCGTGTTGCACGCCATGCTGGCGGAGATGCAGAGATCAAAGAACCAACTGAAGCTCGAAGGAGTGGCCGCCCCCTACTACATCGACTACCGCATCACGGATACGGACCGTTATTGGTATGAAGCGGCCTATGGTGCTCCCCGGGGAGAACTGCGCACGCGCGCACGATTTCTGCGGGTGGTAGTTCGCATTGGCAATTACAAGCAGGACAGCTTCTACCAGGGCGGCCAGGGAATGGTCGAAATCGTCGCTTCCGACGATGACGAACTCGCCATCCGTCGCAAACTGTGGCTCGCTACCGACCAGGCCTACAAATCCGCTGCCGAGGCCCTGACGGAGAAGAATGCCGCCCTGAAACAACTCACCATCGAAAATCCGACCGATGATTTCGCTCATGCTGAGCCCGTGCGCCTGATTCGTCCGTTGGTGAAGCTCGATCCCGGGATCGGTTCCTGGGCTCCGCTGCTTCGCGAGGTCACGGCGTTTTACAAGAAAGACCCGCAGATCGAAACCATTCAGTCCAGCCTCTCGTTCGAGGCTACCAACCGTTATTTCGTAAACTCCGAAGGCACGATCGTGCGCACGGGCGCTTCGGCCTATCTGATTGTGGCGGGAGCCTCCACCCAGGCTCCCGACGGGATGCGTCTGGAGCGTTCGACCGAAGCCGTCCAAGGAGAATTCAAAAATCTTCCACGTCCGAACGAATTCCAGAAACAGGCGGAGGCGGTGGTGGCAACCCTGGCGGAGTTGCGCGCCGCACCGGTTGTCGATGAAGAATATCGCGGACCAGTTCTATTCGAGCCGTACGCCGCCACCAACATTTTTGCCTCGCTGATCGGAGAAAACGTTCTGGGGAAAAAACCGGCCTTAGGGCAACCTGTTCGCGTGCAAGGTGCATTCGCGACCAGCTATCTCAGCAAAGTGCTGCCTGATTTTCTTTCGGTCACCGATGATCCCACCATTCCGTCCTGGCAGGGCGAGCCTCTGCTTGGACAGTACGATGTGGATGACGAAGGGGTACGCCCGGCGAAGGTTACCCTCGTCGATAAAGGCAAGCTGGTTGCCTACGACCTCGGCAGAGTGCCCATCCGAGACTTCCCCGCCTCCAATGGACATGGGCGCGCGCCCTATCCGGTGAATCCGCCGGGACCAGGCCTTGGCAACTTGATCCTGCAATCCTCGGAACCGGTTCCCGCAGAGGCGCTAAAAACCAAGCTGATCGAACTCTGCAGGCAGCGCGATCTCGCCTTTTGCTATGTCGTCAAAGCGGTAGGACCCAGGAACTCGCCTCGCTTGCTGTACAAGCTGTTCACAAGCGATGCCCACGAGCAACTCGTGCGCGGCGCAACCTTCGGCGACCTCGATACCCGCACCATGCGCAACGATATCGTTGCCGCCGGGGACAAAGTTAGGGTGGACAATCTGCCCGCAGCCATTCCTCACAGCATCGTCGCTCCGGCGCTGCTGTTCGATGAGCTGGAGGTGAAACGTGCGGCCCAGAACAAAGATAAGCTGCCGGAATACCCGCCCCCGCAGTTGAGCGACTGAAGGGCCGCTTACTTTGCCAAGGCTGCCCGCAGGCTGGCCAGGGTCCATGAGCTTTCAAGCTCAGGGTTGACGGTCTCCCCGATGGCAAGGGCGCGCTCTAGGGTCTGAAGGCCTTCGTCATGGCGGTCCACTTTCATGAGCAGAAAGCCAAGCCGGGCTTGCGTCTGCATGGAGTATGGCGCCAGCTCGACGGCGGCTTGGGCCTCGGCCAAAGCGTCTTCAAGCTGGCCAGCTCGTTCCTTCAACTGTGATTGGGTGAGGTGGTTCAGCGCTGACGCCAGCGGGATCTCGAAATGGCCATCGTAAACGAACACGCCATGCTCCAGGATGGCCGTCGGTCGGAGCCGCGTGAACTGGTCATAGGGATTCAATTCGTTCGGGCCGAACTCGTATCCCGACAGAACTCCAGCGCTAATCAGTACGGGGCCATCCACGCTCGGGGGAACATCCATCGAAGGCTGCAACCACGTGGATGCGATGGTGGTGAGGGGTTTACAGGGAATGCCGTAATACTTCGGATCCGCAACCACATCGGCGAAATAGGCGAACCAGCAATTCTTCACGTTGCGCTGATCAAGATACTGTTTGACCGACTTCAGTTGTTGTCCCCAGTCGGCGTTGGAGTCACTCAGGTATTTATAGGTGTTCGATGGACCTCCCCAGAGCTCGTTCGAGTAGGCGAGATAAACGGGAAAGACGCGCAACGAAGAGAAGATAGAAAACGCTAAAAGAAAAACGACTGCATAGGCGCTCCTGCGTTTGGCGGCGATCAGTTCCCGCGCAGTCCATCCTGCCAAAATGATGAGGAAAGGATATACCGGCAGAATGTGGCGGATGCCAATGTTCAGCGTCGATAGAACTGCTACCGCAAAGTAAATGGCTGCGGGAAGGATAAGGAACGCCAGTTCGCGGCGATATCTTGCCCCCCGGAGGGCAATCGCCAACGGAACGAGCACTAACAGCAGCAGCAAAGAGAGTGTTGTTTTGATCAGGAACGCGGCTGGGAAATAGAACCACTGTCCATGGGGATAGACATGTCCGAACAGGTAGCTGTGGCTAAAGTCAACAACGTAGCCAACATCGGCGAGCCCATAAAGGTATGACTCGGGCAGAAGGTGCCAGCGGGCCGCTTGCGTGATGAGCGCCTTCTGAGTTGGGCTGTGAAGTCCCTGCGCATACTGGATCACGCGCGCTTCCGCACTCACGCCGCGCTGGGGATGAAGACGAAACCCATAGGCGGCCCACAAAACCACAATTGCGATGACGCCGGCGAAGACAAGAGATGTGGCCAGCTTGGCGGCCCCTGGACGCGAAAAATCCTGCGCTCGATTGGGACGGCGCCGCAGCCAGAGTTCTGCTGCGACGAGGACCAGCAGAATCGGGAAAACGAGAATGGCAGAGTGCTTGGTTGCGAGCGCCAGACCGGCGGCGCCCCCGACCAGAGCGAGCCTTCGGGCGGATGGTTGCTTTACATATCGATAGAACGCATAGACGGTTGCGAGCAGAAAGCAGGAGAACCCGGTGTCGGTCGTGACTTCCCATCCGTGGGCAAGGAGGTTCGGCTCGAAGACAAAAATCGTGAGCGCAATCAGCGCA
>Ga0105238_10000370_pt1 | contig 48257 bp, 39 predicted proteins | sample KBSC34metaG_FD_81526 | JGI IMG/M metagenome (GOLD analysis project Ga0105238, IMG submission 81526) | Corn rhizosphere microbial communities from Kellogg Biological Station, Michigan, USA - KBS C3-4 metaG | ecosystem: Host-associated > Plants > Roots > Rhizosphere > Soil | place: Michigan, USA...
ACCGACCCTGATGTGCCGACGTTGAGGATGGAAGTATGACCGTCACCAAAACATATCGCCGTGTGCGTGTCATCGATTCCCACACGGGAGGAGAACCGACTCGAGTCGTCATCGAAGGCCTGCCAGATCTGGGGCGTGGCTCGATGCTCCAACGACGCAGTCGATTTCAGACGGAGTTCGATACCTTCCGGTCGGCCGTCGTGAACGAGCCGCGCGGGTCTGACGTGATCGTCGGGGCGCTACTGTGCGAACCGGTTGATCCCACGTTTGCCGCTGGTGTGATTTTCTTCAACAACGTCGGTCCGTTGTGGATGTGCGGACATGGCACGATTGGACTGGCTGTGACGCTCGGGTATCTGGGTCGGATCGGCGCAGGGACCTTCCGAGTGGAAACGGCTGTCGGGTCGGTCAGCTTTGATTATGACGGTGCAAACCGAGTCAGCCTGGAAAATGTTCCCAGTTATCGTCTGGCCAAAGATGTGTCGGTCAATGTTGAGGGTTTGGGACAGGTGGCGGGTGACATTGCTTGGGGAGGTAACTGGTTCTTCCTGGTCGATACCGCAAGATTAAACGGTGACAAGTTACCGCGGTCGAGCGATTCCGATCCGAGATCATTTGGTCTTTCCCAAGTCGAAGAACTAACCGACATTGCCTGGCGGATTCGACAAGCATTGGGCCGCCAGGGAATCACCGGAACGGACGGCGGCGAGATCGACCATATCGAGTTGTTCGGAGCACCCGGTGATCCCCAAAACCACAGCCGTAACTTTGTGCTCTGTCCGGGACGAGCTTATGATCGTTCGCCTTGTGGGACGGGGACATCGGCCAAGCTGGCTTGCTTGTTTGCCGATGGCAAACTGAAACCGGGCGAGACCTGGCGCCAGGAAAGTATACTGGGTAGCGTTTTTGAAGGTTCGGTCCGATTGCAGGGCGATCAGTTGATTCCGCGCGTGACAGGGACAGCCTTCATCACGGCGGACGCGACCCTGCTGCTGGATGACATGGATCCGTTTGAGATGGGCATCCGGCACAAGTAGTTTCGAACGAAACGCGATGTACGGCAGCAGAGTGATTGAGGTTCAGAAAGCGAGAATTCAGTGAGTCAGCGAGTCATCATTGTTGGCGGAGGCATCATCGGGGCGGCTTGCGCCCATTATCTGAATCAGTCGGGATGGCAGGTCACGATCGTTGAACGAAAGGAATTTGGTTGTGGCGCGGCGCATGCGAACTGCGGGTATGTCAGCCCCAGCCACATCCTGCCGATCCCCGGCCCCGGTGTGATTCGCAAGACGCTTAAGGCGATGATCAGCCCAAATTCGCCGTTTTCCATCAAGCCGCGATTTGACCCCGCACTATGGAGCTGGCTGATTCGGTTCGCGAAAAACTGCAACGAACAACAGATGCTGAAGTCTGCGAAGACAATCCAAAGTATGCTCGATTCGTCGCGCGTGCTTTACGAAAAACTCTTCGAGACCGAGCCGTTGGAAGCAGAATGGCAGATGTTGGGAATTCTGTTTCCATTCCGGGAAAAGGCTGGCATGGAGCACTTTGCCGAAACAGACAAGCTGCTGCGCGAACATTTTAACCACGGGGCGAATCGGTACGACGGTGATGAACTGATCAAGCTTGAACCAGCACTGAAACCAGGCTTGGCCGGTGCCTGGCACGACCCCGGCGATGCGCATCTGCGTCCCGATAAATTGATGGCATCCTGGAAAACGCTGCTCGAATCTCGCGGCGTTCAGATTTTGGAAAATCACGAGTTTCTGGGATTCGCTGAGCCCGGGACCAACGGCACAGCAAAATCTGGTGGTCGAGCGTCTCGCGTGCGCACGACCGAGGGCGATTTTGAAGCCGATGCGTTCGTGGTTGCCGCGGGAGCCTGGACACCACTACTGAATCAACATCTGGGCTGCAAGATCCCCATCCAGCCCGGCAAAGGGTATTCGATGACGATGGCACGTCCGTCGATCTGTCCCAAGATTCCGATGATCTTTGAGGAACATCGAGTTGCCGTCACGCCGTGGGCATCGGGCTACCGGCTGGGGTCGACAATGGAATTCGCCGGCTACGACGAAACACTGAACCTGCGCAGATTGTCCTTGTTGAGCGCCGGCGCAAGCCACTATCTGCGTGAACCCGTGGCTGAGCCTGTAGTTGAACGCTGGTTCGGTTGGCGGCCGATGACTCCTGACAGCGTCCCGATCATCGATCGTAGCCCCGCCTATCAGAATGTCGTCATCGCCGCCGGACACAACATGCTGGGGCTATCAATGGCTCCTGCCACGGGCAAGCTGGTCGCATCAGTGCTCGACGGAACTTCGCCTCACGTACCGCTGCAGCCGATGTCTCTCAGCCGCTTCTGATACACCGGAGGTCGGCATTGGCCCCCGATATTGCCCCTTAAAAAGAGACGAGCCCGCAGGAGTGTCACCTGAGGCTCGTCTTCCGTCACGTATCGCGAACGATCAGCGCGTGAGCGCTGGCTCCAGGACAGGTTCATCGGAAACTGTTGGGCTTTCACCCGCGGCCCGAACAGCAATCGGGCTGAATAAAAGCACTGAGTAAATTGCGGTGCTCACGAACGCTTTGTTGGCAAAAGGAATGGCATCAACGTAACAGGCAATCAGTCCGGCGACGTCATGAGAATGCGCTGTTTGTGTCAGGAAATAGGCAAAGTTTGAAATTGCGAAGAATGCAATTTCAGCCACGATTCCGCGTCCGAACGCGCTGACCATTCGCGACGGCCAAGCGTTCTGATTCAAGCCGATACCGAGCATCACGATAAGTGGGTAGGCAACATATTCCGCGCAACGATCTGGGGGAAATGCGCTTGCAAACTTGCCTGTGGCAAACCAGATGCTCAGATCGCTCAGCAACAGCATCAACAGGGCGAGACCGATACTTGAACGGCGGCTATGAATGTGCGCCCCGAGATACATGCAGACCGCCGTCAACGGCATGAAGCTCCATGGGTAAAAAATGATGCTGGGGTTTTGGTTCACATCGGGATTGGTGACCAAGTACGGCAACAAACGTTGGAAGATCGTAAACGCGATCAAACCGACAATAAACTTGGCTCGAGACGACATTTCAAAATCCTTCGAAACGGCTGTCGCGCACGGGCGACGAAAATCGGTAAACATCAAATTGTGGCAGAACTTAGGCGAATTGGCATGTTCGTCGCAAGCCTGCCATCCGGGATTACGGATTATCGGGCAGTGGACCGTCCTGGATCAGAGGAATGCGGTGGACGGGACACATGCGTGCTGACGGATTGATTTGCAGATTCTCCATCGAACCGACAGCCTTCCAGGCCTGGCATTTTGAGCAATACAAGGCGGGAACCAGCGACTGTTCGCCCGTCTCGGGATGGAACTCGATCGCTTCCCGTGCCGGCAACAGGAATGCCTCGCCTGATTTGGGGTCAACGAAAACCATTTCCTGAAGCTGGTCATCGGGCACTCGAGATGAGCCGCTCAAGAACGACGGCACAAACCAGCCGCCCGCCGCCAAAATCAATCCGATGGCAATAGAGGCCAACGCACGCGGTGCAGACATCGCAAACATCCTTATCAAGAACAGGCTTTTCGAAAGTAAATGCAGGTCATCGACCGCTTCCGCGATCAGTGATTCAGCGACCTACTGACGATCGTAAACCTCGTCTTGCAGAGCAGGATTGTTCAAGTTGCCATCGCTGACAAATCCCAGCCGCTTGGCTTCCATCTTGGCGGCCTGTGATGCGGACATGAAATTGGGACCAGGGACTTGAATCTGGAAGTTTCGCTGACGCGATTCGACGTGCCCGTCCAAGAACGCGACGTTGGCCGTGTCGCTGTGTCGGAAATGGGTTGTTGCAAAGTTCTGACTGGGTGGTTCCAACAGCCAGGTTTCCTGGAAGTTCAATGCGAAATCGACTTGAGCGCTATCTCCGAAAACGAGTGTATTGGTCAATTGCACGACATCGCGCAATTGGCGGAAATCGGCACTCACCGTGAAGCTGGGGTAGTTCGAAAAATCGTAATTGATGCCGTAGCCCAGATAGCGACCGTTGAAGCCATATCCACTAGCCATCTTGCCGAATCGAGCTTGGTCGACCTGACCACGGCCAAAGTCGGGACACTGATACGCCGCGTAGTTCGTTTCCATGTATGGAGCCAGTTGGCCCTTGGTGAAGTCGAGCTGCTTGGTGGGATCAGGTTCGTCGTAATTGACATTGCCGAACCAGAACCGAGCTTGTCCGACCGAGGGATAAGCGGCGGCATTGGCGATGAACCGAGCATCGTCGATGCGATAGCAGGGCAAGAATCCCGCGTAAGTTTCTGAATAGTTGTGCAGTGCCAGGGCCATCTGCTTCAGGTTGTTTTTGCACTGGGTTCGCCGAGCCGCTTCACGTGCCTGCTGTACTGCGGGAAGCAGCAAGGCAATCAGGACCGCGATGATTGCGATCACCACCAACAATTCGATCAGCGTGAAACCGGGACTGCGGCGTAAAGGACGTGAGGCGGCATTCACTGGCATGACAAATCTCCGTTGTCGCGTGGTCACCGACCAACGGCATTGCTGTCGAGGAATCGTGGCGTTCGTTCAGGTGACAGACGGCCACCGCAATCGCGGAAATCCGTGAGGCAGCAAAACTAACCGGGCCATTTAGCCCAGAGGCAACGTTTCGTTCGGCGCGAAGTCGCAGGCGGTTGGAACCGACATCAGGGCAGGTCTTCTGGCTACCGGATCACACTACTGACCGCGCCTTCCCAAGCAAAGTTGCTCAGTGGCGAGTGCGGTTTTCGTCCCCGGATACAGCGGCGGGACCGCGACGGATTCGCACCGTCTTCCCTATTCTTCCGCAGAACACTCGTCTGCGGACACCCTCGTCGTGGCAGAATCCTATCGCGCCGGCCGTCATTTGCAATCATGCACGGCACCTGTTTGATTTCTGATTCGGTTTCCCCAAAACGTTCCCGCACTGCCTCCCAATCCTGTTAGGATGTTGTGTCGTTCTATCGACAGGATTTGTGAAGGGTTACGAATGAGTTGGGTCGGTCGATTCTTCGTCTTAACGTTCGCTTTTGGGTCTTCGCTTCACGCGGCGGAACGGTATGCCGCCATGTTTGCGGATGGAAGTCGCGTCGAAGAGGCCGAGGTTCGCGATTGGAACGACCTGAACGCTCAGGCCAAGATCGGCGGCCGCGTGCTGTTTGATCAGGCCAATCCGGTCCGCTGGATCATTGACCGGCAGCAGCCTCCTGTGGCAAAGCCGGCGATGTATGTCGAGTTCGCTGGGGGCGACTGCCTGGCTGGCGAAGTGATCGGATTTGGTGACGGTCGCGAAAATCCTTACGAGACTCGCCCGCCCTACCTGATCGTGCGATCTACCGCCGACATCCAGCCTCCCGAAGTACCGCCATCTTCCGAACTGCGCGTGGCGACGGAATCGGTGCAACGCGTGGTCTGGGAACATGTCGGATCGGAAGAGCATCGTCCGTCAACAGTCTGGTTGCGCACGGGCACCTCGATTAGCTTCCGCTCACTTCGTTGGACGGCCACAGGAGTAATCTTGTTGACCAACGAAGGCGTGAAGAACCTGTCGCTGGGGGATCTCGGCGAAATTCATCTGCCTAAGCAAAACGCCTGGGATGCTTACTACGATCAACTGGCGGCGCTGACACCGAATGCCAAATCCAGAATCGTCCAAATACAGGCCAACGATGGCGGTCGTTGGACGACGTCGGTCGAGCGACTCCAGGCTCGGCATCACGGTGACCGAAATCGACCAGACCATTGGTATCAATTGATTCAGCCCGCCTGGTGTCTGGATCCGGTCTGGTTGCGGTATCGTTCGATTCGCGCCTGGCGAATGTTCGCACCCAACGAAGTCCCGTTGACGAACCTCGTTCCTGCGACCGTCAAACATCAAGCGACGTTTGGAGGCGCGTGGGATTACCAGACTGATCAAAATGTCCAGCGCGGTCCCCTGCAGTCTCTCGACAAGGAATTCGGCTGGGGCATGGGTGTTCACGGCAGCACCGAGTTGGTGTTTGAAGTCCCCGAACTGGCACGCGCCGTCAGGACTCAGTTTGGTCTCGATCGGATCGCAGGCATTGGCGGTTGCGTGACAGCTCAACTTGTGATTGGGAATGCTCCACCTGTCATGAATCAGGCGAACATGATCGGAGCGGCTCAGGTCGGATCGATGAACTGGCTCGACATACCCGCCGGACCATCCGACTATCGGAAGTTGACCTTTCGAACCGATATGGCACACGTCGGTCGACCGCCTGGCGCCGATCCCTTCGACGTCCGCGATATTTTCAACTGGTACGAACCCGAGATCCGTCTGGATCAGGTTGCTTTAGAAGCCGAAGTATTATCGCGTGGCGCCGCGCGAGTACCCGGGTTGCTGGGTTGGACCATCTCACCTGCCGACCAACGTTCCATGATCGTTGGCAATGTCGTAGACGCGTACGACGGACGTGATCCTCAGTTCCGACCCGTCGTCAGATCGTCCGATCGCTTCTACACGCTGACGCGTCAACTCAAAGTGGGAGCGACAGATCGCTGGTTGTCCATCGTCGCGGCACGCTTTGCCGAAAACACCACGCCGACTGCGATTCAGGTCCGCATTGATGGCCGTGTCATGGGCGAGTTTGATGTGCCGATTCGAAACAATCCCGTGGATCCCGAGCCATTGCTCGTTCCGACGTCTTTGTTTCAAGGACGTACGGTCCAAGTCGAACTCATTGCCTATCCGTCAGACGACAAGTCCTGGGTCGATTGGCGTGGCATCTCGATCGGCGCGGACCGACCCGGGTTGCAGACGGTCTTCGAAGACGACGAAAAATTCGCCTCGATCCTGAACCGAACCAGCGGAAAGGTGGAGAATGACACAGAGAAGCCGTTCTCGGGAAAACGCTCACTGAAGGTCACACCCGATGCAGGCGATAACGCGATGATCCCGGGTTTGGACTCATTGATCGCGGAACAGCCCCGCTTGGGACAATACCGCTTCATCGTTTTCGCCTGGAAGAAATCGTCGGGCAGCCGCATTCAGCTTCAATTGGCGAATCAAGGTCGATTCGGTGACGGCGGTCCCATAGGTGGGACTGATCGACGAGATATCCTGGTCCGCCGAGGTCTGCGGCGCACGCAAACGGTCGACGAACGTGGCCAGCGATTTGGATACTGTTACGAACAAGGAACTGTCACGGCCCAGTCGCCGTTTCCCTTGTGGTTGCATGGCGATCTGCCGCGCGAATGGCAGGTCGTACAACGCGACTTGTTCGGCGATTTTGGCGTCTTTAGCGTCACCGGCGTCTCGCTTCGCGCCGTCGATGGTGACGTCGCCCGGTATGATCACATCTACCTGGCGCGAACGTACCAGGATCTCGAATATGCCGCGTCATACCTCGTGAACCCCCAGCCTCCCTCGCCGCAGCTTGACGGAAACGGGTTCCTCGCCATCCATCGTCGTGAGGAAGTGACGATCGAGTTTTCCAGATTCGCTCCACTGTTTTCGGCCGCCGAAATCTCGCATGGGCTCGTTCGGAACGCCGAACACAACGGCCAGACCGATGTGGTGCGAACACATCCCAATGCACCGGACAAGCCGCTGATCTTGCGAACTGGAGTTGTGCTGCCGGCTGATCGCAAATTGATGCTCGACATGCATTGCACTCACCAGCCCGAATGCGACTGGCAGTTGATCGTGCGCGCGAATGGCGAGATCCTGTATGATCAATTGATCAATGCCGCGCTCACCACGCCGCAACGCGGCTGGGCGACCATTCAAGTCGACCTGAGCAAATTCGCCGGGCAAAAGGTTTTGCTGGAAGTCGTCAATCAATCCAACAACTGGCAGAACGAAAGCGCCTTCTGGAAGAAGATCGCACTCGTCCCGCAGTAAGCCGAAATGACTTCAATCATCCATCGCAAACAAGCGATCAGTGGACCTTGGCATCGGGCAGGGCAGCTCTCAGGGCGGCAATGCCAGTGGGCGTAATTGCACTTCCTTGGACCGTAACTTCTTTCAACCCCTTGAGCGGCTTCAGGAGCGGAACGACTCCATCACCAATACGCGGACACTGATCGATGTGGAGTTCCGCCAGGTCATTGCACCCTTTGAGGCCACGCAGTCCTGAACCGTCCAAGTTGGAACACTTCGACAGATTCAGATACTTCAACTTTTTCATGCCGCCGATGACATTGAACAGACCTTGATCGTTCATCATCGACAGTTCGCCGATATTCAAGTGCTCCAGAGCCTTCAGGTTGCTGATTGCTTTGGCACCAACTTCGCTGACCGGGCACGCGTACATTCCAAGATGAGTCAACTTTTTCAACCCGCCACCCTTTTGAACTTCGGCCAATCCCATGCCATTAATCTGGGTGTGACTGAGTTCCAAACTTTCCAAATCATCCAGTTTCTTCAATGCCAACAGGGCATAGTCGTCGATTGAGTTTTTCGAGATCATGAGAGAGGTCAGATTCTTCGCATTGCAGACCAAATTGAACCTGGCATTGGTCAACCCGGTCGATTCGATGAGGATCGTCTTTAAGGCCGGCAGGTTTCCAATCGCGGCGAAGCCATTATCATCAATCTTGCAACTGACCAACTCCAAGTGCTTCAGATTCTGCATGCCCGAGATGGCAGCAATCCCCGCATCGGTGACCGTGGTATTGCTGAGTGCCAATACTTCCAGCGCCGGCATTTCGGCGAATTTTACGCACGCTTCATTGTCGACTCGACTGCCGTTCAATCTCAATTGACGCAAGTTCGGCAGCTTATGCAGTGACCGAAACGCTTCTTTCGTGACCGTGCTGCCGTCCGCATTGATTTCTGTGATCTGGTCCAGCCCTTCATTGAGGCTGGTTAGTTGCTGAATCAGTCCGTCATTGATTTCAGACGAACGCAATGCCTTGAATTGGGCAATCACTTCCTCTGGCCTCGGTCCCGCAGGTTTCGAATCCTGTACCGGAGCCACTGGAACAGTTGGTGGCGTCTGAATGACCGGTGCGGGTGCCGGCGGTTTTGCTCCTCCGGTCAGTTCGCCCCAGGTCGGAATCTTGTCGCAGCCAGCCAGGCCGACGATCAACCCGATTGATGAACACAGTGCGAATAATTTTGGCTGCAATCCGTAGTGCATCTCTGTCCCCGCTCGAGATTTCAAATACTGTTGAGACATGACCCAAAGCCCTCAGTGAAGTCCGTTTCAGTGACCAGATTGCCTGACGAATCGGAAGAAGCGATCTGTGCCGATAGATACGCGAAAATGTGACGTGGTGTTGGTATGGTACTGTTTCGATGACCGGGCTTCCATTCCGCTCGATCCCTCAGTATTTTTCCAAAAAGGCTCGTCTCTTATCTTGTCGTACCGCTGTTGTGCCGTACCGACCAGTTCACACCGCGCGAATGATGGCCCGATCTTGAACCCTTCCTTCTTGCCGATCAGCCGGGCTCGCTGGAGCATTTCCAAATGAGAGCCCTCGCCACCATCCGCTGGCGGCGCAAAGATTGGCGGGTTTGTCCCTGGATCTCTGTCCGTTCCACCGTGTTTTCCCTGATGGCGGTGGTTGCGACAGCCTTAATCGCCGATCGCTGGGTGCTGGCAAACCTCGAACGACGTGGACTTGTCGCCTCCGAAGGTTGGAAAAGACACAATCGCGTTGTCCTCGAAAATCAGCGCCGCAAAGACCGGTTCATTGGCTTTCCTCGGCCGAATCATGCTCTGTCGTCCGGAGTTCGCGCCTGGGCAGGACATCCTGTCTCCAAATCCAAATCCAAATCGAATCGCATTCTGGTGATGGGCGATTCGTTCGTCTGGAATTCACCCTACTTGACACTGAATCATATGTGGTGGCGTCAACTGGCGATTGAACTGCAACGACGCGGGTATCGCGACGTCGAAATGATTGCGGCTGGAACGTCGGGGATGTCAACGCACGACGAACTCGATCTGGCCCGTTACGTCGTCCCCGAATTCCAGCCCGACCTGATCCTGTGGGGCTTCGTGACAAACGATCCGGACGAACGGGTCGTTAAACAGATCCATAACAGCCAATTGACCCTGCCCATCCCCGGTCGTATTCAAGTCGTATTGCAGCAAACGGTCCCGCGCCTGTTCGATCTCATTCAGTCGCGCCGCGGCGACAAGCTCGCCAAGTCATACCTCGGTCCCGAATACGGCTACGAATACTCGGACTGGCTGCGACGGATTCACACCGGCGAGAATTTCCGTTTGTATGAACAGACGGTCCATTCCGTTCGCGACTTTCTGGATGACGTCAAGATCCCTGGCTTGATGGTGACGCTGCCAGAAGCCCCCATCGCCGATCGATTCGCCTTTTCGTACGACACCGTCGTGCCGTTATGGGGCGAGGCCGGTATTCCCGTGCAAAACAACCTGCCAGGCTTTGTCGCTCGATTTCCCCACCTTGACACGGACGGACCTCAGGCGCTGTCGTGGGGAATCAATCCAGCTGACGGACATCCCGGTCCGCGCCCGACCGCAATACTCGCACACCTGACGGCCGACCGATTGGAACACGACTATGCCACCATCCTGGGACCAAAATCCGCGCCAGACACCGAAATCCGGATCAACGATTGGCTGCCCTTCGACCTGAACGTGAAGCCAGCGGAGCCTGAGCAGTTCGAACTGACCTATCCCTTAACAAACGAATTCCTACCCACAATGCCGCTGGAAATTCCGACGGCACTTTTGGCTTTGGAACAGCCGCAGCCGTTATCAGAAGTTCGCCTAAGTGGGACTCAACTGAAGTCTGCTCAGATCTGGATTTCGACGTATGACTCCATCGAACAATACGATCAACAAGACTGGAATGATCAGGGATCCCAATCTGGAAGCGATCTTGTCTGGCATCTCCCTGCGACCTTGTCAGCCCGTGAATCCTCTGTAGTCCTCTTGAAAGCCGAATTCACAGGCAACGACCATCACTTGATCCTGACTTTGCACCGCGCTGCTTCAACAGGCGGAACGACGGAAGGGCCAGCCAAGCCATGACGTCGATTTTGGGTCTCTCGGCTTATTACCACGACTCAGCCGCAGCACTGCTGATTGATGGCCGGATCATCGGTGCGGCTCAGGAAGAACGATTCACTCGCCTCAAAGGCGATGCGTCATTCCCGCATCATGCCGTCGGCTGGTGTCTCGAAACGGCCGGACTCTCGATCGAGCAGATTGATCACATCGTCTTTTACGAACGACCGCTCGTGCACTTCGAACGGTTGATGATGACATATTTATTGACGGCACCGCGGGGCCTGCGCAGTCTGTTGCACACGCTGCCCGATTGGCTGACGCGCAAGCTGTGGCTTGAACGAGAGATCGCCAAAGAGTTGGGCGTCGCTCGCAAGATTCATTTCGTCGATCATCATCGATCTCATGCCGCCAGTGCCTTCTATCCATCTCCCTTCGAGCAATCGGCCATTCTCACGATCGACGGCGTGGGGGAATGGTCAACCGCAATCTGGGGTGTCGGCTCGTCAAATCAGATTGAGCTGCGAGAAGAGTTACGATTCCCCAATTCACTCGGCTTGCTGTATTCGGCCTTCACTTACTATTGCGGTTTCAAGATCAATAGCGGTGAGTACAAGTTGATGGGGCTTGCTCCCTATGGCCGGCCGATCTATGCCGATCGCATCTTGCAGCACGTCGTCCACCTGTACGACGATGGCACGGTGCTGCTGAATCAAAAGTACTTTGGCTATGCCACGGGACTGACGACGACCACCGCGGCATTCCACGACCTGTTTGAAGGTCCGCCACGTCTGCCAGAAACCTTGATCACTCAGCGCGACATGGATCTGGCTGCCAGCATTCAATCTGTGATCAATCAGGCGCTGCTCCGGATGGGCCGATTCGTCCATCAGCGAACCGGGCTGGACCGTCTGGTGCTGGCAGGCGGTGTCGCCTTGAACTGCGTGGCGACCGGCCTTCTGTCCTGCGAGGGCCCGTTCACGCAGATCTGGACTCAACCTGCCGCCGGTGATGCCGGCTGTGCTCTGGGAGCAGCACTCAGTTTCTGGTACCGCGAGTTGCAGCAACCACGCACAGTCGAATCGCCCGACGGCATGCAGGGCGCCTTTCTTGGGCCCGATATTCCTGCCAATTCTGACACCGACGACGCGATGCTGCATGCAATGGGGGCCGTGTGGGAAATCCTCGACGATGACGCTCTTCAAGACCGCATCGCGAGAGCAATCGGCGACGAACAGATCGTCGCTGTCGCGCGTGGCCGGATGGAGTTCGGACCGCGCGCTCTCGGGGCTCGCTCCATTCTCGGTGACGCGCGCTCCGACACGATGCAGTCGAGAATGAATCTGAAAGTCAAATTCCGCGAGTCGTTTCGTCCGTTCGCACCGATGGTCCTGACCGAAGATGCCACCCAGTACTTCGACAGCCGACAAGACAGTCCCTACATGCTGTTGGTCTACCCGGTCGCAGCAGCACGCCGCAAGACGGTCGGGCAATCAGACCTGTTCGGTATCGGCCTCCTGAAAGTGCCTCGGTCCGACATCCCGGCGGTCACTCACGTCGATTACTCGGCACGATTGCAAACGATCGATCGCGACCGCAATCCCTTCATTTACGGAATCCTGTCACGATTCAAACAGCAGACCGGCTGTAGCGTGATCGTCAATACCTCATTCAACGTCCGCGGCGAACCGATCGTTAACACCGCCGAAGACGCATACCGTTGCTTTATGGCGACCGAGATCGATTGCCTGGTTGTCGGTAATCGCTTCCTCGAACGAACCCAACAACCGCACCCCGCGATGGATGAGGCAACTCGTGCCCAGTGGCTCAAACGTTTTGAACTCGACTGAACCCGCGCCCAGGCGTGTTCGCACCGCCTATGCACGGCGGTTGGCCGAACGGCGTGAGGTCGAACAGATTCGTCAATTGACGAATTTCGGCCTGACGCTGGGATGGTTGTTCACGTTGCTCGGCGGCTTCTGCTGGTGGTGTGTCATCAGTCGCCTCGACTGGCTTTGGAGCAGCATGTTTGTCGCAGGACTTGTCCTGCTGGTGCTCGGATGCGTCTTGCCACAAGCCCTCGATCGGCCGCATCGCATCTGGATGGGTCTGGCTCACCTGCAGGGCAAGCTGGTGATGACCGTGCTGCTGACGATTGTCTATTTCTCCCTGTTCTGGCCGTTGGGACTTTGGGAACGCAGACGTCGCGGCAATGCTCATCCCTTCTACCAATGGGACAAGACTCCGCCGACTCTTCCATTATCGGGCTGGGAACCAGTGTCACTAACAGAAGCGAGCCCCATTGCAATCCCTCCTCAAAGCTCACGCAGGCGCTCGCTCGTTCGCATGTTCGCCGAGACGTTGTCGTTCTTCGCCGAGCGCGGCCACTATTTCCTGTTGCCCGTGCTGCTGCTGCTATTGCTGCTGGGACTGGTCCTGTTCTTCGTGCAAAGTTCCGTACTGGCCCCCTTCATCTACACGATCGGATAGGACTGGCGCCACTATTTCTTGCGGCCTGCCTTCGCAGGTTTCGCGGGCTTGGATGCATGTCCATTCAGAACCTCGGCCAGAAACCGTCCGGTGTGTGACTTCTTGCAGACAGCCACCTCCTCAGGCGTACCCGCGACCATCAACTGTCCGCCTTTGTGGCCCCCCTCGGGACCAAGGTCGATGATGTAGTCGGCCGTTTTGATCACATCCAGATTGTGCTCAATAACGACCACCGAATGCCCTTTTTCAATCAGCAGATTCAAACTTTGCAGCAGACGGTCGATGTCGGCAAAATGCAAACCGGTCGTCGGTTCATCAAGGATATACAGGTTGTGCTTACCGCGTTTTAACTTACCCAGTTCCGCGGCCAGCTTGACACGTTGAGCTTCGCCGCCCGACAGGATTGTCGATGGGTGTCCCAGCTTCAGATAACCCAGTCCCAGTTCGTGCAGGACGCTGATTTTGCGAGAGATCGTGGGCTGATCCTGAAAAAAAACAATGGCGTCTTCGATCGACATTTCCAATACATCAGCAATGCTCTTGCCCTGGTACTGGACCTCTAACGTGTCTTTGTCGTATCGAGCCCCCTTGCAGGTCGGGCACTGAACTTCGACATCGGGCATGAATGACAACTGCGTCGTAATCATGCCTTCGCCCGAACATTCCTCGCAGCGTCCGCCCTTCACGTTGAAACTGAAAGTCGATGCCGTATATCCGCGGCGCTTCGATTCCTCTGTCTCCGCGAACAGTGTCCTGATGGCGTCGTAGACGCCGATGTACGTCGCCGGGTTCGAACGACTCGATCGGCCGATCGGTGACTGATCAATATCAATCACGTCGCTGATCTCTTCATAACCCGTCAGTGAATCATGTTCACCCGCCAGGACGCGGCTGTCATGCAGCACGGACACCAATTGCTTGTGAATCACTTCGTGAATGAGCGAGCTTTTGCCTGATCCCGAGGCACCCGTCACACAGACGAATTGCTGCAATGGAATCGCCACATCGATGTTCTGCAGATTATTATGGCGAGCCCCGCGCACAGTCAGCCAGCCAAAGTCGGTCGGTCGTCGACCGGTCGGAACAGTGATCGATTTTCTGCCGCTGAGGTACTGACCGGTCAGAGACTTCGACGCGTTCAGGATCGTGTCGAACGATCCTTGCACCACGACGGTCCCGCCGTGAACACCGGGGCCCGGGCCAATCTCGATCAGATGATCGGCCTCGCGAATCGTGTCGGCATCATGCTCGACGACAATCACCGTATTACCAAGGTCTCGCAGCCTCTTCAGCGTTTCGATCATCTTGACGTTGTCTTTAGGGTGCAATCCGATGCTGGGCTCGTCGAGCACATACAGCATCCCCATCAGGCCGGAACCGATTTGCGACGACAGCCGAATCCGTTGCGACTCGCCGCCGGACAACGTCGCCGAACGTCGATTCAGACTCAGGTAATCCAGGCCGATGGCAATCAACAGTTCCAGCCGCGTCTTCACCTCCTTCAAGATCGTTTCGCACACGGCCCGTTGCTTTTCCGTGGGTTTGATCGAATCCAGGAACGAAAGCAACTCGACCAGGTGCATCTCACCGACGTCGTACAGACTCTGGTCAGCGACGGTCACCAACCGCCGCGCCTTCTTCAGCCGCGCACCGCCGCATTCCGGACAGTCGTATTCGACCATCACTTTCTTGAGATATTCGTCCATCCCCGCATTCGACGTTCCCTGCTTGCGGTACCAGCGATAGTGATGTTCCAACTGATGGACGATGCCGCCAAACTTGATTTTCTTGCCCGCGTGCTGCTGTCCCTGTTTTGCCCCCGGTGGAAGCACAACGTCGAATAGCTCTCCCTTGGTCCCGTATAGCAAAATGTCGACCTGCTTTTTCGGCAGCTTATTGAAGGGGATATTCAGGTCGATGCCATAGTGAGCCGAAAGGCTGTGGAGAATCCGGCCGCCCCAACTGTCTCTGTTATTGTTGAACGCCGCGCTGACGAACGCCCCTTCGTTCAGTGTCCGCTTCGGGTCTGGAACCAGAAATGCCGGATGGACCCGCATCGCCGTCCCGATTCCGGCACAGGTCGGACACGCCCCGGATGGATCATTGAATGTGAACTGTCCCTGATGCATTTCGCCCGCGAGCAACCGGTGCTCCGAACAGCCGAATCCTTCATAGAACTTTTTATGCCGCGGCGTCAACTTGGTGGGTTTCAGGATATGAAAGCTCAGCATTCCATCGCTCAGCTTGAGTCCGTGCTCCAGCGATTTCACGACCTGCTGATCGATGCCGGGACCAACGACAACCGTATCGATGATCGCTTCGACCGTGTGATCCTCCTCTTCGTCGACCTCGAGATTGTCACCCAGGTCAGACGGCGCGCCGTCAATTCGGGCCCGTCGGTAGCCGTTCACGCGGATGCGCTCAAACAAGGCCGGATAGTCTTCGTCATGGATCTTGTAGACGGGCGCTCGCACCTCGACCTCGGTCCCTTCTGGCAACGACAACAGGTGCTCCAGCATCTGATACGAAGACCGAACCGGGATCGCCTGTTCGCAGATGGGACAGTGCGGCGTACCCATAGTGGCAAACAGCATCCGCAGGTAGTCGGAAACATCCGTCATTGTTCCGACCGTCGACCGCGGATTCGATCCGACCGTCTTTTGGTCGATCGACACCACAGGCGACAGGCCATTGACGAAGTCCACTTCCGGCTTCTTCAACTGGCCGATAAATCGCTTGGCAAACGTCGACATCGACGCCAGCAAACGCCGCTGACCTTCGGCATAAATCGTGTCGAACGCCAGCGACGATTTCCCCGAACCACTGACGCCCGTGACGACGATCAGTTTGTCGCGAGGCACTTCGAGGCTGACATTCTGCAGGTTATTCTCGCGCGCACCCGAGATCTCGATCGTCGTTCGCATCAGAATCACGATTCCAGAAAGTAAGCAGGCTCTTCGACTTCTTCGAGGCTGCGTTTGGTCAGTTTGAATGGCGACGAAAACTTCTGCAGCAGACCCCGTCGTTCCAGCCATTCACAGGCCGATTCGAGGTGCCACGGATAAACTTCGGAATAGGCAAAATGATCGCTGATCTCCGACAGCGGCATGACTCGGTTTGCCTTCTTCAACAAGGCCAATAGCGGCTTCAGATGGGCTTTGTAGTGTTGGTCCAGGTAAGTCTCGATCCGACCCATTGCCGCTTGCAGCACCTTTTTCTTTTTCCGCCCGGCCAGCACATCCAGATAGACTGCCTGAAACAGGTCGGGATCCAATTCCATCGCCTTATAGAGGACGTCGCCTTCCCAGACTTTTCCATTCCGAATGATTTCGGTGTACGCCAGGCTGTGGGCGGCGGACAACAGTTCCTGGCTGGCCAGATCAAGGTCTTGTTTGATCTCGAGCCGTTTCCGAGCGTGGCGTAACGAGTGAATCGTCCATGTCGAGAAGGCCAACAGCTCTCGTTCCTGATCCTTGATGGCGACGGTGTTGGCCTGTTTGAACCAGCTTTCAATGGACGGATCGCTGCTATAAATGACCTTCCGTTCGGCGAAAAAGTTGCAAGAAAAGGCGGTCCGCGAACTTCCCTCGACCATCTGCTTGAAACGACTGCGAGAAATCACTTCGGCATGCAGATTGATGCCATCCTCGACCAGGATGCGGAACACGCGTTCGTCATTCCCATCACTTCGCAATCGCCGAGTGACCCCGTCGGCTTCGATGACCCACAACCCGATCGATTCACGCCGCCAGATGGTCAAATCGGACAGACTACCGACCAGGATCACCGCCAGAACATACCGATCGTCGCGTACGCGATCCACAAAGTGATTGAGAGCGGAGCGGAATCGAGCCAGCTTTTCGTCATCGGGTTCGTTACTCATCACTATCACCTTGGCAAAGACTCAAAGCGATCGACTGTCGGCGTCATGGTTCAGAGACTCAATCGCCGACCACGACATCCTGGCTCACTTGGTTGGACCCGCAACAGAATACCTTGCGCAACGTTTTCCGCCAGACATTGTCAGTCTTGTTCCAACTAACGCATTCCCGATTGCATTTGCTCGGCAACACATGACCACCAGTTGCTACCGTCAGAAAATGCTTTTGGGTCAATTAAAGTCATCTTCGAGATTGTGCTATCCGCTTCAAGGTCCGCCGCTCTTTCGGTCATACTTTGAACGCGTTTCCCGTACTCACGATAGCACGCAAGGCATTTCATCAAATGTTCGATGTTGGAGCTGACGAATTGATCAGGCAGCTCTCCTACGGGCGAAACAGCAACCACTTCCCCCGAACCTTTTGTTAAGCAGAATTCGTAACCTTCATCACTCCCGATGCGATACAACGCATCGCCGGCGTCAACGTACGGGATTCCATTGTTCCGACAAAAATCATTCATCGTCGGAAACGTGCCATCAAAGGTCATAAATGACACCAAGAGTTCGCTGCTGCGTGGCAGCCCCGCATTCAGAAGAAATGCCTTTGTGTCCTGAGGCAGGTCCAGTCTTGTTACCGCCGCGTCATCCAGTTCACACCTTGACGTGAAATCTTCCATTCAATTCTCCTGCCATTCAAGGAATGATCTCATTTGAGTCAGGGTGGCTGAATCAGGCCTCCCTGACTCAATGCGCCAAATCCTCCGGGCTCGACAAGAGCACACCCAATCGTCGCGCCCAATTGCCCATGGCGCGATCACGGTATCGGTACAGGTGATACGAGTAATTCGCCAAGTGTTCTGCATGCTGGGCTGCATACACTTCTGGCGGCGTTTCACGCCAGGGAAACAATTGTGCGAATTCATCCGCGATGTCACGATCGAATTCCGAATCGCGAGCTGCCTGGAATGGCGTCAGTAATACCAGGTCCGCGCGTTCACGACATCCGTCGGCCAGGATCCCTTCGGCGTTCACTCGATCGTTCGTCACCGCCCGATGACGCCCTTCGCGCAGCGTCGATGACAAACCGGTCTGCACGTGTCGAATCGCCAAGCGGTCCACCGCTTCGTCCAAGTCACAGTCTAGAAAGACACGCAGGTCAAACAGCGGTTCCGCTCGCCAACTGCGCATCAGGACATAGATCCCCTCGATGATCACGATCCGCGCTTCGCCTGTGACGCGGATCGCGTTCGGTCGAGGGTCCTTTTCGGCATGATCGAAACTCGGAAAGACACCCTCATGGTTTTCTTTCAGCGACCGCACGTCCTGATAAAAGGCGTCGCCATCAAACGTGTGCAACGCGCCGCGTCGCCGCAACCCTTCGGCATCCAGTTGGACCCGAGGTAAGTGATAACCATCCATCGGCACGACGACGGCACCAGGCAGACGGGACAAGACCTCGCTGCAGAATGTGGTTTTGCCGCTGCCCGGTACGCCAGCCAATCCGACCAGGTAGATCCTGGAATCCTGCTGCAGTCGATTCTGAAACTGATCAACGATCGAATCGTTCATCTAGAACGCATCCAAGTTAAGTCTGGCGTCTCGCGAGTCTAAATCCATAGCGTCTAACTCGTGTTTCAACGCGAAACGCCCGTCCGACACGCGCTAAGAAGTCATCCTGACTAACTGCGGCGGCGGAGCTTATCAAACACCACTGCCACCAGAATCACGGCACCCAGTACGACCTTTTGCGTGTAGCTTTCGATGTTCGTCAGGTTCATCCCGTTTTGAATCACGGCAATTGTGAACGCACCGGTCAATGTGCCGAACATCTTTCCCTCGCCACCACTCAACGGAGCACCGCCGACCACGACAGCAGCGATGACTGACAGTTCATACATCGTTCCATAGGTCGGCGAGCCGCTTTGAAAGAGCGACGCCATGATCACGCCGCCCAGCGCTGCCAGGACGGATGACGCGACATAGGCGAACATCACGACGCGCTCGACCGGTACACCTGATAACCGAGCCGCTTCACGATTACCTCCGACCGCGTACAGGTACCGGCCTAGTGTCGTTCGCGACATCAGAATATGAGCCAGGACGTATAACACCACCATCAAGACGACCGCATTTGGCAGGCCGAAGAGATCAGCTCCGCGACCGAGCCAGACGAACGAGCTCGGCAGCCCTGCGATCGACACTCCTCGCGAATCGATGTACGCCCCGCCACTCACCATTAACATCATCGACAGCGTCACAATGAATGGCGGCACGTCGAAGCGATTGATCATCCAGGCGGAAAAAGCTCCGATGAATCCGCACAGGGCGATCGCCGAGAGACAGGCGGCCGTCATTCCCAATGTGGATGCGCTCTCTCCTCCGGCGAAGTCGCGGATGAAATGCGCCGTCATCACGGCCGACAGCGCGATGACGCTGCCCACCGATAGATCGATCCCGCTCGTGATGATCACTAGCGTCATGCCGATTGCCACAATGGCAATGACGGCGATCTGGTTCGCAATGTTCAACAGGTTGTCGGTTTTCAGAAAGCTCGGCCAGCGGTAGCTGCGGGGAACCATCACCTTGGGGTCACCCACAGCCGGAAAGTCGGTCTTGAGGTCCGAAAAGACTAGCCATGCACCGGTGGTTTGTGTGCCAGCCACAACATCGATCTTCGTTGCGGCTGCGGCCAGTTTGACAATCGCCGCGCGTGCGTCGCTGGGCTCGCCTTTGACCAGGTCGACAACCTTGCCACCGGCCGCTTCGACCTCGCGGCGAATCTCGTCAGCCATGGCGACATCGTCCTGCACGTCACGCACGGCGATCAATACCTGTGGAGAGGAGACTCCACTCGCTTTGATCGCGGTCCCCAGTTGCCGGCCGGCCGCCGCACCTGTCGGTGACTGTTCACGATAGGTGACCGCACTGAAGAAGACGAACAGCAGCAACAGCACGATGATCATGCCGTAGTCTGCCAGCAATTTAGAAGCTGTTTGTTTCATCACTAAATCCAAACGCGTAATGCATGATTTGTTCTTGAGTCGCCGTCCGAGCATCGGCGATTTCGCCGGTGATCGTCCCGGCGTGCATCACCAGAATCCGGTCGGCCATTCCGATCACTTCGGGCAATTCCGAACTGATCATGACGATCGCCTTGCCATCGGCGGCAAGCTGATTCATCAACGTGTAGATCTCAAACTTCGCCCCGACATCGACACCACGAGTCGGCTCATCGAAGATCAACACTTCGCAGTTTCGAGCCAGCCATTTTGCCAGCACCACCTTTTGCTGGTTGCCACCCGACAGATTACGCGCCAGTTGATCGGCGTGCGAAATCCGGATGGCCAGCGTGCTCGTCACCTTCGCAAAGTCAGCTCGTTCACGACGCATTTGAACAAAGCCGGCGGTACTCAATCGGTCCAGATTGGGCAGCCCAAAGTTCTCGCGAACCGACGCTCCCAGGACTAACCCCTGATGCTTTCGATCTTCAGTCAACAGCCCAATTCCCGCCGCAATGGCATCACGCGGCGACCGGATCGACAGCCGCTTGCCATCCAGTCGAATCTCACCCGCATCAGGTTTGTCCGCGCCGAAGATCAGTCGCACCGCTTCTGTTCGTCCGGCACCAACCAATCCCGTGAGTGCCAGAATCTCACCTCTTCGAACCGAGAACGACACGTCCTGTACGACGTCGCCGCGCGAGAGTCCCAACACTTCCAGGCGAGTCTCACCGAGTGTGACCTGGCGCGCGGGAAACTCGTGATCGAGTTCCCGGCCGACCATCTTCTCGATCAGTTCTCGCCGACTGAACTTGGATTTCCGCCGTTCATCGACGTTGGTCCCGTCGCGCATCACGGCAATGCGATCGGCAATCGCAAAGATTTCGTCCATGCGATGACTGATGTAGATGATGCCAATCCCGTGACTGCGCAGATCCCGAATAATTTCGAACAACCGTTCGGTTTCATGCGCGGTCAACGCGGCCGTCGGTTCATCCATCACGATGATACGAGCGTTCAGCGACAAGGCCTTGGCGATTTCAATAAGTTGCTGCTGCGCCGTCGTCAGCCGTGCGCATGGCAGATCGAGATTGATGTCGACTCCTAGCCGCTTGAACAGTTCGGCAGCCGCACGACGTTCACGCCGCTGATCGACAAAACCCGCTCGAGTCACCTCTTGTCCGAGGAAGATATTTTCGCAAGCATTCAAGGCCGGAACGAGATTGAATTCCTGGTAGATCACTCCGATGCCGGCCGCGCGCGCATCTTGCGGCGACTGAATGGCAATCTCACGACCGTCGACGGCGATCGTGCCGCTATCCGGCAGATGAGCCCCACCGAGCATCTTCATCAGCGTGCTTTTACCCGCACCGTTTTCCCCCATCAGTGCCAGCACTTCGCCTGCATGGAGTGTCAGATCGACACCGCGCAACGCGCGGACACCAGGGAACGATTTGACCATCCCCCGCATCGTCAATAGCGGCGGCTTGGCAGCGGAAGAATTGGGATCGCTTTGAGACATGCATCAGCCTTCGACGCACACTGCCGACCATCAACCTGCGTGGCACACGCCACCGGGAAGCAATGAAAACTTGTGAAAATCCGTCAGCCAGACACCCAGCCCAACCAACGTTACAACCCAACTGCCTTTTCCAGCGCCTGACGCATCACCCCGGCATCTGGCTCGACACCCGTCCAATATTGCACCGCCACGATTCCTTGATTGACCAGCATTCCCAAGCCATCGATCGCACGGCAACCCCGTGCTTCGGCATCGCGGATGAACCGTGTTCGTGGCGGGTTACCGATGACATCGGCCACAACCAATCCTGGTTGCAGGCTGTTCGCATCCAGTTTCAATCGAGCATCTGCGTCGTACAGTCCGATCGATGTCGCATTGATCACGATGTCCGTTCCAGTCGGCACGACATAGTCACCGGCCCACTCGACCAGGCTCACGTCGAGCTTCAACTTGTTGCGAAGCAGGTCGAGCAATTCCGTTCCGCGCGCTTGAGACCGATTGACGATCGTCAGTTTGGAGATTCCGGCCAAAGCGAGCTCGACCGCAATCGCGCGCGCCGCACCACCAGCACCAAACAGCACGACGGACTTGTCTTTGGGGTTCGTGACGGCGGACAACGATCTGAGGAACCCTTTGCCGTCGGTGTTTTCTCCAATCAGTTTGCCATCGCGGCACACGACGCAGTTGACGGCTTGCATCACCGCTGCCGACTCGCCAAGACCATCCAGGTGCGAGATCACCGTCACCTTGTGAGGCAGGCTGCAGTTGAAGCCTTTGAAGCCCATCGCCTGAGCACCGCGAATCGCCGCCCCGAGATCCTCAGGAGCGACCTCCAGGTTGATGTATCGCCAATGCAAGCCATGATGAGCAAACGCGGCTTCGATCATGGCCACGGTCGGGTTTCCGGCCGCACCCTGTGACATCGATCCCACTAATTCATGCAAGAAGTTCGCCGTCTCTGTCATCGGTTCATCCAGTTTCAATTGCAGTCATGACTCAGCACCGTTCGAGTGGCCTCGGGCGGCCGGGACGATCCAGTTCTCTGGAAGCCCCCGTATCTCTCATAACAGCAGCATACTTCGACCCGTCACACCAATTCGACGCTCGGCCATGCCGCCTGTATACGCTTGCGATCTTCCGTTCCCAGATTGTCCGGCAGTTCGAGCTTGCAAATTGTCTTCGCTGATTCGAGCAACTGGCTGACTCCTGCCGTGGTGACACTTGTTCCCATCACATTCAGGTGCTCCAAAACAGATGCTTGTTCGAGAAGTTGCAAGCCAGCGTCGGTGACACACGTGTTCGATAGATTGATCCAAACGGCATTTCGAAGGCATGTCGGAATCTTCTTCAGACAATCGTCATTGGTCGATGTCCCAAAGCTGACTCCGATTCCGAATTTGGTTTTCCATTCCAGGGTGCCACCAACCTCTGCCAATTCCCGTTTGATTTGTGGCATTGAGTCTGACATAGATGCCCGCTTCCGAGTTGTGAATGCTGGCAGCATCCCTCGTGCTTTTCCGGATAGCCGAGCACACACCTGTCTTTTGGAGGCTCGATTCTGTCGAATTACGTCGGTGACCAGCCACGTACCAGGCCTCTTTTGCTGAAGATGAGGACACTGGCATCGCCGCTGGCACACAAGAGACCGCCCCTGAGCCGTTGGCTTATTTCAATTCCGGGTCCTTCTCCGCATCGGCCTTTTTGTACAAGCTGGTCGGGATCAAAATCTGAGGTGGCAATTTTTCGCCCTTGGAATACTTCACGATCGCTTCCACGATCTGCACGCCCATCTTGTCTGGGAACTGAATCGGGTCTGCGTAGATTTTGCCTTCTTTGATTGCCTGCTTTCCTTCAGGCTGACCATCAAAGCCGATGATCACCACTTGCTGCGTCTTACCGGCCTTTTCGATGGCTGCACGAGCCCCCAATGCGGAAGGATCGTTGATCGCAAAGATCCCGCGAATGTTTGGATTGGCCTGTAGCGCGTCCTCAGTGGCTTTGTACCCCTGGTCCTTGGCGCCGCCCGCTTCCAGTTCAGCCACAATTTCTAACTTGGCCTTGCCTGAAGTATTGTGTGCTTCAATGACTTCTTTAAATCCCTTGACGCGCAAGATGCACGATTCGGCCTGCTTGAAATGCAAAATGGCAACCGGGCCACCGGCCTCTCCGAGTGCTTCGATCATCGCCTCAGCCGCTTCTTTGCCACCACCAAAGTTGTCCGTGGCAATCTGAGTCGCAATCTTCACGCCCGGCTCATTGCAGGGGATGTCGACTGTAAAGACCGGAATCCCCGCCTTGTTCGCTTCCTGAATGATCGGGACGATCGACTTCGAATCGCACGGGCTCAGTACGATCGCGCTCACGCCCTGGACGATGAAGTCCTTGATCTGGTTCCCCTGTTTCGCCACGTCCTTGTCGCCGCTGACAACCGTCACCTCGTAGTCGTGCTTCTTCCCCTCCGAAGTGACGTTGTCACCGATCACTTTGAAGAAGGGATTGTCCAGGGTCAGCAACGACACGCCAATCAGCTTTTTGGACTTGCCTGCCGTTGACTTGTTTGCCGCAGTCGGGACTTCCGCGGTGCCGCAACCCAGTGAGACGAGCAACGCCAATGCAGTCGGAATCAACATCAACCGTCGCATGCTGCGAGAGACCGAGCAGACACGAGAATACACAGAATGAGTACCAGACATGAAGTGCCTCAAGTTCAGGGGACAAGGTGGAATGATCGAAATCGTGGTTCGTATCGACATGTACTCTGATCGTATCGTGTTTTCAACAAAAGCGATTGCGTGTGACCCGGCCGCGGGTCGGCGGGGTTCGCGATTGAGTTGGGTTCAGAATAGGCGAGTCGCTTGCACGACGGACGCCGGTGACACTCCCTACCGACGAGGAATGACTGAATCACTTGCCGTCCAATGCTGGTTTGGTCCAGGCAGACTTCAGCGGATGAATGGTCAATGACTTCAGCAGCACTGGCCCGCCATCGGCACGAACCGACAACCCGCTGTCTGTCGGCAGGAAGCAGCGTGACGTCGATACTTCACCTTGATTGACGAACGCCTCGACCGAGGTCCGGTCGAGCAGGATTTCGATCGTTTTCACTTTGCCTTGAACCGACTCCTTGGCGCCGCCTGATTCGACGGAAGTCGCAGTGACCGTCAGTGAGACACCACACAACTGAAAGGTCAGTCGTGCCCCGTCGGGAATCTCGACCTCGCCCTGCAGGTGATACAGGCGACCGTCCGGTTCCAGCTTTAACGTCTGTCCGCCGTGGATGGTTCGATTGGTCCAGGTATCCGGCGCTTCGTGCAAGCGGGCGATTTCCTTGATCGGCTTGCGGAAGATGCGCAGTCCTGTCTGTGTCTGATGCAGGGTCAATTCGCATGGAAAACTGATTTGCTGGTTGAACGGCATGTTGGGATAGACCCCGCCGCGCATCCAGGCTGTCTGAATCCGTCGACCATCACCGGTTGCGGTGTTCTCCCACGATTGAGTCGCATAGAAATGAGGACCGATATCGCACACCAGACGCGGTGTTTCCTCTTTGTATTCAATCCCGTCAAAACTGCCGATCGAATACTTGCCGTCGCCCTGAATCAACACCCATTTCTTGTGGCTGGTGTCGCCATCGATCGGCAGTTCGAACAAATCCGGACATTCATAGCTGCGAGGGATTGGCTTCCGTTCGTCCTTCCAGTCGAGCAGATTGGGCGAGGTCAACACGTGGTACTGATCATCACCATACAGCATCATGACCCACTGGTTTTTCGGCGCATACCAGAACACTTTGGGATCGCGGTTAGGATGGACCAGGATCGGATTCTTGTCGTACATTGTCCAGGAGCGTCCACGGTCCAGGCTGTAGCTCAGGCACTGACTCTGATTGTCATTGCGAGACCAAAAGGCCACCATCGGCGGATTCGATTTGTCGGGCGACAGGCCTGATGTATTCAAATAGTCGATGACGCATGTTCCAGACTGCACGCCGCTATCCAGCTTCTCTTCCCAGAACGCAGGTTCCAGCTCTTGCCAGTGCACCAGGTCGCCGCTGACTGCATGAATCCAGCACTTATTCCACCGTTGAGCGAACAGGTGATACTCGCCTTCGTAGTAGATCAGGCCATTCAGGTCGTTGACCCAGCCTTCCTGACGCATACCCGGATTCAACCGATCAACGGTCCATTGTCGCGCCGTGAAATGGAACTGAGGCCGCAATGATTCGCTGTAGAGCGGTTCGGTGACAACGGGCAAACGCACGGGCCGATCGGTTTGGACAATCTGATCGACATTCACATGTCCCCAGTCGCCGGAGGCTTCGTCGACGATCTGCAGTCGACCGTGTTTGCCCGCAAGTCGCCGAACGTCCCAACTGATAGTCACCAGGCGATCGCAATGCCAGCCAGTCGCCGAGTGCACGATCTTGTCGTCGACGAGCAAGTTCAAGCAGGTATGCCGTTCATAGTTCCCGCCGCAGATCAGGAAGGACAGATAGTCCCGTTCGATGACGAACTCGGGCGAAGTCAACGTCCCCTGCGGACCATCTCCTTCGATCTCGCTACTCGCGACCCCCGTTCCCTTTGCACCTTCGATTTCCAGATCGACGATCAACTTACCCCGAGCCGGCCCTGGCTTGAACGCCGTTCCGGTCGCCGTCCAACCGGGATAAGTCGCTCCCTCGAAATCAGCAATCACCAGATCCCGACGATCAGACCGCGCCTCGGCAGCCCCCAGTCTGGACGCAAGCAACATCAAGACCAGGATCGAACTCAATTTATGAATAAGTCTCATGATTCGCGTACCTGTAGAAACGATCTGCGGCCCCACGTCATTGAATTCGCAGTCTTCGTAGCGTGGCGACAAGCCGTCCTCGGCGCAGTCCCACCATCTTCCATCAACCGTCGTTGTTCCTGCATCATCTCCGGGAGGGCGAAGCTTCTGCTGAGCCGTTGAGTCATTGCGTTTGCCTACGTTCACGGCTCCGCAGGAGCTTCGCCCTCCCGAAGAGTGGATTGGGTTGCCGAATGTAGCTACCTCGTCTGACGTCTTCAATTTGTGATGTGACAGATTGTGAAATACCTGTCATGACAGAAGTCAATCGGTCATTGCCAATGTCACAAAAAACAGCGAATCGTTGGAACAGCGCCGTAAAGACCTGTAACATCATATTTCCTTGCTCCGTGAAAAGCTGTCACACACATATTCCGTCACTTTCATGATCGCACTGTTATGACAACTGACGCCAAGCATTTGACAATCTCTCGGCAACTGGCCGCGGAAATTCGGTCCGGCAAGTATCCTCCTGGCGCGCGGTTGGCCAGCGAGGCGCAGTTGTTGAAACGGTTCAGTGTCTCTCGCCCTACCGTCGGCCGAGCCCTGCGAGACTTGCAGGAACTGGGACTGATCGAGCGACGCGCGGGATCGGGCACTTACGTCCGTCAGGCACCCGGCACCACCAGCTCGCCCGCAGCCAAAAACATCATTCAACTCGGCCTGATCGTGCCCAGCCTGCGCCGCACCGAGATCTTCGAATCGATCTGCGGCGAAATCGCCAGCCTGGCTCGTGTGCACGATTACGGCCTGTGGTGGGGCGGCAGCATTCAGCCGATCGCCACCGAAACAGGGATGAGTCCCGACGAGGCCGATGCCTTGTGCACTCAATATATCGAACGCGGAGTCACAGGAGTCTTCTTCGCACCATTTGAGCATCGTCCTGATTGCGAAGGTGCCAACCAGCGGATCACCAGCCGCCTGCGTCAGGCGGGAATCTCCGTCGTATTGCTCGATCGAGATATCTGTCCCTTCTTGCAGCGCAGCGACTTCGATCTCGTGGGAATCGACAACTTCGCCGGTGGCTACACTCTCGCCAAGCATCTGATCAAACTCGGCTCCCGCCGCCTGGGCTATGTCACTCGGCCTCATACCGCACCAACCGTTGAAGCACGCATCGCGGGCGCCCGATCGGCGATGCTGCACCACGGCATCATTGCCGATCGCGATTTTGTCCTGATCGGAGATCCCGCCGACGAATCGTTCGTCCAAAGCTTTGCCGCCGACCGCGAAGTCGACGCCGTCATGTGCACCAACGACCATGTGGCCGCCCAACTGCTACAAACTTTGACTCGCTTGCGCATCAAGGTCCCTCAGCAAATCCGCATCGTCGGCTTCGACGACATGAGCGTCGCCAGCCTGCTGACGGTGCCGCTCACGACAATGGCCCAACCACCTCGCGACCTCGCCATCACCGCCTTCCATGCCATGAGAGACCGCCTGACCGGCACGCCCATTCCCGCCCGCAGCCTATTACTAACCCCACGTCTGGTCGTCCGAGAATCCTGCGGAGCCTACCTGCGTTCGAACACAACACCTCGCTAGACACTCCGTGCGCGCCTGCTCAATCCCGGCGCAATCTTGATTTTGATGATCTTGATTCTTGCCTCGATCTGCTCTGGTGTGCCACTGGCTATGCCAGTGTCTTCTCATCTTTGACGACAAGGTGATTTGATGCCACGAATTCGTTGCGAATGAGATGAATTGCGATCTCTTCGTCTTGTCCCCAGAAAGTTAAAAGCGTCCCGACAGGAGGACACTGGCATAGCCAGTGAAGATATAGGAAGGCGGGGCACTGAAAGTTACGTTGGTGGCACACCAGAGTGGACTCACATCGAACAGGCACAGTCTGGCTGCTCATTCTGAAACCATCACCAGCGGCTCGTCACGTCGGTGCTTTCCTGACATTTGCTGAACTGAATGAACACCAATCGGAAAATCATCTAAAACCTCATGATTTACCGAGTGAAGTCCATGCTCAAGTTGGTGTTCAAGTACAGACTCAGGATGCGCACCAATCGTCCGCGAATCACTTTCCCACACCTTCACCCCGTCAACCGAGCTGTTACAGGCTGCCGTCTCGGCAACCTGTGTATCACCAAGACAAGAGGCCTCCGCTGATGCCGTCGTGCTAAAGGTCGCCCGATCTCCCTCGTCCATCTCCTCAAACTTCACATCGCGCGAACGATCACTGCATTCTGCTCCCGTCATGCGACGCGCGTGAGAGCTGCCCGCGATGGCCCAGGCGTGGTGACGGGTTCGGTCGACTCGGTTGGACTCGATGCGTAAGGCGCAGAAGGCTCGACGTAGTGTCGCATAGCTGATTTCGTTGTCGTGTGCCTCCTGCTTGACAAACCACGATTGGACGGGTCCATCGGCCAATCGTGCCTGTAACCAATCCATCGCCCGGCTCAATTCGCTGGCATCTTCCAGCAGCAGTGGATTCCGAGCCCGTTGGAGCGACGCGGTACGGAATTCCTGAGCCGTCATAAAGATCGATTCGGACTCCCACTCGATGGCTCCCTCGTGCCATCCGAATGCCAGCCCCGGTGACGCTGTTTCGTCCATCAGTTTCGCCGGCAGCAACAAGCGACGAGCGGGCGCCTTTGAATCACGTTCGACGACCCACACCGATTGCGCGATTCGCTCTACGGTCGGATATGGCGTGGTCGAAGTCGCTCGTTTGGAATCGCTCAGCGGCAGCCCTTCGCAGACCAACAGCACTGCCACCTGAAAGAGGGATGCGATTTCCGCCAGCCGCGATGTCAGTTCCTGCAGCTGTCTGGCCTGCCTGGCCCCGCTGCCGGACATGCCGAGTGGGAACGGATCGATCACAATCAGGCCGATGTCGGTCGCGTCGCCTTTCAGAAACATCAATTCCTGTTCGAGGATCGCCAGATCGCGATCGAGCTGAAACGACCAGCACGGCCCCTGTTTGTGGAAATCGTCCGCCTGCCGGACCCCGTGGATCGTCTGAATCAGGGACAGGTTCGCCTTGGCCGCCACCAGCCGGCGCATGAGCGTACTGCCACGTTCGTAATGCGGCGAACAGATCAGAACGCCCTGCGGCTTGCCGGGCGATTGGGGTTGTCCCTCATCCGCCGCTGTCCGACGTGGCCCCAGGTCACCTCGAGTCACCGACGCGGCGAGATCGAGCGCTACATAACTTTTTCCCGCTCCCGGTTCGCCAGCGAGGACTGTGACTGCTCCTCTGGCAATGACAGCTCCCCACAGGGGATCGAACGGCTCCGGAGAGATCTCGGCCAGGCATTCCAGATCCAGATAGGTGGAATCGGGTTCGGTCGGAATCGCCTGAGATCGTTCCCGCAGTTCCAACGGTCGAGGCACAGGTATGCTGTCCCGGGCGACGGGTGGAGGCAACGCCACTGGACTGACGCTGGCAGAGGACGAAGAGTGGTCCACCCGCGCCATGTGCGTCATTTTCGCTCTTTTCACACGACGTTTGGTCTTTCTCATACGACAACCTTCGATAAGTCCGGCCTCGAAGCACATTGAAACACGAAACAAGTCCGTTCAGGCGTCACAATCTTAACACTACGTAGTCGCGGCGTCTATTATATTTGACGCGGTTTGTGGATATTATTGCAATCTGGATCGCATCGTTACGGCGGCAGTCGCGGGTGGGCGGGCGCGGCTTTACGCGTCTGGGTTGCAAAACGAGAAGAGGTCAGTGTTTTCCAGGTCGAAGTGAAGGCTGGTCAGTCGCTTCATATAAGCCAGACGGTATTTCGTCCGATTCGATTGACGTCAGTCTGGTCGCCCACTGAAGTACCTCCGGATCCTTCCACCTACCGACAAATGAGTCGTCGACTTCCGTTCGTGACACGGACTGCATCCGATTCGCAACCGGACCGAATTTCGTTGTTCGTGGTCGTATTGCGAGTTAGACTCGCGGTTCACTCCGATTCGTCAGTCGCTTGCGAGAGATCAGTCCATGGTTCGCACTTTGAACCACCTGTTGTGTGGTTTGTTGATGGTGGCAGCAATCTTCCCATCGATCGTGGCTGCGGATGAAGAGGTGAAACCAGCGTCCAGCGAAGCAACGTCGACACCGATCCCCGCTCCTGCGAATGACACTGTCGCACCGGTCGAAATGACGCCGCCGACTCTCGCGGCGGTTGTGGAACAGCTCTCCCCCGAGAGCCGCAAGAAATTTGCCGACCTTCTTTCGAAGGATTGGAAGAAACGCCCCGAGTGGGCCGACATGCTGATCGTACTGCTCAAAGGCGACAACATGGGGCCGGGAGCGGGTTGGTTTAAGCCCGGCGAGAAGAGATACGATTGGAAATGGCTATCGGAGCGATTCGACGCCGATGCGAATGGCAGCATTTCGCCGGAAGAACTGGGCGTCAAAGAATCGGGGGCTAATCAATTCTTCTCACGACTTGATCGCGACAATGACGGTGTGCTGCAACCCGCCGATTTCGACTATGTCGGTCGGCAACCGGCGACTCCTCCTTTCATGATCAGTCAATACGTCGCGACACTGGTCGATTCTGACACGAACGGCCGTATCACTCCCGAAGAACTGGCCGCGTTTTTGAAACGCGCCGATGCGGACAAGACCGGTTTTATCACATCTGAAGACATGTATCGCGAGTTCAATCGAATGCTGATGGAGCGTGATGTCGGAGGAGTCGATATGCCGCGCCAGGATCGCCTGCTGCCGATGTTCTTCAAAGGCGAATTCGGAACTCTCGAGTCGGGGCCCGGCCTGGGCGAAATGGCTCCTGATTTCACACTGCCGACGCATGACGGCAGTGATTCCATGACACTCAGCCGTTTGCAAGGCAAACCCGTCATCCTGATTTTCGGCAGCTTCACCTGCGGCCCCTTTCGTTCTCAGGCCGGGTTACTCGACAAGCTGTATGCTCGATACAAAGATCAGGTTCATGTCTACGCGGTCTACATCCGTGATGCGCATCCGACGGATGGCTGGAAGATGAAGTCGAACGAACTGGTTGGCATCAACGTCGCTCAACCGAAAACGCAAGCCGATCGCAATCTGGTCGCCAGTCAATGCTGTCAGACACTCAAATTAACCATGCCATTGCTGGTCGACACGATCGACGACACGGTGAACCGAGCGTACAGCGGCTTTCCCGATCGACTGTATCTGATCGATCGAACGGGCAAGATCGCCTACAAGGGCGGCCGCGGCCCGTTCGGCTACAAACCCCGAGAACTCGAACAAACACTCTTGATGATGCTGATCGACGAAGAACTCGCCAAGACCGCTGCCCCGGCCGCTGCCGATGCACCGAAGTGATACGCGATACCGCCCGATCGACTTTGGCGCCTGTTCGTTGCGTGTGACGATTGGCTTTGTCGTCATTTTGCCGATGCCGCGAACCTTCGACGTCTGGATTGTTGTGGCGGGTGGCCCGGACGCGACCTTGCGCGTCTGGGTTGCAAAGCAACAAGAGTCAAGTAGACAAAAACACCCAGCTGCCCAATCACTCCTAGAATGATCACACCCCGCGCAGAGGGAAAATCAATAAATCATTCGTTGAGGCAATCGGCTTCAATGAGGCCATTCAGTCGGCCACATTCGGGCAGAGGTGTTCGTGATCCGAGTTTGGCAAGTTGCTCAATTGACATTGGTCTGCCGCTATGATGGTACGTACGTTTCCTGACATCGACGGGGAACACCGCAACCCCCACCGGTGGATTCAACACGAACCCATCCTTGAAGTCATGCAGCACATAGCCTTCGACGGCCAGCTTCTCGTGATCATTGGCGAGATGTACCGGTTGAATGAGTTTTTGGCGCGGCTTACTGAGTAGCAGGTAGCACGACAGTAAGGTGAGCGGGATGACGACTGTCCAATACTGAATGGAGACGTTTAATTCGTAGTTGTCTTCTTCCGCTTGCCCAATTTCCCACATCTCAAATCCCGGACATCGAAATCGCCAGAGCCTCTCAGACGGATCACCTTCCGAAACAGCTGTGCAAGAGTTCCATTCCGGGTACGACAATTCCACACGGTGAAGACCTCCCCGATGACGGTTTCTATTCCAAGCAAGCGAGTTGTGATTCGACACGATCTCGTCAATCGTATGCGGCTCTCGAGCCAGGCGCAGGATATTTGAATGGTAGCGTCATGACGTCTACGGAGATTTGACTCCTCACCCATCCCGCCGCAAAGACGCACGCCAAGCCGAGCGACATGCGCCCGACTTTTCGCTTCCCGCCTTTGAAGAAGTCACGCATCGGTCAGGCTTCCCGTTGCCCGTCGGATCAGCGACAATCGCTGGCACGTCACCCAGGACCAGTCACCCGAGCCGACATCATGTCCGAATTCTTTCGCGGATGGAAACGCAAAGTTGGCGTGGCGACGTTGATCGTGGCTTGCGTATTTGCTGCACTTTGGGTGCGGGGACAAACGATTAAGGATGTGTACCAATTTGGCAGCGGTGAAGGTCCATTTTTCAATACGCTGGTTTCGTCGCGTTTTGGACTCATGTGGTTGAGATATCAGGCGACAGACGGAACGACGTACAGTTGGAATCCTGGTTGGTTTGAGGTTCCGATTGATGCAACAACAACGTCGCATTCAGGAGAATGCCGGCTCATTTACGACATTCAGTGGCGATTGACGTGGTGGGGGTTTGATTTTTGCAATTCAGCGAAAGGTGACCAAATTCACGCGGTTCATCGAAACATTCCCTACTGGTCGATCGTCATCCCGCTGACACTCATCTCCGCATGGCTGCTGCTGGGCAAGCCGCGACAAGCACGAAAACCTCCTGCCTCCCCAGTGCGAACGTAATCACGGACCACCCTGCCGCTCAGCGGGCGTGCTCAGCCCAAGGATTCGCCCAGCGTCCGCCCTGTCCCGAGCAGCAACCAGGCTGACAGCAATGCGAGTGGAATGACGATCGACCAATACGAAAATCTGGTTGTGTTTCTGCATCTCCTGCGACTGACCTGATCCCGCAACCGTCCATGAAATTAAAAAAATAATTCTGACGGGTCGCAACTTTTGCAGAATCCGGCGGATAACAGTTTGACCGAATGCAGATTTTTCGCCGCTGCGAGATTAAGATTTCTTCAGCATTTTTAAATGCGGTTCATCCAGCCGAGGAGTTTTACCATGTCCGAACCGGTCCTGGTCCGTAAGACGAACGGCGAATGCGTCGAGGTGAAACTGCCGAAGCCGAACCAAAAGGGAATCACAATCACGGGTTCAGTTGGCTTGTACGGCACAAATTCTCCGAGTGATGTCCGCAAGGTTCAGGAAGCGCTGAACAAGGTGCCGGCGAAGGCAGGTGGACCCAATCCTGCGTTGGTCGTGGACGGATTTGTCGGCCACAAAACGTTGACCGCGATCGCTACATTCCAGCAGCATCACTTTGGCTGGAACGATCAACGAGTCGATCCCGACAATTTGACCATGGCGACGATTCGAGCCTTTCTCCCTGACGCGCCAGGCGCACCTCCGGGGCCTCCGCCAACCCCTCGTGACAAATCCACGTTGCCGCTCGTCTATGCGACAACTTCCATCGCGAAACGGTTGGTCACCGCGGCGCGTTCCTATGTCGAGGCTTCGACAACGCACGTGAACGGAAAATCGACATCCGCCGCCGATGCCGACAAGTACAGCGTTCTCAACGTTTACTTCAATCTCGATAAGCTGCCCAAGGCCGATTCGCTCGCCGCGTTAGGTCGAATCGACAAGGTCTTCAAAACCATGCAACAGGCCCTCGCAAACGGAGGGAATCTTGGCAAGCCGGATGCAATCTTCCAGCCTGATCCTGAAGATCAGAAAGGGATTTACGCGTTCACCTACGCCGGGGGATTTACACGCAAGGGAACTGACAACAAACCTATGATGAGTGAGCCTGATAACTATTCGGGTCCCAACCTGGCCGAAAACGCGATTTACATTTGCACGGGCCTCGACGGAATGGCGGGAGAATTCGTCGCGTATAATACGGTTCACGAAATGGCCCACTGGGTGGGACCGGAAAAAGGGTCGGCGAATGCAATCAAAGATTACAGCTATCGCCACAAGAGTGATTTCTACAATCTACCGGCAGAGACAGCGTTAAAAACTGCGGACTCGTACGCGATGTTCGCAGTTGCGGCCAAAGACAGAGTGCTCGTGGAAGATGATTCCTGGTTCATGCCGCCCATGGTGATCCACGGGCAGGTGCCGAAAAGGAAGTAGCCTGCCAAACTGTCGCAATCGTTTCCCGCTGGGAGATCGAACATGCGAATCTGTTCAATTGCGTGGGAAGTCTTGTCGACGGTCGTCGCATTGGTCCTTTTGTTCGCAACATGCAGAATGCTCCCCAAGACCACGGCGATCATGTTCGCAGTATTGATGGCCGTCCTGTTGCTGCTCGAACTGCTGGTCAACTTTGTCGCGTCCCAGAGGATGACTCGGACTGACTGTCATCACGTCGATTGACACACTCTGACCGACTACGACCCACGAGACCCTGTCGATTGACATTCTGAAGAACCGCTCACAGAACACCACCGCCCCCAACGTTGCCGGCGACCCGGCACGCCCCGCATGCGCTCGGTCGGCCGCCACTATGCGAGCGATATGCAGCGGATGTCACTGCTCGTGCGCAAGTACAGTTTCTGACCAACAATGGCCGGATGAGCGAATACGCCTGAGTCGCCGTCGACACCTTCGATGCGCGAGACTTCGCGGTATTCCAGGGCCAGTGGATCGATCAGCAGCAGTTCGCCGTGAATGCCAGTGATCAGCACGCGATCGTTCGACGCGATCAGCGTTGAGTATTGCAGATAGGTTGGATTCTCGCCCGCCCAGACTCGTTGCAGCCCGCGCTCGATGTCCAGACAGTGCAATGAATCCCAGACTCCCAATAATCGATTGCCGACGACTACCGGAGTTTGTGTATCGGGTGTGAGCTGATCGTTCACTGCCAGTGGCTGGCTGTTCAAGACGCCGTCAGCCTGGAACTCAAATAGTCGTGTCCCATTGTTTTCGGTCGACACGATCAGTTTGTCGCGCCACAGAATTGGCGTTGGGACATTAAAATCGCCGGAATGCCTGGGCTTCAGACGCCAGATCACGCTGCCGTCAGCCACATCCAATCCAAATAACGACTCGGCGTCATACCCAATGATTTGTGTCTTGCCTGCGACCTTCACCGTGATGAAAGACGCGAAGGCGGCCGGTGCGCCGGGAATCTTCCAGATTAGCTTGCCGGTCGCCGGTTCCAGCGCCACGATGGACGCGTCCGCTCCGCCGGGATTCACGATCAGTTTGTGGTCCGCGATCAACGGAGATGACGCGTGGCCCCAGATCGTTTTGGTGGATACGTCAAATTCCTTGCGCAAATCTTTCTTCCAGACAACGGCTCCAGTATCCAAGCGGACACAGTGCAACTGCCCGAACGCTCCCTGCAGGACCACAAAGTCTTGATAGATTTGCGGAGTGGCGCGGGGCGAGTTTCCGTAGTCCAAGTCACCCTGCGCTTCGTACGTCAGTTTCCAGACCTCATCGCCGTTGGCTGTGTTCAAACAGCGAAATCCGTCGAGCGTGTTTCCCGCTTCGCGGCCTGAAACAATGACCAGTTTCTCTGTCGCGGCGAGACCACCGACACCTGGACTGCGCAGGCGTTTTTTCCACAGCAGGGGCAACGATTCTGCCAAGGACTCGGGCAGCCACGCGACATGCGCGTCGCGATTCGCCCCCCGCCATCCCGTCCAATCAACCGCCGGAATTACTTTTTTTTAGCCACGTCGACGTTCTCGTCGAGTGCCACAAATCCCTGTTGAGTTTCCAGGGCCGCACACAATTTCGGTGTCTCGATCAGGTCAATCAGGATTTCGCGGATACTGTCGCGCGCCGAGTCTGCCACGCGGCCTGTCGTGAATGCTGTGACAAATGGAACCGCAGCCGTCTTGCCGACAACGCGCAAGTCTCCTTTTTGAATTGTGCCGCACCCCTCCAAAAGAGGCGCGGCGTAACTGCTGATGACTGTCGCGGCGCGGACACCGCTGCCCAGTTCCAGGATCTTGGTGGCACCGTCCGCGCAGGCGGCGCACGTTTCCGGTTTGTCTGGCAGAGACACGCCGTTCTGTTTGAAAACGGCCATCGCGGCCTTGTACTTCTCGTCGCAATCTTCAGGCCCGAAAATGATGCGGTAATCTTTCAGATCGGCCACCGACTTCGCCGGATCCTTTGATGGAACGACGATCAGACCAAACTGCGTTGTCGCACCGTCTTTTCCGGTCAACGACGCAATCGGAGTGACAGCCGTTTGAGATTGCTTCGCATCAAATTCGACAACTGAACGCTTGCCGATAATGACGTCGACGCCCGCCGGAAGTTTGCCGCCTTTTAACGCGGCGACCAGGCTTTCCGAATGGACGACGGTGACGGGCCGCTTCAACTTGAGCGCGAGATGCTTTCCCAGTTCGTCATAGTCGCGCTGGGCATAACCTTTCACGCAAGGGCATGAGAGCTCTTTGTCGAGCGGGTCCATGACGAGCACCGTCAGGTCGTTGGTCGCACTCTTCGGCTCGTCCGCCGGCAAAAAGCGAGTCGCGGCCAGAGGAGTGGCGGCGAGAATTGTCAGCGCGACGCGCCGATTGATTGTGCTCATCGAACATTCTCCATCGTGCAAAGAGTCATAAGTCCGAGTGTATTCTGCGTTCAGACGACCGCCTGAGGACGGTTCGTCAGGATCAATCTCACTGTGATTTGTGTGCCGCGTCCCAAGTCTTCGAAGGCATATGACCGCGTCGACAAACCACGCCCTTCCCACAGTGTCAGGGCGTGCCACCCGTCTCCATCATTAGTTTCCAACGCGCGAACGACTCAACTATTGTGAACTCAACTCAATCGCGCGTCCCGCCGACCCGCGGCCGGGTCAGATGCCCGATTTCTTGTCCAGGATCACGATCGTGGAATTCTGGCGATCGTAAAAATAGACCTTGTCTCCGTCGGGCGATGTTCCGATGGCGACATTTTTGCAACCGCCGCTGACTTTGGCCTGACCCACAATTCCCAGGAAGCTGCCTTCCTTCGTGAACCGCTTGATATAGCCTTCCGATTCGGCGGTCAGCAGTTCGCCACCCGAACCAAAGCACAGATTCATGGGATTACAGCAGCCGCCGAACTTGGCACCGGTCGATCCATTTCTGTCGCCTTCGCCCCATTGCGCCAGTTTCTTGCCGTCCCGGTCAAAGCGCAGGACACGTTTACGACTATTCTCTGCCACGTAGACACCGTCATCGCAGCAGCGGATATCCATCTGACCGCAGCACCCGGACAGACCCGTCACAATTTGTTTGCCGCCTTCGAAATCAAAATTGGTCCGCCACACGGCATAGCCGTACCCTCGTGTGATACCGGACGCGATGAACACGTCCTGATCTGTGACGGCCAGGGCATTAATAATCTTGAGTCGAGTCGTCAGGTCCCTGACGATGTCGTCGACACTGCGTTCGGTTTGTTGCTTGTAATACTGCAGATTAGCTTGGTTGACCGATTCCGACGATTTGATGGACGCTTTGACGTTGCGGATGCGCCTGGTCTCGGCTGGGGTCCGATCCGTCTCGTCCTTTTTCTCCAGTTCTTCGAGTTCTTTCCTCATCGGGCTGATCGATTCTTCAGCCTGCTTCAGTTGGGTTTCGTATTGCTCCTTGGAATCTTCCAGGTTTCCTTCCGCTTCTTCTCGCAGCGATTCCGGCTTCTTCAGAATGTTGACCAGATGTGGGGCGTCGGCCTGCAACAGCAGCTTTCCGGTGGCATCAAATTTGGCGATCCGACCGTTTCCCGCGACCACTACGGTTCCATTTGGAGAGACCGCGATCGATTGAGCGGCGAATTCCAGCGACCACTTTTCGACTTCTTTACCGGTAGAATCGAGCACGCGAATCTCGGACCCATTGTGCCGGTCAGATGATTTCACATTGCTGTAGGGACGATCGGGTCCCACTACGGCATAGATGGTTCCAGCATTGTTGACGCAGAACGTCCTCAGTTGCTGCTCGTTCCCTTTTCCCGAAATCTTGATCACGGCGGCTTGCTTGTGGGTCGCCAACGAATCGTCGATGGCGGGCTCGGTATCGACGGCTTGAATGATTACTGCGGGTTCCGCAGCCGTCTCGTCGGGGTCAGCCTTACCGAACAAGGTTCGCACCAGACCACCGAGGACCGAGGTCTTTCTGGCAGGCTTCGCACCGGCATCGTCTTCAGCGTTCAGCAGTGCGGGATGGAATGCCAAAGCGGTGCTCGCGACCATGAGCAACCGCGCTGCGAAACCAAGAGAACGGAATTGAGTAACCGACACAGCAAGCCCTCCTGATGATTCTGGTCAGCAATCGTTCCGATCGAGCGATCGGCTGAAGTGGGACGCTTGGAACAATACTCAAGCGGAAGACAAATTGTCAAAGATGTTGTCGAAATCGTCACGCATCAACTATGTTATATTCTTATTAGTGTAAGATAATTCCCAGAGTGAGGATGTGATCACGGGGTCGGCCGGCTCCGCGATCCGTTGCTTCTCGCACCTCGCTGACCAAGGCCGTTCAGTTGACAGCAACTATTACACGATGTAGTGTATTCGTGTAGTGGAGAATTCGCCCGTGATTCAAAAGACGAAACCGGCTGTCGGCGCCTGTACTGCCCGCTTGCCTCTGAAAGAACGTCCGCTCTTGTCGCCGATTCAGGCAGGTGGCTTGGCGGCAGTGTTTAAGGTGCTGGGCAACGACACTCGTCTGCGCCTGCTGCATGCGCTTGTTCGTGCGGATGAGTTGTGTGTCACCGATCTGGCGGCGTCAGTAGGTATGAAGCCGCAAGCGGTCTCAAATCAGCTTCAACGCCTGTCGGACCTCGGCATCCTGACATCGCGTCGCGAGGGTAACAACATTCACTATCAGTTGGTGGACCTGTGCGTAAAGTCCCTGCTGGATCAAGGCCTGTGCTTGATGGAAGAGGTCAGTGATCCTCAACGTCGTGTGGATCGTGGCAGGTGCTGTTAATGCGATTCGAGATACGCAAGCTGGCCAGCGAATTTGTGGGCACCTTTGCAGTGGTGTTTGCGGGTACTGGGGCGATCGTGATTAACGAGGTGACCCACGGAACGATTTCGCATGTCGGGATCGCCTTGACGTTCGGCCTGATTGTACTGGCGATGATCTATGCCGTAGGCGACGTTTCTGGGTGTCACTTGAACCCGGCTGTTTCGCTCGCCTTCAGTACCGTGCGGAGATTCGAGGCACGTTTGCTTCTTCCCTATGTCGTCAGTCAGTGTCTGGGAGCGCTGCTTGGGAGTGTCACGCTGCGAATCCTCTTTCCGTCCTGCGCGCTCTTGGGCAGCACGCAGCCAGCAGGGCCCGAGTTGCAATCGCTGGTGCTCGAATTCGTGCTGTCATTCCTGCTGATGTTCGTCATTATCAGCGTCTCGACCGGATCGAAGGAAAAGGGGACTCTGGCGGGTGTGGCGATCGGAAGTGTGGTCGCCGTCGAGGCGATGTTTGCCGGTCCCATCTGCGGGGCATCCATGAATCCAGCCAGGTCACTGGCCCCCGCTCTTGTCTCGGGGCATCTCGAACACCTTTGGATCTATCTGATCGCGCCTGTCGCCGGTGCGATGGCTGGTGCATCCGTCGGTGAATTCGTTCACACGAAAGAGACTGGTGAGCATCGAAACGCACTGACGGCGACACCCGCCCAAATCGGAGAATCATTGCAATGAAACTCAACGAACTTGCTGGTTTTCTCGCGGAGCATCCGGCATCGCCAGTGCAGATCATTCTTCCCGACGACTCATCGGTGCCAAACCACTTTCACGTGACCGAGGTCGGGCTTGTCCGAAAGGACTTCATCGATTGCGGCGGGACAGTACGCTCGTCAGCGACGTGCGTTTTGCAGCTCTGGGTGGCGAACGATCTCGATCATCGACTGGATAGCTCAAAGCTGCTCAAGATTCTGGAACTCGGTCAGAAAGTGCTGCCGTCGCAGGACCTGCCTGTCGAACTCGAGTACGAACGTAGAGCCATCAGCCAGTATCCGCTGGTCGGAATGGACGTGACACCGGACGGAATCCAATTGCATCTCGGCAGCAAGCATACCGCCTGTCTGGCCCCAGAATTATGTCTGGTCGATTCAGCCTCGTGCTGCGGCCCGTCTTCGAATTGCTGTTGAAATGATTTTCAGGTCCTAGCATAAGACAAGTGAGATGACAGCGGTGAAACGCGTACTGTTTGTGTGTGTCGAGAATTCGAATCGCAGCCAGATGGCCGAGGCCTTTGCACGGATGCTCGGCGGTGAATCAATTGAAGCGCATAGTGCCGGTTCTCGGCCGTCGGGGCGAGTGAACCCAAAGGCGATCGAAGCCATGCAAGAGTTGGGCTACGACCTGACCACCCATTTCTCCAAAGGGCTGGACGGATTTAACGGCCAACCGTTTGATGCGGCGATCTCGATGGGCTGCGGAGATGAATGCCCGCTCGTGGCCGCAAAATCCCGAGTGGACTGGCAGATTCCTGATCCCCGGGACATGACGCCCCAGGAGTTTCGCGGGGTGCGAGATCTTATCAAGAACAAAGTGCAGCAACTGATTGCGACGCTTTCTTAGACTGTCCTCGCACCTTCCAACGATTGCGCCGTCAGCAACAATAAGGGCACCTCGATTCGTAGATCGAGGTGCCCTGTGCTCATTTCATCACTTGGGCAAATCGTCACACAACTGCAACCGGCTGGAAGATGATGTTTTCCGAGACTGCTGCGCTGCTCGTGAATCCGTCGCTGACCTGAATGGTTGCGACTCGTGTCGCCGTGCTGGGGGCTCCGGCGACACTGTGATACGACAACGATTGGAGCGTTCCCTGATAGGCTGAAGCGGATGCCGACCCCGACAACGTCAAAGTGGCGGTGTGGGCATTCAGATCTTCCGTAAACGTATGTTGCAAAGCGAACGCGTTATTGAAGCTCAATCGATCACCGGCCTGCCAATTAGTGAAAGTCACGGTCGCACCGCTCAACTTGGCGCTGTCCGAATCGCTGACGATCGTTCCCGCCGCGAAGAACAGTGCGGGTGAACCCTGGATGTAGATTTGGGAACCGCTGAATCCCGAGACGGTGGGTGATGCATTCGTCGTCGTGACCGTGACGTCACGCGAAACAGCACCACTGGTGACCGGCGTCGCGGCGTCGTCGGTGGCGGTGATGGTCAGTGTTCGCGTTGAGTTGCTGACCGCCGAGCCCGACGTGCTGAATTGCACCGAACGCAGGGCGGTTCGATAGTTGCTGACGCTGCTGGTGCCGGTCAGAGTCAATGTGCCGGTCGCCGCGTTGAACGATCCGGTGATGCCATTCTGACTTGTTAACGACAGAATATCGTGACCACTGGCGTTGTTCTGATACCCGGCCGTAATCTGGACGGTCGCTCGAGTCAGGTTGTTGCTGTCGGAATCGGTCACCAGCAGCGACGACGAAATGGCCTGCGGCCCGATCTCAGGATGATTGGCCGTGTAGATCAGCGGATTCGATTCGATCGACGACAGGACGGGTGCCAAGTCGGCCGCCTGAACGGTGATCGTTCCCGTCGCCGTGTTGCTGATGTTGACTCCATCACTGACCACGATATTCGCCGTCCGTGCGGTCGTTACGGGATTGCCTGCCACGTTGGAAAACGCCAGTGACTGCAGCGTCGTCTGGTAGGCGCTGACGGATGCCAGTCCAACGAGGGTCAATTGGGCCGTATGCGTGTTCAAATCCTGAGTGAACGTGTGCTGGAGGGCAAACGAGTTGAGGAACTCGAGTCGATCGCCGACCTGCCAGTTCGAGAATGTCACCACCGCACTACTCAGTTTGGCGCTATCCGAATCGGTCACTGTCAGGCCAGATGCGAAGTTCAGCGATCCTGATCCCTGCACGAAGACTTGAGCCCCGCTGAAACCTGACAACACCGGAGCAGCATTCGTGACTGTGACGTTGACATCGCGCGTGAGAGCAATGCTGGTCGCAGGAGTCGCTGCGTCATCTGTGGCAGTAATGGTCAGCGTCCGAGTATTGGTGTTGACCGCCACACCGGTTGAGCTGAACGCAACCGATCGAAGCGCCGTCCGATAGTTGCTGACGCTGCTGCTGCCGGTCAACGTCAGCGTGCCGGTGGCGGCATTGAACGATCCAGTGATTCCGTTTTGGTTCACGAACGAGAGCACATCATGACCGTTGACATCGTTCTGGTATCCGGACGTGATCTGAACCGTGGCTTTGTTGAGGTTGGCGCTATCGGCGTCGGTGACGAGTAACGTCGAAGAGATTGCTTGCGGGCCGACTTCCGGATGGTTCGCCGCATACACCAGGGCGGTCGATTCGATGCCCGACAGAACCGGAGCCTGATCCGCGGTTTGCACACTGATGGTCCCGGTTGCCGCGGCACTCAGGTTGACGCCATCGCTGACAGTGATGCTCACATTCCGTGCGGATGTCACCGGATTGCCCGCGACATTGCGGAAAGTGATCGATTGGAGTGTTGTTTGATAGGCCGAAGCCGAGGCCTGGCCTGACAGAGTCAACGTCGCCGTGTGTGCATTCAGGTCTTCGGTGAAGGTGTGTTGGAGCGCGAACGAGTTCACGAAGTCGAGTCGATCGCCGACCTGCCAATTCGTAAAGCTGATGGTCGCACCGCTCAATTGAGTGCTATCCGCATCGGCAACGGAAATTCCGGACGCGAAGTTCAGCGCGGCTGAACCTTGCGTGTAGACCTGGGCTCCGCTGAAACCGGACAGCGTCGGTGCGACGTTGGTTGTCGTGACCGTGACGTTTCGACTGACCGAGGCGCTGGTCAAGGGCGTCCCGCTATCGTCCGTGGCGGTGATGGTCAGCGTCCGCGGTGTTGTGCTGACGGCCGCACCCGATGTGCTGAATGCGACCGATCGCAGGGCCACTCGATAGTTGCTGACACTACTCAGGCCGGCCAAGGTCAGCGTTCCAGTCGAGGCGTCGAATGAGCCTGTGATTCCGTTTTGATTCGTGAATGACAAGACGTCGTGTCCGTTGACGTTGTTTTGATAGCCGGACGTGATCTGGACGGTGGCCCGGCTCAGGTTCACGCTATCCGCATCGCTGACGAGCAGCGTGGCGGAAATGGGCTGAGGAGTGACTTCAGGATGATTCGACGCATAGACCAGGGCGGTCGCTTCAATCGACGACAGGACCGGTGCCTGATCGGCCAATTGGATCGAGATGCTTTTAGAGACCGTGTTACTGGCGGTCAGGCCGTCCGTCGCACTGATCGAAGCCGTTCGTGCCGCGGTCACGGGGGCGCCGGCAACAGAATGGAATTGCAGTGACTGCAGAGTCGTCTGATACGCGGTCAGAGTTCCAAGTCCCGTGAGCGTCAACGTTGCGGTATGCGCGTTCAGGTCTTCGTTGAAGGTGTGCTGCAGGGCGAAGCTGTTACTGAAGTCCAGGCGATCGCCTGCCTGCCAATTCGCAAATGTGACCGTCGCGCCCGCCAGAAAGTTCGTGTCGGCATCGGTCACGGTCAGGCCGGTGGCAATGTTCAGTGCGGCCGATCCTTGAATGTATGCTTGCGATCCACTGAATCCTGACAGCGACGGAGCCACGTTCGTCGTGAATGTACCGATCGGCGAATAGGACGTTCCGACACTGTTTGTCGCATACGCTTCAAACGTATAGCTTGTCCCGGCACTCAGGCCGGCCGCATTGACGGAAAAGGCCCCGGTTGTGCCCACATTGATGACTTGAGTGACGCCTGCTCCACCTAATTGCGGGTTGATGTTGTCGCTCGTCTTGGCGAAGACAACCCCGCGTTCCGTGATCGTGTCGCCGCCGTCCGACGAGACCGTGCCGCCCAATGTGGCAGTTGCTGAAGTCACGTCCGTCACCGTCGGAGTAATGATCGTCGGCACGGCCGACAGCAATGCGCGGGTTTCCAGCAGTTCGATCTGACATCCATTCCGTTGCGGTCGATATCGATTGCGCGAGCGTCGACGAGCGGGGCGCTGTGGGGACATGAGGTGCAGTTTACGGAGGAATGTGGTCAGACCATTGAGCAACATGTGGTGTTCCTTTTCGTGCGAGCGATGAGCGGCAAATCGTGTCAGCAAGACCGGCGACAATTGGGGCGCACCAAGTCCGACTCTTTTCGTCGAAACTCGTCAAAGAGTGATCCCCGCCGCGCTGTGCAGGAGGAATTACCGGCGTCAATGCGCGCAGCAACTCCACGACATCACAAGCGAGAGCGAGTCGAGATCCTCGACAGCGACCATCGGTCGTCGTGCCATTCCGTTGGCGTCCAAGAGAGCCCGTTGTCTGTGCGAAGGCACCTTTGCACTTCTCGTGCCCGTCGCATGATCGAGAGTTGATATTCGAGCTAGCTCGGAAACGCCGTTCACACCTCAAGTCACTTACCCCACTTGAACGCAGAACAATTCATGACAGATGCCATAGGTGCGAGCCATGAAGCCCGATCTACTGCTTCGACTCTAATCACATGCTTACAATCGATGTCGACCCTTTCTCTGAACGTTCGCGTTTCAGATTGAACGCATTTAACTCAACCATCGCGTGTTTGAACCCAACAGCCATCCCACGAAAAACAAACTTGTCGTAAAGCGGCTGCTCGACAATGTCATCGCGAAGTCGCAGGCATCAGCGCTCTGATTCCTACAGAATTGGTGGGGCTCGTACAGCGAGTGCCTTGTCAACGCAAAATCTTCGCATCGGGGGCCACTGGCATGCGTCTTCGCGCTTCTTCGCTCGTCAGTGCGCATGCAGGCACATAGGTGGAAGCGACGTCAGGATTACACGAACAGGATTGGCATCAGAATCGGAACGAGCACCAACTCGGGATCGAAGTTCATTCGGCAGCATATCTGAGTGAACATACGGCCATTCGTTTGCGATGGCTCAATACATCCTTCATGCGATCCCCTGAACACCGTTGCAATGTGCGGCGCTGTTGCACCGCAGTGGCAAGGTCGTCTCGACCGACGAAGCGTGACTGACGGAATGAGCGTCGAAATCATATTGTTTTGGCGATAAGCTGGAGTTGATCCGGTTTGGACGGAATTCCTGATGAATCAAAAGCTATCAGACAACCCAGATATCAGGGCAAGGCAACTCCATCGTGAGCAACTGACAGGTTGTTGCATCATGGCTTGGGGACTCTTCGCGATTTGGGGTGGCCTCATCGTCGCGCTCGATCACCTGAGTCTCCATTATTTGGGGACGCGGGTTGTGGGAGTGGTCGTGACCGCGGCCGGTGTAGTGTTGATCGTGCTGGCAGCGCGCGGGCGAACATCGGCAATGAAGGCGCTAATCAATCGCACAGCGGAAAGCGATCGCCCACGAGGTTTGCTATTCGAGATCGCAGGGGCCACATCCTCAATGCTCATTGGGGCATTTATCGGATCGCTTGCCAATGGCAACGGACCTGGGTACGTGAGTTTTATTGTTCTTTGCTCGATCCTCGGATCCGTTCTTTGGTATCGCCGCAATCAGGCAGGTCTCGGCAACGCCGCGCTGTGCGTCCTCGCCATTATTCTGTGGTGGCCAATCGGGCTTGCGATCCGGGACGCATTCCGTTGACGACATCAAACGACGATCCGACAGCGATTGGTCATCAGACTCGCAACAGCTTCAACGTCGGGTGCGGTTTGTTCGGATTGACCCCTCTTGATCAGACAAGCTTTTCCGTTCGATCTGCTAACGAATTGAGCCCTCTTTTTCGAGGTACTCCAGCAGGAATCGGGCGGCGAGTGCGTGGCCATTCGCATCCCAATGGTGATCGCAATTGTCTCCAACCAATGCATCCAAGTCGATTCCATGCGCTTCGAATTGCCGATCCACATCGAAGTAGGAGAGATCTGTGCGACACACACACACACATGCTCGTTGCAATTCGCGGTTGAAAAAGGAGGGCAAAACGTCCTCTGAGTGATATTCGTAGTCGCCAAACTTCATGACGACAAGCTTGCAATGTCGGCTCTGGCAATCCTTGGCCATCCGCTGCAAAATCGCCCCCGTGATCTGCGTCGCCCACTGGATTTGGTCGGGGCTCTGAAATCGGTGCCATCCGCGATTGGAGGGATTGTCAGGGCGGGGCACCGGCACGTTTCTGAGCCGCAGCTCTGCGTCGATGAAGAAAGGTTTGGGAAGTCCGTATTGAAGTCCAAAGGCATTATTTTCGAAATCATTTCCCATATAGAACGAGACGACCACGATATCTGGTGCATATTTGAATCCCGTCTGCTGCAGATAAAGATACTCCTGGTCTGTGCCCCACCCCGACACTGCCGTGTTGATGACCTCCCACTTCCTGCCAGAATCAGCCAGCGATTTCTCGAGAATGGTTGCAAACGTGTCCTCGTCGGCAACCCCTTGCCCCCAGGCAAAGGAATCGCCCAGGACAAGAATCCTGCCGACGCCGGCAGGCTTTTCAAAGGCAACTTCGCGATTGCGAAGTCCGGTCGAGTTGATCGTCAGCCGCTTGCCGTACGTTTGACCACGAAACCCCGGGACATTCACCCAACCGAGTTGTGAGTCGTACTGAAACCGGTGCCCCGAGTCGCGCTCACTCTTCAACGTCAAATAGATTGGCCGCGAGGCCGACCACTGTGCGTAGACCGTCCAACCAAGAATGCCTCCGAGCAACGTGCCCAACACAATTGCGATTAACCGGAACTGGACGACCATCCGTCGGGAAGTGCGCTTCGTGGTGGTGCGAGTCGGCATCAACAAAGGCACTTTCAGTTCACTCGGCGAACGCAGAAAGGCCCTGTCAAACCATCCTCAATTTTTCACGTGTCTTCTGCAGCCGCGGAGCCGGACTCGAACCCGCGACCTTATGCTTATGAAGCTGCTACTCAGTAATAACACACTAACTCATTGAGCGAGAGCGAGGATCATACAGAGTCTGTAGCAACAGCTCAGCAAAGAACCTCCCTGAATTCCGTTTCAGATTCGATCGATGATTCGACACTCCACGTCATGTCGACATCGAGCTGATTCTGCATTTTCTGCTGCAATTGGACGATGAAGAATTCGTAAGACTCGTTACGTTCTGCGGAAGTGCGATATGCTTCTTAAGAGTGGGCACGCTCGGTGTAAAGCATATGCGGGGATCTGCCTGCGATCGATTTAAACTGGACGTTCCGCTTCGAATCCGAACGGCCCACGCGATACACTGTGGGTTGTTCATTTTAACGATGGTGTCGATGCTCACATTCTTCCATGATTGGCGAGAGTTGGTGCGCGGTCCATTCGCTCCAGGACCGATTGTGCTTTGCGGCATCTTATTCACAGGAGCCATTGTCTGGAATTTGGCTTGGGTGCAGATCTGTCCCGTACTCGAATGCTTGGGGCACATCTACGAACCTTGGACCATCAGAAAATTCAAAAACGGTTTTTTTCGGACGCTCTATGAATACAAACGCTTTCAGCTCGCAGAAAAGAAAACTTTAATATGGTGGTGGGCATTCTGGACCGGATCGTGGTTAATGGTTTTTGGCTGGGGCAGTCTGATGATACTCCTCATCCTCTATTCGG
>Ga0105238_10000371_pt1 | contig 48236 bp, 38 predicted proteins | sample KBSC34metaG_FD_81526 | JGI IMG/M metagenome (GOLD analysis project Ga0105238, IMG submission 81526) | Corn rhizosphere microbial communities from Kellogg Biological Station, Michigan, USA - KBS C3-4 metaG | ecosystem: Host-associated > Plants > Roots > Rhizosphere > Soil | place: Michigan, USA...
AATCGGGTTGTGCTCGTTGCGTGGCACCGACAGGCAACCCTTTGAAAAACCTGCCCCCTGTCGTGCGATCGGAAACGACTCGTTTTCGTCCCGATCGGTTGCAAGTCGAAGACACTCCCGCCGTGCCGTCGCCGTTTTATGTCCCGGAGCGGGAAGAGACGGAATTGCGAGCCAAGCGATTGTTCGGTTCTCCCAAAGCGCCAGCCTTGATCCCGACCGATTCGGTGGTCGATGAAACCGCACCGGTCAACAAGCCGACACCCAAGGTGAAGTCGAATGCCAACAAGCCCACGGTCGCCGAAAAGATTGCCGCGCGTTATTCAGATCCGCGTGTGATCCGGATGCTGCAGCAGCTTTCGCCGCAAAGTTCGGAATCGATCTATGGCGAAGTGTCCGAGTTGATCGACGATCGACATCTTTCACCGGCAACGTACGCTCGACGCGTTGACAGTGCGCTGGACCATATTTCACAAGCCCTTGAAGTACCGGCTTTCGTCTCAGCCGCACAGGTTCGCGGTTCGTCCAGCCAGATCGCGGCCTTTCAGGAAGATCTTCAACAATTGCGGAAACAAGTTCGTGTCAGGAATACCAACGATGCCCTTCAAGCCCTGCGATCGGCTCAGCAAATGGCCTCTCAATCGATCGGTATCAACCCGGCTGCAATCGGAATGGAATTCCTGTATGGTGCGACCGACAGTCTGGATCAGTTCTCGATGCTGTTGCCACCCGAAAAGAATGGCGGACCCAGCGTGGGACTGCGAGATAACGTTGTGGGTATCGGCGTCGAAATCGAACAAAACCCGGCAGGTTTAAAGATTCTGAAGTTGATTCCCGGTGGTCCAGCCGGTCAGGCCGATCTTCGTTGCGGTGACATCATCACGCATGTCGACGGACATGACCTGAAGCAAATGGAACTGAATCGAGCGGTCGATTACATCGTCGGACCGGTGGGAACCCAGATCCAGATTCAGGCGTCACGCGGTGGGCGATCGGGCCGCGTGACCCTGACTCGGCAAAAGATTGCACTGCACAGTGTGGTCGATGTCCGGATGGAAGATCGTTCACGCGGAATCGGCTATCTGAAGCTGGAACAGTTCGCGGAATCGACAATGAGTGAAATCGATTCGGCGCTGAACACCTTGCATCAACAGGGGATGGAAGCACTGATCCTGGACCTGCGAGGCAACCCCGGCGGCTTGTTGACGACGGCCATCGCACTGTCAGACCGCTTCCTGCCCACGGGAACGATCGTGTCGACTCGAGGTCGTACGGTTGCCGACAATACGAAAGAGGTCGCTCACTATGCCAACACGTGGAAGGTTCCGCTGGTGGTGCTGATCGATCACAACAGTGCCAGTGCCAGCGAGATCTTCGCCGCCGCCATTCAGGACAATCGACGAGGCTTGGTCGTGGGTGAAAAGTCGTACGGTAAAGGAACCGTTCAAACCCTGTTCCCGCTGCAAACGTTCCCGGCCGCACTGCGATTGACGACGGCTTAGTTCTACAGTCCTGAGGGTCGCGAAATGGCTGGGGCAGGAGTGACACCCGATGTGAAGGTGGCGATCGATCCCGATTCGAATAGTGACGATGACCCAGTGATGCGAGAAGCCTTGCGTCGAATCACTGATCCTCAAATCAAGGAAATGGCCGAACGCTTCCGTCGAACCGGTGAAGCGGAATCAGAACCTCGCGTTGCCGCATGATGTGGCAGTGACAGCAAGCAAAATAAATCGGACAAAGGACAGCCGATGACCAGCGAAATTATCGAGGACGGACCAAGAGGTCCGTCCTCGCGTCATTCTTTGGGGATGGAATTTGAGTTACCCGTTCGCGCGTCTGCTTACGATCCTTCTATGAACCACGTCTCTACGCTGACGCGTGAAGGTGGTCTCGAATCGTAAAAATTCACATCGGCAATTTGCCCTTCCATCCGAACCAGCATCCTGTCGTCAATTACTTGCAGAATCTCAACGACGTTCTGGTTACTGACTTCATGTGTGCCGTAGAAAAAGTTCGTCACATGGTCCTGTCTTGATTCGTCATATCCCACTGGCACAAGAAACCTCGCTCCGGGCACCAGAGAGGAGATCGACAATCCTTCCTGGCAGATGGAAACGGTCCAGAATGGTTCCTGCCGCAGTGTTTCTGTGTCTTCATGCAGAGTCGTCCCGAGCCCCGCTTCGACACGCAAATGAAGAGTTGGCGGCATGTCATCCCGGAAGTCATAGTGGTGCCACTCGGCAAGTCGAACCGGGTAAACCTCGCGACCGCAGAAGCGATCCATCAAGAGTACGGGGTGACTCGTTGAGGAATGGGTTGGATCGTGTTCGATAACTGTCTTCAATTGATCTGCATGCGCGGCGGACCAGAATGAAACGGTCGACCAAAATGACCTTGGCTTCGACTTGTGCTTGACGTATTTCAGACGCTGTAGAGCGCGTTGTCCTTGTTCGATTCGTCCTGATAAATCCCAACGGATTAATTCATAAGAGATCCAGCACCCACCAAGAATCAGCCATATCGATTTGAAACTCCTTTGCGCGATAGCCCGATTGACAAACATCGCTGTCTGGCAAATCAGCAATGCGCACAGAGACCATTTGGCCAGCGGGAAACGCTTCAACAATCCCCAGCCGATTGGACCTGCGCAGGCGATCGACGTCAAAAGAAGCATTCCTTGCGTCGATTGTGTCATTCCGGCCATCCCGCGCGGACCGGTCACGATCAGGTAGACACAGTAGATCCCAAGAGTCCAGACGGCGAGCGCGAGTTGATGGTTGGTGTGACTCAACCATTCGCGAATTAGCACAGAACCTGTTTGACCACTTGACCGCAAAATCACCTCTCTTCTTGACTGACCGGTTCGATCGCATCATGCGAGAACAGGCCTCCTCGGCGCGATCTCACTTTGTCTGAACGAGAAATGTCCGTCAAGTCGTCGGTGACTAAGCAAATTCGCTTAGTCAGCTATTTAATGACGTTCGGCAATGGTGGGTCTTCGCCCGGCATCAGGCTTGTCGCCTCCGTTTTTTTCGATGGAGACTCGTTTGTTGTCACAGGTGGAAACGTCTCGGACGGAACTCGAATGATGAAGGCGACTCCGCCGGCTGATGAACTCTCATCTGAGTCGGTGGAGTCAGGTTGCTCGTTGACTCCCAGGCTCCAGACCACGGCATCGCCGTTCTCGTCGAGGCGGTACTGCAGTGGGTCGCCGGTTGGGCTCATCGGGTCGAACGGCACTTTGTTCAGGAATTCAGGTACCAGTTCGAGCAGAGACGTCGGGAACTTCTGGTGGACGCGATAGTATTCCTGCGCGGCCAATGCCACATCCAAGGCCGCCAATCGCGCGTTGTCCAGTCGATGTGCGCGGTCGATGGAGCCCATACCTAACAAGATGCCGCTTTGAAACACGGGCGTCACGGTGGGGCTGTTGAGTTGGTGTAAGAGTGTCTGTGGTTCCAATTGGCCCATGGTCAATGGGCGCGTCGGATCGCGTTCGAAGATGAACTGTTGAACTGTGCCGATCCTAGCCCTTCGCTCGTGCATGGGAACATCCAACTGATCGGCGCAGTTCACCAATGATTGCTTCAGGAGGCGCAGGGAACGATCGGGAAGGGCGAGTGTCCACGATGCAATCTGTTTCACGGTCAATTGGATCAGCGCAGCCGAACTCGGCCCACCGAGACTTGGAATCAGGTGGTGAGCTGCATCGGGCCGATTCAAGGTGTTTCGCCAGGCCAGGTATTCGGCCTTGCCGAAATTGATGAGTGGGTGGCGTCGCGCCGCATGTTTCGCGACCTCAGCCCGGGCTGCTCGTAATTGCTCGCGCGTCAGCGACGGATGTTCGGCCCATTGCGTAATCCCTCGAAGGGCAGTCCGTCGGACCATGATTCCGACCATCCTACAAACTGGAAACCCCGGCTGTTCGGCATGAATCGCACATCGCAGATTCGCTGCGTGTAACTGCCAGGCGGCCTGTAACTCTCCCGCGCGTTCCAGCCGCAGAGCTTCGGCATCTGCGATCAACGCAAAATAACGAAAATCATTGTGCAACCGCAGGATGGTCGTATTGTCGGCCGTCGCCAATGAGGGGCCGCCGGCGCGTTCCAGTTGCCCCGCATTGCGGTACTGAACGAGGGCCGACTGATTTTCGATCAGCCACTGTTCAAAATTGGCGTCCCACGACTTGCGAGAATTCGCAATGATCTGCTCAACGGAATTCACTGATCCCTGGGGCTTGGAACCACGAAGTAACGGAGTGATTTGAGCGTATGCAACAAAGGCGTCTTCGTCCTCAGGAACCGGGCCGTGAACGACGTCGTCGATCGCGAACGGTGTTGTCACCTCTGGCAATTGCCAAAGGAGCGCCCAGCGGACAATCAAAGGGCCGCTGAGCATTATTGCAACCAAACACACGACCCAGGTGCGTGTTGACCAATTCCAGGGTCTCCACCACCCTTTGCGAAACAAGAGTTTCACGGCTTTGAACTCGCAAGATTTCCTGAAGAGACAAAATGACTTGTTCGTTGAGAATAGCCCACTGAGTCTCTGCAAAACCAGTCGCAGCCGCCTGAATTGCGAACAGAAATTCACAATTCGCGCATGATGTTTCGCTGACCGCTGCGTATCCTTCGTGAGGTGACCGTTACGGCTTGCTTGATCGTGCCAAGTTGTCGATGCTATAGGACCTTTCGTTGATTGACCGGGCTCAGGATTGGAACCGGTATCATGTCGCTTGTGTCAGTGTGAACTTGTTGTGTCGTGTCATTCCGGGTTGATATGTCTCCGACCGAATCTGTCATTGTGAACTCGCGGACGCCGACTGCTCATACATCTGCGGTGATCGACGTCGGCACCACTTCCATACGTATGGCGATTGCCGAAATTGATGATTCCGGCGGTGTTCGCCATTTGTCGGCGTTGGCTCAAGCGGTGGGTTTGGGCAAGGATACCTTCACTCGTGGCATCCTGGAAAAGAGCACGATCGAAGAGTGCGTGCGAGTCTTAAGGAGCTACCGGCGAGTCCTCGCCGAATATGGGATCGATTCGCAGGACAAAGTTCGAATTGTCGCCACCAGTGCCGTGCGCGAGGCGGCGAATCGGCTGGCGTTTCTCGATCGCATCTATACCGCGACGGGTTTCCAGGTCGTGCCGATCGATGAGGCGGAGGTGAATCGAATCACCTACCTGGGTATTCAACCCTTGCTTCGCCTTGATCCGAAGTTGGCGGACGCTCGAACGGTTGTGACGGAAGTGGGCGGCGGCAGTACCGAAATCCTGCAGGTTCAGAATGCCGACGTGCTGTTCGCCCATACCTACCGATTGGGTTCCCTGCGAATCCATCAAACGTTGGAAACGTATCACGCGTCGCAAGCCGCAATGCGCCGTCTGATGGCTACGCAGATTCAACGCGTCATCGATCAGATTTTGCAGCAGATTCCTGCCGATACCACTCAGGAAATGATCACGCTGGGCGGAGATATGCGGTTCGCGGCACGGCAATTGGTGTCGGATTGGGATCCGGATCAGATGACGCGATTGTCGGTCGATGACCTGGCGGAACTGACCGATGCGGTGCTGGCTCTGAACGAAGACAAGCTGGTTCACAAGTACCACATCACGTTCCCTGAAGCCGGCACGTTGGGCCCGGCCCTGCTTGCCTATACGATGTTGGCCCGCGCCTTCGAATTGAAGGAAGTCATCGTTGCCAGCATTAACCTGCGCGATGGTCTGTTAAATGAGATGGCGACGCGCGGCGGCTGGAACGAAGACTTCAGCAACCAGGTGATCCGCTCGGCACTCGATCTGGGACGCAAGTTCGATTTCGACGAATTGCACGCTCGGCAGGTCTCGAAACTCTGCGGCATTCTGTTTCAGGGGCTGCGGGAAGAACACCAACTCGATCCTCGCTACGAGTTGCTGTTGCGGGTGGCGGCTTTGCTGCACGAGGTAGGCTTGTTTGTGGGCACGGGCTCTTATCACAAGCATTCGATGTATTTGATTCAACACAGCGAATTATTCGGATTGAGTCGTTCGGACGTCCAACTGGTGGCATTGACCGCGCGTTACCATCGCCGCGCCTCACCCAAGCCAACTCACACCGTGTTTACAGTACTCAGTCGAGATCAACGAATCGCGGTCGTCAAAATGGCCGCGATGCTGCGTGTCGCTGATGCTTTGGAGGCATCACACAGCCAGCGACTGCACGAGCTGAAATTCTCGCGCGAGGGTGGGCGACTGGTGATCGCGATTCCACAGATTGAAGACTTGAGTCTGGAGCAACTGGCACTTAAGCAATCGGGGTCGCTGTTTGAATCGACCTTCGGAATGCCCGTCCTGCTGCGAAAGATGCGATAGACATGAACTGACGAAACGGATGCAGACAGCTTGACCAATACCAGTCACCAAAGTCCTGCATCAGTCGATACTCACACTTAAACGATATTGAGAGACCTTTCCGGCATGTCTGCTGAGCCTCGTTTTTTTAATCGTGAACTAAGTTGGCTGGAATTCAATCAGCGAGTGCTCGACGAAGCGAGCGACAAGTCGATTCCGCTGCTGGAACGATTGAAGTTTCTTGCCATCACGGCATCGAACCTGGACGAATTCTCGATGGTTCGCCTGGGCAGCTTGCGGATGCTGGAAGCCGAAGGCGACATGCGACCAGACCCCGCGGGCATGACGACTTCGCAGCAACTGAAAGCGGTTGGCGAGCGGATGCAGACGTTCCTGACGGATCAATATCGCTGCCTGCTGACGGATATCGAACCTGCCTTGGAACAAGCGGGGATGCGTCGTTTGAAGCCGAGTGAGTTGAACGATCGGCAGGCATCGCACGTGCAGAGGATCTTCGATCAAGAGATCTTTCCGATTCTAACACCGATGGCGGTGGCGCCATTGCCCACCGCGGCAGACGACGACGCCGAGGCGACGACTCGTAAACCGAAGTCAACGAAGAAAAAGCAAAGTCGATCCAAGGCAGCTGACACCTCAGGGCAAGCCGAAGAAGCTGCCGATCAGGAATTACCGACATTTCCGTCGCTCATCAATCAATCGATGAGTCTCTGTGTGCGGCTGGCACCGGAAGCCGATTCAACAGTGCCGCGATTTGCGGTCCTGCCGTTCGGACGCAATCGACAGCGATTCGTCACGCTGCCCGCTGATGGTGGGTTTAGTTACATCCTGTTTGAAGATCTGGTCGGGATGTTCCTGGGCAAGTTTTTCCCCGGCGAAACGATCCAGGAAATGGTTCCGTTCCGGATCACTCGGAATGCCGACGTTGAATTGCAAGAGGACCAGGCGTCGGATTTGCTTTCTGAGATGCAGAAAGTGGTCAACGCTCGACGACAGGGTGATTGCGTGCGGTTGGAACTGGCCGACCACGCCAGCCCGATCGTTCGGCAGTTCCTGCAGTCAGTCCTGGACGTGCCTGATCGCTGGGTTTTTGCGGCACCAGGACCGCTCGATCTGGCCGCGTTCTTTCGGCTGTCCGATTCGCAGGGTTTCGACGAATTGCGGTACGAAGCGTGGCCTCCGAAACCATCACCGTCGGTCTCGCCGACAGAAAGTCTGTTCGAAGCGATCGCGCGTCGTGATGTGATGCTGTTCCATCCTTATGAAGGCTTCGATCCGGTTGTTCGCTTTATCGATGAAGCGGCCGATGATCCGGACGTGCTGGCGATCAAACAAACACTCTATCGAACCAGCGCCAAAAGTCCCATCGTTGCGGCATTGAAGCGTGCCGCACAAAAGGGGAAGTACGTTACGGCGGTCGTCGAGTTGAAAGCACGCTTTGACGAACAACGCAACATTGAATGGGCGCGCGATCTGGAACGCGCCGACGTGCAGGTTGTGTATGGCGTAAAGGGGCTGAAGACCCATGCCAAGATCTGCTTGATTGTCCGCCGCGAACCGCAAGGCATTCAGCGTTATGTCCATTTCGGAACGGGGAACTACAACGAGATCACCTCACGCATCTATGGCGACGTCAGTCTAATGACGTGCAGTGAAGACTTCGGAGCCGATGCGACGTCCTTCTTCAACGCGATCACGGGCTATTCGCAACCACAGCGATTCCGTCAATTGGAAATGGCTCCAATCGGCTTGCGTGAAAAGCTGCTGGAAATGATCGAAGCGGAAATCGACCACAAACGCCACAAGCAAAAAGCCCAGATCATCATCAAGCTGAATGCACTAGTCGATGAAAAGATGATCGAAGCGCTGTACGCCGCTTCGCAGGCCGGGGTGAAGATTCGAGTGAATGTTCGAGGCGTCTGTTGCCTGCGTCCGGGTGTGCCTGGGCTCTCGGAAAACATCACAGTAACGGGCGTCATCGATCGCTATCTGGAACACGCACGCATTTTGTACTTCTATCATGGCGGTGATGAACGTGTGTTTATTTCCAGTGCCGACTGGATGCCTCGAAATCTCGATCGACGTGTCGAGTTGCTGGTTCCGGTTGAAGACAAATCCTGTCGTCGAGAGATTATCGCACTGCTGAAAACATCCTTGAGCGACAACGTCAAAGCTCGACGATTACTGCCGGACGGACGCTATGAACCAGTTCGCGCCGGCAGTTCGGGTGACCCAATCCGCAGTCAGGAAGCCTTGTATCGTCGCGCGAGTGAAATGACTGAAGATGCCTCGCGCGCTGCGCTTGCGACGTTCGAACCGCATCGTGCCGCGGGACGCGAAGAATAGATATTCAGTTCTCACACAGATCACTTTGAGAAATCGCAGCAAGCAGCGTGCAGCAAAGAGAGGTCGTTGGTGAAAACCGTCGTGTACGTCCGAATGGAACTGTTGCCTCGATTCGGTCTTCCTGCTAGAAGGCCGCCCAAAATTGGGTCACCAAATCGGCGTTTCAGGGAAGGACACCACAATGGCAAAGAAGCGATCTCAAGAACAACACGATTCGAATTCTGTTGAGGTTCAAGAAGAACCGACTGTCGATCAAGTATTGGCGGCCGAATCCGAATCCAGCCCGTCTGAAAACGCGACCTCTTCCCTGATGGACGAAATCCAGTCGTTCATGACACTGCGCGAAGAGTTGTCTCAGAAGCTTGCCTCGGAGATCGAAGCTACCGAACTGAAATTGGCCGAACTGAAAGAAACAGCCGCGTCATTGTTTCCTCAAGCGACCTACATCGCGGAAGAGAAGAAAGCAAAAAAAGCCAAGCCCAAGGTACCGAAGGAAGAGAAATCGAGTCCTTCAAGTGCCGCCGAACCCGAGGCCGCGGCAGCTTGACGATTTCTGCGGTCGACATTCTGCTGACTGACTGATCGGATTCTCGGCGAGTAGACTGTTCGCGTCTCCGCTTGACGAACAATCTCACGAATATCGACTCATGATGTCGAAAGGCTGCCGCAATGAGAATCCGTTCTCTGTTCGCCCTGTTGGGAATCGCAATCGCATCATTCGTCACGGGGCGACCTGCGTGCGCCCAATCAGAACTGACCGGGTCAAAGACGACGTGGCATGGCTTCGAGCGATATGACTTCGTGATGGATGAGAAAGATTTCTCCATCAAGCCGTACGACGAAGGTCCAGGTGAAAAGAACGGTGTCGGTGCCGCCATTGCGGGTCAACTGCGCTGCATTGTTGTCGTCCCGAACAAGGCCGCCACGGGAAAACCCTGGTCATGGCAGGGTTATTACTTCGACCATGAACCTCAAGCCGAAATGGAACTTCTGAAACGCGGGTTTCATATCGGCTTTGTGCTGATCGATACCGGTCCGCAATGGGACGCCTGGTATCAATTTCTGACGGAGAAACAGGGTCTTTCCAAGAAGCCTTCGTTTGTCGGCATGAGTCGCGGAGGTCGAAATGCATTTACCTGGGCGACAACGCATCCGGACAAGGTGTCGTCTTTATATGTCGACAATCCAGCGATTTCGCGGGAAAGCCTGATGAAGCTGGACCAGATGGTTCAGTATGACATTCCATTGCTGCATGTCTGCGGCAGCCTTGATCCGATTCTCGGGGGCCATACGCTGCCCGTGGAAAATCTTTATCAGCAACTGGGCGGCCGAATTTCAGTCATGATCAAAGACGGTGCCGCGCATCATCCGCACAGCCTCCGCGATCCAACACTGATTGCAGATTTCATCGAACAGAGCCTGCAGCCGCCGAACGATTCGGTACCGGTATACATACCGAAGACGAATTCGAAGACGTCATTTTACGGCAGCGAAAACATCTACCGCGAAGTCCCAAAGGAAGGACTTCACGCATCCTTCCGCGGCCCCTTCTTTTCGGCTGCTTATCACCGCTATGAATTTCGGTTGGACGTCATCCGTGGCTGGGTCAGCATGATCGTGCCGAACCAAGAGGTGGCTGGTCGGCCTTGGATTCTGCGTCCCGACTTCGTGACGCGCGATGCCGTCGTCGATCTGGCATTGCTGGAAAAGGGATTTCATATCGTGGTCGGCCCCATTCCCACCGACACCAATGGCCCGGTGCTCGAACAGTGGAATGCGGTCTATCAGTACCTGGTCGATCACGGCTTTTCCAAAAAGCCAGTGATGGAAGGGTGGGGCGGGGCTGCGGGTGACGTTTACTCGTGGGCGACTGCGAATCCCGACAAGGTCAGTTGCATCTACGGCGAAAACCCGATTTTACGAAGCAACATGTCGCAAAGTCAGCCCCTCGACAATCTGGCGCCGCTGGCAAAAGCCGGGGTGCCGATTCTGCATGTTTGTGGCAGTGCAGATCCGTTTTTGAAGAGCCAGACACAAGTGGCAGAGCAGAAGTATCGAGAATTGAACGGATCGATGACGGTCATCGTCAAAGAAGGCGAAGGGCATTTTCCCTTGGCACCGAAAGACCGGCAGCCTGTTGTCGATTTCATCGGAAAACAGACGGTCTTGGTCAAACTCCAATAGTTTCGGCTCTATTTTCTTTGCATTAATCAGATGCATTAACCCAACAACGGACGAAAACTCGCCTTCTGCGAATTCCGAAAACTCGCCAAAATACGGCAGGAATCGCCGAGTCGACTGGATTGCCATCCGGTGACACCGAGAACTCGGTACGTTCTAAGTGACCGTGCGAGTTCGACGAACGACTGGCCAGAAAATGGAGGCGGTCATGCAAGGATGCATCCCGCGATCAAGGTTCGGACTGTTGTGGATCGCCTGTCTGGCATGCAGTTTCAGCGTGCAAGCCGGAGAAGTTCCGTCGACTTGGATCGACGACGCTCAATTGAACGACGTACAGTTCATCGGCAGCAAGTTCGCAATCGCGGTTGGCGAACATGGTGCGATCTGGCGATCGGAAGATAGTGGTCGGCAATGGGCACGGCTCAACTGTGGCCTGGATGTTTCGCTGCGCAGCGTCTGCTTTCTGACCGATCAGATCGGCTGGGTCGCCGGAGGTGACTCCAAAGCCTATTCCGGTTTGGATGAAGGTGTCCTGTTGGCAACCGGCGACGGCGGCCGAAAATGGCAGCGTTTGGGACGTGAATCACTGTCCGCCTTGTCGTATGTGAAGTTCTTCGGACCTGACGAGGGAGTCGTCGTCGGTCAGCCGACGCCGTTGTCGCCCAGTGGAATCTACAAGACCGAGGACGAAGGTCATACTTGGGTCGGAATTCAGGGCGAAACACCTCAAGCGTGGAAGGCCAGCTGTTTCCTGGATCCAGAAATGGGATTGGTTGCCGGCGCCAATGGTCGTGTCTCACTGATGGGAGGCGAGCAAGTTATTCAGTCACAACTGGTCCCCCAAGGTGTGCGATCTATTCGTTCGATCGCCGTGAATCGGGGCCAAGCCGGGTGGATCGCTGGTGATGGCGGACTGGTCCTGAAATCCGACAACGGCGGTGTCGTCTGGGAAGCGCCACCGACAGCATTGCCTGAAGAACTGCGCACCGGCATGGATTTTCGTGCGGCCGAAGTTCGTGGCGGACACGTTTGGTTGGCAGGATCGCCGGGATCGGTGATTTGGCACAGCGCCGACGGCGGCAAAAGTTGGAGCAAACGCGCGACCGGCCAGACCGCTCCGCTGAACGCCATTCGATTCACGAACGATCAGCAGGGGCTGGCTGTTGGAGCGTTGGGAGTCATCATTCGCACCGAAGACGGCGGCAAGACATGGAAGGCGGCTCGCGGCGACGGACGACGTGCCGCGCTACTCGCATTACATGCTCGGCCCAGCCAAACATCCGCGCCCCTCTTGACCAAGCTCTCGGGCGAACAAGGTTATCGTAGTGCGGTCTGGGTCGCCCAACGGAACGACCTGGGGCCGCTGGCCACCGCGAAAGATGGCGAGTCACGTTTGCATGCCGCAGTCCAAAAGGCTGGCGGTAATGCGTCTGATCTGCATTGGCAGTTTCCATTAGCTGTTCCAGGTCTGGAACATTCATCAGAGAAGCTGTTGGCGGAATGGCAACGTCAGACAGAAGGGAAGTTGCCGCAGACCTTGTTGGGTGGGCTGACTCGTCAAATCCGCACTTGGCGTCCCAATGTGGTGGTGATTGACCAACCATCGCCTGACGATGCGGCGTGCCAGTTGCTGTTCGATGCCGCACTGCGAGCCGTTGAGCAATCCGCCGATGCGACTCGGTATGTCGAGCAATCGGAAATGTTGGGGCTCGCTCCCTGGACGGTCGATCGTGTTTATGTGCGACTGGCAACAGGCGCGGCAGGCGATGCCATGATCGACCTGGACGAGTTTCTGCCTCACTTGAAGTCGTCCACACGGCTGGCAGCAAGTGCTTCGATGACGTTGCTGCAGCCGGGGCGAGTCCCTGTGCTTGAGAATCTTGATTCATCGCGCATTTCCTACCGCTGGTTGGGATTGGACGGCAAAGTCGCCGCAGGATCTGGTGGCGGACGTGCCCGAGATTTCTTCGGTGGATTGTCGATTCCGACCGGTTCAGCCGCCCGCCGTGACGCGATCGCGATCAATGAAGACAACCTGGAACGAATGCAGAAGCTGATTCAGAAACAACGTAACATCACCGCCATTGGACAGAAGAACTTTGATGACCCTCGCAAAGCTGGACAAATGATTGCCCAGATCGATGGGATCATCGAAGGCATGGATCCGTCTCAGGCAGCGATTGTGTTGCATGACATGGCGGACGAATACCGTAAGCGCTCGCAGTACGAACTTGTTGAGGCCACCTATGCTGAGCTTGTTCGCCGCTGTCCGAATGAACCCGCTTCACTCGACGCGATGCGCTGGTTGATTCAATTCTGGTGCAGCAGTGAAACCGCCTGGCAGCGGTCACGAGCGATGCGTGAAGGGACCATGATCAGCCAATCTGAACTCAAACAACATACTCAGTACGTTCAGCAGGCTTTGGGTGAAACAGCTCCGGGCGATGGCGGTGTCGTTGGCGCAGGGGGAACGCGAGAAGGCGGCGAAGTTGTCACAGGGGTCAACGCGACCAGTCCCGCGCGGCTGACCGCAAAGTTTGACTTCGAATCGGCTCCACCAAAAAATGGCAATAAGCGGCAACTCAATCCAGGGCGGATGAAATTCTCACGCGAGAGCGACGTCCAGACCGGTGCTGTCTCGGAATGGCAGACGCGCGCCATGGAACTGGCCAAAAAACTGGAAGTCACCTCACCCGGTTTGTTCCGCTCGCCCGATGTCCAATTCCCACTGGCAGCTTTGAGACGCACGAAAGGAACTGGACGTGCTGCTGATGCCATCATGCGAACCTTTGTTTCCAGTCCGCTTGACGCAGAAACGAAGGAGTTGGCTGAAAGAGAATTGTGGATCTCGCTTCCCACCGTCGAAACGCCTGCGGCCCTGGCCTACTGCCGACCTGTCGATGCGCGTCCGCACCTGGACGGCGTGCTATCGGAACACTGTTGGGAGGATGCGAAAGAGATCCAATTGACGTCGCGAACGGGGAACGGCCAAGCCTCTGGCAATACAGCCGAGGTAAGGCCAACGATGGCAATGTTCGCATATGACCAACAGTTCTTGTATGTGGCACTCAGTGTACCTCGTGCTGAAGGAGTGTCGACGGACGGCGTTCAGAACAAGGGACGACAACATGATGCGGATCTGTCACGTCATGACCGTGTCAGCATCCGGCTGGATATCGATCGCGATTACGCAACCTGGTACGACTTTCAGATCGATCAGCGCGGCTGGACCGCCGAGAGTTGCTGGGAAGATCGACGTTGGAATCCGAAATGGTTTGTCGCGGCGGAAGGAGAGCAATCAGACTGGCGCGTCGAATTGGCGATCCCGTGGAATGAGCTAGTTCCCGTTCCACCTCAGCGTGGCTCGATTTATGGCGTTTCAGTTTTGCGGACGATCCCCACCGTCGGTCTGCAAACGTGGACGCATCCGGCGACGGTGCAACCGCAGCCTGCATCGTTTGGACTGCTCAAGTTCGAGTAGCAAAAACTGCGGCTTCGTAACGGGCGATCCCGATCGGTTTGGACCTTGGTTCCGGAATACGAGCCGCGAACGGATCAGCGCCAATTTGTTTAACTGATTCGCGCGCCGCGAATTACGGTCGGGGAAATCGATTTGTGGCGTGGATCGCCGCAATGTTCCCTTTTTCCGTAACCGCTTTGAAACTACGCTGTTTTGACTGGGGTATCAGTTCTGGAAAGGTAATTGGCAGTGGACGACCGGGAGCTCGCCGAACGATGCCTGTCCGGTGACCCTTTGGCCATTCGGGCATTCGTCGAGCATTTCCAGGGGCTGATCTTCGCGATCTGTTTGCGTCGGTTGCGACATCGCGAAGATGCGGAAGATGTCGCTCAGCAGACCTTAATCCGGGCGGTACGACACCTGAAGCATTGGGATTCGGAGCGTCCGCTCAAACCGTGGGTCACGACGATCGCCATCAACCGTTGTCGAACGCATGCCAGCCGGCGCAGCCATCAAACTCGAACATTTGACCCTTCGATCGAGGTGGCCGCCACGGATGAACGAATCGACAATCTGGGTTTGGCCGAAGAATTACAGTTGGCGTTGAGTCAATTACGAGAGGAATATCGCACCTGCTTCGTGCTGTTCCATCAACAGGAATTGAGCATTGTCGAAGTTGCGGAAAAGATGAAATGTCCCGAAGGGACGGTCAAAACCTGGCTGCATCGGGCTCGTCGTGAACTGGCGACGCTGCTGCAGAATCGAGGCATAGTGACAGAGGACGGCTATGAACTGCACCGAATTTGAAGCCGCCATCGAGCGATCGATCGAAAACCGCAAGCCAGTTGCCGCATCATTGCTGCGGCACGCCGAAACCTGTGCGGGATGTCGAGCGATTGTCGACCGGCATCAGCAATTGGAACTTGCGATCAGCGCCTGGCGAACGGCTCAACCGTCCGCGCATTTCGTCGATGCGGTGCTTGCGGAGCTGGCGAATCCGAGCTGGGAAGAAGACCCTGAGATCGTCCGGCTATCAGTTGATCACGGCGATGGTTCGATCGGGTTGGAGATTGCGGTCGAACGAGTGTTCACTCCGGCGAAGCCACCGACCGATCGCCGCAGCCGCGCCGACGGATGGGCTGTTGTGTCGGCGGCCGCATGTCTGTTCATCGTCGCATCGATCGCGTTGAGCACATCGAACCATTTGACCAATCTCGCACGCAACGCGGCTCCGCGAACGACCGTCGTGGCGGCCAAGCCTATTGATGTGTCAGGCACGCTGACAGCCGTCTTGTCTGACCTGCAATCCGAATACCAGGAAATGGCCAGCGAAACGAGCTCCGTCGCTCGAGATGTCGTGAAGGCGATTCCGGCGGCGCCAGTAACCGTCTCGGTCTTAACCGGCTCTGACGAAATCGAATTCCTGCCCGATTCCAGTGGAGTAGAGCGGATGTGGCGACCGATCGGCAGCAGGGTCGAAACGGCGTTCGGATTCCTATGGCAAGCGGTTCCCAGTCAGCCACCTTCGGGCTGATCTGATGAGCAATGAATCCGCGAAGCTGTCATCGATCTTGAGCGTTTGGAAAACAAGCAGTGTGGTGGTCAAGGAAAGTGGTTATGGGGTTGATTCGAAAACTGCTGCTGCTGGGAGCCTTGCTGGGAACGACAACACAAGCGCTCGCGGAATCGTTGACGACGCTCGATCTGGTCCGTTCCGACGCTGCCGCGTGCCTCGAAATCCCGCAATTGACGGACAAATGGACTCACCTGGAATCAGGGCAATTGCTGTCTCGACTGAAAGCCTTGCCTGCATTTCAGCGATTGCTCGAGAGCCGCGGGTTCCAGCAGTGGCAGGCGATCGAGAATCATGTCGCCATGCAGACTGGCCAGACTCTTTCCGCACAGTTGCGTAATCTCTTGGGAAGTTCGCTGGTGCTGGCGGTGTATGTTCCTGACAAGGGGCATCCGCAAGGCATTCTGATCGGTGAAGCAACCAACGCTGCCGCGGTAGAACGAGCTCAGACGACCTGGAACAAACTCGAACCCAACGATGTTGTCTCGATCAAAACCTACCGAGACATTTCGTATCACCAACGTCAGAAACGGGCAAATACGAACGAAAGCCTCTTTGTCCTGACGTCAGACCGCTGGTTCGCTTTGTCTGATCAAGAGACTTTGATCAAAGACGTCATCGATCGATTGCTCTCCCTTAACGCCGGGACACCCACGTCGTCCGTCAAGGAATCGTTGCGGCAATCACCTCTCTTTCTGCGAAACCGTCAGCGTCTGCCAGCGGACGCCGCGGGCTATGTATTCCTGAGCGCACGTCCCTGGGATCGTGGTCTGGAAGACGCCTCGCGCGATCCACATCAACCGGTTAACCCAGCTGCGATCTGGAAGCACATTACCGCAGTGTCGGCATCGCTGCAGTTGGACCAAGGCATCGTCTGCAACGCTGTTGTGGAACTGGATACCTCGCGGCTTCCAAGCGGTTGGTCTCAATTTGTCTCAGCGGCGGCAGGCGATGCCACATGGAGCCGCCGCATTCCGGCCGACGCACTATTTGCCATCAGCGGGCATTTCGATGTGTCTCATCTGGTTCAATTCTTTCTGTACCAGATCAAGCCCGGCGATCGAGACGAACTGGCTAAGAACCGCCGGATTGCTCGCAGTCTAATGAGCGGGAACGATCTATTTGAGACGGTCCTGCCGGCACTTGCTCGCGACTTCTGTGGCAGTATCGTCAGTCGTGTTGACAGTCGCAACAACCGCGTCTACCTCGATGGTATGCTGGGTTTCCATTTTGATTCGTCCAGCGACGCCAAACTGATGCCTGAAATCGTACGCGGCCTGGATGGCGGCCTGGCAGTTCTTGCCGCCCATCTGAGCGCTGAAGGAACGAAAGTGGTGACGGTGCAGAACGAGCAGTCCAGTTCGAAGACCATGCGCTGGCTGTCCGAAGCGGCTCCAATTCCCATAGGCTACGCCACCAAAGGTCAAAATGTGGCCATTGCTGCGACACCGATGGGACTTAGACAGACGCTTGAAACCTTCGACAACGATCGCGTTTCGCCATCGCGATTGGCCGATCACGCTCAACGCTTTTTCCCCAAGGCCAACCAACTGATCTGGTTCGATGCCGCACGAGTGCGGCAATTGCTGGAGAAGAATGCTCCTGATATCGCCCAACTGGTATCGCATGGCTCGGCCGACGAGGCGAAACGAATCACGGAAAAGCTCGAACAAGCGCGGCCGATTCTGGGTCTGGTCGATTCACTGTTTGTCGCAGGACAAATCGAATCCGACCATGTTCGAGTGGTCTTTGGTGGCGGCCTGGACGTTCGTTGAAAGAGACGTCACTTAAGACGTTTTCTCGGCTGGTCTGAGACCGGCAAACAAGGCCAGTGACAGAGCCAGAATTCCGGCAGCCGTTCGCATCATGTGCCATCGCCACCATTCGTCACGCAACGCCATCCAATTCTCTGGTGGCGCACTGGCTGACCACGTTATCACCAACGCGTTGATCGGCTGATTCTGGAAGCGAGTGATCATTCCTGATGCGATCAGGCAAACGGCGGCAATTGCAAACGCCAACCGACTCTGCCAATCACTCCTGGTCATGAATGCCAGCAAGGCCGTCAATGCGATGCAGGTAAAACCCACCGCGGGCAGGACGTCGTTGAAGGCACGAATCATCTGCTGCTGTTGTTCGACATAGGCCTGGGCCGACAGTATTGCCGGATTGAATCCCAGCCAGATCCCGAACATCGTTCCAACGAGCAGCGACATAAGCAATAAATCAATCCATTTTACGACACGTCTCATATCGCGCGTCCTTGCAGTATGGCGTCAGTCGAATCGTGAGGACCGATCACCATTCATATTGAAATCGCCATTTCGCAAATAGCCCACTGACCAAAATTCTCCTCGACCTCGACCGCCAGCGTTTTCAGCAGTTGTCCACCAGGGTGTTGATGAATAGAGTCCTTCAATCTTTGTCCAAGCCAACGGGCAATCAGTTCGGCCGTCGTATTTGCCACTGGCAACAGGACACAATCCTCCAGCGGAAACACCCAGCGACGTTCTTCAAATGTGGCGGTCACTTCACGCTGATCCGCCTTGACTTGAATCGCCGGATGCTGCGTTGGCAACAGGACTCGATGGTCGAGTTCATTCACCAACCGTTGGGTCGCGTCGCGCAGTGCAATGAAGTCGAACACGTAGCTGTTTTCATCCAGCGGTCCGGCTACTTCGACGGCCACGCGCCAGTTGTGTCCGTGCAGTCGCTCGCAGATGTTGCCATTGAATGTAATGAAGTGTGCCGCGCTAAAAACCAGATGATCTTTGGTCACGCGGACTCGATAGCTCTCGGTGGTCATGATCAAAACTCTATCTGTTGTTGATGCCGCAGCATCCAAGTCAGCCGAATCTTGTTCAGTCGGCGGCTTGAATCGCGGCTGCATACTGTTTGACACACTCAAGCGACGGTAACTCGATCAATCGATCGCGGACGGCGGCGAACAAGATCGCGGCGATCATGTCTGCCGTCGTTCCTGGGTTGCGGCGATGTCCGTCTGCTCGCAGCCATGTATCGAGTGCCCTCAATTTTACCCGGTCTACACTTAATTGTTCGGTGGCTGTATCAAAACATTCGGTCGCTCGTCTTGAGGCTTCCGCGGAAACATCCACGCCGCATTTGCGAGTGATCAGGGTGTCCAAATGAATGTGCATTAACCTCAATTGTAGAAGGATCAGTGAGTCTTCCCAATTGTTGAGACGTGGCCACCAGTCTACGAGTTCCTCTCGCTGCCGCATTAGAGCGGCAAATCGATGAGTATACTGTTCGGCGATCCGATCTCGATCGGCCGCAAGAGTCATTGCCTCGAGAAGCGTGATCGTCGGCTGTTCGCGAATGTCCTGTTCCGCGACATCACCCATCCCTCCGGGTTGAGCAATCCGGATCGCTTCGTAAACCAGTTCCGCGTCTCTCACCGTGGTTTGGTCTAACACTCGACCAATTCCAGTATCAAGTGTGATGTCTCCGGGAACCGCAGCCAGTGGCGCCAGTAACAGCACGATTCCCAGATTCACATTGGTTCCCGTGGCGGCTCGAGTCGCTAGAACCGCGTCGAGAACCGCCCGGCCCACACCGACCTGTTCTGCTCGAGCCAATGGCTGAGCAATCGCATGCGCGGCACGGACGAAATCGGCATAACACAGATTGACGAAGGAAGCACCGGGATGGACATTCCCTGGCTTGCGCGCGGTGGCCTCCATCACGCATGCCAGTTCGATCTGCTCCTCCAGCGTCACAGCGATCCCCTGTCGCGATCGGGTTTCACTCTAACCGAGGTCATTTCCATTCCTTGATCCGAACATTTCGATAGCGGACAAATTGTTTTGTAAAGTCGCCACCACCGTGCACCTGCAGGGCCACGCTGCCTGTGTCGGGATGACGCTTTTCCTTGTCGGTGAATTCCATGAACTTCACACGATTGACCCAAGTCGTGATCTTCGGCGGATTGCTGTCGATCCGAGCCCTCAGTTCGTTCCATTCGCCATGCTTCCAGAATTCGGGCCAGTCCTCGGCTTTGATCGGGCAGGGGATCAACGAATCACGGGGCTTGATCCTGGTGACGGCGTCCAGGAAATCGAAGTTCTTGTAATCGATGCCACCCGAAAGGCCTTCGCCATAGATACCGGCCAGGTTGCCATTGTTGTGATAGTCGACCATATACTGGTACGCTTGACCTCGTTCGTTACTGCGCAGGAACAGTCCGCTATCGGGACCGTAGTCGTTCTTCATTTCGACGATAACTTCAAAGTTTCCAAATTGGCGATCGGTCAGAATGATTCCGCCGTTGCCGGGAATGTCCTGACTGCCGACGATCGCGCCGTCTTCCAATCGCCAACGTCCACCGCTGGTGTGCATGCTGGCACCACTGTGCCCCGTCTGAGTACTCACGTGCCATCCATTCAGTGATTTTCCATCGAAGACAGTTTCAAATCCGCCGTCATCCAGTTTCTCACGTGGAAAATCTGCCGCATCAACTACTGGACAGATCAGACAGACCAAAGCCAAAACACGGAAGCCTCGCATTGCTGCCTCTTTCTTCTCAAAAGATGTCGTCGCTCGATCGTCATTATGATCATCGCTTGCTTGAACTCATGCGCAGCTACTTCGCATCAGCCGAGTGCCGAAATAGCGGAACCCAATTCCTCCTCCAGGTCAGCGGCATCTTCCAGACCCACTGACAATCGCACGAGACCGTCGCCGATTCCATAAGCCGCTCGTTCCGCGGCTGTCATGAACTTATGAGACGTTCCCGCCGGATACGACAGCGTCGTTCGTGCATCCGCCAACGTCGGTGAGAACGGAATCAGGTGTGCTAGCGTCTGGAACAGCCGGTCAACACCCGATTTGCCACGGGTCAAATCGAACGCCAGCATGCCACCGCAACCATTTGGCAGTAGAGCCTTCGCTCGGCCGAAGTGCGGATGGTCTTCCAGTCCGGGATAGAACACGTGAGAAATCTGCGGCAACGACTTCAGGAACCCTGCCACGCGCAGTGCCGTCTGCGACACACGTTGCATCCGCAACGGCAGCGTCCGCAATCCTCGCGAGGCCAGCCAGCTTTCGAACGGATTCGAGTTCAGTCCGTATAGGCTGGACATCGCGCGAATCTTGCGAATCAAGTTGTTCGGCCCGACAACGACACCCGCCATCAGATCGCCGTGGCCGTTCAAATATTTCGACGCACTATGCCAGACTAGCGTCGCGCCGTGGTCGATCGGCCGCAGCAGGCACGGTGTTGCGAAAGTACTGTCCACCAGCAACGGAATGCCGTCTAACGTCTGCACAATCGCTGGCACGTCGGCCACTTCCAACAGCGGATTCGAGATCGATTCGACGATGCATAGTTTTGTATTGGGAGTGATCGCGGTTCGCAGAGCATTCAGATCGTCGACATCGAAATAGGTCACCTGCAGTCCGAACGATGCCGCGAGGTGATTTAACAGTTGGCCAGTGCGACCGTACAACACTCGAGCCGCGACGACGTGATCGCCTGATTTCATCATCGACATCAGAACGGCCGTTAGCGCTCCCATTCCTGACGCCGTGACAACTCCCGCTTCTGCGTGTTCCAGCTTGGCCACGTCGCTGGCGAAGGCTTCGTGATTGGGATTCCCGTCACGAGTGTAGATGAATCCTTTCTCTGAACCGCCTGTAATCGCATCGAGTTGACCCAGCGATTCGATGTCGAACGCGGTCGTCAGATAGACAGGCGGTGAACTGGGGCGCGTAGTGAACTCAGGCGACCAGCCCGCTCGAGCCGCGATCGTGGCAGAGTCCTGGTTCGGAGCAGGGGAGTCAGCAGTCATCAACTTCCTTTCGCATCGTCAAACGGCATCGCATATCAAACGAGAGCGCCAGACGAATGGACCAGTCAATCACTTTGTCGCGACACCAGCCAGTCGATGAACGGCCTGCCATTCTTCGGGCGTCACGGGTTGGATCGACAACCGCATTCCTCGTTTCATAACCAGCATTTTCGACGTCACCGAATCTTCGGCGAGCATGTCGCGTGTGACCGGTTCAGGGAACTTTTGCACGAACGTGACATCAACCACAACCCAGCGTGGTTTCTCGGGATCACTCGATGCGTCGTAATAACAGCTCTTTGGGTCAAACGCCGTCTTATCTGGATAGCCCGTCTTCGTCACACGCATTGTACCAAACACGCCGAGTGGTTCTTCGCGGCTGTAATAGAAGAGCACTTCATCACCGACCTGCACATCGTCACGCAGAAAGTTGCGAGCCTGATAGTTCCGCACACCATCCCACGGTGCCGTCTGTTTCGGGGCCTTGGTCAAATGATCGATCGAGAACGCCGAAGGTTCAGACTTGAACAACCAGTAACGATGCGTCGGTTTTTTCTTCATGCTTGCTTTCGCATTTGACCGTTGAAGATGGTCTCTGGTTTGAGTCTGGCATGGAGGGATGCCAACTAATTCGTACGGCAGCCGATCGTCAACAACACGTTGCCCCACAATCGCTGATCAGCAGTCTGAATCGTCAGCACGTGATCGCGCGAGGCGACCGCTTCGTAGAACTGCCACTTGTCGATCGGCTTCAGTTCCAGCGATAGTCCCGATCCCGCGACGATCTTGCGGTATTCGGCCCAGACGACCGGATCCCCGTGATGTGCATATGGATCGTCCGCCGGAATGCCCATGGTGTTGACGGCATCGACCGGAATCGCCGTCAGCAACGTTTCGAGCACCTGCGAGACAGTGACAATTCCGGGTGCCAGATTCAGACTGACCAGGCGAGCATTGGGTCCAAGAGTTGTCGAGGCAGGATAGTTTCCATCGGCAATCAGCACCTTCGCGTGGTGTCCGGCTCGAGCCAGGATCTCGCTGATTTCAGGGTGAATTAATCGATGCTTCAACATGGCCGTAGTCTTCTCGTCGAAAGGTGAATATCTCTTGAAAACGAAGTGGGCTGACTCAATGTCGGGATGCTCGCTACATGGACTGAAGCGTTTAAACTTCGCTGTCCGGTTCTTCAATTCTGATTCGTTAGAGTCCCAATTCCTGTTTGACTTCCGTGAAACATTTGACGGCAAATTCCAGGTCTTCGCGTGAATGCGCGGCCGAAACCTGTGTGCGGATGCGGGCTTTTCCGAGTGGCACAACGGGGTAACTGAACCCAATGACATAGACGCCTTTGGCCAACATTGACTCAGCGAATTTGGCCGCCAGCGCCGCATCGCCCAGCAGCACTGGCGTAATCGGGTGAACACCTGGCGTGATCGTGAATCCTCGTTTGATCATCTCGGTACGGAAATATTGAGTGTTCGCTTCCAGCTTATCTCGTAACTCGGTCGACTTGGTCAGTAAGTCTAGCGCCCTGATCGAGCCGGCGGCAATGTTGGGCGCGATCGTGTTCGAGAACAGGTAGGGCCGTGACCGCTGTCGCAGCAAGTCAATGATCTCTTTGCGGCCGCTGGTATATCCGCCACTCGCCCCACCGAGTGCCTTGCCGAGTGTGCCGGTGAAGACATCAATCCGACCCATCACACCGTGATGTTCATGAGTCCCTCGCCCTGTCCGTCCCGTGAATCCGACGGCGTGCGAATCGTCGACCATGACCAGTGCCTGATATTTGTCGGCCAGATCACACAATGCCGGCAAGTTGGCGATCGTTCCATCCATCGAAAACACACCGTCAGTAGCGATCATTTTGAAGCGAATCTTCGCGTTGGTCGCTTCAATTAATTTCGCTTCCAGATCCGCCATGTCGTTGTTCTTGTAGCGATAACGCTGGGCCTTACATAGCCGTACTCCATCGATGATGCTGGCATGGTTCAGTTCGTCCGAGATGATTGCGTCTTCGGCACTAAGCAGCGTTTCGAACAGTCCCCCATTGGCGTCAAAACATGAGCTGTAAAGAATCGTATCATCCGTCCCCAGAAAATCAGACAGACGATGCTCCAATTGTTTGTGAACTCCCTGAGTTCCGCAGATGAACCGCACCGAAGCCAGGCCATAGCCCCATTCGTCCAATCCTTTATGGGCGGCCTCGCGTACGGCGGGATGTTGGGCAAGTCCCAGATAGTTATTCGCACACATGTTCAAGACGGGCGTGCCATCCGAGACGCGGACGAATGTTCCCTGTGGCGTCGACAGAACTCGTTCATTCTTGAACGTCCCTGCGGTGCGAATGCCATCCAGTTGCTGGATCAGGTGTTGTCGAAAGGCGTCATTCATGGCGGTACTCGCAAGTCTTTTCGGGCTGCTCTCTAAGATTGTCAGCCTCAGGTGGCCGACCTCTCATGCGACGGTAGAACACTACGTGGCGATTGTCGAGTCAACCCGAACACAACCACAGCAGTTTATTCTGAGCCGGCGCCTTCGGCCGCTCCATTGATATCGAGTTTGCGCGTATCGGGATTGAAACGCACGCGTTTGGCCGGCGGTCCATTGATTCCATCACCGGCGAGTCGAACCAGATGGTTGCCGTGGGCTCGCATCACATACTGATTCGTCGAGCCATCAAAACTGATTTCGTCGGCCGACGCCGTGAACCAGCGGCCACGAACCTGGCCTTCGACCTCTGCATTCCCCAACCCGACCAGTTCCCGATATTCCTTGGCATTCTTTTCCGTGGCGAGGTGGTTGACCAGTTGCAACTGATCACAGCGGATTGTGCCGGCACGAGACGGCAGCTTGTCGGGGTTGAGTTCTTCCAGCGGTTGTTCGACAGGGCCATGGATTACTTCGACTCGATCGTCGACAGTGGCGCGACGTCGAGTTGTCCGCCCTGTTGCCTGCCCGTCAAAACTGCCTTTCAGCTTTCCTTCAAATTGAGCTCGTGTGTAGTCCCAGACTGCCACTTCAACGGCAATTGGGCGATTTGCCTGGATCGCATCGTGAGCCGCGAGCGTGCTGTCTTTCTTCTGCTGACGCTGCCAGGCCTGCACGAAGCCCGGCCCTTGTGCCGTCACTTCGCCCTTCGCCAGATTTAAAACAAACTCACTGACGTGTCCGCGATAGGTATCAATTACTTTCTTGTCGAGGTAAGTCGAATTCTCGAACTTGACGTTCTCATGGCAGTGTATCGTGTTGACCGACGGAGTCGTATCGAAGCTTTCCGACTGAAACGAAATCCGCTCTGTCAGTTGAACGACCATCTGTTCACACCGCATCGTTCCCATGCCCAGCTTGGCTTCGACGCGTCCCAGGAACTTGGCGTCGAGTCCGTCGAAGTTCATCGATTCGTCCCAGCGAATTCGCAGATCGCGATTGGCGTTCGAATCCAGTCCAGGAATAATTGTTTCGGGTGGAACGGGCAGTTTAAGCGTTCCTGAAGTGCTGACCCAGGCGCGATTGGCACCTCGATCGAGGAAGATGTCTTTCCCTTCGATCTCGTAGCCTCGATCGCGAATGATCGCGGGCCGGCCGTGCAAGTGCACGACTTCTTGCTTGTCCGCTTCGTTCTGCAAGTCGACGCGATCACCTTCCAGGCTGAGCGGCCTTTCGCCTTTCTTCCGAATCTGTGTGACGCGCACTTTGCCTTCAAAGTGACCTTCGCTGAGTGACGCCGGTTGCGTGCTTCCCGCAGCGCGTCGTAATTGCACACCAATCCGATCCGCCGAGACGACGATGGGTACCGCGGATTTATTGGCAGCCATTTGAGGAATCGCAGGCGATTTCGTGTTGCCCTCGTACGGGATCTCGATCGGTGGGCCCAATGATCCATCCGGTGGCGAATCGACAAACTGGATATCCAGTTCGTTGGTTCGCTCAATCAACATCTCGGGACTTTTCAACACGACTTCATTTTGAGCGAGCAACCGTTTCGGCTCCGGCGTTTCCGGCGCTTTTGACTCGTCACTTGTTGTCGCAGGCGCCCCGAACATCATGTTGCCCGAACTTGCAGTCGGAACCAGCCAGACCTTGATCAGTTCAGCTCCAAGTCCAGTCAGCCGGTCCCTCAACAAGAACTGCGCCCCTGATTCGAGTTCCACCAGATCCAAACGCGTCGCGTCGTCAGTGCGTTTTGTCAGTTGCTTTTGCCATGTCGCCTGGAACGCCAGCCTTCCTGTCTTTTCGTCAACCAGTTTCAACTCGCCAGGACCTCGACAGATCAACGTCTCCAACGAGTTCTTCTCGCCGAACTGTGCTTCGATCTTGGGAGCGAGCAATTCGGATCGCTCGCGACGGATCTGCACATTGTCGCGAGGTCCTTCAGAACTCATCGTCAACACACGAGATTCGGCGTTGTAAGTTAGCCGCGTCAGATAGGCTGTCATCTTCTGGACATCGGAATGAATCTGGACCTTCTTGCCCGGAGCGCCGACGGCCTCCAGCCAACTGAATTCCAGGTTTCGTTCCAGCTTTTGGTATTCAACCGATTTTTCAGCGGTCGGTGGATTCTCTGGTTCAGCCTCCGCTGTTTCCTCAGTCGCCGCTTTCTTGGGAATGAACTGCATTGTCAGCGTCTCGCAGTTCAACGAATTGTAGGCCTTTTCTTTTCCGTGCCAGACTCGTACGTCTTTCGTGAACACGGCCGTGTTCGTATCGACACTGTATTCCAGGTCGTTGGCACATTGCACATTGACCGGCTTTGAATCGTCGGGCAATTGGGCTTTCAATTTGACGTATTGAAACGGGTTCTTCGGATCGCTGGGGTAGCCGGCGATCAGGCGAATCGATTCGACACCAAACACGTGCGGACGATCCATTCCCGGCAGTCCTTCGGCCGCCAGCAATTTCATACTCATTCGCGCCGCCGAGCCTCGATGCGACTGGTACCGGAAACTGACGGGATTGGTCGTCAGCAGACTCAACCCTGATTCGCTGAAGATGAAATGGTGGCCATTGATTGCCAAACCGTCGGGGCCCGAAATCTCGACCGCACCATTCAAGACAGCACCGACGACGCGGCCCGGCGTTTGATTCCACTCATCAAACGCGGCCGCAAATTCCAACTGAGCTGATTCACACACAATCGAGACGGCCTGCTCCTGACCTTGCTTGTTGGTCGAGACCCACACCATCGCGAAGGGAATGAACTTGATGTGCTTGCCGCTGCTCTCATCGCGGGACCACGAATCGGTGTAAACAAACGCCTGATCCACATGCAGCATGTACTTCGACTCGGTCGCATACGCCCAACGTCGTGCAGGAATGTAGGTGGCAGCCACGCGAACGTTTTCAGCGGGGCGCTCGGCGTCGCGGAATTCATCAACCGTCTGCTGAGGTGGAATGGCGATCACGACCACTCGATCCATCGCGACAGAATACAACGCATACAGCCCGATCAGGCTGACAGCAGTCGCAAAAGTGAGGACCAATCGATTGAACATGATTGATGAGCGTTGAATAAATGGGTCCGGTCAAGCAGCCGGCTTTGAACTCGGTTGAGTCTTTCGTTCCAGACCGATGACGTCCGTAATATCCACCATCCCGATGGGGCAACCGTTCAGATCGACGACAGGCAACTCGCTAACATGCCGCGCTCCCAGAACCTGAAGCGCTTCTTCCAGAATCGCGTCGACTCCAATCGTCAGCGGACGCTTGGTCATTACCTCTGAAATCGCCCGGTCGAACTGACTGTCCCGTCGCTGTTCGAGTAACCGAGCCAGATCACTATCTGTAAATAGCCCCGACAAGCGCCCCAGTTCATCGATCAGGATCACTGCACCCGTTCGACGGCCCGGAAGCGAATGACCCACGAACACCTCGCGAATCGTGGCAGATTCACTCGCAATGCGAACCTGGTCCAACGGCCGCATCACCTCGCGAACCGACGCTAATCGTCGACCCAGACTTCCGCCCGGATGGAAGGCCGCGAATTGCTGAGGCGTAAACTGTTTTTTCTGGCTGATGACCAGAGCCAAGGCGTCGCCGATTGCCAACATGGCTGTCGTACTGGTCGAAGGTGCCAAGCCGTGAGCACCCGCTTCGATGAGTCGACCCAGACAAACCGTCGCATCGGCTTGAATCCCCAGCGTGCTGGCATCGCTCGCCGTAATCGCTACGATCGACTGACGTTGTGCTCGAATGATCGGCAACAGTCGAGTCAGCTCTTCCGTTTCGCCACTGTTGGAAAAGATCAGCCAGGCATCATCAGGCCCGACACAACCCAGGTCACCATGTAGCGCTTCGGTGGGATGAACGAAATATGCTCGTGTTCCGGTCGAACACAACGTCGCGGCAATTTTCTGGCCAATCAGTCCCGCCTTGCCAACGCCGGTGACAATCACACAACCGCGACAGCCACCTAGGATTTCAACGGCCGAGCAGAACCGACCATCCAACCGGCGCGACAATTCCGCCAGCGCATCGGCCTCAATACCAAGAATCGCGCGCGCTTCACGCAACTGTTCAAAATGCGTAAAGGGAACGATCGAGCGTTCAGAAATCGCGCTCATCGAAGCATCCTTGCAAAAACAATCTCGACCGTCCTGGCCAAGGGCAGGGAAGTGTACCCCCCCCCGAAAACACGGTCAATGCAGGCACAGCCTGCCCTGATGCGCGTCGCATGATGGGTTGTAAATAAGACAACCATTCGCGCGATTGACATCTAACCGCAACTGTCGGACCACATCCAAGTCCGAGCGTGAATTTCAAGGTCGCCAGTACTCTCCGAGTGCGCTCCGCCTCTATTCCCCTCGGGAACCAACACATTACTGGATCCTGCAACTTCTTGCGGCTTCCTGTGCGATCTCTTGTGGCCGAATCAACATTTTGGCTTGCTTTGAGCACCAATTGCGGAATTGTCAGAAACCATTGTCAGCCAATGAGAAATAGGTGCTCAATTTGGTGCTCATCGATCGCGATACCGCTTGCAACGACGTCAGGTCGTTACGGTAGGGGCGCGGACAAAATCGACCTCGAACGCTGTCCCACCACCTTCAAGTATGCCTTCGCAATTTCGCATACCAATGACGAACCAGGTAAACTGCGGGTCATGCGTGGATTCGGCGATATGGTGTCTGCCAGGTGCGTGCCAGTTAATTTCGAGTCGATCACCGCGGCGCTGGCGTCATCGGGTGCACTCAGGCCCGGGCTTCGTTGCTGGTCTGCCCCGTTTGATCGCGGCGGCCAACAGAGCTCATTGCGGTCATTGAATTCGCATTCAATTGCCAAAGAGCTGAGACATCACTGGTCAGACGGGCCTGTCCGTGGCAATCAGTTTTAACAGATCCAACAAACTTCGCAGTCTCAGTCTTCCAATTGGTTGGAAGGTTCCGACCGTAGTTCGCGTTGGACTCTGACTCCACCTGCGAGTGACTTAGGGCGGCTGATTGCTCGGCGATATGCGCCCATCAGCGCCAAACCAAAGAGAACGACTCCAATAGATATTGGAGTTAAGACGAGAAATTGAAATATCCAATGCGGAACCTCAGGAATCCGCGTCCATTCATTCGCTCTTGCGTGCTCATCCTACCCGTGAAGATTCGCGGTCAACACGAGGGGACAGCCGATCTTCATGACACATCGAGGTAGAGCTGGCGTCCAGTTGGATAATGTCAGCAGATCGATGCCAGGTTTCAAGACGACGGCGCCATTTGACGCTCACTGCGGCTTTGATTCCGCCGTCTGCAGCATGCGAATGCCGTGAGTCCGTTCCAGTTCGGCGACTCCAACAGGGCTCATTTTGGTGTCGCCCAGTCGTAGTTCTTGAAGTCCCTCAAGTTCTTTCAGTTTTGGGAGGGCCGCGTCGTCAATTTGGGTTTGCTCCAATTCGAGGTGACGCAATCGAGGTAGTTTTGTCAGATGCTTCAGGCCGGCGTCGGTAATCTGCGTTCGATTGAGCGACAGCACTTCGAGCCGTTTCAGCTCCGTCAACGATGCAAGTCCCGCATCGGTCACCGACGTACTATCAATCCGCAATGCGCGCAGCGTGCTGATTTCGCTGAGCTGTTTAAGGCCTTCGTCGGTGATCGCACACCGATTCAATGCCAGCCATTCGAGGCCATTCAGGGACTTGATATAAGGCAGGTCGGCATCGCTGATCTTATGATCCGAACAGTTGAGATTCTGGATTGTCCCAAACGCCTCCATACGTCCCTCTCCAATCCACCGTCGGATGATTTTGGGACCAGCCTGGCTCACGTCGACTTTGACTTTGACGCCCATCTTGCGCAGGTACTTGATCGCCCGGCGTTGCTGATACGCATCACTTCCGAGTCGTACCGAGAGGCCCGCTCCCAACAGCAATAACACCAGCAACAACACGGTCGCAGGCCGCCGTCTCAAAAACGAAAGGCGGGGAGCAGCAGAATCGGGAGTAGAATCTGCGGTCGCCATGACCCTAGTGTACTCTGGACCCATCTTCCGGGGAACTCACCTGACATTCCAGTAAGTTACGATTTCCGTTGGAGCCGTCAATTTTTCGACACTCCTCGCCTGATTCTGTATCGATCCCCTTCAGTTCGATCGTAGCGACGATTCACTGAAATCATTGTAATCTGTCATGTTTTCAGGGCCTGCGCCCGAATAGCTTCCAGAATCCCTTCCGAAGGCGGCTGAAATGGGACACACGATCTGGGTCGAACTAGAGGGGCAGGCGTTCGATGAGGCGACCGAGGATAACTCGACGACGCTCCAGTTGATGGACCTTCTGGACGCACTTGCAGCTAGGCTTGGAGTACAAAAACTGAGTGATTTCTGTGACTTCAGCGAATTGGAAGACGTGTACGAAGATTTTGACGACGAAGGGGAAGATCTCGACATTGATGTCGAGGAATCCCTACCTCCGCAACCATCGCTGGAAGAACGGCAAGCGAAAGGCAAATGGTTCGATGCGGCGGCAGCTCTTCAGTCCGCTCGCCAGTTGCGTCAGCATCTGACAAAACAATTCGACGATCTGGGATTTAAGCCCGATCGGTCCACGTCTCATTGGCCGAAACAGTTGATGGCAGAATTGGCTTATATTGAGAAGATGCTAAAAGACGCGGCGTCTCAGGGGGTGCCGTTTCGTTTTTTGATCGTTGCCTGAGTCTTCGAGTATGGGCGCCCAATCGACCATACATGCATTCAGGATTTCCAGCGAAGTCTTATCGCGATGCCTTCAATCCAGTTCGCTAAAGCCGCCGACTCATCGACGGCTAGTGGAATGTAAAATCCGCGTCGGACGAGTAGTAAGCCGTCCGAAGCGGATTTGAATTGCTGAGTTTCTTACCTGCTGCAGATGCGATCACCACTGCAGATGCGATCACCACAGGTAAGACTGGTTCTGATCAGCGGCTGATGTTGGTGGAGAACATCGTGCTGTTCGCCAACGCGAGCAACGGCGTGAACGGGTTGCGTGTCGCTGGGAACGCGTGTCCACCGGGGTAGAAGGACAGGCCGAGATACGAATCGACTGTGCCTGAACTGGCGGGGCTGATGAAGTTGGCCTGGCCGTACAAAGCGAGGTAGTGATTCAGAGGGACATCGACTTCCGCACCGAAGACGAACTGATCGCTGGTCTTCGGTTGATCGCCCAGCGCCAGATTGGCTTGCGCGTGGCCTTCTGACATGCCGGCCCATACTGTTGTGCGAGCACCCGTCATGAATTGATGCTGCCAGTAGAAGCTGCCTTGCGACAACGGAGTCAGTGTCACGGGAATGGTGAGGAACAACCCTGAGTCATGGTGTTGGGCGATTGCGAACCAGACCCCGATTTCATCATTCTGAGTTACCGCGTAGCCGCCACGGCCTCGCCATTGTCCCAGGAAAAATGAGTCATAGTACGATTCGTAGAGGAAGTCATAGCCCAGACCCCAACGCCAGTTCTCGGTTCGCTGGAAGACACCCACTGTGGAGAAATTCTGGGTTCGGCGAGCCGTCTCACCAACTCGAGAAAACACGTCCACAGCGTTGTCTGTCTGGTTGATTGACGTACCGACCTGCATCCCGATCCCATAGTCGGCCAGCAGGGGGAAGCCCCAGTTGATGGCCCAGCGGCTGCCGAAGTTGGCATTGACGCCAAAATCTTGTGGCTGCTTCGATCCTTCCAAGCCGCCGAATAGCGAAAGCGTGTCCAACGGGCTCCATCCGGCGCCGCCGTACTGTGACGATGTCGTGGCGATGTACGACCCATCATCGGTTGATCGCGCGTCTGCCCGATCCAGGCTGACCGATTGGGGCTTGTCGAGGCTTTCAGGCTGGTCGAGTGATGCCAGCGAATGGCCTACGGATGGCAGGTCCATCGTGTCCGATGTCGTGTCATCCGAAAATATTTCGGGCGGGGCATTGGATCGAACGAGCGGAAAGACGCGAGTTGAACGAGTGTTGCCGGGATTTGTGGTGCGATCCGCAGCAGACAAAGACGAGGCGGCAACAGCAGCCGCACAGAAGAGTAGCGCAAACGAAGACTTCGTCATGGGCTCTGGCTCCTTGAGCACTGGCGGTCAGATCCGAATCCGTGGTGACACAATTGTCGCGACGTGGGTGCCAACGCACAGCGGAAAGACCCATTCCAGACCGGGTTTGGCAAATGTCCACATTTTCGTTACTGTCATCGACTAGGGCTAAAGTCTTTGTAAAGACAACGAATCTGACTCGATAAGTCAGGACTTATCGATTCAACCGGACAATTGGTCCACGTTTGCTGACCGGGTTGATTCGTCAAAAACCACAAACTCGGTGTGGCTTTCCACCGCAGCGTCTGGAAATCGGTTGCGCAGGCATGTTGCGTTTGCTCGACACGTTGCCGCGAGCCACCTTTATGAAGACCAGCATTCTCGCGATTCGGGCCGAATTTGTGTCTTGAATGGTGCGTCGTTCGCCTTCAATCCTGATTGGGTTTGCACCCGAAACGTTAGAAGTCTTGCCGATGGACGAATTTAAGTCCGCTCTCTCTCAAAGCGAGATCCTCGCTGCAGTGACGATGGAGTCGAACGGCCCCGTCGCGCTAGCGGCCTCACCCAATGAGACCAACACTCTGGACCAAACCTGCGCCGGTACCAAGCCGGTTCGCAGCCCCATGGTCGCGGTTAACAAACGCCTGGGGCGTTTTGACATACTTAAAAAACTGGGTGAAGGCGGCATGGGTGCTGTCTTTCACGCTCGTGATTCCGTCAGTGGGCAGGAAGTTGCGCTCAAAGTTCTGGCGGTGGGCTGCCTGACCGAACCCCTTGCGTTAAAGCGGTTCGAAAAAGAAGCACGGTTACTGAAAGAGGCCAAGAGCCCTCACGTCGCGAACCTGTTGGAAGTCGGCACCGATGGGGAAGTACGTTACCTGGTGATGGAATTCGTCAACGGGGGAGACCTGCGGAGGTGGATCAACAAAGCAGGTGTTGTCGACGAAACATCGACATTGGAAATCATTAGCGAACTGAGCCAGGCGCTCGTCACCGCACACGCCAAAGGAATGGTTCACCGCGACATCAAGCCCGAAAACATCCTGCTGAGCAAAGACGATCAAGCACAACGTCCCGTCGTCAAATTGACCGACTTCGGTCTGGCCAGACATGTCGATCAATCGGAATCGCTGAAGCTGACACAGACAGGTGCGCTGCTTGGTACGCCTTATTACATGTCGCCGGAACAATTCACGGGAGCCTATGAGGTTTCGCCGGCGACTGACGTTTACTCGATCGGGGTAACGTTCTATGAGTTGCTAGCCGGCCGACGTCCGTTCACGGCGACCGATCCGATCCAACTGGCAACAGCTCACTGCTTCGACACGCCGCCTGATATTCGCAAGCTGAACCCGCAGGTCAGCGATGCAACTGTCGACCTGGTCCGCCGCATGCTCGCCAAGCTTCCCGGGCAACGTCCTCCGGATGCGTCCGCGGTGCTGGAAGAAATCATTCGTCTGCAAAGCGGTGATTCGGCCCAGTTCGTCATTCACCCACTGTTGCCGCCTCACGACACTGACGCGATCGTGCATGGTGTCTACGAATTTGAATTGGCCTCATCGGCCGAAGCGCTGTGGCCGTACGTAAGTAATACCGATCGGTTTAACCAAGCGGCGGGGCTACAGCCTGTGACCTACGAAACGCAGGTTGCACCCGACGGACGACTGCGAAAATTCGGTCAGTTCAAGCTGGCAGGCGTGAGCATTCGGTGGGAAGAGCATCCCTTCGAATGGGTCGAAGGACAGAAGTTCAGCGTGCTGCGCGAGTTCCCCACGGGACCGTTCGTGTGGTTCATGAATACTGTCGAACTGACGGCACGACCGGACGGCACGACGCATCTGAAACACGAAGCAAAGATTCAGCCGCGCGGGTGGCTGGGCCGAGTATTTGCCAAATCAGAGCTGGGCCCCAAAGGCGAAAAGAAAGTCGGACGCATCTATCGCCGGATCGACCATACCGTCAGCAGCAAGCGGGCCGGCACTCAAGTTTCTGATGCCTTCAAAGAACCACCGGGCATCAAACGTAACCAACGGGAGCGATTGGAAGTCCGACTGGGACAGTTACAAGCGGTCAATACATCGCCTGAAATCATCGAGGTCTTTCGTGATTTGATCCTGAATGCGGCTCCACAGGATGTCGCTCGGCTTCGTCCGTTGTCGATCGCACGCCGTTTCGGACTGCCCGAACAAGAGGTTGTGGATGCCTGTCTGCGCGCCGTTCCGCTGGGTCTGTTCACTTTGCATTGGGACATCATTTGTCCGACCTGCCGGCTGGCGTCCGGAACGAAGGCCACACTCCGTGAAATCGAACAGCACGGAAACTGTGCGGCCTGCCAGACCAAATTCGATATTGAATTCAGCAGCTCGATCGAATTGATCCTTCGAGTTCATCCGGAAGTGCGCGCGTCTGATGCCAAGTTATACTGCGCGGGTGGGCCTGGAAACTTCCCGCACGTTGTTGCTCAAGTTCGACTGCAACCGGGTGAGCGATTGATTCTGCCGCTGTCGTTGAATTCTGGCAGCTATATCGCACGCGGTCCCAGTTTGCCGTACGCCGTTCCAATCGACGTCGCGTCTGAAACCGGCTTGCGTCATGGACAGGTTCGATGTGTCCCCGGATCAAATAAGAGTTCCGTGGCGATGCTGCGATCGGGACACCAGAACCTGGCTCTTGAAAACTTCTTCCCTGGGGAACAGTTAATCCGAATCGAACGTACGATTCGCCGATCCGAAGCATTGACGGCCGCTCACGTTGCAGCTGTTCCGGTCTTTCGCGAATTGTTCCCGGATCAAACTTTGTCGCCCGGACTGCTGGTGGAAATGGCAACGTCGAATTTCCTGGCCATTCAATACGCAGGACTGAAAGACGCCTTCCAGGAATTGGGCGACGCACACACTTACACGCTGATGCGGGAATTTGTCGAGATTGTCGAACGCGTCATTCATCGCAGCGGTGGTTGCGTCGTCGATCGATCGATCGAGGCGATCATCGCCAGCTTTACAGATCCGATGCCAGCAATCGAGACGGCTCGATCTTTACTGGCAAATCTCACCACAGAGAAACCGAATCGGCAATGGTTGCTATCCGGGGCGCTGCACCGTGGTCCGGCACTTGTCACGGGTGATCGAAACGAAGTGAAATACTTCGGTGCCACGATCAATCGTGTTCATCAGCTGGCCCGTGATGCATCCGTGAATCAATTGTCAATCACTTCCGAAGTCTGGTCTGATCCCGCCGTGTTTGCGGCCTTGCCAGAACTGTCAACGAACAAAAAAATGAAGACATCGGCACCGGATGGCGTCCAACAGATTTTATTGATCAATGCAACTCGGTAACCGAAGTTTAGGGCCGCGCAGGTACGAAAGCAGTGCAGATGATTTCAACGACCAATAATCAAATCGATTCCAAGGCGGGCATGATCACCACTTCGGCATGGTTCATCGAAGGAGCCGTGACGACGGATGGCCTCACGCAACGCGTCTCGATACCGATGGGACGGTTCCAGGTTGGTCGCCGCGCCGATGCCAACATGTGCCTGGCAAACCCCAGCGTCTCAAAAAATCATGCGGAATTTGTGGCCACCGAAGTGGCGCTCTTCGTGCGTGATCTGGGCAGTACCAATGGAACTTTTGTCAACGGAGAACGCATCACTCAAGACACGCCGATCGGAACGCACGACATCGTGCAGTTCGCCGACTTTGAATTCATCGTGGGTCGAACTTCGATCCAGGGGTCATCTCTGACCGCGTTATGCTCACCGTCCCAATGGCAATCGACGCTTGCACAATTCCACAAGCTGCTGACGAGTCGCTCGGTCGTACCGCATTTCCAACCGATCATTCGTTTTTCAGATGATCAGACGATCGGTTACGAGTTGCTGGCCCGCAGCACTCACGCGGGGCTAACGAACCCTCGCGAAATGTTTGATGCGGCTGAGAAAATTGGACTGGCCGCTCGACTGAGCGTGATCTGCCGGGAGACTGGGGTCGAGATCGCAAATAAATTGGCGAAGCCCGGTTTGCTGTTCCTGAATACTCACCCCAGTGAAAAACCGCACGTGGGGTTGCTCGAATCATTGATTCAATTGCGCATGCGCGCCCCTGACTTGGGCATTGTGCTCGAACTTCACGAGTCAGCAGTCACGAATCCCAAGGAAATGGCGGAATTCCGTGATGAGCTGCGAAACCTGCGGATTCAATTGGCCTACGATGATTTTGGTGCGGGGCAGGCGCGGCTGTTAGAATTGGCCGAAGTCGCTCCCGACTTTTTGAAATTCGACATCGGGTTGGTCCACGACATCCACCTGGCTCCGCAACGACAACAGATGGTTGCAGGGCTGGTCCGAACGATCCGCGAACTGGGTATCCAGCCTTTGGCCGAAGGGATCGAACTGACGGCAGAAGCCGAAGTCTGCCGTCAGATTGGGTTCACTCACGCTCAGGGATTCTTGTTCGGGCGCCCTGTGCCGGCGGAATCGATGTAGGTCATCGCAAACAGCGAGCAGAGGGGGCACTCGCAGGCCGCCGTTGTACGACATTTGTCGCAGATTGGCTTAACGCACTATGCCAGTCCACGGCGCTTCAATTCTGCGACCACAGCCTGAACAATCGTCGCAACGTCTTCTGGTTTTCCGCCCGCCACATTCGTCGAACAGCCGCAAATCGGCTCTTCGGTAAACCCATGCCCGGACAGCAGGCACTGCAGGGTGTTGGCGAGTGTCGCCAGATCGGACTGCTGTTCTTCGGTCAGGGGTTGACGTCCGACACCCGTCTCGAATCCACGCAGTCGAACCGCCGTCCGGAATCCATCCGGGAATTCGGCCGAGTACAGCATCGCATCGAACAGCTTCACGATGTCGAACTGCAGGGCGCGTGCTTCATCAATACGGTAGGCGGTGGTCAGGTCGTACAGCTTCCGAGTCAACTCGGGCACGACGCCAGAACTGGCATTCGTTCCACCATCGCAACCAATCAACAGCATGGGCATCAACGCGGCATCCCAGCCGGTGAGGAAACTGAAGTCGGGACGCGATGGTCTGACTGCCTGGATCATGCGAATCATGTGCGGCAGGTCGCCGGACGAATCTTTGATGCCGATCACCTTGGGGCATTCTTCGGCGAGTCGCTTCACGGTCACCACATCGATCGGGCTGGCAAACATCGGAATGTTGTACAGTGTCACATCGATCGGCGTGCTGTCGGCGATCTCTTTGAAGTAGGCGTAGACCGCTCGAGGACTAAGTTTGTAGTAGTACGGAGCCACAATGGCGACCGCGGTGGCTCCCATTTCGTAATACGCCTCACACGCCCGAACCGTCTCTTTGACGTTGGCTTCGGCAGCACCGGCGAGCACGGGCACACGCCCGCGAACCTGATGGCAAATGATTTCCATGATCCGCAGACGCTCTTCGACCGTGAACCGAGTGAATTCGCCGGTTGACCCGTTGGGATAGAGGCCGTGCACGCCCTTGGCGATCAGCCAATCCACATAGCGCCGCAGTTCGCTCTCGTGGATCTCACCCTTGGAATTCAGGGGAACGATGTTCGGTGTGAAAATGCCCTGCAGTTTGCCTTGTGTCGGCATGTGAAAAGCTCGCTGTTGTCAATTGGGTAGGTTCGGTAATTTCTGGCGATCGCCTAGACTCTACCGAAAGGCGGTGAGGAAGGCACCGTCCACGCACCGGAATAAACATCGGCCTCGACCGAGTGATGGCGTCAGTGGTTTCTACTGAACGTGACGGGCAGAGCGATCGGTACAAACTCAAGCGATAGACAACTCGACTCGCACCGTGGTCGGCCCTGCGGGCAAAGATCGAATTGAGATCTGACCTTGGTGTTGTTGAACGATTCGCCAACACTTCGATAGTCCAAACCCAAGTCCGCGACCCGCTTGACGACCGGAGTAAAAAGGGTCAAACGCATGTCGCCGTTCAACTTCCGTAAATCCTTTGCCATGATCTGTGATCTCAAACGCTGCGAAATCAGTCGTGGTGGAAATGGCCAGTTCAATTTCGCCCCCACCTGGCTGCAGTGCCTGTCGGCTGTTCTTCAACAGTTCGCTGACAACGATCGATAGCTGCGCACCATCACCATTGACGATAGCCGAGTCGGAACCAATCAGACGCGTCGTACAACGATCGTTTGAAAAGTCGGTCGCTAGGCGATCGATCGTCTGATTGATCAATTGTGTCAAATCGATCCGGTGCAACTCGGGCAGGGGAGGGCGGCCAAACAGCATAGCGTCGCCGATCATGTCCCGAATCCGATACGCCTGGGCGCCAATCGACATCAGCATCTGACGCCGTTGTGGATCTTGCTCGTCTTTCAGCAGCAATTGTGCTCGGCCGATGATCGTGGCCAGGGGGTTGTTGATTTCATGTCCGGCACCTGCCGCGAACTCGGCCATCGCCTCAAGCCGGCCGGAATCCGCAAGAACAAAGTGTTCTCTGTCCGATTCGAGATCCCCCTGCGGCCGATCAGACATTGATCATTTACCTTGGCGGGCGGGAAGCTGCACAATGCAACGAGGACGGTAGACAACTACCGTCCTCGTCCTATGTTACAGCAATACAGGGTGCGAAACCATCAGGCCGCGAAGGGCTCGACGTCGAGTAGCTTGCACATACGTTCAACCAATGATTCGACTTCAAATGGCTTCTGCAGGAACTCGTTCGCACCGCATTCTTTGAGGTCCGCGATCTTGTCCGCTTCGACCATACCGCTGATGCAGATGATCTGAGTGCCGTCCAACGCCGAATCCATGCGGACTCGCTGGCAGACTTCTTTACCATTGATATCGGGGAGCATCACATCCAGAACAATGATGTCGGGACGGTATTCTTTGACCATCATACCGGCATCAAAGCCATTGTTGGCGATTCGAACTTCGAATCGGCCATCCGCTTCCAACGCGTCCCGAATCAGTTCGACCAATTCCTCATCGTCGTCAACGATCAACGCCTTACGGCGACCGCTTTCCAACGCATCGGTCGGAATGCTGTTTTCCTTCATGAACCGATACAGGATGTCGCGCGGAATACGACGGAAACGTGAACCTGGGACGCGAAAGCCGCGCAGTTGACCCGAGTCAAAACAGCGAATAATTGTCTGTTGACTCACTTTGCAGATTTTGGCGGCTTCGCCCGTGGTGAAGACGGTTTTCATACGGCTGCTCCTCCATCCTTTGCAGGGGCCCACCCACGATATCATCGGGGTTGGAAGCCAATCTCCCATCCGTGAGAGAGACCCTCTTCCACTGGTATGTCAAACATGAACGGTACCACTGTCCGTTCTGCGAACGTGTTGGATCGCCATCGACGAATGCCGAGTTACAAACTCGTCTTTACACCTGTCGATTATGCGGAGACTTCCAAATCTGCCGCACGTACCGATTGTAACCATTCTGTCAATTCGGTCAACATTCGTTCTTTTGTTTAGAACACCGAGTAGTAAAAGTCGACCAAGCTTGCCATTAGGTCACATCTCGCTGACGAGGCGCTCTGGCTCTTTGAGGTAAAGCAGGAGGATTGTCAGGTCCGCGGGAGTGATTCCGCTGATGCGGCCGGCTTGGCCCAAATCGGTTGGTCGCACTCGCGAGAGCTTCTCTTTGGCTTCCCGGCGAAGTTGCGCAACCCCCTGAAAATTGAATGTCTCCGGGATTCGCACGACTTGAATCTGTTGCTGGCGATCGATTTCTGCGGCCTGACGTCGGATGTACCCGGCGTATTTCGTTTCAATCTCGATCTGCTGCCGAGCCAAGTCACCGATCTCGCACGAGGCGATCTCCGTTGAAATCTCGATCAGCTGCGGCCACGTGATCTCGGGACGTCGCAACCATTCCTCAAGTGTCGATCCCTGATGACGTAGCCGCGCGATCAAGTCGCTGGCCTGAGCGATCTGGGCCTCGTGCTGTTCCAGTCGTCGCCAACGCTCGTCATTCACCAATCCCACTCGACGACCAATCGGTGTCAGGCGACGATCGGCATTGTCCTGACGCAACAAGAGCCGGTACTCGGACCGCGACGTAAACATGCGGTAGGGCTCATCGACTCCTTTCGTCACCAGATCGTCGATCAAGACGCCCAAATATCCTTGTCCGCGATCGATAACCAACGGAGCTTGCCCTGCCAGTTTGATCGCGGCGTTAATACCAGCCATCAGCCCCTGTCCGGCCGCTTCCTCGTAGCCTGTGGTGCCGTTGATCTGACCGGCGAAATACAAGCCGTCGACCAGCTTTGTTTCCAGTGTCGACTTCAATTGCGTCGGTGGCGCGAAGTCGTATTCGACGGCGTACCCGTATCGCATGATCTCGGCTCGTTCGAGCCCCTTGATCGAGCGGATCATTTCGTCCTGCACATCACGCGGCAGGCTGGTCGAGATTCCGTTGCAATAATACTCCCACGTATTCCGCCCTTCCGGTTCGAGGAAGATGTGGTGCGACGGCTTGTCGGCGAATCGAACGACCTTATCTTCGATCGACGGACAATACCGGGGCCCGGTCGATTGAATCTGACCACTGTACATTGGGGCGCGATGCAGATTGGCCCGGATCTTTTCGTGCACGGCTTCGTTGGTTTCGGTCAGCCAACAGGGCAACTGAGTCTGCTCGATTCGATCGGACAAATATGAGAATGGCTGAGGATCGGAATCGCCGGGCTGCTCGGAACAGACTGAAAAATCAATCGTTCGTCCGTTCAATCGGCAGGGCGTTCCTGTTTTGAATCGGCGCAGCTCGAATCCCAATTGCCGCAGGCAGTCCGACAGGGTTCCCGTCGTTCCATCACCAGCCCGACCGCCGGCCGTTTTCGCTTCGCCGGTGTGCATGATCGCCTGCAAGAAAGTTCCTGTCGTGACGACGACCGCCCGGCAGCGATAAACCCCACCCCCACGGACTCGAACTCCAGTGATGGTTTGGGCTTCGCCGACCGAACCGTCTGACCGTTCACGCGGGCCTTGCACGTGATCGACCAAGAGTTCTTCGACCAGTTCCTGGCGCAGTGTCAGGCCAACCTGGTCTTCGATCCGGCGTTTCATCTCGAACTGGTAGGCTTTTTTGTCCGCTTGAGCCCGCGGACTGTGCATCGCCGCCCCTTTGCTGCGGTTCAGCATGCGAAACTGGATGCCTGTCGCATCAATGACGCGGCCCATTTCGCCGCCCAACGCGTCGATCTCGCGAACGATTTGCCCCTTGGCGACGCCGCCAATCGCAGGGTTACAACTCATCTGCCCCACGCTATCGCAGTTCATCGTCAACAGTACCGTTTTGGCGCCCAGGCGTGCCGAAGCCAAAGCGGCTTCGCAGCCGGCATGTCCCGCACCAATCACGGCCACATCAAAATCGTAGAAACTGGTTGTCATGCAGATAACTTATCAGATGGCACGGTCGAGTTCAGCAGGGTCTCTCGTTTTCGCAAGGCGTCATTTCCGCGGGCACAACGGGGTAGCTGTTCAGACAAAACTGGGGTAAATTGATGTTGGGGCGGAACCGGCCGAATTTCCGCTGTACCATCTCGTCTCGGCTTCGTTCTCGACAGTCTGTTAGGAGGATTGGCTCGTGAAGACACCTGCAAGTGAAAGCAAGTTCGTTTGGTTGCTGTTCGGGGTGATCGGTGGTCTGGGATTCGCCTATTTGTGGCCACATGAACCAGCCTATGCTGTGGCGACCGACCGTGATGCCAAATTCGCATTGTGCACTGTTGAAGTGGGGCCTGGAAGTCCTGATGCCGTCTTCGTGCTCGACTTCCTGACCGGTCGTCTGACAGGCGGCCTGCTGAACGCTCAAGCCGGCGCCTTCACCAACTTCTGGTACGCCAACGTGGGCGAAGACTTTAAGATCAAGGGCGACAAAGCCAAGTTCACGATCATTCCAGGCAGCGGCTTCTTGAACGCCCCTGGCGGCGGGGGGCAGTCGCTCGCGACGGGTTTGATCTATGTTGCCGAATTGACCTCTGGGAAGGTGGGTTGCTACCGATTCCAGTACCGTAATCAGGCGGAAGCATCTCCACCGATGGAACTGATGCCCGTCAATTACTTCATGTTCCGTGAACAACAGCCGACTCGATAGCAATTTGTTTGAAGTGGCGTGATCGCGGAAACGCAAATCGTCGCAACATGTTGAGAACGCGGCCAAGAGAACAAGCCGGGGTCAATCGCCCCGGCTTGTTCGTTATGACACCAATTCCAAACCAAATCACGAACCGTCTTTGGATGACAGCTCACCTAACACAGACCATCGCTCAGACGCGGTTGTCGATTGCGAAAGCAGAGCCTGTCGCACCGATCGAAGAATTTCAGTCAGCCGTGAGTGCCGCCGCATCCTCTGAAGGGTTCTCGGGTGACGTCGCATCCGCCGGTGGTTCTTCTGGCGGCAGGGCAGGGACCGTGATATCCAGAATCGCTCTGCTCGAATAGATTCCATCCTTTTTCGGCTTTGCTGGCACATCGCCGGGCTTCCAACGGCCACCTTGTTCTTCCGGCAGAAAGTTCACCTGGACTTCGCCGCCGCGACCATCTCCATTGTCTTCCAGTAAGGAATGCTCAGTGACTACGGCCATGGCGGTGGTGTACCGCTCGATCACTCGACGGACCAACACGACGTACAGATCGAACAGTGTCAATTCTCCGTCCTGATCGACATCGAATGCCGCGCGGTGTGGCGGATTCGACAGAACATCGGCCAGGGCAGCGGCACAATCCGTCTCGTTGAACTCCAGATCGGCTTCAGTCGCTGTGATGACCACACGAAACGGCGCCGTCAGCGGCTTGATGAAATAACCGCTGACCGGACAGGTCATGAAGAACACCTGCTCACGACAAGAAACCGCGGCGAACAGCTTCGCGAATTCATCTGCTCGATAGTCAGGGCCGGGCAAATTCAAGTGTGAATTGCGGCCGTCGAAGTACGCGTGCCCCATCACGATGACCCACAGCGAATCATCTGGCTGCAGTTCCGTCTGAATCGCACTGACGTTTTGTGCAATCTCTTCGCGCGTCGCCTGACCTTGAGCCTTTTTGACAATCTCAGGATCGTCTTCAGTCGGCTCAGCACCGAACTGCAAATGAATGTGCTCCGGAGAAACCTTCAGGTTGGTTTCCATGCCTTTCGCCAGCCGTTCAATCGTTTCGGCGAACAGCTTGTGGTGCGCATCATCACCGGGATGGCCGCAGATGATCAGGACTCGACGAACACCCTGCGGCTCATCATCTGCAATCGCCGTTGAAACCGTTCCCAGAATCATGCATGCACTGAACAATCGAAGAAGAATCTGCCTGATCATGACTAGCCTTATCAATTTCTCGAAAACGTTTTTTGCAGACGCAGTTTTGGATTTCACCTGGTGCTATTCATTCGCGGGAGGCGCCTGACGGAATCTCGTGAGATAAGGTTGTTCCGGCCGAGGGTCCTGGTCCCACGTCGGAACTCGCCAGACTTCTTTTCCATCGAGCTGCACGGTGAGTTCGCCTGATGTCACGCGTGCGGCGGCATATTTCCAGGTCACCGAATCGTCTCTCCGGTGTGCCTCAATGATTAAAGCCACTTCGGGATCCGTCGCCTCACCGAACAGGAACAACGCACCATCCGTGACCGGACCATTCGCATCCCCCCATCGGTAGACGGGATTGTCCTGCAAACGCAGCTCGTCGTTCTTCGGGTTGGCCTGGCCCCATCCCAATAGCCGTGCGGTAAACCGACGACTGATCGCCCCCAATTCGCGACGCCGACCTGGAATGGTCTTGGCCGGGGCGGCAACATTCGGAACGTCATTGAACCGCACACCCGCCAGTGGCCGCCAGACAACTTGTCCACTGCGAGCCGCACTCAACGCCTGCTCGGTGAGCGATTGAAACTCATGTTCCCACGTTCCACCTTGGCCGGGATAGATACAGGTGAGCGCAACAGGCCGCCCTTCGGCCTCCCACAAAAACAACCCGCCATCAGCGGTCCTTCGAATCGGATTGGTAAACCGCAGCACGGGCGTCTTGCGAAGCACGACTGGATCCGCTTGAACTCCAATTGTGATTACATACTCGCCGACACTGCGCTGCATTAATTCCAGCCGCGTGGCACGTTCGGCTGCCAAGTCCTCTGTAGTGGCCTCTTGTGACGATGCCAGGGCAGGGAACAGCACCAACATGACACACATTGTCAGTTTTTGCATGGTTGACGTCATAATTGTTCTTCTGCCAGTCACGGAATTTGTCACTTCGATTCAGCAAGCCGTCTCACTATTTATTTGCGTCAGTGGCTTCCCGGTCCTTGAGAACCTTGGCACCAGGAGGTGCCGTACGAACGAGGGCGTCTGTGGCGAAGTAGGTGCCGGTTAAATCACCGAAGTTTGATCGTCCGACCTGCCACACCACTTCGTTCTTGCGCTTCAGTTCCAGCCGATAATCGCTGAACCGACCGCATCCGTATCGCCAGCCTTTGGGTGATCGAGTCGCTTCCAACACAAACAGAATCTCAGGATCCGTTCCCTGAGCAAACGCGAAGATGGCGCCGTCAAGGACGTCATCGCGTTCATCGGTTTCGTAGCGCACCACCGGCTGCGGCATCAATCGCAGTTCCCAAGGCTGATCCTTGGTGTCGATGCTCCGAGCAGAGAACTCGCGCATGATCGCCCGCATCTGAGTTAACCGGATGGCGGCTTTGTCCGCAGGCGCTGGTGCATCAGCGATCTTATGCAATTCAACCCCTTCCGTTTTGGGCTGCCAGTTCACCTTCGTGCGCCATGTTCCGCTCAACGGCCCTCGCGCGAGCGAGTGGAATTCGTGCACAACTGTGCGAGTCTGGTCGGCATTCGGATAGGCGAAAATCGTCCCAATCACGGCGGGACGCCCGCGATCCATCCACACAAACGTGGCGCCGTCATCGCCACCGCGCACCGGTTGACTCCACCGCAGAATCGGTGACTTCTTCAATTCAAATTGTCGTGGCGGATTGTCGGTGCTCTTGATGACATACTCATTCGCCATCTGCAAAAAGATTGGTTGCCAGCCATTTTCTTTGGGAGCATCCCCGGCTTGACCAATCGACATTGTCATCAGCAATAAGATCGAACTATTCACGTGTTTGACCCTGCTTAATTTCAACGTGTTGGGGATCAGACCCCATTCTTGTGCAAGCGAATCAATATCAGTCCTTGGGAACGGTTTTCTCAATCTGCGTAAAACAAAGCCAGTACGGGTCGGTCGGTTTACCGGCAACATTCGGTGTTCGATCCAGTTTCCAGACCTCGTTTCCATCCAACGACGCATGCATCTCGGCGCTGCCGAGTCGAACAAGTCCGTAGTTCCATTCTGCGGTTGCTGCCGTTTCGCCATGTGCTTCGATCAGTAGCACCGCTTCCGGATTCGTGCCGTGCGCCAAGATGAAGACAGCTCCGTCGACAATTTTTTGATCCGGATCGCGATATCGATAGACAGGTTGAACGAGCAATCGCAATTCGAAGCGTGAATTGTCTGGATCCCAGAATTCATGCGCCTCGAATCGTCGCGACAGCTCTTTTAGCTGACTTTGTCGAGTCACTTCTCGATCGGCCGGCTTGGGAGCCTTCGGGAATGGTTGAAATTCAATCGCGCTCGATTGAGGCATCCAGACCAATTGCTTCGAAATAGACCCCATGACCAGATCGGTCGACGTCAACGTCATCGCATGGATCCGCTGCATCTGGCCTGCTGGTTGATAGACTTCGACCATCGCCACCGGCCGTCCCCCGGTACTCCACGCCCAAACGGTTCCGTGATCGTTCGCACGCGTGGGATCGGTAAAGGTGAGTAACGGTCGTTCAACCAGCGGAACAAGCGACCTCGTTTCGGCTTTCACCTTTTCCATCGAGATACTTTGCAAATGTTCGAGCAGCGCCTTGGCGCGCGCTTGGTTCTCTGCCTCCGCCGGAGTGTCCTCGGCGGCCAGGCGATGCGATCCGCCTCCGTTCCAGGCAATCACTAATGACAATGCCAGACAGTACCTCATCGCGGCTGCTCCTATTGCAGGCGAGTGTGACAGACTTCAGTGCCGAGTCTTACGACTCAGCGAATCATTTGACCGTTTGATCGCGGGACGGCATTCGTCCCCTGCGACTTCATGGGCCACCGGTTAAAGAACCAGCGGAATTCGTCACGAGAATCAGACTCTTCCCATGTGCTATCGGTCACCAGATCGGGGACATGAATCTCATGCAGCGACGATCCATTCGGAGAAAACTCCGCGACCGCCACCAGATCTTTATGTCCCTCGGTCAATCCCAACAGTTCGCCTGTTGCCAGGCTCCAGCGCGCAATGCGGCCTTGCCAATCACCGCTTGTCAGCGAATCTCCATCAGCGCGAAATGCCACGACGGCGGCGGGCGAATTCCAGTTCATCGAGATCCGTTCCGCCCACGACCCGACATTGAACAACGCAATTCGACCTGATTGAGGCGACATCCAATCGCCCGTTGCGGCCGCCAGCAATTCATCGTTGGACGAGAATCGGACGCAGTTGACCGGTGCGGATTCGCGTGGAAGTTCACGAACTGGCAGCGGGCTGCCGAATGACCAGACGCGAATAACGCCATCACGCCCCCCGGTCACGATCCAACAACCATCTGACGAGATGTCGACCGATTTGGCGGGTCCACCCGGAATCTGCCATGCCTGACGAACCTCACACGTCGCGCCATTCCACAATCGCAGCATGCCGTCTGAGCCGATCGTGACGAATTGATTCGAGCTAGGCGAAAACGCCATCGCGCGAATCACGTAATCCGTCAGGTCGAAATCTTTTCCTGACTCCAGATCCAGCAGCGAATGGCTGGACTTGTTTCCCATCACGACGAACCGACCGTCCGTTGAATGAGACCTGACTTCATACCCCGACCAGCGCGACGGAACGACCGGTGTCTCGTCCATGGGTACCACGATCTGAGGCTGACTGGCATCAGCCAGTTCGCCAGACTCGATAATCGTGAGTGGCGAAGCAGGGGATTCTTCGTGTTGGATCGGGACGAAAGGAACTTGCGGGACGACAACCGGCGCTGACGTTCGCGCTGACACCCAGGTTGGCTGCCATGGAACGGTGCACAACACCAACAAGCACAACACGCGCCCGCAATAACCCAGATCTTGTCGACGTGGACCACGCATGATCCAGGTCAACCGCTGACGCAGGAACGGAACTTGGCCGAGACCGGTCGCCAGGGGAGGCATCTTCAAACGGAATTCGGCGAGGAAGTCGACCGTCTCCAAGATCGCTTCGGCATAACGTTTCGGTGGAGCGGTGCTCGCTTTGACAACCAGCGCGTCACAGCATTCTTCCTCGACCGCCTCAATTTCGCGTCGAGCCCACCAGATCACGGGATGCCACCAGAAGAACCCGGTTGCCGCCAATGCGACAATTCGGACCCAATGATCACGGCGGCGGTAATGAGCCAACTCGTGCGTCAGCAGGGTGCCTGTGGCATCCGGATCGAGTCGATCGAGCAGTTGTTCGGGAAAGATAAGTAGTGACGATTGCCCTGTCCCCCACAACATCGGCGACATCACGCCTGGCATGAGCCAGACGGTCGGCGATCGCTTCAATCCCAACCGGCCAGCCAATTCATTCGAGAACTGTTGCAGTTCAGGAGGTGCAGCGCAGCCGTTTGCCAACGAGAGACGGAATCGAACACATCGAAAGCCTTGAACTGAGAACCAAATCAAGGCTCCCACTGCCCAGACAATCAACAGAACATCGAACAACAATTGTCGAGCACTTTGCCCGCGCATCCATCGGACAGTCGCCGTCATCGGAGAGACCGACTTGGTCGCCATCCGCTGATCACGTTCGGCCAGCGTGCGAGGACGAGGCTTTGGGGCGGGACGCGTGTTGTCAGCTACTAACGACAGGGTAGAGTTCGTCACTTGAGCTGTTGGCTCAACGACTTCAGTCTTCGCGATCACAACCGATTTGACCGGACGCACGAATGAAATCAACCAATCGCGATCAACGATGGGAATCTGCCATACCGGTGGCGTCAGCAACTTGACGAGAATCAGGACCCACATCACGTGAGT
>Ga0105238_10000374_pt1 | contig 48121 bp, 76 predicted proteins | sample KBSC34metaG_FD_81526 | JGI IMG/M metagenome (GOLD analysis project Ga0105238, IMG submission 81526) | Corn rhizosphere microbial communities from Kellogg Biological Station, Michigan, USA - KBS C3-4 metaG | ecosystem: Host-associated > Plants > Roots > Rhizosphere > Soil | place: Michigan, USA...
AACGCGTCCTGGTTCTCGGCAGAGACGCCGAGCCAGACGTTCGGCAGCGGCCAGCTGCCGGAACGCATCGTCGCTTCGGCGATCGGTGGATGCTTGATCCATGCGTCGCCCAGAGCCCTACGGACGAAGTAATGAAGCACGTCGCGCGGTCGATAGTCGTCCTCGGTTGAGCAGTTGTTGTACAGCCACTGAAACCACTCCGGCAATCGCTCTGCGCGCTTCGTCAGCGTCAGGAACGTGTGCTGCGAGCACGCCGCCTTCACGCCGAAGACCGCGGCGATCTCCTCGTTCGTGAATCCCGCGTGGAACAGATCGCTCATGCTGTTCGTGAACACCGTCGACGGATCGCGCCACGACAGCGGCTCCGCGAGCTTGTGAGCCGCCAGACGGACGGTGCCGTTCCACTTGCGCGTCTTGAGGTTGATGAGGCCCTTCGACCAGCCAGACTCCGCGAAACGGGCCGCCATCCGCTCGGCATAGCAGTTCTCGCACCCGGTGCTCTTGCGCGAGCATCCCTGCGCGACGTTCCAGGTGCGGCCGATCGTGCCCGGCCGATGAGTCCACTCGATTGCGGTCTTACCCATCTCCCTGCTCCTCGCCATGATGGACGATCGCGTGCGCGAGCCAGCCGGACTCCTCGTTGCCGAAAAGCAAACGCTTGGTCATCGGGCCAACTCGATCGAGCCAGCCGTAATACTCGGCAATCGACAGCACTGACATGTGTTGTCCGCGTCGCCCGGCGATGTACTCCGCCAGCGTTGCCGCTCTCAACTCCAATTGCGCGGCCGGCGTGTCGTTGGCTTTGCCGAGGCTCAGCCATTCGCCACAGCGCGTGCAGACTCGGTACTGCATGCCGACGCGGCGGCTCACGTAAGACCGACTGTCCTTGGGATGCCTGCACTTGCTCATCGTCCGGCCGTCCTTGCCGCCCGAATCACTTCGAGCAACGTCCTGTCCAGGCTCGTCTCCAATGCGTTCAGTTCCGCTTCGAGCCGGTACACCTTGGCCTTTAGCTCGTCACGTTCGGTAACGAGCTCGGCGATGACCTTCTCGGAGCTGCGCTTATCATGCTCGGCGTCGGTCATCGTCCGGCCTTTCGCTCTCGCCACAGCTGTTCACGGAGCGCGCTGGCGAGTTTCTTCCAATCCTGATCGGCGCGGCTGCAGTCGCACCCCATCGGCACGAATCCGTGCGAGTCGTCCCAGCGATGACTCGCTGGCGCATCTCCGCACCAGCAGCACTCGGGGTCGATCGCGTTCCCGCAGCCGCTGCAGTGCGGTCCGGTCGCGTCTTCGATCTGCTGACGAAGCTCGACGTTCTCGGCCTTCAGTCGATTGTAGGCCGCTTGCGAGACGCCGACGATCACACGACTGCGGCTGGCGCTGCCATCGGTCAGCGAGCGCAGGATCTCGCACTCGCGCTCGGTGGCGCGAAGCTGCTCGCGAAGCTGGGCGATCTCGTCGGTCATCGTCCGTCCACCTTCCAAGCGGCCTCGGCGCGCACGAACGCGTCGACCACCTGCTCGTTGCATAGGTCGTTGAGCACGCCGCCGTCCTGGCGGATCGTTGCCCAGTCCCAGTTACGTAAGACGTTGACGATCGGCGCGAGCGCCTCGAACTCGGCCCGCATCGCCGCGTTCGCGGCGTGCAACGCGTCGATCGCCACGCGCGAGCCGTCGCGTGCGGTCAGCAGCTCCTCGACCAGCGTCGGCGCGGCAGCGATGAACGCCGCATCCGCCGGCGCCTCGCCGACGTCCGCGACCCAACAGCCGTTCGCGTCGAGCACGACACAGCGGCCGTGATCGTACTCGTTGACGGTCCACGGCGCGGGCTGCGTCAGGCCGTCGAGAAGGGTCTTCGCGTCGGGCGGCATCGACATGGCGCTACCGCAGCACCTTGGCGATCGCGCTCGGCTCCGCGGCGAGGGCGCAGCTGGCGAACGGCAGATCGTCGTCCTTCGGGCTGGGCGCGTTTGGGTGCCGTGCCTGCGTCGAGCCGCCATTCGGCTTCCGCTGCGGCGGCGCCGAGCGCGCATTGCGGAGCGCGCCCTTCATCTGCGCAGCGAACGCCTTGAGGTCATTGCCGACGAGCGGCTGCTTGGCCTTGAAGCGGCCGGCGCCGACGCGGTTCACCCACTTCACCTTGAGCTGCCACTCGCCTTTGTACTCCTCGACGTCGCACACGATATCGACCTCGGCCGGCAGGTGCTGCGCGCAGCCGTCGCGATCGAGATCCTCGAGCACGGCGAGGTCGTCGCTGTTGAACCCCATGTGCTGCAGCGACTCGATCGTCCGCGCCGTCGTCTTGTCGGTGAAGTAGAGCAGCGCGGTGATCGTCTCGCCCGCGAAACCCTCGTCGAGAACCTCGAAGCCAACGGCGATGTACTTTGTCGCGTTCTCGTTGTCGGACACGCCGAATCCGGTGTTGACGGCCTTGGCGCGATACGTGGCTTTCTCCTGAGGAAGCGACATGTTCAGATCTCCTTGCTCTGCGCCTGCGTCGCCGCGAGGCCGGTGTAGATGCGGTTGAGGGTGTCGGTGTCAGCGGTCGACAGCATGTCGAGCACCGCATGGCGCGTGGTTTGTTTGCCGGCGGCGGTCGTGAACTCGTCCGCGCCGATGCGGTTCAGCTCGGTGCGGATCTGGTCCGCGATCGACGGCTGGCCCGCGACGCCGCGCTCGCGCGCGATCGCGTCGGCGATCTGCGCCCACGGCCGCTCCGCCGGGATCTCGATCTGCGCGGGCATGGGCGTGACGAGCCGCCACTTGGCGTCCCACACCGCGTCGCGCGCGAGCTCGAGGATGCGGCGGTTCGTCGTCCAGCCCCGCGCGCGCTTGTCCTGTGAGGCGTCGTCCTCGAGCTTCTTCGCTCCGCCCTCGAAGTGGAGGAAACCGACGATGTCGCACCACTCGATGAGCGCGCCAGCGAAGCTCTTGTCGTTCGACGCGTGAACCTTGAGCGTCCAGCGGTGGTAGTTCTCGCCCTCGGGATTCTTGAACTCGATCGCCTGCGCGTGGCAGACGATGATCACGGTGACGCCGATCGCGCGGAGCAAGTCGAGCTTGGCCTGGAAGCGGCGCAGCTCCTCGATCGCGGCGCGATAGCCCTTGCCGTATCCGCCGCCGACCTTCTCGATCGAGTCGACCTTGTGCTTCGTGCACAGGTGTCGGTGGATCAGCGCCTCGATCGCGTCGCCGGTGTCGAGGCCGAACGCGCCGTAGCCGTAGCAGCGGTGCGCGATCGCGTTGTCGACGCCTTCGCACAGCTGATCGTAGTTGCGCGGCCGGAACTCGTCGGGCTCTCCGGGGTTGAACGGGTAGCGCGCGACCTCGAGCTGGCCGCTACCGCCCTCGACGTCCGCGAAGAGCGCGTCGGCGTCGGCGGTGAGCGTCGTCTTGCCGACGCCCGGCGGCCCGTAGATCAAGACGCGCGGCGGTAAGCCGAGCCGCTGCTTGACGATGAGCTTCGACAGGTCCCGCTGTGCGGGTCCGGACGGCTTCGTGGTTGCCGCGGCGGCCGGCCGCGGTGCGGGCGTCGATGTCGACGCGGGCGTCTTGCTGGGTGTCGGTGTTGCCATGCTGATGGCTCCTCGTGGTCCTGGCGGACCGGGTTAAGCCGCGCTCGCGATCTCGGGATGAGCCTCGCCACGCGGAAACAGGGATTCGTCGTTGATGGATGCGCGGCCAGTGCAGGCCGCGAAGTAGCTGCAGGCCTCGCGACCGCGCACGCACGCGTCGTAGGACGGTGGCGCCAGGCGCCTCTCGTCGAGCGCGCGCATCGACTCGACGGTGTCGATCAGGTCCTGGCGCATGCGCGGAAACTCGTTGTCGAGTCGAACCACGATGCTGCGAGCCAGGAAGTCGTCGCTGCGTTCCGCGACCTCGTCGGCGACTCGGTCGATGAACTCCTCGATCGTCTCGTCGGTGTCGCGCTGGTTCGCGTGGAGCCGGGGCGCCTCGGGCTTGCCGTCGGCGTCGAGCCGCCATCCGCCGCCCTTGCAGATCGAGCATGGGTGGTCGCCGACGACGCCGCTGCCTTGCTTGCCCTGCAGGTTGCCGCCGCAGATCTTGCAGCCCTTGTTCTGGGTGTACTTGCGGATCTCGATCGGCGTCGCGAGCTTGGGATCGTGCATCGGTCGCTTGAGCACGTCGTAGACGCAGCCCGCGACCTCGACATCGAGACCGAACGCTGCGCCGTCGACGTAGATGCTGACCTGCGTGTCGATCGCGAGGCGGTCCCAGTACAGGGCGCCCGCGCTGGTGTCGGCGGTGCTCGTCTTGTGCTCGACGACGTAGCACTTGCCGTCGCGACGATCGCGGATGAGCGCGTCGATCTTGCCGCCGATCTCGATGTCGCCCAGGAAGTACCGGAACTCGACCTCGACGGCCAAGATCTCCCAGTCCTCGGATCCCCAGCGCGCGTCGTACGCGACGACGAGCACGCGCATGCGGGCGCGGTCGACCTCCGACACGTCGAGCTCGTCGATCGTGGCGAGAGCTGCGCCGACCCGATCTTCGCCAGCCTTCCATGCCAGGTACCACTGCTCGAGCGCCTTGTGGATGCCGGTGCCGAAGGCCATCGCTGCGGTGGCGTGCGTCATGATGCGCAGCGCGTAGCGGTAGAAGTGGGCCCGCTTGCACTGGTTCCAGACGCGCAGCCGGGACGCGGTGTAGAGCTCGCTCACGCAGCCCTCCTCGACGCGAAGGTGCGGCCGGTGAGGTTTTCGCGCTGGGTCTTCACGACGATCGCCTCTCGTTGTCGCGGACGATGCGGAGGTGCGGCGCGTTGCGGGCGAGGCGGCGGCGCGTATCGCGATCGAGCGTCGAGCGCGGCAACCGCGGATCGCGCCGCATCGACTGAAAGCCGAGCGTCAGCACCACGCCGAACACGATCGCGACGGCGTAGGAGAGGAGGTTGAAGGGCCAGAGGAGGGTCATGGCTTGAGCGCTTTCTGTGTCGCCAGCACCTTCTCGACGGCGTTCATGCCGATATGCGCGACCTTCATCAAGTCGACAGGAAGGCCAGATTGCTCCAGGTGCGCTTCCTCCATGAAGATGCGCACGTATTCGAGTGCGCTGATTTCCTCGTCGGACAAACGGAGCGACTCAAGCTGGCCTACGACTGAGGCATTCTCGCGCAGCAGCTCGCAGTAATCGGAGTCGCACTCCTGGCCCTTGAACAAGTTCACAGACACGATAAAGCTGCCGCACACTTGGCAGTTGACCGCGCCGTTGCAGACGACGATCGCCGAGTTCACTGAGCGCCTTCCTTGCTGCACTCGTAGCAGTTGCCGCCTTGACAGTCGTGGCGACACCGACACGGCACGAGCGGAGCTTCGCAATCGAGGCAGTAGCACTGCGGCGACGTCTCTGACGTGCACGTCGTTGTCTTGCACCAGCGACACACAGGTCTCTCCTGTCCTCTCGCCAACATGGCGATCTCGATGTTGATGCCGACCATCTCGGCGTAGATCTGTTTCGCTCGGTCACTGTCGCCAGCGTCGAGCGCGGCGTTATGGCTAGCCTGGAGCTGGTGCCAGCGGTGTTGCAGAGCGAGGGCGATGGAGGCGGTCATGATTCCTCGTCTGCGGCGTTTGGCCCGAAACGGATCAGCCGCTGCGTTGCGACGCGCCTGGCCTGCTGAAACCCTGGCAACGAACTACACTCGCAGTCGTTTGGGCAACTGCACTTGCATGTACCTGCCTCAGATCCGCCAAGGCAGGTCAGCTTGCAGTATTCTAGGAATACGCCTTTCACTTCGACCTCTGGTCGTGAATCGCTCCGCAGTTACACGTCCACAACATGTGCTCAATGCGGCGCATGCGAATCAGTCCTGGACACCGCATGCAGTACGGCCGGTAGTTCGGATCGCGTTCGACGTTGCGTGCGATTTGCGCGAACCGTTCGTCGTCGACGATGATTTCGTTCCAGTCGTTCACGCCGCCCCCCCCACTTTCCACGTGTTGAAGCAGTCAGCCAGTTCCCACGCGGCCTGCTCGATGGCACCCGGCTCGTCGCTGCAGCCACCCCAGCGTTCGCCGTGCGGCGTGACGACGTTATAGCGGTAGAGCTGCATGTGCGCGTCAAAGCGGACCGTGACCGTGCACGCGAGCACGTCGGACTCGGTGATGGTGGGAGGGAGATGCGGAAACAGACTCTTGATGACGCTCACTTCTTCCTCCCCAACAGCCGCTTGATCTCCACCAGCCTCGACTCGTACGTGATGCGATTGAGCGGCTCGCGCGGCAGCCGATCGACGATGTGCTGACGTTCGGCGATGAGATCTTCGTCGCTGGTCGTCTCGTCCGGTTCGTCCTCGAGCGGGCCGAGGGCGGCGAGGCGATGGGTGTAGTTGGGGAGGTCATAGGAGGGGCGGGTCATGGCTGCTCGCTTTCCGACTGCTCGCCAAGCATGCGATTCGCTTCGGCAAGGTCGCCCTGCAGCCGGCGCACTTCGGCGCGCAGGAATTCGTGCTCGTCGAGCAACAGGTCCCAGTTGTTGAACGCGCAGACGATGAACCTGGCGTTCGCCTCACTCTGCGGACCATTGCCGGTGACGGCGACATAGATCGACTCGGCGCCCGTAACGTCACAGCATTCCGGCGCGTCGAAGTGCACGACGTAGATGCCGGTGTTAGGTCCGCGCTTGAGAGCGGTCTCGAATTTGACGAGCGCAGATTCGTGGTCCTTGCCTGCAATACCGAACTTTAATTTGGTAGACGACTTCGCCGTCGCATTGGCACGCATCGCATGAAGCATTTGCATCTCGGAATCGGTCATCACAGCACCTCGTAGGTTCGGCCGTTGATAGAAGCGAACGTTGCAATCACAGCGTGGCAGCGCTCGCCGCTGTACTCGACGAGGAGACGGACGTCGCGAGCGCGGCCGGCTTGGGTGTAGCGGCGGAGGAGACCGGAGGCGTTAGCGGCGGTCATGGCTGTACCTCGCGTCGATGCCGAAGACCTCGTCGATTCGAGCCTGCGTGTTCTCGGACGTCACCGTCCGATGGAACACGTCAGTGCAGATTTGGACTTCGCCTCCGACCTGCATTGCGGGATGCAGGTGCGGCTTGGGCGAGTTGCAACGCGGGCAGCGGCTCACCTCCCGCCTCCCACCGGCTTGATCAGCAGCCCGTACGCCCTCACGTCATCGCGCCGCGCCTTGCAGACGGAGCAGAGGCACGACCGGGGACGCTCCTGCTCGGCGCGGATGGCGGAGGAGCGGTAGGAGTCCATGGCGGATTGTTCGTAGTTGGACCAGTCGCTCATGGCGTCAGCACCTTCCCAATCAGGTCATTGAGCGCATCAACATTCAGAGTCGACACCTTTCGACCTGACTCGTACTTCGGCAGCTTCACGCCAGCCTTGCGCAATTTGCACGACCGGATGCGGCAGTAGTCGATGCTCTGCCCAGTCTTCTGGGCGACCTGAGCAACGCTGGTGGAGCTGACCCACGCGCGCACGAATTCTTCGTTGGAGACGAACCTCTTCAATTGCTTCACGACGCCACCTCCGCCACGACGAAGCCGATCTGACTGCGGTGCCACTCGTCGACACGGTCCTCGCCTTCGAGGTGCACGCCGTACGTGTCGGCGGCGGTCCCGTAGAGCAGCAGGCCTGGACGACCCTCGACCGTGACCGCGAGCGGCTGGACGAGGTAGGCGCGACGGTTGTCAGCAGAGAGGAGCGTGGTGTCGAGCATGTATACTCGGATAACCCGAGCATTCATTCCCGTCAAGACATTTCGCTCGGAAAATCTGAGCGTGCAGAATTCTCGACGACGAATCGCCACATCTGCGCGCGCAACGCCCTGTAGGCCTCGCGGTTGGTCGCGCCCAAGATCGACATCTTGGTCACCCACTCAGCCATCGTTGCCGACGGCTCCTTCGCTCGCTTCTCGTCGCTCATCGGTATCGCCTCAGGCGGCTACGCCGTTGTTATGAGACGACCCTATCAGCCCGATCTGACGGCCGAATCAGACGTTCCGGATTTTAGCGGATCGCTTATGTTTTCGGCTTAGACGTGACCGTGCGCACCATCTGGGCGATGAGTTTCTCGGCCTCGGGGCCCGACTTGCCTTCGATGATTTCGGCCGCGCGCTCCAGGAGATCTCGCTGCTCCTTCGTCATGCGCGCGAATCCGTGCACGAGCTCGCCAGCATCGCGCGACGTCGTTGGAGGCATCGGCGGATCCCAGCCAAGAAACTCGTGTACGGGCTCCACGATCTCGCTGGTCTGATACTCCTTGCCGTTTAGGATCGTCGATAGCTCGCCCGACGAGTATTTGAGCCCGCGTTCCTTCATGAACTCGAGAAGCCTCGCCTGAGAGCCGCGCCCCTTCTTCTCGAGCGCAGCCCGGACCTCTACGCACCAATCCTTGGTGATCGGATAGGCCAAGTATTCCTTGTGCTTCGCCACTCTGGAAATCAGAGCAGCGAAATCGCTCGGGTTGTCCGAGAAGTTCCTTGACAACTTGCTCGGGTTACCCGAGTAATGTGTGGGTATGAATTTCGGCAAGGCGATCGTGTCCGCGCGAAAGAAGGCGGGCCTAAGCCAGGTCGATCTGGCGAAGAAGCTCGATGTGGCAACCGGAACCGTGGCCGGATGGGAACTGGGGCCGGGCAAGGAAAACGGTCACGGGTTCCCGCTTCATCGTCTCGACGACATCGCCAACGCACTCGGCCTCTCGGTCGACGCCCTCATCAAAGCAGCGAAGGTCCCGTGACCTCAATCGTACGTTCCGTCCGGGTGCTGGCACCCGTTCTGCGGCTCCGTGATGTCACCTGGATGGCTATGGCGGAACGCCAAGCAGATGTCCATGCGCGGGAAGCACGAGAGCGAGCCATCCTTGCTTTCCGAGCACCACGGACGATCGGTGAGGTAGCAACCGATCACGTCACCGACGCCAGCGCTGCATTCCTTGCTCGTCCTGTAGCACTTGAGATCCATGTCGGGCGTCGGCCTTACCTCGTCGGGATGGTCCCGGTAGTCGACGTGGACAGGCAGCACGCAAGCCCAGGCGTCGGGCTTCTTGGCGCAGCCTGCGAGCAAGACGGCGGCGAGGATGACTCTGGTCATTTGGGCCAAGCGTCTCACAAATTCAGCGTAGGGATTTCGCCGTCGGTTCGCCACGTGAGCGCCGGTTGCGAATCCACACCCCGTTACACCCCTGGAGTTTCGCTGTGCTAGCTCAGCCCGAACTTCCGTACCGCGCCCGCCACATTGGGTGCGAAGCCTGGGCCCGCAAGCTCGAGGTTATCCGCGCCGCGGTGAACTTGCTCACCGCGAAGAACGTCGCCGACGAGCTCGACATCAGCGGCTCGGCACTCGCCGACGCGCTCAACGAGCGCGACAACAAGCGATGGGCCGCGCGGTGGTGCTCGGTCCTGATCGTGATGCTCGGCCAGCGCGGCGACGAGGTCGCGCTCAAGCTACAAGGCGCGCTGCTCGAGTCGGACGCCGAGTTGACGCCGTATCGCGTCGAGGAGCGCCAGCCGCTGACGCCGAAGGAGCTGGCAGCGGCGTACGAGCGCGAGTTGTCGCGGCTCGGTGATGTCGGACGTGAAGCGATGGCGCGAGCTCGGCGAGGTGGCAAGTGACCTCCCTCTGGACCCGCCATCCCGCCGCGACCTCCTGGTGTCTGGTCGTCGCCGTCCACTCCTCGGTCGTCTCGGCCTGTCGTGGGCGGTTCAGCATCTTCGACCATGCCGAGTGGTCCGAACGTCCGCCGCATGCGGAGCGTTGTGATTTCTGCCAAGGGGTTGCGATCGACAAGCGGTTGCGCGGGTTGGCGGAGCTGGAGGCGATGGCGTGATTCGACCGTTTCATCGTCAATCTCCAACATCTCGCCGCGGGACAGCTGCGCAGACGCCTAGTCTGCCTCGCCCTGCGCGCGGACGCTCCAAGCTGTGGTCGCCGGGTAAGCCGCTCGACCCGAAGGCGCTCGGCGCCGCAATGCGTGAGCAACGCGTCCTGGCCGATATGTCGATCTTCGACGTCGCACGCCAGAGCGGATACAGCGCGATGGCGATTGCCGGTTGGGAGCGTGGCCACACGACACCGTCTGTGGCTGGGCTCTATGCGTACGCCAGAGCCGTGGGCGTCACGGTTCGCGAGGTGCTGCCGTGACCTCCTGCCCTCTCTGCCGCTGCCCCTGCGCTGTGCTGCTGACGCATACGCTGCGGATTGGGAAGCGGACGCTGCAGTGGCAGGAGTGCGTTAGCTGTCATTTGAAGGCGGAGGCGCGATGAGGAGCGTCGAACAAGCGCGCGTCGCTCGTCCCCGTCTCGGCACGCGCCGCACCTTCACCGGCACGCTGCGCGCGGGATGGCTCCGCGTGCATCGCGGCTGCTGGGTGGTCGTCGTCGACGAGAACGGCGATCGCGTCGAGCACAAACGCGACGCGTCGGCGCGTCTTCGCGCAAGCCACTACCAAGTCCTGATCTCTTCAACCGACGTCGTTGCGAACCCGCTCTGCGTCGCACTCACAGAGATCCTCGACGTCAAACTCGCGGGCTGGGACGAGGACTGGCGCGTCGTGCAGCGCAGCTCGGACGGCGTCGTCGTTCCCGATGGATCCGTCTTCGTCAACGAACTACCGCGGTGGGCGCGGAGGGCAGCATGAGTTTTCGAGCGAAAGCGATTCCGACCGTCTACAACGACGTGCAGTTCCGTTCGCGTCTCGAGGCGCGATGGGCTGCGTTCTTCGACATCGTCGGTTGGGGCTGGGACTACGAGCCCTTCGATCTCGACGGCTACATCCCGGACTTCGTCTTGAAGTTTTACAAGCCGCTCATCGTCGAGGTGAAGCCCATCTACAAGTGGCCATGTCTGGTCGCTGACTGTCGCGATCCGCACTGTCGTCACGACTGGGAACTCGCCGCCGACATCAAGAAGATCCGAAGCTCGGGTTGGGACGGCGAGGCAATCATCGTCGGTTCGGCATGGTGGCATGGCGACGCGGGCTCGCCACTCCTCGGCAAGTTCGTCCAGAGCGACATCTTCCCCGACGACGCCGTCGGTTTCGTGTGCAACCAGTGCAATCAGGCTTCGATTCACGCCGGCTACGGCCTCTTCGAGTGTCGCTTTGCTGGCTGCGGCGATGGCGACCACCACATCGGCGATGAGATCGACCCGTCGCTCTGGCGGATGGCTGGCAACCGCGTGCAGTGGAAGGCGCCGAAGTGAGCCTCGAGACGCTCAAAGCGAAGGTCGACAAGTACACGCCGGGCTTCTACCGGATGATTGACGATCCCGAAGCGACCGACCGCGCCGCAGTCCGCATCTCGCGCGACGAGGCCGCTCGGTGGAACACGCCCGAGCTCGGCTACGGCATCTTCATGACCGTCAACGCCTTCGACGGACCGCGCAGGAAGGAGTACCTGACTCGCATCTGCGCGTGGGCGATCGATATGGACGCGGGGACGAAGATGGAGCAGCGCCGACGTCTCCTCGCATCCCCGCTGGTCCCCTCTCTCATCGTCGATACCAAGGCGGGATATCACGCGTGGTGGCTCGCGCAGGCCGGCGCCAAGCCGGAGCATTGGAATGCGATCGTGCTCGAGCGGCTCGTGCCGTGGTTCGGCAGCGACAAGAACGCGCGCGACCTCTGTCGCATCCTGCGCGCGCCTGGCTACCTCCACCTGAAGGATCCCGCCAATCCTTTCAAATGCCGAATCGCATGGCGCCACGACGTTTCGTACAGCGAACGCCAGATGGCCGATGCGTTCCCATGGGTCCCCGACAAGAAAGCGGCCGAAGAAGAGAAGAGGCGCGAAGCGGAGCGCGTTCGCCGCTCCTCGGCGACCTATGCCATCGTCGATACCTTCTGGGATGCGGTCTACAACCTCGACTGCGAAGAGGGGCTTCGCCGCCTCTCTGGCCACTGGGCATGCCGCGGCGAACACTTCACGTTCTCGCGGACCGGCCGCGGCAACCTAAACATCTTCGCCGACAAGAAGTCGACGCCCTGTTTTGTCGACGAAAATAGGCGCATCGGATCGCCGAGCGGAGGTGGACCTACGCTCGCGCAGTGGCTCCGCTGGTATGGCCACGACTGGAAGACGGTCGTTGCTGTGCTCAAGGAAGTATTTCCGCAGCTCGACGAGATCGACCGCGCAGAGAAAGCGGCCAAGCACCCCCACGCGAGGGCAGCATGATCGACCGCGAGCAATTCACCATGCGCAAGCCGTGCAAGTGCGGCTCGATGCTCGGTCGCATCCGCGAGGTCAACGGCCAAGATACGGTGCGCTGCATCGCGTGCGAGACGTACTGCTATTGCGCTCCGCGAACCGAGACGGGCAGAGCACAGCGCTCAGTAACAACCGTCCACAACGGGATCAAGCCGAAGCTACGCTCGCGCATCATCGAGCGCGACGGCAATCGCTGCCAGTGGTGCAAGGCCGACGACCGGCCGCTGCACGTCGGACACATCGTTAGCGTTGACGCCGGCTTTGCAGCTGGACTAACCGACGACGAAATCAACGACGAGGAAAATCTCGTCGCGCAGTGCGAAGAGTGCAACCTCGGACAGGGTGCGCTTCCGATGCCGCTGCGCAACGCAATCGTGATTCTTCGGGCGCGCATCTCGTGGCGCCAGAAGCAGGAGCGCTCGTGAGCGCAGAACCGACCGACCCACTCGCGTTCGATTACAATCTCGGCTTCCGCCCGAGCGCGGATCGCTCCAAGTCGGAGCGTGCAGACCGGCTTGCGAACGCCGACAAAGCGATGCCGTTCCACATCGGTTTTCTCGACGACTGCCTTCGCGCTCTCCTCCCTCACGATCTCATCCTCCTCGGCGCCGCGACCGGAGTCGGAAAGACCGAGCTCGCGCGGCTGATCGCGACGGCGAACGCCGCCAAAGGCAAGCGCGTGCACTACTTCGCGCTCGAGGCCGAGCCGAACGAGATCGAGCGTCGCATCAAGTTTTCGATCCTCGTCGACCTCATGGCGGCGAATGACTTCCGCGTGCGCGGCGTCTTCAACTATCTCGACTGGTACCTCGGCAAGTTCGAGGGTCAGCTCAGCGAGATCGGACTCGATGCCGAGGCCGATGCCGTATTCGCGTCGACATTCGGGAATCGCCTTCACACGATGTATCGCGGGCGGCAGTTCAACGCATCGCACATTCAGAAGCTGTTCCTCGCAATCCAGGACCAGACCGATCTCATCGTGCTCGATCACCTCCACTACGTGGACGTCGACGACGACAACGAGAATCGCGGCCTCAAGAAGACGATCCAACTCATCCGCGACACGTCGCTCAGCGTTGGTAAGCCCGTCATTCTCGTCGCGCACCTTCGCAAGCGCGACAACCGCATCAAGTCGATTGTGCCGTCGCTCGACGATTTCCACGGCTCGAGTGACGTCGTGAAGATCGCGACGCGCGCGATACTCCTAGCCCCCGCCTTCTGCGAGCGGTCGCCGCAGAAGCACATCGCGCGCACGTTCATGACGTGCGACAAAGACCGCCACGGTGGCGCGACGCACATGATCGCGTGCGTCGACTTCGACCGGCGATCGAGGAAGTACGCCAGCAACTACACGCTTGGACGTCAAACGAAGTCCGGCGACAAGTTCGAGCCGCTCAACATGGGCGAGATCCCATTCTGGGCGACGCGACATCAACCCCTGTCCACGCCGATGGACCCGACGCGGTTCGCGGCAGGCAAGGAGTGGGACTGATGGACTGGAGCAACGAGCTGTACGTGAAGCTGTACCGGCGAGAGACGGATGACGATCTGTTGCTCAGCTGGGACGCTCGCGCGCTGTGGCACGAGATGTTGAAGCGGTTCGATCGCAGCGGACTTCTCACGACGCGCCGAGGTGTCCTCGGACTTGCGGCGCTTGTGAGGGGTGACGTCGCGGTGATCGAGCATGCGATCGCGGAGCTTGAGCAAGACGGCCGGGTGCGTCGTGTCGATGCTGGCTGGCTTGCGCCAAACTTCGTGCCAGCTCAGGATGCACGGAAGAACGACCGACTGCGTCAACAGGAGGCGAGAGAGAAGCGAAGGCGAGAGGCAATAAATAGTATCGAACCACACAATGACGTCACAGGACGTGACGAATCGTCACACGACGTCACACGTGGTCACGAGCCGTCACACGATGTCACGCCGTGTCACTCTGAGATCAGATCAGAAGAGAAGAGACGATCCGAGACGAGCGCGCCTACGCGCGCGATCCCTTCAGATCTTTCCGAGATGCGACTCGAGCCGCTGACCTGGAATCCGAATCGGTTCCTCGGGTTTGTCGGCGAAACGAAGGTCGGGCTTTTCGAGAGAAACACGCTCGGCGAGCTCGTCGAGGTGAAGCCGTGATTCTCCTCGCTATCGATCCCGGCAACGAACAGAGCGCGTGGGTGCGGTACAGCACGAAGGAACGGCGGCTCTTGAACTTCGGCAAGCAACCCAACGCCGAGGTACTTGAGGTCGTCGAGAGTCATGCCGCAGACAGCCCGTCGTACACGCCGCAATCTCCGCTCGCAATCGAGATGATCGCTAGCTACGGCATGCCTGTCGGTGCCGAGGTATTCGACACATGCCGCTGGATCGGTCGTCTCGAACAGGTGTGGATGACCAACTACTATGGTCTCGGGGCGCAGCTCGTCTACCGCCGCGACGTGAAGCTCCACCTGTGCGGTCAGGCACGCGCGAAGGACGCGAATATCAGGGCTGCCCTCATGGACCTGTTCGGGCCAGGGAAGGAGCGCGCGATCGGCACGAAGAAGACACCAGGGCCGCTCTACGGCGTGACTGCCGACGTCTGGTCTGCCCTCGCCGTGGCAGTCACGGTGAGCACCAACTCACAACAGCCGGCCATCAGCGCAGGAGTACAGCCATGATCTGGACCATCGTCGATCCCACCCCAGTCAACCGCCGCATCCTGTGCCGTTGCGCACGCGTTTGCATTTCACGTCAGGCGGAGCGAAGCGACACGACCACCGCCGAAGAGATCGCCAAACGGATTCGTGATTCCCAATGACCACCGCCATCGACATCCTCACCCGCTACGTCCCCGGAGCCTCCGAGCTGGCCCATAAGCTCGCGGAGGCCGAGTCCCGCATCGAAGCCCTCGCCTCTGACCGACGCGCCCTCGCGGCTCGTGTGCAGCGTCTCGAGCTCGGCCAGTACGAGCAGACCGTGCACTGCTCGGGCCGCTGTGGCGCGTCGCTGTGCGTCACGCCGGCTGTGGACGAGGCGGACTTGCCCGGGGTGCTTCGGGCGGCGAAGTGGGTGGTTGGTGCGGATGGAGCGTGGTGCAGGGGGTGTAGGTGAATGCGATCTACAACGAAATCGAGCCGTATGCGTGCGAGTGGCTCGATGCGCTCGTCAACGCCGGCCATATCGCACCCGGCCGAGTCGAGCGACGAAGCATCGCCGACCTCACCGCCGATGATGTCGCTGGTTCCGGACAGCGACACTTTTTCGCTGGTATCGGCGGCTGGTCCGCCGCACTTAGACTCGCAGGCGTCCCTGACGACGCCGACGTCTGGACCGGTTCGTGCCCCTGTCAGCCGTTCAGCTCCGCGGGCAAGAGGAGCGGAACACGCGACCCTCGACATCTTTGGCCAGCATGGTTCGCACTCATCGAGCAGTGTCGCCCTCCAGTCATCTTTGGAGAGCAGGTTGCGAGCCGAGACGGACTCGCGTGGCTCGACGCTGTTTACGCTGACCTGGAACGATGCGGTTACGCCGTCGGGGCGGCGGATCTGTGCGCTGCGAGCGTCGGCGCGCCGCATATTCGACAGCGACTCTTCTTCGTGGCCTACTCCGACGAGACAAGACGCAGCGAGCTCGGGCAGCGCTGGGTACGCGGAGACCAAGACGCATCACGTCGGAGTGACACTGACGGACGCAGCGCGGATGGCGTCGGCCACGACGCCAAGAGCAGAGGATGGATCGAAGGGAACGCGATCGGATGCCGGAGCGGAGATCGAGCGTCGACGAACACAAGCAGGGATCGACCTGCCGACGACAGCGAAGCTCAGTGGCTGGCGAACGCCGACATCGCTGACGCCAAGCACCGAAACAAATCGCGAGGCCGGCGACAGTTGCAACCTACGAGCTATGCGCCTGCTGGTGTCTGGTCTGACTGTGAATGGATCAACTGCACCGACGGAGTCTCGCGGTCAGTTGAACCCGGCACATTCCCGCTGGCTCATGGGGTATCCGGTCGAGTGGGACGTCTGCGCGGATACGGCAACGCAATCGTCCCGCAAGTCGCGGCGGCGTTCATCAGGGCAGCGTTAACATGAAATCCTGCGCCATCTGCACCCGCCTCACCGCCCGCGGCGCCATGGAGCGTCTCGACGGCGAGGGTCCATTCTGGATCTGCCACGCGTGCTCGACAGAAGCTGCGACAGAGCGGCGCGGAGCTCGCCGAGGATCTCAATGGTGACAACGGCGATTACGAGATGTTGACTGAGATTGCCGCCCGCATCGCCGAGCTGAGAAAGCGTTCCACGTGAAAGCATCCTATCGAGTAAGCATTGACGTTACTTACGTGATGCGGTAACCATCGAATAACCAGGGCATCAGTGAAATCGTCAACTAACCTCGGTGCAGTGCAGTCGCCGACTATCAACGGCGTCAAGCTGTCGCGTCATGCACTGACGATCGAGGCCGGCCGACTCAACGCGATCGCGCGCCAGGTCGGCTTTCGACTGCGCCAGTGGTTTCGCGTCAACGTGTCCGAGACGCAGTTACCTGATGCCGCCGAGGTGTTGCCGTATTTCAAGTGGTACAGCGATGTCGTGCTCGGCTTGCTCAAGGAGCATCGCGCCCGCGCTGGTCTCAAGCCCGAGAAGGGCGGGATGCCGTTGACCGACGAGGAATTCGAGCGGGCGCTACTCGCCGAGCTCGCGGAGCTGCAGGCAAAGAGAGAGAAGAGTGGGGCGGTAGATGTGCCGTCTAGCTCCGGTACGCATGCGGAGGCCGCTGCTACGCCCGAAGCTGGGATGTTCGACTTCGGCGAGGGAGGCGAGGAGTGAGGATCGACTGCCCGGCCTGCAGCCTGCCGTTTACGCTTCATCACGCGAGCGTGTGCGGCTACTGGCACGCGAGTCCGCCGCTCACCAACGCCGAGAAAGTAATCGTGCGCGCTGGCGGTAAGATTCGTGAGGCCGCAGCAGCCGAAGCGCACGAACGCGCCTACGGCCAGGGCTGGCGTCGTCGAGCGAGGTGCGTGTGAGCGCTCGCCTAGGCTTCTCGCTTCGCGCGCTACGCCGCCTGCATCCTGCCGCCTGTGATACCGATGCGCGTCTCGTCTGGAAGGACGGAGACCGACTGAACATCGGCATCGTGCAGCCACGATACGAAGGCGAATCGTGGGATCGATACTTCGTCCAGGTTATCGCGATGTGCGGCCCGCGCGAGTTGCGTCTACTCGGCCTGCAGATGATTCGTCACGCCGAGAACCTCGAGCACGATGATGATGACATCGAGGTGGTGTTGCCATGAGCGCTCTCCGCTGCTCCTCCTGTGGAATGAACTTCTACGATACGCCCGAGGAACACGCCGAGCTGTGCTCCGACATCTCGAGCGGCATCGTCTCGCTCCGCTATCCGCGTCTACCGCTGGCCGACCTGTTCGGCTACGCCCACGACCATATGATCGTTGTCGGCTGGCAGCTCGTTCGCGCCGTGATGCAGGACGTCCAGCAGCGCAAAGAGGGCGACCGGCGAACGATGATGAGGGTGACGCTGTGACCGGCAGGCAGATAAGAGGCATCGCAAGATATGTCACCGAGCTAGCCTCTATCGCAGGTGATTGCGTCGGAGAGTTCAGACTTGCCGAGGACTTCGACGGCTTCGAGCTAGTGCTATTCGATACGCGCGTACAGCGGACGCCTGTGGTCGTGGAGCAAATCGAGGCCCTCGCAATCGAGGGCGTGACATCTGATTGCCTGCCCGATTTGATCACAACTGTATTTGACCGCGCACACGCAAGGATGCTGGGTCAATGACCTTCACCATCCGTCCGCCTCGCGTCACCGATCAGGGCTTCGTCGCCAAAACCTGGGCGACCTCGCTCGTCTCGATGCAGACGGACCGATCGACGCCGTCGCATGTCTGGCGCGAGCTGTTCGCACCGGTCAACAAGACGATCGACGGCATTCTCGACGACACGGCGCGGACTCGGCTCAAGATCGCATGCGACGCGCAGCGGACCGATGACGTCTTCGGCTGGCTGTGCTACGCGCCGATGAAGGCAGCGCGGCTTCTTCACTACGTTTACGTGAGGAAGCGCCGTCGCGGTCAGGGCATCGCCCGCGCGCTGATGGCCGCCGCTGGCATGGCCGACGATCGCCCGCTGTGGTGGACGATGAAGGGGCCGAGCGGGGATGAGTTGATTGCGAAGATGCGGACGACGTGCATTCACGTCCCGGTGAAGGAGTATCTTGCCGCATGAGTCGCGGGCTATCGAAACAGCAGCGCGCCATCATCGACATGTTGCGCGACAATCCCCGCGGGATGACTATTCAAGCCTTGTATCGAGCCGAGGTGATGAATAGCAAACAATCGATCCATCGCGCGCTGCTGTCGCTTGGGCGACGCGGCATTGTCGCTCGTCGAATCCGTTACCAGGGAGACTGACCTATGCGCTACGAACCCCTCGCCGCGAGAATCATCTGCGAGCCCTTCGAGGAGGGTCGCGTCACCAAGGGCGGCCTCATCATTCCCGACGCCGTCAAGGAGCACAAGCATCTCGCGTTCGCCAAGGTGATCGCAGTCGGCTCCGGTCGCGTCAACGCCGAAGGAAAGACCGTGCCGCTCACAGTCAAGGCTGGCGATGTCGTCGCGTATCCGCGTCGGCTCGCGGCAGTCCTGCCGCTACTCGACGAGCATGGCGAGGAGCAGACGACGTTGATGCTCGAGGAGTCGCAGTGCGTGGCTATCGTACACGACTTACCCCACGACACCGGCCTGACCGACGTCGCCGGCAAGACGCTGCTCGCGATGCGGCCGGTGTCGATGGCCAAGGCTGACTCGAGCTACCGCAATATCGATGAGCTCGACCGCGCGAAAGCGGAGGGGTGGGACGACGATGGGGCGGTGGACGAGTCGTGAGCGAGCGAGTCAAACACGTTGAGATGTACGACGGTCGGACGTTCTGCTCCGCGCTGACCGGCGAGCATGTCGCCTATGACTACGCAGGTGTTAATCAGCGAACATGGCATGACGACGTGACATCACTCGTCGGTTCTGATTGCGAAGACTGCCTTTCGCAAATCTACACGCTTGCGATGTGGGCCGAAAACGGTTTGTACGCCATGAGGAAGGCTGGGAAGCTTCGCCAAATCGGGGGAGCATCGTGGAATCCGCCCATCCCGAGCAGGCCATGACCGCCGCCCTCCCTCTCGCCCTACAACCCTGCTCCTGGTGCCTGATCGCACCGGCCACGACTTCCGTACTCGCCACACCATCCTGCGCCTCGTGCGCGACAACTGACCGCAAGACCCGCGTCGGCCGATGGCTGAAGGCGGTGGGAGGTAACCGAAAATGATCGACCGCATCGCATTCGTCACGCCCATCAACGTCAACGGTGAGGACCTACGTAGCTACGTCCGCACCCGCGACAGCCACAAGATCGAGGTTGTCGACAAGGGCAACACGTTCCACTTCTGGAAGAAGTCGGAGCCAGGGAAGAGGACGCGCGTCCCTATCACGAACATCGTCGACATCGCTGAGGTGGTCGACGAGGCGCCGGTGAAGGAGCAGAAGAAGTGAGCGACGATAACGCCGAGTCACCTTCGGTTCAGGACGTGCGCAGCGAACCAGGGAATATCCCATTCGTGCTGACTACTCGTCCTGATGCGATGCCCATCGGCCAGGAGCTCGACGCGCTCGTCGACTTCCGTGCCGCCGCCCGCAACCTCAAGTCCTGCGAAGCCGCCTTCCGCGCCGCACAGCAGACGTACGCCGAGGCGGTGAAGAAGCTCAGCGAGGCGGCGGCGCCGTGAGTGCGGCAGATGAGACGGTCGCCGAGCTTGCTGCAGCTCGCAAGGCGCGCGACGAAGCGCAGGAAGAATGCATGCGTCTCGACCGCGAGCTCGCCGCGGCGCATGAAGTGGCCGGTCGCACCGAAGCCCGCGTGACCGCGGCTCGACGTGCCCTCCTCGCGCTGGCAGGCAACGACTCAGCGCCTTAACGTCATGTCCGACCGCCGCGACGAGTTCCTCGAGCGCCTGGCTGCGCGCCACAAGGCGAGGGAAGCGGCGAAGGGCTCGGAGAGCGTCAAGGATTTGTGCGCGCGAATTCGCGCTTGGTACTACCCGAAGCAGGCGGGGTTTCTGCGGTCTGAGGCGAAGCGACGAGCAACGCTGAAGACGCGGCGCAGCGGTGCCACTACGGGCGGTTGCCGCGAACTGTTGGCGCGTGCCCTGGAACAGCCAGGGTTTCGCGCGACGTATTGCAACGAGACGCGTGACGAAGCGCGCAAGCTGGCGTGGAAGTCCGATACCAAGGGCGGACTCGTCGACTTGATCGAGAGTCACGGCAAGAAGCAAGAGCGCAAGATCGGAGTTCCGCACTTTGAACTCGGTGGCGTCATCGTCGAGGTTCGCGAACAGGATTTAACGCTCAATTTCGCGAACGGGTCCACGATCGACTTCTTTTGCGCCGACGACGAGCACGCGCTCGAGAAGATGCGCGGGCGCGCCAAGCACGTCGTGTGGGTAGACGAAGCGCAGAAGTTCCGCAATCTGGATACGTTCGTCCTCGCCATCATCGCCGCGAGCATGACGGATTTCGACGGCGAGACCTGGCTAACCGGAACGCCGAGCAAAGATACGTCGGGATACTTCTACAGAGTCACCGGCGACGATCGCGCACCCGGATGGGAGGTCCACGAGATCGCCGTCACGGATAACCCATGGTTCGGCGACACGGCAGAGGAGCGCTGGGCGCGAACCGCCGCCAAGGCACTGACGGACAACGCGTGGACCGTCGAGGAGCCAGACTTTCAGCGCGAGTGGATGGGCAAATGGGTCCATACCGACGCACTCTATGTCTACCCGATCCACTCGGTGCCTAGCCATTCGCTGTTCTACGCGCCGATGCGGCTCGATTCGAGCGGCTTCCCGGACATCCTGCGCGCGATGGAGGACCTGCCGCGGCTCAAGGGTCGCGCCGAGTATTTCCTGGGCATGGGGGCGGACCTTGGAACCACGCGGCCGTTCGGGCTGACCGTAGTCGCGTGGTCGCTGCACGATCCCTGGCTTTACGAGCTCGCGAGCTGGAAGCGCGCAGGCCTGGACTACGACGAGATGGCCGCGTACCTGCACGCCATCCAGCGTCAGCGGTTCTGCGGTCTGGTCGTGGCGGACGCGGGCGGCGGTGGTAAGCCAGCGGTTAAGGGTTGGTCGAAGAAATGGGTCGAGCGCTACGGTCTGCCCATCATCGAGGCGGACAAATCGAACAACGAGCTTGCCATCAAGCAGATCGGTAACGACATCAGACACGACCACCTGCGGATGCGCGAAGGGTCGCCGCTGGTCGAGGAGTGGAAGAAGCACCGCTGGCTCAAGACTCGTTCGGCAACGGGACTGCTTGTCGAGGACCCGACGACGCCGCACGATCTGTCCGACGCATACCGCTACATCCACCGCGAATCCTACCACCACCGCTTCCGTCCCGTCGACCCACCGCCCAAGCCGGGCACCTCAGCTTACGCATTGCGCGAAGAAGCGCAGATCGAGGAGGATTCGTACAGTGCCGAAGAAAACAGCTATCACTGACGACAGCCGCATCCGCGACCTGCTCATGTGGGCGCGCAAGCAGCGCATCGTTGTGTCGACAATTAGCGTCGGTGACGTTCACATGACCGTCGCCGACCTCGGCATGGCCGGCGAGAAGAAGACCGCCAAGACCGACGAGGAGCGCAAGGCGAACCTGTACGAGCAGTACGGCGGGAAGCCGCTGCAGGATGCGGCGGCGATCGAAGAGGCGAATAGCACGTACGATGAGGATGGGGAATGAGCAAGCCTAGCCGTTCAGTCGGCGCGGTCCGCTTCCATGCATCGTCGGCTCGTAGCTACTTCGAGTGCATCTTCCCGCGCTTGATCGGCGCCGGCGCTGCGTAGTGCGCTCCTGCCTTGCGCTGGACGCTGTAGCCAATCGCGACGGCTTGCGCGGGCGGTTTGCCAGCGGCGATCTCGGTCTTGATGTTGGTCTGTCGAGCGGTTTTGGATTTGGAGCGGATGAGGGGCATGGGCGTAGTCTACCGCTTCTCCCACACGCGATACGAGATGAGACCGTCTGGACCTCTTACGAAGTCCGCAACCAACTGTCGTTCGTCAGCCTCGAGCCGTTCAACGACGCTTGGCTGGTCCTGCGTCTTGCCGCGTTCGACCTCGGGCCAGCCGTCGAGCTGCGCAGCGAACCTGTCGTGATGCTCATCAGGGTTGTCGCTCGAGAACGTGCTGCGATACATCCGCTTGATGTTGGCAACGAAGTTCTCGATGCCGGTGACGGTTACGAGGCTCATCGCGTCGCAGCCTTCCATCCGACCTTAGCGACCTTCAGCGCATGAGCGTGCACCGCCCCGAGCCCGTCGTCTCCGCTCGGAATGCGATCGAACGTGTGAAACAAGCTCGCCAGCTCTTTCGCGGTCTCGCCGACCGATTCGATTTGCGCCTTGAACGCGTCGAGTTTCGTCTTGAGAACATCGAGTCCGCACGAAATCAATTCATGCTCCTGCGCCGTGGGCTTGCGGTATTCGCCGCCGAAGAACCACTCTTCGTCGCGGTGGTTCATCGCGTCGTCGAGGATCTGCATGGCCAGGTCGAGATAGCGACGTACCTTGTCGACCTCGCCGTTCTCCATGTCCCAATCACAGTTGTCGAGACTGCCGCCACTCATGGACGCCTACGCGGCTTGATAACGCCGTTGACAGTTTGGCGAACGTACTCGGACAGCGTGAGTTCAAGCGCGTCGGCGCACGACTGAAACCAGCGCTTGTCGGCGTAGCTGAGACGAAAATTGACCAGACGAGTCTTGTTCTCGCGCTTCACCTCGCCACCGCCTTCCCGCACTGCATCCGTATCCACGCCGCGAGACTGCGCCCATCGGCTGTCGCTGCAGCTCGCCAGGACTGCAAGTCTTCGTCACTCAACAGTAGCTTGAACATCCGCGTCAGCTTCGGAGCCATGGTGTCGATTATGGGTAGATCATGCCCATACGTCAATGGATCTTAGCATTTGGAGCGCATTCCCGTCCCGTGTACTCCTATCCATAGGTGGCCCGCGGTAAACCCATCCGTGCCAGACGCCGTCGCGACACTGACGACGACGGACCGCAGCGTTACGTGCGCTGGTGGAAGGCATCGGGCGACGAGGACGCGGCCGGCGCGCTGTGGACCTGGATCGACCGACTCCGTACCCGCTGGGCCGCGGACAACTGGATCGACCTGGTTCACGAAGCGATCTACGAGGGTCGCCCGCTCGGCACATCCGGCGACTATCCGGCGCTGCAACACCTGCGGATGCGCCGCGCTGCACCTGCGAACCTGAACGTAACGCAAGGCCTCGTCGACACCGCAACGGCTCGGCTCACCAAGCGCCGTCCGATGCCGTGCGTGTCCGCCGACGACGCGGGCTGGACCGAGAAGCTGTTTGCCAAGCGGACGTCGCGAATCCTGCGCCGCAAGATGGGCGGCTCGAAGATCGAGAAGATCAAGCCCGACATCATCCGCGACATGATCATCCGCGGCACGGGCTGCGCGAAGGTGGTCCGGTACGGCGGCGACGTCGCAGTCGAGCGGATTCCTATTTACGAGCTCGTCGTCGACCCACGAGAGGCCCGCTACGGCGAGCCCCGCAGCCTGGCGCATATCAAGCCGATTCCGCGCGAGGTGCTGATCGAAGAGTTCCCCGAGCACGCCGAGGCGCTCGAGCAGGTGTCCGAGTTCACGCGCATGGACCCGTGGACGCAGTACGCCTACGACGGGCCGACGTTCAGCGATCACATCGAAGTCGGCGAGGCGTGGCACCTGCCGTCGGGGCCCAACGCGATTGACGGTCAGCACATCATCACGTGTCGCGGCGTCGTGCTCCTGCGCGAGCCGTGGAAGCGCCCGCGGTTCCCGATTGCGCGCTGCCACTGGTCCAACCCGCTGCGTGGATTCCGTGGTCGTGGTCTCGTCGAGCTGCTGTCCGGCCCGCAGGCGAAGCTCAACGACCTCATCCACGACATTCAGGAGGCCGTGTACTGGGCCGGCATGCTGCACGTGTTCCTGCCCCGCGGCGCGAACATCAACAAGCATCACCTGCGCGCGCGGCATCCTAACGTCGTCGAGACCGACGGGCCCGCGCCGACGTTCGTCCCGCCCAACGCGATCTCCCCGTCGACGATGCAGCTCGTGCACTTCGTCATCCAGGAGATGCACGACCTGTCCGGCATCGACCAGGGCAGCGCGACATCGCAGTCGAGCCTGGGTCCCGACGCGTCCGGCAAGGCGCTCGAGACGATGGAGGACATCAAGTCTGACCGCTTCGCGCATGTCGAGTCGGGTTGGATGCAGTTCAACGTCGAGCTTGGCCAGCTCCAGATCGACGAGGCCCGCGCGCTGTACGACGAGGCCCACGGCAATCCGCTCAAGGTCGACGACCCGATCACGAAGAAAGAACTCGCCGCGTGGATCGCCGAGCACGACTGGAGCAAGGTCAAGATCGACGAGGGCGACTACCACCTCACGATCGAGCCGATCAACTTCCTGCCCGATAGCCGCGCTGGAAAGCTTTCGTTCGTCAAGGAACTATCCGGCGCCGGCCTGATCCCCGATCCGACGATGACCGCGGCTCTCTTCGATGAGCCCGACATCGCGCGCGCGAATCGCAGTGTCCTCGGCGCCTACCACGCGCTCGAGTACATCATGGAGAAGCTCGCCGATCCGACCGTCCCGATGTTCGACATCGCGCCGGATCAGTCGATGAACCTGCCGCTTGGCGTGCTGATGGCCAAGGCGGAGCTCAACGAAGCCTTCTCGCTCGAAGCTCCCGACGAGGTACTCCAGCGCTATCGCGACTGGATCGAAGCCGCCAAAGGCGAGATCGACAAGGCCGCGAACGCGCCGAGCCTCGCCGGGATGCAGGCGAACAACATGGGCGCCTCGCCAAACGCCGCGACGCTACAGCCGGGCCTGGGCGGTGCGCCGCCTCCGATGGGACCGCCAGGCGCGGGACCGATGCCGATGCCGCCGGGTCCGGGTGGACCAGGTGTGCCGCAGGGATTGCCACAACAGGGAATGGCAGCATGAGCAACGAACTCAAGACCGGTGACGACTACGACTCCAAGGCTGACTCGGACGTCTGCAAAGACGCCGAGGCCAAGCCGGCGACGCCCAAGGGCGGACGTCTGGTCACGCCGGATAATCAGAAACTGATCGACGAGGCGCGGAGGATGCCCAAGTGATCCGCGACGGCCACGACGGCTGGCAGCTCGAGACCTACTCCTGGTCAGAGCGCACCGGTATCGCGACACTCGTCTACGAGCATGCTGCGACTCGCAAGCACGTCGAGGTGCAGCGCGAGCAGCGGACGTACTTCACCTTCGGTAGCGAGGTGCAGTCGTGAGCGCCGACGACGATGACGACGACGCGCCGGCTATCACGACCGGCATGGAAGCGCCTGACGCGCCCGACGGAACGCCGAACACCGAGATCATCGGAGGTCACGGCGGAGCATCGGAGGTGATCGCGCCGCCCAAGGGTCAACAGCGCGTTATCAGCGCGAAGGCCCGCGAGCTGTTCGCGAAGGCCGCGAAGTCGATGAAGGAGCAGCTCGCCGCGGACGACGACGAGTTCACCAACGGTCTTGCGACTGACGAGCCCGAGCCGGTCAAGCCCGAGGAGACTGCTGCGGTCGCCGCCGCGATCGTCGAGCCTGCCGCCGCTCCGCCGTCGGCGCCACCGCCTGCCGCAGCGCTCGACCCCTCGATCGAGCAGCACCGCCAGCGCCTCGACATGCGCCAGGCGGACCTCGACGCGCGCGAGAAGGCCATCGCCGACCGCGAGAAGGTCGCGACGTCGAGCCTCGAGGACTACCAGAGCCGCTACTACGAGGACCCCGAAGGGACGCTCGTGGCGCTCATCCGTCGCATGACCGGCGCGGGCGACACCGACGACATCACCGAGGAAGTGGCGGACCTCATCACGGGTCTATCCGGCGCCGTGCTCAAGGTACCGCTCACGCCCGAGGTGAAGAACAACCTACAGAGCAAGCGCGCGCTCAAGACCGTCAAGGCGCACAAGGCGCAGCTCAGCAAGATCGACGAAGCCCGCGAGGCCAAGCGCGTCGCGGCGCAGCAAGAAGAGGAGCGCGGCCGGGCCGTCACGACCCTGTCGCAACTCATCACCAAGGAGGAACACGCGAAGCAGTTTCCGTATCTGGCAGCAGAGGACAACGCGGGTGCGCTGATTTTCGACGTCATCGAGACTCAGCACAAACGCGACGGAACGATGCTGCAGTGGACGGAAGCCGCCAAGCGGGCCAACGACTACTTGAACCAGCAATGGCAGCGCCATTACGACAAGCGCCGCCACCTGCTTAGCGCAGCGCCCGACAAGGCGCCGCCGAAGCCAGCCGAAGCGATCGTGCCTCAGGGAGACCCGTCAGGGATTCGCAGGTCACACACGATCACCAACGCAGCATCGGCAGCGACTGCCACTCCCAAGCCAAAGCAGCCGGATTCTCCGACTGTCGACGCGAACGGCAAGTGGGATCGGAGCGCTCACCGTGCTCGGACCGTCGCGAAGTATCGCGCCGCGTTCAAGCCGTCCGAGGAGTAGCGGACGATTCACGGGCGCCGAGCAGGTCAACACACGTCGATGAAAGTGTGACCTGCGATGAGTGGTTTGAACCTTACGAATTACGATCCAATGCTCAAGGAGCACTACGCTCCTGGCATCGTGGCCAATCTGGCCATGCAGAAGAACAAGGCCATCGGCATGATGGCCAAGAAGAACAAGAAGCCCGGCGGCGGTCGCGAGTGGGTGCAGCCGATTCAGTTCGGCATGCCCGGCGGCGGTTCGACGGACTTCCCGACCGCGCTCGCTGCGAGCAACAACAACTCGCAATACGGCGTGTTCCAGGTCAAGCGGGCCAAGCACTACCGCTTCGCGAAAGTCGACAACGAGACGATCGAGGCGACGGCCGACGGCGACATGGACGCCTTCGAGCCGGCGTTCGACGAGTTCGATCGCGCGATCGAGGCCGAGGGCAATTACCTCAACTTCCGCTTCTTCCGTTCGGGCGGCGGCTCGATCGGCAAGATGACCAACACCGCGTTCAACACCGCGGTGATGACGCTCGACGACGCCGCGGGCGTCTGGGGCGTGGTCAAGGGTGACGTCCTCAACCTGTCGACGGCGAACGGCAAGAGCGGCGCGCTCAAGGCCGGCTCGCTGACGGTGGCGAGCGTGCAGCGTCGCGCCGGCACGATCACGTTCACGGGCAACATCTCCGCGGGTGTCGCGACGGCGGCGACGAACGATTTCGTGTTCCTCGCCGGCGACTTCCTCGGCTCGGGCAACGGCGGCTCGATGGCCGGTCTCATCGACTGGATTCCGGATACGGATCCGTCGGACACGTTCTTCAACGTCGACCGCTCGCAGGATCCCGACATGTTGGGCGGCCTGCGCGTCGATGGTACGGACGGTCGACCGGTCCACGAGCTCCTGATCGACATGGTCGTCGAGGCGGACAACATGGGCGCGGAGCCCGACGTCGTGCTCGCGAACCCGCGCACGCTCGGCAACCTGTCCAAGCAGCTCGAGGGCAAGTGGATCATCCAGAAGGGCTCGGGCTACTCGGGCTCGAACCCGGACATCGGCTACAAGGGCTGGCAGGTCGAGCTCGAGGGGCACTCGGTGACGGTCTTCTCGGACCGCTGCTGCCAGGTCGACCACCTCTGGATGCTCCAGATGGACACGTGGACGATGTTCTCGGCCGGGCCGGCGCTGAACTTCCTGCAGAAGCGGGCGGGTTCGATCATCAAGGTCAGCGAGAACGCCGACGCGTACGAGGCCCGCATCGGCGAGTACGCCAACTTCGCGTGCAAGGCGCCGGGTTGGAACGTCCAGGGTCGCCGCGCCTAACCGAAGGAAAGGAGAAATACAATGAGCAACGCAAAGACCTACTTCATCGACCCGGCGATCCTCAGCCAGCAGTCGATTTCCGGTAAGGCCTCGCTGACGTCCGATCCGACCGCCGCTTTCTGGGGCACCGGCGCGGGTAACGGCATCCTCAACGGCCTCAACTACAACCACGGCTTCGAGGTTCTCGACACGACCGCCACGGCGATCGCGCTCGACGTGTACCGTACCGATCTCGTCGTCAGTAGCACGATGGCGTTCACGCTCGCCGCGCCGCTGTTCGACGGTCAGCGCAAGTACATCGTCTGCAAGTCGGCGGCTTCGACGCCGGCCGCGACGTTGACGATCACGAACCCCGAGACGGCTTCGGGATTCGCCTGCGCGTCCACGTTCTTCTTCGACACCGCAGGTCAGGCCATCCTGCTCCGCGGCGTCGGCGGACTGTGGCGCGCCGAGCGCGTCGATCGCGCTGGCGGCACGGCGAACAACGTCGTGGTCGGCACCACGGTGCTCACGGGTCTCAACCTGTGGGCGTCGTACTTCTGCTCGGTCACCGGCACGGTGTCGAGCACGACGACCAAGGGCATCCCGAACGGGTCGGCGATCGGCGAGCTGATGGCGGTGCGTGTCTCGACGGCTGCGTCGATTCCGTCCGGCACGATCGCGATCACGGCGCTGACCTCGGCGGGTGCTGCGGCGACGACGCTCGGCACGATGGCCGCGGTCGCGAACTACGCGACGTGTCGATGGAACGGCACGGCATGGGAAGTCATCGGCAACAGCACGCTGGTGACCTCGTAAGGAGGACGTCATGAACAGGGGCAAAGACCACAAGTTCAGCATTCCGCACTCCACCGTCGACTTCGTTGTCGCCGCGATGGGCGCGGGTGCTGCGGCTCCGACGGTGCCGCTCAACGGCAAGCTGACGCCAACGACCGCGACGTATCCGATTCGCGCAAATGGCATCAGCAAGCTGTCGACGGAAATCCCGACCCGGACTTCCGCAGGGCTCTACGTCATTACGTACAGCCACCTCCTGCCGACGATGTTGTTCGCGACCGGCTCGGTCGTGAGCGCCGGCAACTCGCCTACGGCGGCGCTCGTGGCCGACGTGACGATCATCGATCAGGTCAATCGCAAGCTGACGGTTCTCGTCTCGACACCCGCGGGTGTCGCGACGGACCTCGGCACGAGCGACATGCTGATCGTGCTCTGCCAGGCGCAGGACAGCTCGGTGTAACGAATGCGGCTGGTTGTCACAGGTTCATGCTTGAGTGCCATTGCGCTGCAATGGGAGTCGGCGCTCGTTCCGATGGTGATTCGTCACCCGGATCCAGCGCCGACGGTCGAGCTCGAGTTGGCCTATGGCAACCCGCCACAGCTGTCTTTTCGACTGGACTCGCACCGCGACACGGTCGAGCCCTGTCGAAAGCACAGCCCATTCAATGTTTCGACGACCACGCTGACGTACTTCCCCGGCCAGCGACTCGCGCGCGCGTGGGTTGCAGCGGCATGGGCTGGCTACGTCATGCACGAAGCACTCGAACTCGTCACGGTTGACGGCGTCCGGCCGATCGATCCGCACGCGAGCCCGAGCCTTGATGTCTGTCTTCGCGTCGGCATTCCGCCACTGCTTACCCCCGATACGCTGCGGGCCTCGCTGGGCGTTGTGATGACGTCCGAGGCAGTCAGCGCGCTCATGGAGGCCGCATGAGCTACACGCGCACGCTGCTGCAGTTGCGGACCGCTGTGCAAATCAACGGTCAGTACGAAAACAGCACGGACATCACGACGACGGTCCTGAACGACTACATCAACCGGTCGATCCTGGAAGGCTATCAGCTCATCGTCGCGAAGTGGGAGGACTACTACACGATCTTGGGCACGACGATCTCGGTTGTCGCGAACACGGACAGCTATGCGTTGCCGACGGACTTCTACAAGCTTCGCAAGCTCGAGATTCAGACGACGAACGGTCGTTGGACGAAGCTTCTGCCGCACGATCTCGACTCGTCGCACACGTTCCGTACGATCATCAACCGCCGCTACCGCTATCGCCTGCAGGCCGGCAATATCGTGCTCGTTCCGACGCCGACGGGTCCCGAGACGATTCGGCCCTACTATATCCCGACGGCGCCTCAGCTCGCAGCCGACGGAGACACGATCACGTTCGACGTCCCGCAGGAAGAGACGTTGATCATCGACCTAGCGTTGCGTCGCTGTTTCCGTCGCGAAGACCTGCCGACGAATGACATCAACGCGCAGATTGCCGAGGACGTCGCGAACCTACGATCGGCGGCGGATGCGCGAGATGCGGGCGAGCCGTTCTACCTGAATCCGCGAGGCCCGGATCGCGACGTCGACGACTGGGAGGACGACTACTAATGCCGGCTCGTCGCATCCGTCGTCCTGGTCCGCGTAGCCAGCTACTGACTGGCACGCAGCTGACCACCGATCCCGACGCTGGTGCGCGACTGCTCAGCGATCTCTCGTCGGCGCACCAGGAGCTCGAGCGTCGTGTCGAGCCACGTGCCATCTTCGCGGTCGACCTCCCCGTCGGTGCGACGCGCATCAATCACAAGCTCGGCCGCAAGGCTCGGCATGTCGCGATCGGGCCGACGACCGCCGATGCCACCTGGGCGTGGGCGTGGGCGAACGACGGCGACGCCACGGTGGTGATCACGACGGTTGGTGTCCCGCAGACCGCAGCAAGTGTGGAGGTGACATGACCACGCCGATGAATCTCAACTACCCGATCGACCACGGGGACGTGGATATCTGGGGGCCGTTGGTCAACACGGCACTGTCGACGGTGGAGGTGCACAACCACACGACGGGACAGGGCAATCCGATCCCGGCGGCGGCTCTGCAGATCAACGCCGACGTCTCGTGGTCGTTTGCCGGCACGAACTACGCGATCAAAGACCTGCGCGCGATCGACCTGACGCCAGTGGCGGCCTCGACGGTCGTTGGTCTCGCCGATGCGTTCTTTGCAAACAGCGACGACAGCAACGAGCTGTACTACCGGAGCCACACCGGCACGAACATCAAGATCACGAACAGCGGGGCGCTCAATGTCTCGATCGTCGGCGGTATCGGTGGCGACTACTCCAGCGTCGGCGCGCTGCTGTCCTACGACGACGCGACACGCCGGTATCTACTCCAGCAGGAGGGCTCGCCACGACCGTGGGCGGGGCTAGCGACGGCGGACATCGACCTGTATCAGAAGGCTGCGAGCATCGTTAACAAGGTGACGCTCAAGAGCCCGGCAGCGCTAGCGGCGAGCTACGCGGTGACGTGGCCCGCGGCCCTGCCGGCAACGACGGCGACACTACGGATGGACGTTGCGGGCGCGCTAAGTGTTAGTCCGACGACATTCACCCTACTTATCCCCGCGTCGGCCGCAAACGCGGTCAACGGTAGTACGAGCACGCGCGGTTCGTTTGGCTGGACGATTCTCGACGCTGTATCTATTGTGTATCCGATTGCACTGGACGCAGGATGCAAGATTACGGGATGGAAGTTCTTTGCCGGTAAGACAACGAACAACACCAAGACGCTGACCGCGACATTGTTGGAGCTTGTTGAGCCGTCGACGTCAAACACGATCGATACGCTCACGAATAGCGCAAATGCACCGGGGGCGATCACGCTCAGCAATACGGGCTTAGCCAAGACGCTCGCAGTCGGTGCGCAGTATTACGCGACGTTTCAGGGGACCACCACCGCAGGCGACACGGTCGCCCATCTCGAGGTCACGTACACGCGACCGTAGCCATGCCGATTCAGAAGCAAGCCATAGCGATTACGTTTTCGGGGGGCCTGGAAACGAAACAAGATTCAAAGCAAGTCCCGACGACTAAGCTTCTCGATCTTCAAAACGCGACCTTCATCAAAGCCACGACCCTCGCGAAGCGCAACGGCTATCGCGCGCTCGGTCGTCAGCGCGACACGAATGCAGCCGTCATCACCGGCACGCGTGGCCTCGGTAAGCGTGACTCCGAGCTACTCCTCTTCAGCGACGACGCCTGTTTCTCGTATCGTCCGTCCTTCGACAACTGGTCGCTCGTCGGCGAGGTAGCGTCTGTGGTCGCGACTGACGACCCGATCGCGCGTACCGGCACCGCGCAGACGATTCCGGACATCGCCGACAACGGGGGCGCTCGCGTCGTCGCGTGGGAGGACAGCCGCGGCGGGGTTTGGTGCTCGGTCGTCGAGGCGACTACGGGGCGCATCCTGCTTGCACAACGCCAGCTCGACGCGAGCGGCATCAGTCCGCGTTGCGTCGCCGCAGGGACGACCCTGCTCGTCTTGTGGCTGAACGTATCCCAGGGACGCATCTGGGCGGCGATCGTCAACCCGGTCAATCCCGAGGCGATTCCGCCCAGCGTCATCGTCACTGAAGACCTGAGCAAAACGAACCCTGTTTACGACGCCGAGCCGACGACGCTCTTTCCGACGCAGGCACCCGCCATCCTCGTCTGGGCGCAGAGCGGCGGCGGCTATCGACTCGGCTACCTGACCGGGGCTGGTGTCCTCGGTTCGCCCACGAACGGTCTGCCGAGTGTCGCGACCGAAGACCCGACAAACGCATTCGACGGCCCGGTCTGCGTCTCGTCGTCCGCGTCGACGATCGCGGTCGGTTACTGCGATGCCGGCGACGGCACGACGATGAACTTTCACACGCCGAGCTCGCTGGTGCGCTTTGGCACCGCGGTCGTCAGTGCGACGCTTCCTGGATCGACCTGGGCGCGCATCACGTGCGGCCTCGATGGCGCGGGCGTTTGCTGGTGGGCCAACGAGTCGCAGGAGGTCGACGACTCGGCGCGCAACCTCATCATCTCAGGGCAAACGACGGCAGCGGCGAGTCCGGTCACGAGCGGCATCACGACGCTTCGCGGACATGGGCTTATCTCGCGAGCGTTTGTCGACAACGGCCAGGTCTACGCCGCTGTCGCGCACGGTGTCGTCTTCTTCCCGTATGTCGCGATCGTCAAACTGTCGGCGACGAACGGCATCGCTGGCGGTAATACGGTCGCGGTCGGGCGCCTGCTCGCTGGCGAATCGACCGGCCTCGGTATTCGCCGCCTTGGCGTGGGCAGCTACCAGCTCACGCGCCACGTCTCGAGCGTGTTGTCGTCGGGACGTCAGCACCTCGTAGCGCTCTGCAACCGCATCCAGCTCGAATCCGCCAGCGGCGATCAGTTCGGCGAGTCGGGCATTCGTATCGCAACGCTCGACTTCGACCACGACGGTGCCTACCAGACGTCGCAGCTCGGTCGGAATCTCTACCTCGGCGGTGCGATTCCGCAGTGCTATGATGGAGACAAGTGGACTGAAGCGGACTTTCACTGCGCGCCGGATGTCGGCGTCAGCCAGAGCACCGGGGCTGTGCAGACGATTGCGACGACGGCGCTCGCCAGTGGTGGTCTCGCGGCGGGCACGTACGGCTACAAGTTCATCTACGAGGACGTCGACTCCCAGGGCGAGATCCATCCCGGTGCGGTCAGCGTCGAGGTCAACATCGTCGTCGACTCCGATGGCGGACCCGTGTCGATCGCGATTCCGACGTGCCGACTCAGCAACCGCCGCGCGATTCGCATCGGCGTTTTCCGCTCGCCCAAGAACCAGACGGGTGATCCAGAATCGATTCCGTTCTATCGCGTGTCGGGTCTCGATCCGAACGTGCAGACCGGCAACAACCGGTTCGTCGCTAACGATCCGACAGTCGATACGGTCACGTTTATCGACAACCTTGACGACTCGCTGTTGATCGAGCGTGAGCCGCTCTACACCAACGGCGGCATCCTCAGCAACGATCCGCCTCCGATGGCTGGCGATATCCTCGTCGGCGGCAAATCGCGGCTGTACTGGACCGATCAGGGCGACCGCAACAAGGTCTTCTTCAGTCAAGAACTGCGCGACGACACCGCCGCGGAGATGCCCGAAGGCAACTCGATCCGTATCGATCCGTTCGGTGGCGACATCACCGGCATCGGCACGATCGACGGAACCACGATCGTCTTCAAGGAAGCGTGCATCTTCATGTTCGGTGGACCCGGACCGGATGCCGACGGCGGACTTACATCGCAGAACGCGTTCTCGCCGCCCCAGCTCCTGACCTCTGACGTTGGCTGCGTCGCGCCCGCGAGCATCACCTCGACGCCGCTCGGCGTGACGTTTCAGTCCGCTAAGGGACTCAAGCTGATCGGCCGCGACCTCCAGGTGACCGACATCGGCTCGTCGGTCTATGCGTACAAGGACCAGACGATCACGCGCGCGACGCTCCTGCCCGATCGTCATCAAGTCGTGTTCCTGACCGACGCAGGGCGGACGCTGCTGTTCGACTACGAGCATCAGCAGTGGTCGACGTATACCAACCACGAAGGTCTCGATGCAGTCGTGGTCGACAACGTCTACTACTACCTGCGTACCGATGGCCGCGTGTTCCAGGAAACGCCCGGCATCTACAAAGACGACAACAGTCACATCAAGATGGTGATCGAAACGGCCTGGATCAAGATGCTGGGCTACCTGCAGGGCTGGCAGAAGATTCTCCGCGCGAAGTTCATCGGCGCGTACAAGTCTGAGCACGTGCTGCGCGTGCGCATGCGGCTCGATTATCAGGACGGTTACTCGACGCCCGTTGACAATCCTGTCGACGACAACTACGACCCGCATCTGTACGGAGCGGAAACGTACGGCACCGGGCCGTACGGCGGCGCGTTGGACTCGGGAACCGTCTATCAGCGGTCGATTCACATCAACCGCCGCTGCCAGTCGATCTCGTTCCTGATCGAGGACGTCGAGGGCACAACGACGACGAGCGTTGCCGCAGTGGCCGCATCAGCGACGTTGCCGATCGCCGGCAGCGGGACGGTCGTGCAGTGGAACACGCCTGGCGTCGTCGGCAACTCGCAGTCGATTCAGTGCTTCGGCGATCAGGTCGGGGGCGTTACATCCTTCGACGTCCTCGGTGGAGTGCAGACCTTGCGATACACGCCGACGCCGGACGCGCGCGCAAATACATCGGCGTCTATCGAGAGCAACATTGCCAGCGTGCAACCGCCTTTTGGACCAGTGCAGTTCTCGGTCAAGACGCATGACCCGAATGCATCGCAAACGTTCTCTTCGACGGCTCCTACCGGAGTCGTGTTCTTCAGTGGTGGCGCCGAGGCATACGCCTACACAACTGACAATTTCGGTGCCGCTTTCGAATTAAGTGAGTTATTGCTTACAGGCGGTCCACTCTTGCCGGATGCCCCTCTGGGGGCGGATAGGAATCAGTAGCCATGGACTTCAACTGGTATGACGCGATTCCAGGTGTCGGCCCTGTCGATATGGCCTGGCAGGGCGGAAAGCAACTGTTCGATTCGACCGGACTGCCGACGCAGTATCCGGACCGCAATCAGATCATGCAGCAGATCAACGCGGGACTCGGCCGTCAGGCTCCGACCGTTGACACGTCGCAGTCTGACTACTGGCGCAGTCTGCAGCAGCAGAACGCACAGAACCTGATGGGCATCGCGTCGGGCCAGAAGCAGGGCGCAGGAGAGCTCGCGGCGCAACGTCAGGTTCAGAACGCCATCGCAGGTCAGCAAGGAATGGCCAACATGGCTCGAGGTGGCGCGAACGCCGGTATGGCGTTCCGTCAGGCTGCGCGCAACCAAGCCGGCATCGGCCTCGCGGGCGCCGGCCAAGCCCAGCAGGCTGCGCTCGGCGATCAGCAGATGGCGTATGGCCAGCTCAACGGACTCATGCAGGGCGCGCGCGGTCAGGACCAGGCCAACGCGTTCGCGAACCAGAACGCTCAGATGGGCCAGCAGCAGGCGTGGCTCCAGTATCTGTCGCAACTGACCGGCATGGATGCGAATCAGCTCGCGGCACAGGTCGCAGCGAAGCAGTCGCAGAATCAGTTGCTCGGCGGGCTCGTCGGGCAAGCTGGACAGATCGGCGCGACCGCGGCGATGGCCTCCGACGAACGTCTCAAGACGGACATCTCCGATGCCGGCGACGAGACGGACGAGATGCTTCGCTCGATCATGCCCAAGCGCTACACGTACAAGGACCAGAATAAGCACGGCGTCGGATCGCGCGTCGGGATTATGGCGCAGGACCTGGAGCGCTCGAAGGCCGGTCGCGACGTCGTGCGCAACACGGCCGGCGGCAAGATGCTCGACGTCAACGCTGCGATCAGCGCGGCTCTGGCTGGCGTCGGTCGTCTCGACGAGCGACTCCGCAAGGTGGAAGGCAAGTAGTGTCCTCCGCGGCGGAATACGGCGGCATTCCGGTCGGCAATGCGCCGATCGCTCCGGTCACAGTCGCGCCGGTCGTGACCCCGGCTGGTCCGGCGATTGTCGTTCCGCCCGCGGTCGCCGCCGGATTCTCGCCCAAGCCTGCCGTGACGAATCCTGTCGTCGCGTCCAAGTCGGTCATCCCGTATCAGACCGCGCTGACTCCTGCCGAAGATATGGCGTTTCAGCACTGGGTCGCCATGAACAAGATCCCATTCGATCCGTCGCCTGCAGCCGACTACGACATGCGCGGCTACTGGAAGGCGCAGCAGATGGGCGACCCGCGCGCGAAGCAGGCCGACAACAAGCACTTCCCGGACACGTGGAAGACGCCGTATCACGACACGTTCAGCAACGAGTCGATGTATGCGACGCCGCTCGCGCCGCACTGGGAAGGCGATCGGTTGGTTGACTGGCGCGGAAACGTGCTCGTCGATGAGGGGCCGCCTGCGGCACCGCCGTCGCACAACGACGTCTACCTGCAGTCCCCGAAGGGAGCGGATCGCTAATGGGCTGGTACCAAGGTCCGACGGGTTACGGCGCGATGCTGCCCGACTCGGTCTATCCGGGCGCGTCACAGGAGCCTCCGCCGCCGCAGGATTTTCAGTATGGGTTGCCGCCCGAGGTACTCGCGCAGATTCAAGGCGCGCAGCCGGCGAACGATGCAGCGCCGCCTGATGCTGCAGTCGGCGGCGGATCGATCCGTGGCCCCGCGCTCGCGGCTGGACTCGATCGCGCGCAACAGATCTCGATGGGGCAGTCGCCAAGCGACAAGCCGATCGAGTTCGAGCCGGACTACGCCGGTCAGGGCGCGAACCCGAACGGGTATCAAGCGCTGCCGCCTGAAGTGCTGGCGCGTGTGCAGGGGCAAGCGGCGCCGGCGCAGACCGCCGAGCAGCTCCCGATGCCTGTCGTCGATGCAATCAGCGGTGTCGACGGAGGCGCGATCCCGGCGGTCCGCAGAGATCCGACGCCGCCGATCGGCTCGGCCCAAGACGCGCTCGCGGCCATGGACCAGTCCGGTCAGGCGCAGCAGCGCGGATACCAAGTCGCGGAGGACGAAGCCGACACGACCTCGGGTATCAAGGACAAGGCGCTCGCCGAAGCAGAGCGCCAGCGCGCAGAGAACGCTAAGGCGGAGGCGGCTCATCAGGCCGAGATGCAGCGCAACTATCAGCAGCTCAGCACTGCGATCGACGCGCGCAATGCGATGACGATTGATCCGAACCGCAAGTGGAACAACCTTGGCACCGGACAGAAGATCCTCGCCGGTATCGGCGTCGCGTTATCCGGAGTCGGCCAAGCGATCGGCGGCCACGGACAGGATCCGAACCTCGGCATCAAGGTCATCCACGACGCGATCAAAGACGACGTCGACGATCAGTTGCGCCAGCGCGACCTCGCGACGCAGGGGATCGAGGGGCAGAAGCAGAAGATCGGCGCATATGACGACCTGATGAAGAACGACGCTGGGCAGCGCGCGGCGCTCATGGCCGACGGTCTCGAAAGCGCAGCACAGCAGATCGACGCGGCTGCGGCGAAGTACACGAGCCCGCAGCTCAAGGCGAAGGCACAGGATGCGGCGGCTCAGCTGCGGCTCGCGAAGAATCAGTACGTCGCGCAGGGTGCAGCGGCACAGGCCGGATACAACCTGAAGGTCGCGGAGGTGAATCAGAAGGCTCTCAAGGAGCAGCAAGAGGCCGACGACAAAGCGCAACAGCGAGCCGAGACCGCTCGTCACAACAAGGCGGACGAGGGGCTCGGCTGGGGTCGTCTCAGCATGGAAGACAAGTGGAAAGCATCCGAGGAGGCTGACAAGAAAGCCGACAAGGAAGGTGCGCGCGAGGTCGGGGGCGTCAATCCGCAGCCCGTCAAGGACGACAAGGGCAACGTGGTTGGCTACAAGGCCGACGTCGAGCGCAATCGCGACGGCACGCCGGTTCGCTTCGCGTCGGATGACGAAGCCAAGCAGGCACGCACGGTACGCAGCGCAACGATGCAGTTTGTTCACGCCGTGGACTCGCTGCGTGCAATCCGTGGTGGCGCTGGCTGGACCAGCGACACGCTCAAGAGCAAGGCGTGGCAGGACAGCAAGGCCGAATATACGCAGAGCCTCTTGGCCCTGCAGAAATCTCACGGCCTGTCGCGACTGTCGGAAGAGGACGTAAAGATGCTGCACGGTCTCGAGGGCGATCTCGATGACCCGACGAGACTCCTCGACATCCTTCCGGGTCTCGAGCGGGCACGTCTCGTCTCAGTCCGTAACCTCGAAGACGAGTACAACAGTCAGCCCGGCAACGACGTCAAGCTCAACATTCCTGATCAGGTCGGGGCGCAGGAAGCCAAGAGCACCAAAGAACAGCTCGCCCACGAGCGTTTGCTCAAGTGGCAGACCAACTCATACGGGTACGGTCAGCCGATCGACAACGCGATGCAGTACTATCCGAACCTGCCGCACGAGCAGGCACTGGACCGCGCACGCCAGGACGTGCACGGATTCTCCGACGAGCAACAACAGTACGTCGACACGCTAGCCGGCAAGGCGAAGACCGACGCCGATTCCCTGACTGCGCTGCGCACGATCGCGGAGACCGCCGACAGTCCCGGATTGCGTGAATACGCGCAATCGAAGATGCCTGCGCCGACTCCTGCACCAACTCCGACTACGACGAGACCACCGACGACGAAGTTCAAGTAATGCCTGACGACAAGACCACTAACGTAGTGCTGGGAACCGGTGAGACGAAGGCACTCACCGACGCGGAGATTCCCTATGCGCTGCAGACCGGCGGCCACATCGAGGGAGCCGGCGAAGGTTACGAGCGAGCCGCCCAAGAGCGTCAGGATGCTGCGACCAAGGGATGGAAGGGAACGGCGATCGCTGGAGGTATGGGCGTTGCCCGCGGAGTCTCGTTCGGAGTGTCCGATGTCATTGGCGCTGGAATGGGACTCGGCCCGCAAATGGAGGCGTACCGACAGGCGCATCCAGATGCGGCGCTTGGCGGCGAGGTTGTCGGGGCGCTGATCGATCCGGCCGGCATCTACGGAACGCTAGGCCGTGCCGGGGAGCGCTTCGGTGCGCGCGTCATCGGCGAAGGCATCGCTGGTCGCGTCGGTGGGCGCATCGTCGGCGGTGCACTCGAAGGCGCAGGCCAAGGCGCTGGCTCCTACGTCTCCGATGTCGCGCTCGGCGATCGTCCGCTCTCCGCCGATGCCTTCATGGGCGCGATGGGCAAAGGTGCGCTCTGGGGCGGCGTCGGTGCTGGCGCGTTGTCGATCGGCTCCGAGGGCCTCGCGTCGGCACGGCGCATGTTCCCGGCTGGCGAGGTGACCGAGGCTGCTGTCGCGAAGGCCGAGCAGGAAGCCGCTCAGGAGATGGGCGACCATCTCAAAGACAGCGGCGATTTGCAGCAGGCGGGTGAGAAGCAGCTCGAGACGCGACGGACCCAACGCGCTGCGGCCGATCCCGAGTTCGCCGCGAAGCAGAACGCCATCAAGCTCGAGTATCAGAAGGCGGTTGCCGAGGAGCGCTTGTCGACGATCCGCGCCGCAGAGGAAGCGAAGCGAGCGAAGATCACGAGCAAGTCAGGCGACGACTTCCTCGACAACGCCATGCCCAAGGGCGCCAGGCGGCGCGCGTTCGTCAGCGACGAGACACTCGACAAGATCGACGCACAGGGCGTCGCGGGAAGCCCGGCCGAGCAAATTGCTAATGTGTTTGGAACCGCTAAGAATTCTGCCACTGATGGGTTCATCGATTCAATGTGGGATCGAGTGCAGAACAATCGGCCAATTCCGAGAATGGGTGCAGTTGAGAATGAGTTACGTGACTTGCAGAAGGCAGGAAAACTGGTCACACGCGATGACGTGGAGGCCATAGTCAATCGGGCGTCTAGCTCGCCCGCCTCCCAGCTCGAGCAGCAACTCCGCGCCACCAAGAACGCACTCGACGAAGGTACGCCGCTCGGCAAACTGTCCGGCTCGACCCGCGGCACCGTCGACGATGCTCTCAACGAGCATCTCGCCTCGGTCGACAGCTCGGCCAAGGAGATTCTCGACAGCGTCAACAACCTCAAGGCATCTCGCTCCGAGCTCGGCGACTGGCTTGACAAGTACGGCCAGAACAACGTGGCCAAGTTCGAGCGCAGTCAGGCCGCTCGCGACTACGCCGAGGGGATGCGACCCAAGCAAGCCGGCTACTACACGAAGGTTCCGGCCGGTGAGGGCAACGTCATGGTGCCACGCGGTCGCTACTCGCAGTTCCGCGGCACGCCAGCCGAGCAGGACGCGATCGACGCGGAGTTCTACAACGGCGTGCTCAACAGCGATCGTGCACTGGCGAACGATCGAGCCGGCGAGTTCGCGCGCATCGATGAGATGCTCGACGGTCGCTCGCCGATCCAGGCCAGTGCGCGCGACATCATCGAGGCACAGCCCGAACCGGGCGAAGCGCCGCCGATCGACGAGCACGTCAAGCAGGCGCTACGGGCCAAAGGCGAGGACTTCGGCGGCGATCTGAACAAGTCCGCCGAGGCGATCGGCAAGTACGAGCAGGCCAACGCGGACCTCGCCGAGAAGCTCGGTGACGCTGCGCCTCCGAGCGCCAAAGCGCGGGGCGAAGGCTTCCGCGAAGCGCAGAAGACCGCCGCGGACAAGACCGCGCAGCAGGCGGTCAACGTCGCGCGGGACATGGCGAACGCCCAAGCGAAGGGACCCGCGGCGCTCGTCCGGCAGGTGACGCAGAGCAAGCCGGGGCAGACGCTCAAGCACATCGCGGGGGGCGTCGACAAGGCACTCCAAGGCGCCGAGCTGCTGCGGATGCTCGGCGTGCCGATCCCGGACCCGCGCAACATCCCCGTCGTTGGTCCGCTGCTGTCGATGTACCTCAAGGCACGCGTTGCCTCGAAGATCATGCGTCGCATCGGCGGCGGCGTGGAGCGGACTGCGGAGACCGTCATCGCGAGCAAGGCCGCGGTGACGCGGGCTGAGATGTACACGGCGATCGACACGATGCTCGCCGGCGCGAGCCGCAAGCTCGACGCTGCGGCGCCGTTCGCGGGCGCGCCGACGGCTGCGCTTGCCCATACGCTGTTCGACGACCGTCAGCCCGGCGAGCGCAAGCCGTACACGTCCAAGCCAAAGGCGGACGACCTGCCCGCGATGTACCTGGCGCGAACCGAGGAGCTCAATAAGGCCTCGCAGCCGGGCGCCGTCGAGCGAGCGGTCAAGGCGCGTATCCAGACGTCCGATCCGGAGATCCTCCAAGAGATCGTCGCGTCGTATCAGCGCAAGCTCGACTTCTACAACTCAAAGTGGCCGCGTCCCAATGAGCCGCCTGGACTGCTAGCGCCAGACAATCCATACATACCGCCACGTTCCGAGTTGGCCAAGGTGGGGCGCTACATCGAAGCTGGCGAGAACCCGGTAGGCGTATTCCAGGCTGCCGCGGCCGGTCAGTTCGTGCCGTCCGAGCATATCGAGGCAGTTGCAGCGATTTATCCGCCGCTGTACGCAGACGCGCAGAAGCGTCTCGTATTGAAGATGTCCGAGCGAAAGGCTACTGTCCCGTATAAGCAGCGACAGCAGATGTCAAGGCTGTTCGGCGTTCCGCTCGACAGCACTGCGAATCCAGACTACGGAGCGTTTCTCCAGCAGGGCTACAAGCCAACACCACCATCACCGCAGCCGAATCAGGGAGTCGGCGGGAATGTCACCCTCGGAACACGAGTGGGGACGTCGTTTGACTCTCGAGGAGGCTAGCAATGGCGCAAGTAAGGCGCGGCGACGTACAGGCGATCAGCAGCAGCGGTGCAGTCGTCAAAGTCGAGCCCGGCAAGGGGACAACGCTCACCAACGGTACCTGGTACTTCCTGGTCAACGCTGGCGACTCCCCGACCGAGTCGATCCAGATCCGGTGGGACGGTGTCATTGCTGGCGTGTTCACGTTCGAGACCTGTAACTACGACACGGTCCTGAATGGCAACGGCTCGACGATCGACGTCGCGAACAACGACGACTCGGCGAACTGCAACTGGGTCAAGCAGGACCCGAGCACGGCCTCGATCCCGTTCGTGGGCAGCGGCGGATCGGCCGTCAACATGACGGTCACGGTCGTGGCCGGTGCGGTCGGCGCGTGCGTGCTCGAACTTGGCAACCTCGGTTCGCGACGCGGTCGCGAGAAGGCAGTCATCACGACGCCCGGCACGGTTCGCATCGCGACGCACGGGAAGTCGGGATAAGTGATCGGATTGCGTGTAGGCCTCCGGGCAGGGATCAGCACTGGCACCGCCGTCGGTCTCGGTGCCGATCAGCTTGGGGGCGGTCGCACGCTGATCGTGCTGCTCGGTCAGAGCAACGCACAGGACGGTGGCATCACGACCGACCTGACGACCGCGAATACCACGTTCGGCACGAGCTACTCGAACGTGTCGTTTATCTCGCGCCAGGACGGCAATACCGATCCGCCCGTCTTCTCGGACAACGGCCCTGAGATTCTCCAGGCCACGAACTGGCAGTCCGCATCGAACAACAAGATGGGCCTGCAGATGTCGATGATGCGCGACCTCGATCGCGCACGACCCAGCCAGTTCGCGCTCGTCCGCTTCGCGCTCGGCGACACGAGCTCGGCGAACTGGTCGCCGTCGAGTAACTACCCGGCATCGATCACGGGGGCCGGCGGGCCGAACCTGTTCAACCAGGCCATCAACTACATCAACGCGGCGCTCGGCACTCTGGGGTGCGGAAGCGTCGGCTGCATCGTCTGGGAGCAGGGTGGCTCGGACGCGCTTTCCGACCCGCCGGCGAGCAACTACGCCGCGTTCCTGACGAGCTTCCTCACCGCGATCCGCGCGCATTACCCCAACGTGCCATTCGTCTTCGGTCAGCTCAACGCGCAGTTCAACGCGGGGGCGTTCGGTGCAACGGTCGTCGCGCAGCAGCAGGCCTTCCAAGGCACGATGCCGAAGACGACGCTCATCGTCGAGGACTCGATCACGATCGGATCGGGCGAGTACGACGGCGTTCACTACAACGCCAACGGCATGGTGGACCTCGGCCATCTCTACGCGGTCGGCGTCGGAGCGCAGCTCGGGTTCAATATCCCGCCGCTGGCGTCGTTTACCGACGTCCCCACCGGGCTGTCGGTCGCCTTCACGGATACATCGCAGGCGTTCGGCGGGGCCACCATCACCGGGTGGGCGTGGGACTTCGGAGACGGCAATACCAGCAGCTCCCAGAGCCCCACGCACGTATACGCGGGCGCTGGCACCTACAACGTCAAGCTCACGGCCACCGACTCGTCTGGTAGCAAGAACACGAGCGCGGTCGTATCGATCACGGTCAGCGCATCGATCCCCGGCGTGACGCGAGACGCGACGAGCGGCATCTACACGCCTGCCAATGCCACCGAGTGGACGACGTTCATGACGGCCGTTGGCCTCTCGGCGCTCGGCAACCCGAACTCGCTATACAACTGCCAGGAGGCGAGCGGAAACCTCGCCGATTCGATCGGCGCGCTCGCACTGACCGCCGCGGGCACACCGGCACAGGGCTATCAGCAGGCAGTAACCGGGTGGTCGCGTAAGGGCGTCACGATCGGAGCAGGCGGCACCGCACGGTTTGCAGCCGCGTCGGGCACCGGTCCGAACATGTCGACCACGAGCGCGCTGTGGGTGTTCTTCATGGCCGTCACGACGGTGCCGCCGAACAACCGCACGTGGGGCGCCGCGAGTGCGAACGGCGCCGTCATCTGTACCGGCCTCGTCAACGCGACGCCGGTCCCTAACATCAACATCAACAGCGTCGACACGGTCGGCTCGATTAGCCCCGTGGGCTCGACGATCGGACCGTGGTCGATCCAGCTCGACCGCGGCAACAGTCGAGCGGAGGTCACGACGCCGAAGGAGCGTGTGCAGGGCACGTTTAGCGCTGCCGTGACCGACGGCCTCAAGGGCTTCGGAGCGTGCGGTGGCACCAGCCTCGATCAGACGGTCGTGTACGCGTTCATGTACTCGGGCACCAACGGTCAGATGTCGGCCGCGAACCTCAAGGCCTTGCTCACCGCGATGGGCTTCTCGATCCCCTGGAGCTGACGTATGGCCAAGAACCGCGACCAACGAGACCCGCTGACGCCGCCGCCAGGCGTGGCCGTGCAGATTGCGGCACCACAGCCCGCATTCGACGACTACACCGGCCAGCACGCAATCGGTGCCATCGACGCGGAGACGCTCAAACAGAGCCGCGCGAAGCGTCCCACCGAGGAGCGTTTTGAGCACCTTGAGGCGAAGAACGACGAGCAGGACAAGACGCTCGGCAAGATCTCGGCGGCAGTCGCGAAGATCGAGGGGCGACTCGAGATCCTGCCGACGCTAATCGCCGACGCGCTCGACGCGAAAAAGGCCAGTCGCAAGGTGCTGACGCGGGCCGCTACCGGCGCCGCGGCCGTGATCGGTGCCTACCTCGCGCATCGCTTCCTCGGGTGGCTGGGCGTATGAGCGTCGACGACAAATTCGACGCTGCTCGCCCCGGGGATCTGACCGGCGAAGCATCACTGCTCGGCGAAGTCCGGGCACTACGCCAGGAGTTTCACGAGTGGAAAGACGTCATGAAATCATTGGCTGACACGCAGCGTCGTATCGCCGACGCGATTTTGGACGCTACTACCCAACGAGACGAGGCATTCCAGCGCATCTATCGACTGGAAGAGCGCGTAGACGAGCTGGAGAAACGAACTGCCTAGGACGTCATAGCGGCGTGCTAGACACAACCACGAGAGGGAATGACATGAGCAAGTCGATTCGGATTCTGATTCTCACGTTCGGCATCCTCGCCGGCTACACCGTTGCCTCGCACGCCGATTCGGGCAGCGCGGTCGCACTCGATGCGGGCGTCGCGGCAACAGGCAGCGCAGTCGCCGCACCTCCGACTCTACCCGATCCGACCGTCGACCCGGGCGCGGCGCTCAGCACGGCCCGCTCCGACCTCGCCACCTACGGCTACGTGTGGGGCGGCGCGGCCATCCTGCTCGGCCTGCTCGCGGCGTTCAAGAAGGGCAACGACGCGTCGCACTGGATCTCGAATCAGTATGCTGTCGCGGCGCTGACTGCGATCCCGACGATCATCACGGCGCTGCTCTTGTGGAAGTTCGGCGGCGGCTCGACGGGCGGCATGCTCGGGACGGTCGTTGCCGCACTGGCGCTGCTCTACCCGACCGGGGCGAAGGCGGCGGCGTGAGTGAGCACGACCGAGATGACTGGGCGACGCTCTGCGAGTCGCTCGGCATACCACCTCCTAGCTATGCAACCGCAGGCCCGTACTCGTTGATCGGCTACGACCCGCGCTTCGACAACGGCATCCGCCACGACGAGGGCGAGGGCTGATGCGCTTTGGCGCACGCATACGCGAGGCGCGAGTCGCAAAGAAGATGACGCTGCGCGGTCTCGCCGCGACCGTAGGCGTCTCGGCGCCGTTCATGTCCGACGTCGAGCGCGATCGGAGCGGAATCTCGCGCGAGAAACTGGAAAAGGTATGTGCGGTTCTCGGCATCGAGATGCCCGCACCGAGGTCCAAGGAGGAGTCAATGTCGCCGCTGGAACGCGCTGAACGTCTCGTCGCAATCGTAAAGCTACTCGAAGGCATGACGCCGGAGGATGCTCGGTGTTGTCTTGAAGCGGCCGAATCGATGCTGCCTGCGAAGGCAAAGCCACCCAGCAGCAAGCCCATGTGGGAGGGAATGCAGACCGGCCCCATCGGCGGGATGACGGCACGCTGATGCGCTGGCTCCGCTTCGTCTGGCGCTTCGAGCTCGCGGCGTGGGAGAGGAACTGCGCGTGAGTCGCATGCGTTTGTTCGCGTGGACTATCGGCGTCGCGGCGTGGCTGCCCGAACACGAGCCCGTATTCCTGCGTCCGCTGCGGAGATACGCATGATCTGGCTCGTCCTCTTCATCGGCGCGCTCGGCATCTCCGCGCTGTCGTTCGCTGCGGGGTACGCGTGGAGGAAGCCATGACCGCCCGTCTCGCCCACATCCTCTACAGCGCTTGGTTTCGCAAGCGCGTCGGCAAGATGAAAGCGTTGAGGTGGAACTGATGGCGTCCATCGGATTCTATTGCGGGCCGTGGTATCTGCGCGTGTGGTGGTGGCTTCGTCGTCGCTTCGGTAAGCGATGCCCGGGCCCGCTATATCTTGCCGACCAAGGCATCGAAGTCTGCTCGGCGTGCGGAGGCTGCACGTGCTGCGAGCACCCGCACGTTGACCATTCCAAGGCGCCACATGAGTGTCAGCGCGGCCTAGACGGCGACTGTCTGTATGACGGAATGCGCGGCCATGTCTGCGAGGTGCCCAGTGTCTGACGCCGCCATCATCGCCATCTGCGTATTCGGCGTCGTCGCGCTCGCGGTCATCTGTTACGCGCTGTACTCGTCCAACAAATAGACGGCCCGCGGCGACGCTGCTCAAGCCGTCGAGGAGCAAGCCGTCCGCGCGCAGGAAGTCGCCGAGCAGACGCGAGACCAGGAGCATGTGGCGAGGGTTGCGGCGGAGACAGCGCTGGAGGACATGCGAACTCAGTACACGTCCATGCAACTCGCGTGGACGAACATCAACCAGGAGCACCTCGATGCGATCGGCAAAGCAATCAGTTCTGGTGATAGCGATGCTGCTATCGCCGCTATCAGGCGCGTGTGGTCCCAAGCCGCTTCCACCGGAGCCGCCCACGCCGCCACCGGTGGTCAAGCTGCAGCCGCTGCCGCCGTGCAACCCACCTCCGGTGTCGCCAGCGCCGACGTGGCCAAGCCTGATCCCAGACCCTGATGGAGTTCATCTGCGCGCCAAGAACGCCGACTTTGCGGACGCAACGGTCTACGTGGCCTCGCTCCAGGCGCGGCTGCGCGTTGTCGAGGCGTGCGCGGGGGTGAAGCCGTGACGGTCTGTCTGGTATGCGGCGGTGATTGTTATACGGAGCAGTCCGCGTTCGTCGGGACTGTCGAAGAATTCGCTGCGCTTCTCGATGAGGCGTACGGAGAACTTCGCCGCCTCATCTCGGACGATGGTGTTCGCTACGACGAAGGAGAGGACTGATGACCGCATTGCAGCCGTTGATATGCGACCGCTACGCCCCCGATGGCCCGGTCGATCCGCACGTCCTCATGGACGACCCGCGCTTCGTCGGCCTGTGCTTGAAACTCGCCCAGGGCCGCAACCCGGCGTACGCGAGCGGCGCGTGGTGTCGCAACCTGTTCGCCGTCGCGCAGAAGCACAAGCGGTGGGCGCAGGACTTCTTTGGGCGCGTCTACTACTACTTCGACTTTGGGACGCCCGGCCGCATCCAGTGCGACTACGCGCTGTCCCTCGTCGAACAGTACGGCCTAGGCGGACCGGGGATGTTGCCAATGATGATCGACGTCGAGCGCGGCGGCGAGAACCCGGCGACGCTGACCAAGGACAACGTGATCGACGTGACGCAGACGTTCGCCGAGCGCTACTACGAGCGGACCGGGAAGCGGCCGACGCTCTACGCTGGCGAGCTGCCGCGGGCGCTTGGCATCACGAGCAAGATGGGGTGCGACCGGCTCGCGGTGGCCCGGTACACGCCGACGCTGCCGATGAGCTGCTACCAGAGCATGGGGTGGGAGACCGTGAGCGAGTGGCAGTACTGCGGGACGGACCCGCAGAGCGACGAGCAGAGCCTGGCCGGGTACCCGCGGGTCGCGCCTGGTTGCTCGGGGCTGTCGGATATCAGCGTG
>Ga0105238_10000375_pt1 | contig 48017 bp, 68 predicted proteins | sample KBSC34metaG_FD_81526 | JGI IMG/M metagenome (GOLD analysis project Ga0105238, IMG submission 81526) | Corn rhizosphere microbial communities from Kellogg Biological Station, Michigan, USA - KBS C3-4 metaG | ecosystem: Host-associated > Plants > Roots > Rhizosphere > Soil | place: Michigan, USA...
GAGCGAAACCACCGTACCGTCCACGCCACCTGTCAGAGTCGCCCCGGACCACGAGAAGTGCGAGGATGTCTCGCTGATCGCCACCGCATTGCCAGCCGCCCCGATCGCCACTGCCTGTAGATCGAAAGCGGCCCCCACCGGAGTAAGCGCCCGCGCCGATATATTGGCCTGCGTCGGTGTGCTGTAGAGGGTGCCGGCCCCCGATCCCGCGTTGATGGCCGCCACGCAATTGGTAGCCGTGTCGGTATTCGCCGCGCCGATGAAAATCTGGTTCGCGACGGTGTTGTCGATGGCCGTGACCGCAGTGTAGACTTGGCCGCCGATTGTCAGCGTGTCGCCGTTCGCCAGGTTCGTCGCCAGAGTGCCCGTTGCTGTAGCCTGCGTGCTCAAGGTGACAGTGGCCGATATTACCTGAGTGGCAGGACCCGGAAGAGTGAATGCGAGAGTGGCGCCGTCTCCTGTGAACACCACGCCCGATGGTGGAAGAGTGTTCGGTACAGTCTGGATTACCTGTTTGTCCCGGAAGTCGGCACGCGATTGCTTGTAGCGGAAGCTGGTCCCGAATGTTCCCGTGGTGAAGATCTCGCCTGATGTCAGTTCCCACGGCGCAGGCCGCGTATCTCGCGCATGGAAATAGAACTTTAAGTCGCGCGGGTCGATGTAGGCGATCACGTTTGAATCGGTCGCCAGTTGCGCGATGCCGGACCATATCGAAGTCTTGCCGTCAAAGACGCGGTTGTTGATGCTCACGCCAGAGTCTACGGTCCCGAGGGTGATACCGAAAGGGTTAGCCGTGGAGTTGAACAGCGCCGTGGCGATTGCGCCCGCATCCGTAGCATTGAACTCCTGGGCAGGCGCCATCTGCGTGTCATAGAACTGCTCAAGCGACACCCCGGTAAGATCCGCAATCGTCAGGCCCGCATCGTCGATGTAGGTTAGTTGACGGGTATCTGTCGTTCCAGCCCAGACGCGGAAGCTCGAATCGTCCGAGGGGTCAAGCTCGAAGATTTCAAGGTAATCGCCTATCTGCGGGTCGTAGGAATTATCCGCATCGAGGCATAGCGGAACGCTACAGGTGCCCCGCTGTCCCATGGTGGCAGTGAAGGATAGCTGCGTCTGATCGTGGATAATGCTGGTGCGGTTAACGCCGTTGATCTTTAATTGTGTCCCGGCCTCCAGCCCCGCCGAAGCGTAAGGCCGGAACATCCGAAAGAGCGGCGCTGGCATTTTAGCCCACCTTCACGATGGGATTAGCAGTTGCGGAAGTGGTAATGCTCTGCGACCAGGCAGTGGTACTGCCGTCCTCCTTGTAGACTACTTCGCTGGTACCGCTGGTGGCGTCCACCTTGTTGCGGAGAAATCGGAAGGCGTTCAGCGCGGAGAAAGAAGCCTCGCCCGTTAGCCCGCTCCAGTCTCGTTTCAACAGCGCGTCGGCGTTCGCCGTGGCGGTGGGTATATCTGAAACCGCCGCAGGTGCCGCTGGAAGATTGTCCGTCTTCGCCTTGATCGCCGTGATGTCGGAATTATCCGGCGCCGTGTAGCTCGCGCTCGCCAGTCGGCTGCTTACCGTGGCGTTCAGATTGTCCCCTACGATCTTCCCTGCCGTTCCAGCCCCATAAGCACCCGGCAGAGAAGTTGCCCATGGATCGCCCGCTGAGCTTGCCGCGTTGAGGGCGAATCCCGTACTGCCAGCGGTCACGTGCGAGGCGAGCGTCACATCCCAGACCGCGCCGATATCGGCGGTGACTAGCGAAACCTTGCCGCCTGATAGCGTAATCTGATTCGTGCTACTCCCTGCTGTGATCAAGCCGCCCGATGCAGCCGCATTGGCGTTGGGGAGAGCCGTCAGGCCACCACGCACGGCGTCTTGATTGTTCCATCCGGTCAACTCAATTTCGAGCAGCACAGGAGCCATATTCGCAGCACCGCTGAGCATGATCGTAACGAAGCGGCCAGAAGCGAGAGCAGCATCTGGAATGTCGAGTCGATACAGACCGGGGCAATGCGTAGAGTCAATCTCCACGAATCCGCCCTGCTCCAAGCGCCTGTGACAGTCTGCGTTGCAAGGGTGATAGCCGACGCAGCAGCGCGAGGCAGGACGTAATAGGCAATGAGGCTGGATGTATTGAACACGAGCCCCGTCAGGCCAGCGCCAGTCGTCAGGCTCGAATTCTGAACAAAGATGTTCACCGTCTGCGAAGTAGAAGCAACTTGGATTGCGAGTTTAGCCATTGATTCCGCCCGTAAAATCCTTCATGCCACCTGTCATCCCAGGGTTTACCAAAAGCGAGCCAGCCGCAGCGACTGAATTAAAAAAAACGCGCTTGCTGGTACTGATGATCTGGTATGGATTACTCCACAGACGCATCGCATCGCTCGTTCGTAGTGGTCGGTTCCAGATACGGACGTATGCAATTTTCCCGTCGAGCGCTGTGGCTCCATCGTTGCGATTGCCGAAGCGAATTGGGTTTGCTGTGTCCGTTACGGTCTGGCTGCTGGCGGATACGGCCGCATCGCAGAACCCGTTTAGGCAAGTTAGCAAAGATCCGGTACCGCTCGGATCGTATGCTGCTACAAAGTGGTTCCAGCCAGTCTGAATAAAAGCGGTGCTGCCAGTTCCGGTGTTGCTGGAGCCATTGCCGACATTAAAATTAACGTGGGCGTTCGATGGGCTGAACATATCCCAAGGACCCGGCTGATTGCTATTGGTCTTGCTCACCAACCCGTTGAAGTTTCTCGCGGTGTTTGGCCAGAACAGAACCTCAATTCCAAATCCTTGACTAAACCGAAGGCTTGGATTATCAGCGACCGATACGAATTGCCCGTTAGCAGCAACGAAGGCGAGGTCCATCCCTTTCTCGCGAAGTTCCCAAGATGGCGTTCCCGATGTTCCGCCTAGAGTTCCTGGTCCATATTGAAGTTGATCGGGAACGACCCCTCCCGTATATGAGGAAAAGGCCCAATATCCTACGAGCCCGTTACAGAGCGAATTGGCGCGATCCAGAGCGAAACTCTGCTGCGGCTTGATCGCATACGTCCGTCGATAGATGGTGATAGCCATTTAGACGATTTGAGACTGGATGCCCTGATAGTTGGATGAACCGACCGAAGCATCGAGCGTTGCACCAGTTTTATTTTCCACAACAATCCCCCAATGATCGGGGAGTATGCCACCGAATGCAGCCGCCACACTCATTGCCGTCCGGCTGTAGGTTGTCGAGTTCGCGTTGGCAGTGATGGTCCCGATGAGAGCGATCTGTGGAGGACTGGAAAGCGTCACGCCCGCGTTGGTTCCCATGCTCGCCTCGCCGCCGCCGTAGGTAGTACCGCCGTCTGTGGTGCCGTAAGCATACACATTGACGTATCCCGTGGCGCTGGTACTCGACCCGGCAGTCTTGACCGTCACCGATACGAGCGCATCCAAGAACAGATTGCTAGTATTGTCAACCGCAGCGCTCGATCGCTGGCCATTGTTCGCCAGCGACGTAATGGTGCAGGTAATTGACTGATTGCTTGACCCGTAGAGCGGCTTAATGGTCGAGGACATATTGCTCCTATCGAATCACCACCTTATCACGAACTGTACGCACTAGCACCGGGAATGACGGTCTTCAAATGATCGGTGAACATTCGCGCCATATCCCGCGCGTTGGTTACGCCGTTGAATGTGATAGGCGCGTTGATCGTCACCACGCGACCGCCGCCGCTTGCCGATCCGCCGCCTGCGGGAGACTGCGGCGCATAGCTGGGAGTCTGAATCATCCGGCGAAGCGTGCCCGCGATGTCTGCCGGAATGACGAACTCGCCGCTGTGGATCTGCGCCAGCATGTCATGGGGAACATCGCCGCCGACATCGTAAGACGGAATCGAATAGCTGAATACTGGGTCAATCGTGGGAGTCTTGTTCGCTGGTCCGTAAGCAGGAGCGGGGTCCATTACTGGAGTTTTGTTCGTTACGCCGCTCGCGACGGCCAGCGGGTCTTGCACCGGGGTTTTATTCGTTACGCCAGTGTGTGGAGTAAGCGGCGGCGGTGGCTGAGATGGGGGAGCGACCGCTGGCGCAGGCTTGGCGTTGTCATACCGCGTTCCATCGGCATAATAGCCACCCTGCGTGTCGGTCGGAGTGCTGTATGGGTTGTAGCCCGAGAAGCTGGAGCCCTTGCCTGGTTGCCAAGATGTCGGCTCTGGAGATGTTGGAGTGGGATTGCTCGCCGATTTCGCCGTCATCGAAACAGCCAAAATTTGATGGTTGATGTCGTCTACATTCTTTTGTGCGTGAAGGATTGATGACGAATCGCCGCTTTTCACGGCCACTGCAAGAGCAGCAATCGCATCATCAAGCTCTAGGCGTAGCCTGTCAATCGCGTCCTTGGATGCCTGCGCCAAAGTAGCCGCCATCAACTTTGCCCTGACATCATCGGCATCCTTCTGCGCAGCCTGAATCTTTGCTGGGTCGCCATCTTTAACGGCTACAGCAAGCGCCGCAAGCGCTTCGTCAAGTTGAGTTTGCAGCGTTGTGATCGCATTGACTACTGGGGCGGATGCGTCGGTCGTTCCAGCCTTAGCCGACGCGAGTTGACTGGTTAGATCATCAACTTGCTTCTTCGCTGCGAGAATCGAGGCTGAATTACCACCTTGCTTTGCCACCTCTAAACTCTTGAACGCATCATTAAGCTCACTCGTTAACTCGTTGATTGCATCTTGGGTTGTTTTCAGAGCGCCTTCGACGGCCAGCCGTTGTAACAGCTCCTTTTGTGCAATATCTACCTGTTGCTGCGCAAGTTGAATTTTGGACGCGTCTCTGGTGCTTTGCGCTACCGCAAGATTATCAATCGCAGATTGTAAAGCAGCCTGAAGTACCTTAATCGCATCACTCACGGGAGTGCTGACAGAGCTTGGGCTTGCAGGATCTTGAACGGGAGTTTTGTCGCGCGGCGGCGTCGATACGGGATCTTGGACAGGGGTTTTATTAACTGGCCCAACCGTATTTCCCCACGTCGAAAGCTCCCGAACCTGATCAGCGGTGAGAACATACTCCCCTTCGTGAAGCACCGCCAGCTCATTCTCTGAAATAAACCCGCCATCAGCGTGCGATGGAATTCGATTGCTAACGGGGACGCGCGGTATGGGTGCGCCGGATTCAGTCTTGACAGGCTGCACTGTAACCAATTGCGCCTGATCAGTACCACTCGAAGCCGTAGCCCCACCCGCACCCGCGCTGGCAATAGCCGCCGCGATTGCATCGGCTATCCCGCCGAACGCACCGCTCAGGCTGGAGATCGCATCTACGATCGGCCCGCTGACGTTTCCGAGTCCTCCTAGAATATCCGCATCCAACGTACTCAGCGCTGCCACCACATCAGCGCTCGCGGTGGTGATCGCCGTGACGATGCTGATGACGGAATTATCTACGTCGTGCAACCCGGCAACGATGCTGTTGCCTTCCGCGAAGATCCCATCGGTGTTCGACTTGATGCTGGAGATGTCGCCCTGAAGAGAGAGCACCGCGGATTGAATGCCGGTATCCGTGGCGTAGATGCTGCTGATATTCTGCGCGGAGTCCGTGACCTGCCCGAGCAGATCGCTAGCGGACTGCGTAGCATCGGACGCGAAGCTATCGACCGATTTCTGCAGCGCTCCAAGCGCCCCAACTGTATCCGTATCCAGCTTGTCGGTGCTGGTCGCTGCTGCCTTTACCGCTGCTGTGATATCGGCGAGTTTGCCCGTATCGGTGTGGATGGCCTCGATGCTGGTCTTCAATCCCGAGATCGCGCTGATAACTGGCGTCCAGTCGGTCTGCCCGCTGCCCGCTGGAGGTGGTGTGTATTCGCCGCCCGTGCCCGTGCTCGGTGGCGGCGTAGTGCCACCCGATGGAGGCGTATAGGTCCCGCCACGTCCAGAAGTTCCGCCCGCTGGTGTGGTTGGTCCACGATCAATACTGCCTCGCGGAGAAACGCTGCCACCACCAGCCCCACTATTATCTGTACGCCCCGTGGGGTCCTGAGCAATTCCGCCAGGGCCGCCAGTTTCAACTGTAGGTGGCCCCGAAACTCCTCCCCCAAGAGGATCGGTGAATTTGGGCATTCCCGGCTGGATGGAGTCCGAGCCAGTCATCGGGCCTGTCGTCGCGGTAGTCGGGGGAGGTGTCGATACAGGAACGCTCCCAGTATTCGTTGGCCCCTTGTAAGGCAAACTCGGCTCAGGAGGTCCGAGCGGCTTCCCGGTATCGACCAGCCACGAAATGCCGTTCACGTCGGGAGTTCCCGGCCCCATCGCAGTCGGAACCGGAATATTGAAAGACCGCGTTTCGGGCGGCATGTAGCCTTGCCCTTGGATGTTTAATACGTAATCTCTGTAGGCTGATTCGTAGATAGCCCAGCGGTTTGCGTTCTGCAGGTTGGCGTTCGCGATGGTGCCGGCGTTGAGATTCGCCACCAGATCGGATGGCTGCGCGTATCCAGTCTGGAAGTACGGGGAGGTTGGCTGCTGGAGTGGAGTGTAGCCGCCGCCCTGTGCGGCAGACATTCCTTGTCCCGGTGTATTCGCTATCGGAGTGGCGCCGACAGTTCCCGCGCCTCCAGATCCCCCGCTGCCCGAAGTCCCAGTGGTTGCGCCGGAACTGCTGGAAGATCCCGTGCTCGTTGTTCCCTTGAGCGCTGCCAGTAGATCGTTAGCTGTTTTCAGTTGCGCGTTGGTATCACCAATTTCCTTTTGGATGGTCGCTACGAGGCTGGTCTGATTCTTGGCCTGCGCGTCTACCAACTGCTTATTCAGGTCTGCAAGGTGGTCATTCAGCCCGTTGATAGTGGACTGCTCACTCGCAATCGCGGCGGTGATCTGGGAAGCACTCAACTGCGAAGCATGGGAGAGCCCAGGAGCAATCTGCTCAAGTAGAGATTGGTCCGCGGAAATCTGGCCCTTGAGGATGTTGATCGCAGCGACGATATCGCGCGCTCGCTTCGTGTCTCCATTCGCAAGGGCGATGATCAACTGCTGGTTTAGATCGTCTTCCTGCGCCTGCAATCCCTCGATTGCGTGTTGCAGATTGCTGACCGCACTCCCCTGCTGGTCGCCTGTGGCCTTCGCGCCCGTGATTCCCTGATTGAGAAGGTCGTTCGCCGCTGCGGTGTTGATCTGAATCTGATTCAGTACACTATTCGCGGTGCTCAGGTCGCTGTTGGTTGTGCCGATCTGGGCATTCAGCGTATCGACGAGTTTTTTATTTCCATCAGCTTCCGCAACGATTAGCTGCTGCTTCAGGTCGTCGAGCTTCGCCTGCAGATTATCAACTGCCCGCTGTGCGTTCTCGGTGGCCGTCTTAATCTGATCGGCGCTCGCCTTCACCCCGCTTAGCCCGGTAACAATATCGGTATTGCCCGTCTGGGTGATGCCCTTCAACTGATCGAGCGTTTGGCTTGCGTTGGTGATCTGACCGTTTACCTTGCCGAGTTCCGTCTCAATGGACGCAACCAGCTTGTCATCGCCATACGCAATCGCGATGATCAGGTCCTGATTGAGTTGCGCCTGCTGCGCCTGAAGCCCCGAGAGCGTGTCCTGTTGCTTGCTGATGGCTGCGGCAATCTCGCCCTCGCTGGCGGATAGCCCATCCATTCCCTTGATGACGGCGGCTTCCTGCTTCGCGGAGGCATCGGTAAGCGCTGCATCGAGATCAGCAGTCGCCTTGGCAAGCGCGTCCGCATTGCCCGATACGATGGCGTCTGCCATCTCTTTCTGAGCAGCGGCCAACTTGTCGGTGTTTCCCGCTTCTGCGGCCTTCAGGTCGGCGGTCGCCTTCTCCAGATCGGCCATGTTGCCCGACAGGAGAGCCGCTTGCATCTCAGCCAATGCCGCGACCACTGCGGGCGATTGGGTCGCCTGCATGATGACAGCATGGAGATCGGCGGTGGCCTTGGTAATGGCCGCGATGTCGCCGGATTGAAGCGCTACACGCAGTGCTTCGAGATCTGCCTGTAGCTTGTCGAATCCGGCATTGTCGAGATTGCCGGGAGAACTGAGCAGCTTCATGCCAGCGTTGAACGTGTCGAAGCCGCTGACAATGGCCGGTGCGATTGCGCCTACATCGGTGCGGATACCATCGAGTATTCCCTGCGCGGTGCTGAGCGAACTGTTGACCGTGCCCAGTTGAGTCTGGAGCGCTGTAACGAGCGCCGTGTTCCCCTGAGACTGCGCAACGATGATGTCGTTCTGTAACTGTGCCTGTTGCGCTTTCAGACTGTCGATGCTGTTAGTCGCATGGCTGAGAGCGTCTACCATGTTCGCGGTGCTGGCCGCAACATGATCGCTTGCGACGGTAGACTGCTTGGTCGATCCGTCGATTGATGCGAGCGTATCCTGCTCAGTCTTGATGGCACCCGCAACAATCTGCAGGTCGGCAGAGAGCTTATTGCCAAGGTCGATGTTTCCCTTGGCAAAAGCCTGCACCATCTCATTGTTCAGTCCTGTCTGAAGATCGGTTAGCCTTTGGATCTGCGTATTGATCGCGCTGATCGCCTGCGCCGTGGTCATGCTGTCAGGCGCGGTACCGGGAGAGAAGCCTGGATTCTGCTGCGTCCCGAGTCCGGTATTCCCACCAGCCGAAAGGTCGATACCGAGCGATGCCGCAAGTTGTGAAACCTGCGATCCGCTCATTCCCGCGATCGGAAGATAGGATGTGATGTTGAGGCTCGAAGGGCCACTGAATAGATCCTTGAAAACTCCTGTAAGTAGCTTGCCCGCCTCAAACGCTGCGGTGAAGATTGCCACCAATCCACCGACACTTGATGCAAATGAAGTAAAGCTAGACGTGGCGCTATCAGCGGAACCAGCTAAGGAATCAATCCCGCCAGACAGCGCATTCGATCCATCGCCAAGATCGGAAAACTCTCCATCAGTAGCGTTGGCCCCGTCTCCTAAATCGGTGATGTCAACCTTGGCGGATTGCGCCGCCTTTCCGATAGACGATAGCGCGGCGCTGGCATGATCCGCGCCAGTTTTGGCGCTGCTGCCCAGATTGAGAAGTTCGTTTTCGAGCGGCTTGAGAAACTGCGTGATTAGGACATTGATTTCCCGCGTCTGGAACGCCTTCCAGATTCCGGCGAATACATCCGAGGCGTCCTTGCCCGAAACGATGATGTCCGCGAGTCCCTTGTTAATCGAGGAGAATGCATCCTGAATATTCTTGGTTGAAGAAACCGCCGACTCTCCCCATCCGATAGCTGAATCCCTCAACTGCTCCTGTTTGAGCCGGATGCTTTCGAGGGCGATTACCTGCGCACTTGCGGACTCTCCAGTCTGGATGGCGTCATTTATCTCCGCCTGAAGCATGTGCGCCTGAAGGTCAAGGATTTCTCCTATCGGAGCCTTCAGCGCGATCATCTTGTCGATTACCTTCTGCCATTCCACCTCAGCGGCTGGCAGATCGGTTTTCGCAAGCTTGTCGATTACAGTGCTGACCTTTCCCCACGCCTGCTCCAGTTCAGGTAGGGTGGTTGTGCCACTCTTGACGATGGTGTTGAGTGCGTCTTCGGCCTGCTTCTGTTTGATCGTCAGCCCGTCAACGGTGACTCCCAAACCTCCAAGTGCATTAGACAGATCGGTGAATGTGACGCCGTTGACATCCTTAAATTTCTGATCGAGTTCAGCAAGCCTCTGCTGCAGGGTCGCGGTGATCGGGATTACTTCGTTCTGCACCGCCTCCCTGTATTTATTCATCGCCTGCTGGAAGTGATCGCCCATCTTTTGGGTCTGATCGTCCAACTGCTTCTGAGCTTCCAGCCACTTCCCAATCAATCCAGCCGGATCAATCTTGTTGAACGCTGCTGGGACTTCATCGGCGGTCTTCTGCGCTGCGGTAACGAGATCCTTCAGTGCCCCGGTCATCTCGCCGACTTGCTGCGGGAACTTCGCCGCGAGCCCTGCGATCTGGCCAGATAGCTTATTCCATGCGTCCTCTTCGGCGAATTCTTTTACGGTGTCGCGTGCTTCCTTGAGCTTGACGATCCACTCTTGCAGACCCTCGATCATCGCGGGGTCTTTGAGCTTCAGCGCGGCGGTGCTGGCCGCATCAATTGCGGAATCGATATCTTTGAGTTGCTGAACTGCCGTCTTCCCGCCGTCCTGAAGGTCTTGCAGGTATTTGTCGTAGGAGTCGGAGACGTTTCCTAATACGCCGCTGATCTTCCCAAGTTCGGTATTGAGGTTGGCCAGTTCCTGTGCGTACTCTTTAGCCGCATCCTTCGACTCTTTGGTTGTGACCGTTAAATTAGAAAGCTCTCCTGATGTATCCTTGGCCGATTGCGAAGTCTTGTCCAGAGCGTCGGGCAAATCAACGCCCCATGCCTGCTTTCCAAAATCCACACCCGCTTTGATGTCGGTCTGGATCTTGGTGGACATGTCCGACATGTCGGTTTTGACCCGATCAACCGCAGCAGATACGGCACTCGCAGCACCCGAGAAATCCAACTTAGCGAGCGCGTTTCCGGATTCGGCCAATCCGGTATAAACGTCCTTCAGAATGCCGAGCCATCCACCGAATAGATCAATCAGAACCTTGAGCGATGTGGCACCCGCATCGACGCCAGTGACTAGCACCTTCAGCGCGTCCACGAGATACGGTAAAGCCACCTGTGCCAAAGGTCCCAGGGCATCGCCAAGCTTCGCCAGGGTAACGTAGAACTCGTTCATCGAGCGCTGAATGTCGCCCTTGATGTCGTCGTTCATCGCCTTGGCGGCACCGTCCAGTTCAGACAGTGCGCCCTTCAGCACGTCGGCGTGCTGAGTTTCATCCATGACCTTCCAGAGGTCTTTCCAATGGCCAGCCACCAGATCGGCATTGGCGCCCATGTCGATCATGGATTGCTTGATCTCATCGACGGTCAGCCCCATGGTTTTCAGCGAACGTGCCGAAATGTTGGAGCCTTCCTCTGCCATGGTTGCGAACTTCTGCGCCATGGAGTCAATAGATCCGCCCGTCAACTCGGAAGCGTTCCCGAGTTTCTGTAACGTGTCGATGGCGTCTTGCCCATGGACTCCGAGTACTTCCAAATGCTGAGCGGCAGTAACGAGCCCAGGGAATGAAAGCCCCTCATCCTGCGCGACGGCGAGCAGCCCGGCAATCTCCGTCTTTCCGTCCATCGCGCTCTTATTCAGGCGACCGATGGCATAGGCGGCATCATCCAACTTGTCGGATGCTTCGATAGCAGACTTGCCCAATTCCACGAGGGCTTCGATGCTGAGGGTGATTCCGCCGATAGCCAGCAGCGAAGTAACCATTGAGCCGATACCGCCGCTCGCTGTGGTCGCGCTCTCGCCAGCCTGTTGTGAAGCCTTCGCTACTTCCTGAATTTGCGGTGCCGCAGTAGATGCCGCATCGTTGGTTTGGCTGATCGCTGCTGACAATGGCGCGAGTTGGGTGGCCGCTGTAGAGCTATTCTCTCCAAGCTGCTGGATGGCCATGGCCAGAGCTTCGGATGTGCTCTGCGCCTGCCCTGATGACAGTAGTTCCGCGATCTTTGCCCCGAGATCATCAACCGCCTTTCCTGTGCTGGCGGCCTTATCCCCGACGTTTTCGATGGCATTGGACAGCGCGTCGGTATTCGGCGGCTGGAAACCATCCTGAATCGCAGACGCAAGTTTACTGGACTGCTGCTGCGCGTCTGAGATGGCATCGGAAAACTTCCGGTCAAGATCCGAAAAATCAGCCGTAATCGGTATGCTTATTCCAGGTATCGTTTCGTCTGCCATCTCACGCCTTCTTTCTCGGTAGCTCCTGCCCTTGGCCCTTCAGACTGGCAACCACCGATAGCTTTTGTTTGGGATTTTCTTTGTCTACCCGCTGCGATTCCACCCGCTGCTGGAACTCTTGCGGGGTCCACTTCTTAATCACGCCGGGTTCAGACTTCTTGCCAGGTGCGCCGAATTCCTGAGCGGTATAAGCCTTGCCGTTCTTGCGCGGCATCATGCCGTTGTGGAAGTCCGCACGCAGCACCGCGAGCATCGTGTATTGGTCCTGTCGATGCTCGCGCCACACTCGCAATTTTGCTGCATACTCCACATGATCGAGGTACCAAAACTCGGCATCTCGCAAGCCAAGACCCATGGGCGCTGCCGCAGTGGCAAACGCCCACATCCGCATCCAATACGCTGGGTCTAGTTGATCGGAGTCGGCACTTGAGCCGCTTCCGTCGTCGCTGGAGTCGGCGCGGCTTGAGTCTTTCGCTCCAGCGACCATTTTAGGATTGCAGTCCGCACCGCTGTGGCGATCTGAGTGAACACCTCGGTGGGGTAATTGTCGAGCGTTTCCGCCCACTGTTCGGCGGTTGGAGGCTCCAGTTTTGGCTTTGCGAGAGTGAAGTGATGCGCGGTGCACGCACGCCAGATGTCAATGATTCGGGAGAGGTTTTCGGGAGCGCCACCTTGGGTAAGGACTCCCAAGGCATCAGAGGGCGAGACGCCCGCTTTGCTGAGTTGGTAGTTGGCGGTCATTCCATACCGCACTTCGTAAGTAGTCCCGCCGACCGTGACCTTGGGCCATTCGTTCGGCGGGAGTGGGGTTTCATTGTCTGCCATGGATGAAACAATACCATGGCGCTTCGTTTGTTACTACGGCAGCGCTTGACCGGACGGCATAACCGTGGCATCCCACAGGTACGTGATGGCGCCGGAAATGCGGAATTCCGCGTCTGCCGAGTAGACGCCGGCAACGGGTTCCTTCAGGCTGAACTTCGACACGTAGGCGTTGAAGGTCATCTGCGGATCGGTGATAATGCCCGCGTCGTCAACGAAGGTGATCAGCCAGGATTTGAACGCGCGGCTTTGCTCCAATTCGGCAAGCGCCTGCGCGTTACCTGCAAGCGTCGGCTCGGTTGGCACGAACCAGACGGGGCAGGTGATCGTGCCCGGATCGATGAGGGTAGCCACGAAGTTACGGAACTTGTCTCCGTGCTTCGATACGTCTACCGTGGTGGTTGACTGGCCGGGGCCAGTGAAATCGCCAAGATTGGCGACGGCGTTATACAGATTCGGGCTTTCTGATGTCAACAGCATCAACACTAGATTTGATGCTGGTAATCCGGGCGGCACTACAGGCATTGTCGTTCTCCTTTAGGTGTTGTCGTTCCAAATTCGATATTCCAGACTGACGACCGGGGTGGGACGCTGCGTCTGGTAGTCCAGCCCCCCACGATCATTGAGCTTGATATTCGTTCCAGGCCAATTGCCAGCGGGCGAAGTAAAAGCCGAATTGCGGGCGAAGTCGGCACGCTCCAGCCATGCATCAATCGCAGCCGCCGCTTCCGCTGCCACCGATGGCCGCTTATCCAGCACGTCGATCTGCGTGCGGTCTTGCGTCAACTGCTTCCGCATCGGCACGCCGTGAACGTTATCCACGATCTGCGAAACTGTCAGCACGCGAGCGCATGTCTGTACGCCGATGATTCCGGCTGGAACCTGAATGTAGAACCAGCGAAACGTGGTCAATTCGTCGCCAAAGAAGGCGCGGAGTGTTGGCTCCTGGAAGGCCAGCAGGCGCATACGGGAGTAGAGGGTCATTGCGTGAACCTCCGAACGTAGACGCGCGTCATCTGCCCCTGAGAATCGCCCTCTGCTCCCATCACGTCGAAAATTACGCCGTCGATGGTGACGCGCCAGCCCTGCCGCCAGCCAGCCTCAACCGCATCATATCGGCGGTCCAACAGCACATGCTTCGGCGCATCGAGCATCAACTCTTCGAGCCCCTTGGTTTCTGTGGCTGAGATCCCCTCGCCCGTTCCAATCGGAGGCGCGGTGCAGGGAATCGCGATCAGTCCGGTCACATCTTCGTAAGTCCCAAACGGGAAGCCTTCATCGTCGAGCGTCCCGGCTGGTGCGCTATCGCTGGCACCCGTGGGCTTCTGGAAGGTTGCGAGGCTCACCAGCAGGCCCGTGGCGCGAACTGCTGGCATGACTCCGAGGATGGCCTGGTGAATGAAGTTCTGATTCAAAACTGTCCTCCACCCGCCGTCTGCCGCTGGTATTGATTCCAGAATCTTTGAGCAAATCCCCAGACGGTGGTGCACTGCTCGAAGATAATCATCGCGCCGGATTCGTTATCGGTAGTCCGATACTGCGCCGCCTGGTCGCGCAACGATACCGCCGCTTCCTTGGGAGACAGCGACACGTCGAGCAGCTTGGTGATGGCCGATAGCCGGGAAGCATTGGACGCCAGCGAATCAAGCGCCAGCGCCGCCACGCGGAGAGTGGAGACGGGAGAGTACGGCAGATCGCGGCCCGCTGAGCCGCTGAAGAACATGGACGACTGAAACGTGGCCTGCTGGATGTTGTAAAAGGCGTTGATTTCGGTATCGCTGAAAATGGCCGGCTGCGCGTCAGTGTTGATCGTGTCGCTGATCAACAAGCGCACGTTCGCCACCCGAGGATTGGTATCGAAGTCGTAGGTGAAATCTGTGATAGCAGCCATATTCAGTCAACAAAAAAGCCGGGAGCCTAAGCCCCCGGCCCGTTTCTTCCAGGGAGCAATCGCGTTACGACCCGGAAGCGTTGGACGCTACGGTCGAGCGCCCATCAATCTGCGTTCCACCCTGAACGCCGATGATTTGCAGGTCGTTGGTCAAGGTGTCGTACTGCCCCATCGTGACTTCCACGCCGCCGCCCAACCGCTGAATGTTCGGCACGCGCTGGTAAATCTGGGGAGTTTCAAAGCCGCGCAACTGGCCGAATTCCACAGCGGGACGGTTGACGCTGCCGGGATCGACAACGAGTGCCCAGCTATGCGGATGCGCCGTGGCTACGATGGACAGGTACGGATCGGCAATCGGCACAACTTTGGCCTTCATCCAGTTGTTGATGGTGAGCTGGTACGCCGGGAAGGTGGCCGAAGTCTGAGTACCGCCAGTGACGCTGATGTTGCTCGTTAGAGTGTTCATCAGGTTCTGGACAGTCACCCATTCGGTCAATGCGTGCACCAAGTAAATGGTCGCGTTGCCCATGACCATGATCGGATTGCCAGTGTCGTCCTTCATGTTCATCAGGACGGTAAAGGCATCCTGCAAGCCCTGCGCGTCGAGCGGCGGATTGTTGGTGCTGGCGCCGTTCGCCTGGTTGATGATGTTGCCGTAGCTGCCAGAGCCCGTGGTATATAGCGAAGCATTCGGACCGTTCGGATCAAAGAAGAACTGCGTGATCAGCTTGGCCGTTCCACGATTTCCTTCGATAGCGAGCCGCTTCGGAACGTCGCGGAAGATGCCGAGATCGTCATTGACGCCTGCCTGCCACGTGATCGAAGCCCCGGCCTTGTAAGCCTTCGGCTGATACGTGACGGCTGCGGTGGATGCGGTCTGCGCGTTGCTGCCGCCCTGCGGAACAGGTCCGGTTAGCGAAGTCATCGGAGCCGGCGCGCCGGAATCCACGGCAGTCCATGGCGTCACCATGCCGTCGTACAGGTACCGCTTGACTACGCGGAAGTCCATGCACGTGTGGCGCTTCACCAGCGGGTACGTTTCAATCGGCCAGTCGTTGTACCAGCCGTAATATTGGCGGTCGATAACGTCAACGAAGAGCGCCTGATAGTCCGTGGTGCTCATGGCTTCGCGCAATCCCTGCATCTTGAAGCTTTCGCCAAAGATGCCGGGGTACTGGCTCGCCAAGTGATGCACGTAGACTTCGTGGGTCGGTCGCATCGCCTGCTGAAGCAGGAACGGTTCGACCTTGCCGCCCAACACGTCGCTATAGAGGCGAGCGGCCTCGCGCACGCGGCGTGTGTTCTTTTTCGCGGCGATTGGCCGGAAGCCCGACGCAATCATTTCGTCGAAGGCGGAATCGGAGATCTGCTCTTGAGGTTGAAAGTTAGTAACAGGCATTAGCTTCCGCTCCCTGCGAGCTTCACACCCGCGTATGTATTGGTGGTCCCCGCAGTGATGGCCGTATTGTATTGCGGGTCCAGATAACCGAAAAGCGTTCCGGTCGAACTGTTCGCGTCGAGAGTCAACGCGGTGGTTACGTTGGTGGCGCTATCGAGCGTCCCCACCGCGTAAATCCGATCACCAGGCTTGATGCCAGCGGTCACAACGGGAGATTCCGAACTGCGGCCAATGACCGTCAGACCGTACGTGCCCGCCATGTAGAACGTCGTGCCGCCGAGATTGCTCTGGTAGTCATCGAGCGCCACGGCGGGTTCGTTGCCGATCAGCACCGGCATACCAGCCGTTACCGTCGTGGGGCAAAGCGCGAACCGGGGACTTGTGGGAGTGCCGAGATAAATCTGATTCTTCATTACGCGGCCCGTCCTTTCGCGGCGAATTCCGCGCCGCGCTTCGACATGCCGAGCGATTCGTAAATCTTCACCTCATCGGCAAACTCGCGGGACTCGCGAGCTTCGCGGGTGGCGATGTCTTCGGGCTTCGGCGGGGCAGCCGGAGCGCTGATACCCATTCCCTGGATGCGAGAACCGCCAGTGATAGCCGCTAGATATTCGCCTTCCGCCTTCGATTCGGCTACGACGCACTCGCGCAGTTTGTCGAGGTCGAGTTCGCCGGTTGCGGTGGTCGCCGGGTTCGCGATGGCCCGCTCGATGATGCGATTCTTTGCCACCTGAGGTAGCGTGATGGTTTCCAGCAGCCGGGTAGCTTCGCCTCGTGCATCGCCCTGAATGGCGCGAGCCTTAAACGGCGCTACGGCTGCCTCGATTAAACGTTGAGTCTCTTCAGCCGTCATTCCGGCCTCCTGTGTGTTGAGTGGTAAAAGTCCTGCCTCTTTGGCAGCTTCAGCAAGCGCGAGCCCGCCGCGCCCTGCCTTCGTAACGTAATCGACCGATTCGATATGGCTGAATTCCTTCAGGACAGGCTTTCCGCCGACAATGCGGTCGCCTTCCGTGAATCCGCCAGCGCGAATCGAAAGCCCGATGTGCGGTGCACGCTCTTCGACCTTCTGCGCGTAATCCGCCATCACCTTCGCCTCGGAATAGATTCCAGGACCTTTCGGTCCGTCGTCCATCCACTTGCCTTGGCTGGTGGTGATCGCCGCGAGATTGTCGAGATTGCCTTCCGGTCGCGCCGACTCTTCGGCCTTGGTCGGGTGATTCCAGAACATCAGCGTGCCAGGCTTGAACTTCGCCGCCTCACGCTTCAACACCTCTGCCGGATAGTGGGCAGTGCTGCCCGTTCCGGGGCTAATCATCAGAATCGGGTAGTTGGTGCGAGCTTCGAGAAGCGGGATTTCCTGAAGGAAACCTCCCGCAGATTCGACCAGCTTGAGTTCGGTGGAGACTGCCGGCCGCGCTGCCTCTTCCATTCCGCCACCGCACGAAGCGCCCAACACCATCGAGGCGTCGTGAATCGCTTGCAGGTGGCCCATGTCCGAGGCTGAATGACGCGCGCCCGCTTCCAGAAACGCTTTCCATGGCCCGTCTTCCGTCTCGGCGGCCAGCGCTGCTTCCAGCTTTTCCTTGAACTTTTCGGGTGATTTGGTGACGGCTTCCTGGAGTTTCAGCGCCAGCGCCATATAGCCGTTCTTGAGAACCATACAGCGCGGATGGTACGCGACCGTGCATATGCCCCACAACATATGGGCTAATTTGTACAGTAGACTAGCCGATATGGCTACATGTGATTGGAAAGGCGGATGCGACTCCGAAGCCGCCTCAGAACACCACTGGTGCAAGACGCACAAGGCGGAATATCAGCGCACGTGGCGGCAGACGCAGGAAGAGATGCTTCAGTCGAGGGCATTCGCGCGGGGAGTAGCGGCTTTCCGCCAGGATGTGTGCGGGACGCTGATGCGAATGCCAATGGCTCAGTTCAGCGGCCAGGCGGTGGCGAAGTGGATATGGGATCGCCCGCTACCGACTTTTGAGAACAACTGTAAAGACTCCTGAACCCCTCAAATCCATAAATATCGGCATATTCGTCCCACGCCTGCGCAGACGTGCCTACCATGCTGCGCTCGTCTGGTGGCTGGTAATACTTATGCATCGACCATTTGAATCTTTTCCAGAACCGCTCATTGATTCGGGTGGCCTCTTCTTTTTCCTCTAGCCGGCACTCTTCGGCTAGCCGATCAATGCAGACCTTCGGAATCCTGCGCATGGCACCCTCACTTTGGCGTGTAATCGCAAATTAAAGCACCAGCAGCATCCGCCATCAGCGTCCCAGCATTTGGCGTAACGGTGGTCCCATCGTAAACGTAATCTGTTCCCTGATACTGCCTGATCCCATTGACATAACAAGCGATTGCAGATGCGGAAATCTTGAATGTCCCGCCTAATCCTTGCGTCGGTCGGAATCCCACCACGGGCGAAGTCGGCACGGGCAGTACTTCGATTGCTGACACCACAGCGTTGCGGACGATGGTGGTGAATGCGATTGATATCCCATTGCCCGCAGCCGTCGCCGGGAATGTCTTCACGACCTCCACATTTATGCCCGCTACCGCGAACAAATCCAGCGATGGAATGACGCTCGACCCGTTGATTGCCACCGAGAATGAGCGCTGTCCCGCCGCTGTGATCGCGCTGCTGTTTTCCACGAAGTGCAGCACCACCGTGTAGGAGCCATCGGACACCGGGAAACGATAGGAGAAATTGCCCGCTCGCGAAGTTTTCAGGTAATCAGGGAGTCCCGCGGGAACGGCGACCGTTGCCGTGTATGCCGCGCCACCCGTGAAATATTGATCTGCCCCGTATGCACCAGACACGCCGCCGCCAGCATTGACGCGGATCTGTGCTGCCAGCAGCGGCGCGGCGATTAGGAATAGCAATAATTGTCTCATGACCTATTGGCCTTTGAATGAAGCCGTTAGTCCGATCAAGTCTCCCGCAGTGCTGAAGGTGGCGGTGGGAGTGATCGAGGTACCAGATGCCTGGACGAGATAAGCGAAAGCCCCCTCGTAATTGACGCCTCCTGAAAAATCAGCCTGATCGAGAATCGTGAACCCCGGAGTGACGCCAGTCCACGTACCGCTCGTCGTGTTGCTGCTGAGGACCACCAGGATAATGTGCTGGCCGCTTCCAGGATCGTAAGGCCCCGCCCCTGCGGTCGGCGACACCGTAGTGATTCCTGAACTGCTTCCAGCCGTGGCCCCAGGATCGAGGTTGCCAGTCGTAAGCGTGTTGGAGAAGCACGCCGCGCCCCATGCATTAAACTCGCCACCAGGCCCTGTGAATGTGTGTCCCGATCCTACGGCAAAAGCTCCAGTAGAAGCGTTGGCATACCACAAGCTTGTTCTGCCGCTATCCCAGAATGCAAGAACGTACGTGTTGCTCTTGCTGTCTGTCGGAGCGCTCCCACCGCCAGATCCTGCCCCACTTTTCCAGACAAAACATTCCGTTGATCCCGTGGAAACGATTGCCGATGAAGTACCACCACCAGCAGGACCGAGGATATGAGAGATCAGCGTGATTGTGCCGCCGCCACCGCCTCCCGAAACAGGTAGCCCAGGACCGGGGAATGGCATCACCTGCGCGCCGGCAGAGAATGCAGCTAGGAGTAGAAGTGCGAGTTTCATCGAACTATCGTCCAGTTGAGAGTGGCCGCACCGGGAGTGATGCTGCTGCCCGTTCCATTGCAGACCGCGAAGTTCACGGCATCCGCACTGATCCACGGGTAGATTTTCAGCCCATCTGCGGAGCCAGCCCCATATCCCGTAACACCGCTGATATTGGCGTTCGGTGTCCAAGTCATCGAATCAGTCGAGAGTGCGCCAGTCGCTGTTACCGTCACAGTGGAGGCGCAGGCATTGGCCGTGATTGCTGAAGTGCCAAGCGTGGCAGTGCCGCTCCACTTGCGCACCATCGTGTACGGGTTTCCGCTGGAATCCAGACAGATTTGCGTGTTCGCCGTAGAATCGAAATAGCAGGTTACATTGCCGGATGCCGGCGTGGATGGCACCGTGCCCGTTGCTCCCGTGACGACGTACGGCCCGCTTCCTGTGACCGACAGGACCTTTTTCCAGGTGTTCGTGGCACTGCACCACCATTGTTCCTGCGTGTCCGTATCCACGTAGGTTGCCAAATTCGAGCTTGACGGCGCGGTGCAGTTTGCCGATGGGTTGCCGGTGCCTGTGGTCACGGTAACAACGCCTGATCCGCCACCGCCGCCATACCGCGTCCACTGGCTGCTCACGCAGGTGAACATCCAGCCGCTACTGTCGAGATATCCTATCCGCCGAGATCCCGTGCAAGAGCCGCCTTCGCCGCCAGGCGGGTTGCCTCGCAACATCGCAGACGGCGGATTTACTGGCTGGGCATTGATCGGTTGCGCGAATATCACAACCGCAAATAGGAACAGCGCGATCAGATAGCGCATAGCAGCACCGCGTTTGCCGAGGTCGTCAGAAAAAAGTAGATCGACTCCAAATCGTAGAAGTCGAATCCCAAAGCTATCGGCGGCTGAAAGTTGGCCACTGTCGTCCCGATTGGGTAGCCGTGAGTAGCATCGACAGTTGATCCACCCAATGTGAAAGCCGCCCCGTCAACGTTCAGAACCTGAAACCATTTGCATTTTTTCGGAACGCCGGTCGCGCCATCCGCAAGCGCGAGAGCGGCGCCCGTGCCTACGATGTTGAAACTGAGCAGTTGCATGGGCGGATGATAACATACACATCATGCCGACGATTCGAGCAACCGCAACCGCCACGCCGCGAGGTTCAGCCGGCCAGTTCATCGCCGCCCGTATCGCTCCAGCAGTCCGCGCGGCGGTCGAAGCATCGGGGAAAGCTGTCTTGGAAGAGGCAAAACGCATTGTCCCAGTTGACACCGGGGAATTGCGCGATAGCGGCTATACTACTGTCCGCGAGACGGATAAAACGATCGTAGCCGATGTGGGATTTTCCGCAAACCACGCGGCATATGTCGAGTACGGGACGGGACGCGCAGGAGCCGCATCGGCTGGTGCCGGCGATGGACCCTACAGCCCCACATGGCCGGGAATGCCCGCTCAACCTTACCTGCGACCCGCTCTTGACACCACCCGCGAAACAATCCGCGAACTGTTCGCATCACAGATTGCGCTTGCGATGCGGAAGTAGCGTAACCACAGGCCGCGCTCGCCAGAAGCGAATGCCGTGCTCACTGGAAGGCTTCCATTCCAGCCCGCACTTTGGGCAAGTCCACGACTCCGCATCATCCAACTGGCCTTTGCGCATGGCTTCTGCGATTCGCCTGCAGCAGCCCACGGCATCTTCAGCATCGTATGCCTGCATCATCATACGTACACTCGCACCCTGCGCTCCTTGAATTCCAATTCGCACTGGCAATTTGGATGTGCGGGCGGCGCGTCGATGGGGTTGCCTTCCGAGTCGATGAAGGTTTCATCATCACCAATCCATCCGGCATCGGCGTTCTCTTCGCACTCCTCACAATTGCCGCTCTTGCCACCGCCATCGAGAATCCAGCGCTTCTGATTTACCGTGTCGTAATAGTACGTGCGCGAATTGCCCTTGGCCGCTTCAACGAGCGCCAGCAGCGCGCCGATGATTCTATTTGGAGCTACCATGATGGCTTATCGCTTGCTGCGCTGCCCATTTCAATTCTCTGGCAGTCTTTTCATATCCATGGAATTCTAAAAGATCTGCACAAGACAATGCCTTCATGATTAAATGCCTTACCGCATCGTCATCGTAATCCCATATATTTACAGGACACACCCTACCATCCCTTAGATCAAATTTCTGCATCGGATGTCTCCGCGATAGCCACCACTGTTTCTTTAGGAGCAATCGCTTGGTATGGCTCCATATATCTTTAGTGTTTCGAGTGTCTGTCATTCGGTTTGCGCCGTCGCCTCATGCACCCGCCTCAAAGCCTCTGCAATCCTGCGCGTCGGTCTACCTGCGATGTCTCGCGCCGATTCCTTGGCCACTGGATGCGGGGATTCTTCGCCAGTCTTCGGATCAATCAGAGGCTCACCACCGGGTAGCTTCTGTGTGGGCATAATCGGCGCGGCAATCTCCTGCTCGGATCGGTCGATCTTGTATTTCCCCTCGGGGAACATCTTCTCGGATAGCTCCTGTCCGTCTTCGATGCCCAACAAGTCGAAGAGCTTGATCACGCCAGCCTTCAGGTCAATGCCTACCGCTTGGCCGCCCTTGTTATTAAGCGTGATGGCTTCGACCGTCGCCGCCACTAAAGCCTGCAAGTCGCCCTCGCGAATCGCAGGGAAGTTTACCTGAATTTCAATCTCTTCGTCGCTTGGCTCCATCGCTTCGTAGACGACTTCGCCGCGTGGCCCTCGCTTGCGCCTGCATTCGCGGATCTCCGTCCACCCGCTTCGCATCGACTCTCGCAGTCTGCCGCTGGGTGCCCCGGCTGAAACCTCCAGCACGTATTTCGCGATCACAACCAGATCCTCGCGCCACGCTTCCTGCTTCTCCAGGAAAATCGTTTCGGTCGGTCGGTCAAGGCTGGTAGCCGTCGCCAGATTGCCCGTGCTCACATCCGCAAGGAACGTTTCAGGTACGCCCGCCACCATCGCGCACATGAGTTTGTATTGCCGCACGTCGTCAGGATTGCCGCCAGCACCCGTCATATTGAAGGCTTCCACCTGCGTGCCTGGTCCGGTCACAACCGAAGCTCCGCTTACCGCTGGCGGGTTGGTATCCCAGATCGGCGTCTGCGGCCCCACGGTGGTCTGCATCTGTTGTTTGATGCCCTCGATAGCCTGCTGCCCGCCCTTTGTCGTCCACTTCAGCCCGATCTGCATCAAGGTTTGCTTGAGACTCGCACACGCCGTCAGGATGTGTTTCGCCTCCTTCGCCCAATCAATCATGGGATAGTTGCGTGGGCACCCGAAAAGCCACTTGCCGACGTATCCGCACTTGCGATGGTAGACGGGATAATCCCACATCACAGGTGACTTGTTGAATTCCGCAGGCTTCTCTGGCGGGTCGAATCCGATCGCTGGATACCAGCACGATTGCGTGGTTTCTCCCACTTCGCCGCGCTGTGGATCGAATGTCTTCTGAGTCCAGATGCGCTGGTAATACCACGGAGTATCCGAATCCTCCGGGTCGGTCACGATCTGTTGAATCTCGGTCGCGTCAATCCGCCGCGCATCTACCAGCCCCTTGTTTTCGCGGTCAGAGAAAAAGCACCAGAACAAATTTCCGTCGTAGTCCTTCGCCTTCTCCGATTCCACCAGCGCAATCTGCCCGAAGACTTTCTTGTTGCGCTCGAAGAAATCCTTCAGCACCTCATTGGCGGTTTCGTCTGAGGTCGTAACTTCCACACCGCGAGCGAACACGTAAGCCGCGCACACGTCGATCAGCCGCCGCACGATGGGGTTCTTGATGTAGTAGAGACGGCAGATCAGGATAATCTGCTGAATACCCCAGCGCGAGAACTCCAGCCACGACAGCGCCGTCTCCCTGCGCCAGCCGATATTGGCCAGCATCAGGTTGATGTCGCCCGTTGCGCCGATCGCGCCGTCGATCGACTCGCGCACTTTGAAGTGTTCACGCGCGTCCTGAATGATGGCCTCGGTTGTCGCCAGCGCAGCAGGCCCCGCACTCCACGGCCCCGCGCCGGCCATCTGTTTTGCTTCGGCGAGCTCGCCCACCATCGACACGTAGCTGTCCATGGCATCGCGCATCTGCTCCTGTTGCAGCAGTGCGACTAGCTGTTCTTGCAGCCACTGATTCTGGCGGCGCAGATCGGGATCGGGGTCAGTTTTCGGCTTGAGATGCCGGTAGGCTTTGAGCAGTAGGCCGCGAAGGCGTTGGCGCATGGCGGTAGTTTACCACCGCGCCGTTTATTTGATTGGGCCACCAAAGACTTGCAGCCCAACAATGAGCAGCAGCACGTAAAACAGGAAGTGGCGAAAGCCGCGCGGGTATGGGTATGGCTGACCGGGAGTGTATTCAGCCCAGAATCCGAACAGTAACGAGATCACGTAGATTATCCAGAACCACACTGATAGAGCCATGGCCCTAAGTCTACGCTAATACTCCGTAGTCCGTCAGTCCCGCTTCAATCCCAGGATTCTCCCGCATGATCCGCAGCGCTTCCGCCTTCTGCCACGGCTCCGCATCGACATTCAGGTATTGCAGCAACGATTCGTAACCCGCCCACCATTCAGCAGGCGTAGGAGCCATCCGGTCAACTGCATTCACGGTCGGGTCGTACATTACGTTCAACTGTGCAGGCGTCCGCTTATTCGGCCACCGCAGCCGTTCAATCAGCTTGTACAGAAACTGCTTCCACCGCAATCGCTGATAACTGACCATCTGGCAGTGCATGATGCCACCAGTTCGCGCCATCCCCATCGGCATATAGCCTACGAACGGTCGCCCCATCGGGTGCCTGTGGTGATGATCGTAGCCATTCTGCGCGCGCCAGAAGTATTCCGCCATGTCGGGGAAGGCCACCGAAGCGTTCTGCTGCCCCCACAAGCCAGTTGTATGCACTTGGTTGATGCTGCCCCGCAGTTGGAGCCATGGGAGTTGTAGAACCTGCCCGTGCGGTGTGCGTTCGACCATCGCGCGGATGATCGGAAGAAAGTTCGCCGTCAGGATTTCGTCGGCATCCACAATTACAACGTGCGAGGCATCAAGGAAGCGGGCGGCATCCAACAGCTTTTGCCTCTGGGACATCTCGCGCCAAGTGGGATCGTTGTCTTCCATGACCGTCACTCTCCCCGGCCCGTATTCGATCACCAGCGCGTCTAGGATGGCTCCGGTATTGTCGGTGCTGGCGTGGCTCAGCACGACAACCGAATCCACCCATCGCATCAGCGCTCGCAGGCTGCAGCCGAGAATCCATCCCTCGTTACGAACTGGGAGAATGGCGACGATGCGGCTCATCGGTTCGCCTCGTAAACCGATTCAACAATCCGCAGCGCCGCCTGAGCCTCGCGAATCCCCGGCACTGAAGTGCGCTTCAGCCGGATATCCTCGCAGAACTCCAGCCATTCGCGCTCCCAGGAATCATCCGCCATCGGGTATTCCCACTTCGTAGTGGTGGGCGGTCCCATCTCGGGAGACATCGCATACAGCGTGCAGGATTCCACGCCGTAGCTTCCGCCGAGTCCGTTGATTTCGAGCTTTCCGCGCTCACCGAATATCTCGAAACTGAATAGGTTTTTCCATTCGGTGTTGGAAACGTGGAGTTGTGCAACGGCCGCTGGCTCTTCGGTGGCCAATACCAAAAAGGCGTTATCTTCAACTTCGCAATCCCAAAACGCCCGCAACCCCGTCCCGTGAGCAATCCTTACCGATCCCATGAACCATCCACACAGGTCGATCATATGCACGCCCATGTCGATCAGCACGCCGCCTCCTGAAATCTTGGGATCGGCCCGCCATTCCTTCTCATAGCCCAATCGCCCGCCGTGGCCGTATCGCCCGCGGATGTACATCAGATCGCCGATAGCGCCCGCGTCGAACAGTTCGCGAGCCTTCTGGATGGTGCGGTGGTAGCGGTGATTGAAGCCGACACGCACGCAAGCACCGCGTGGCGTGGCCGAATCCATGATGGAGTCGAGGCGCTTTGCGCAATGCGCGGCAGGCTTCTCTATCAACACGTGCTTGCCGAAAGCCGCAGCGGCACCAGCAATTTCTGGCGCGACATCCGGCGTTGTGGCGATGATGACGGCATCAACATCTTGGCGAGCAATAATCGGCCTCCAGTCGATATCGGCCTGGAATGCTCCGACTTCATATGCCTTGTAGATATTTGTGTCGCAAGCCCATACCAAGTGATCTTCCGCCCGCAGCGCTTTTGCCCGCCGCTGTCCGATCTTGCCGCAGCCGATGATGGCAACGTTCATACAAGCCTCCGAAGCGTGAGCAGTTCAGGAGACTCCACCAATCTGCGCTTAAGTGCTTCGCCATCTTCCCAGTGATCCCACTTCGCACTGATCAGCCGCCCCGTAATCGGCCTGCTATCGTCGCTGGCGAGCCACGCAACAAGCTCAGCCGCCCGGTCTGGTGGGTCACCATCGGGACTGCCCATGCGCGTATTCAACAGCCCCGGAGCCACGCAGTTGACGCGGATGCCGTACCGCTCGACTTCAGCCGCGAGCGTCTCGCTGAATCGCACCAGCCCGCATTTTGCCGTGGCATAGGCGCTGTAGTTGGGACGCGGCGATGTGGCCCCACCGCCGCTGATGTTGATGATGGAGCCTGCTGTTTTGGTCTCTTCCATCCATGCCGATACGAGCTTACAGAGTTCAACGGGAGCGAAGAGATTAACCTTCAGGCATCGCTTCCAATCGTCAATGTCGCACTCGGCCATAGGGCCAACTGGGCCGGTAATCGCCGCATTATTGATTAGGATATCGACAGAGTCCCAAGTCTCTCTGGCGTATTGCATTACGAATTCTGGAGACTGGAAGTTGGCCAAATCTGCCTTTACGTGGAACGCCATTACTTCAGCGATTCCGTCCCGATTGACCGACATCACCTTGCATCCCTCGCGCACCAACACTTCCGCGATCTTCGCGCCCAGCCCGCGCGAGGCTCCCGTTACGATGGCCCGCTTGCCCTTGAGCTTCATGTCTTGACTCCAAATCGAGGCTTCATCCAGTCTGATAACGGGAACCTATCGCTCGGAACATAATCGCTCGCCACGACGTTGCAGAATCGCCAGTCCGTTGCCTCGGGCCAATCTTTCAGAACGTAGCGCTTTGCCGCGTCTTCGTCCTTGGCGCTTACGACCGCGCAAAGGCTCGACTCGCCTTCCCCGCGCTCTCCGCTTCTCCACCATCCCAAAATGTGGTTATTCGGGGGGAAAGTCAGCGGCCTGTAATCTTCTCCCGGCTGCCACCACGAAATCCAAAATCTGATCAATTTACCCTCCGTAAAATCAGGTTTTCCTGATTCTGCTCCACGATCACGTACCCCAGAGGCCGCGCCACCTGCATGATCTCGACTGCCCGCCCGTTGTACTCTACGCAGATCACCTTGGGGCGATGGTCCGTCCGCATCAGCGCAATGCAGATTTCTGTGGAACTGCCCTCGGTGTCGATGGACGCGAAGTCTATCGCCTTATCCCCGAAGAACTGCGAGAGCAGCGCTCCAATGCTGATCGTTGGCACCCACAGGTGGCCGTAGAATCCGCCGTGATAGCCCGGTCGCAGATCCTTCCAGCCGGCAACCTGCGCCTCGCTATCCGTTGACAGCGCATCCTCGGTCACATGGAAGCGCGTCACGTGCCCCGGCTCAGCAGTGACAGCCGCGGCGATGATCTTCACCCGCTCGTTGTAACCGTGCGCTTTGATCTGGCGGTCCACTGCGAGGGGCGAGAACTCCACCAGAGTGGCGTCCCATCCGCGATCAATGAACAGTTTCGAGTTGGAGAACTCTTCGGGAAACCATGCGCCGATTTCCAGTAGCGTCCCCTTGTAGTCAGGCGGGAAGCACGCCGCGATGATCGAATCCTCGCCGTTCTGAGAATGGCTCATTTCTGTGCCTCAAGCCTTTCCTTAATCGCGAAATACTGCTCGCGGTTGCACAGCAGCAATCCGCCGACGTATTTGTTTTCTAGGCCAATCGCCGCCACCACGTCACCGCCGACGCCTATCGTCACCTGCGTTCCGGCCTTCACCTTGCGTAGATTGGTCACGTTCTCAAGCGGAGCAATCTGGATATCCAGATTCTCAGCAGCCATCACTTTGCAAATGTCGAAATGTCCCACCTTGCTCATTCGCATCTCTCCCAGTAATCCTGCATGTCCACCATCAGCGCTTTATGCGGCGCGAAATCCATCTTCGGGTCCGGCACATGATCTGGCGGCATCCAGCCTTCATACCCGCGCCAGCAGCAAGCTACCCCGTTCGGCGTCCAGTACATCCGACAGCGCCAGCCCTGATCCATCAGGTACCGCACGCCGTCGCGTACCGCAGTGCCAAGCGTGTCGTGGAACATGATGATGCATTCGGGCTTCGCGTGTGCCAGTGCGCCCTTCGCATCGTTCAGCGGCTCGGGGCTGTCGTGGTTGCCGTCGATAACGAAGCCTTCGAATCCGCCATAGATGTTCGCCGCGTTGCTGTTCCAGAACCTACTCGCGGTCAATTCGTAAGGCCAGATGAATCTATCCCAGTGGTTAGTGTTCTCGCAGAAGCGATCCCAGAACGCCTCAACTTCCAACTCTGGATCAACCGCCAGTACGCGATAATATTCATTGGGGTGAGCTGAAGCGATAGTAGCCGCCGTCCATCCGAGACGCGCGCCGATGTCAACCCATGTGCCAGAGGGTACGGATTTGGCCACGTTGTACAGTATCGCCGACTCATCCATCGTCCAATAGGTACAGCGCGGGTCGAAGTCTGGATCGCTCGGCGCATCGTAGCCGCAGTGCTGCATCGGCGGATCGAGCAGTTTGAAGTAGGGGCGCAGGTCAGGGGCGCGGAGGTTGCTTTGGTAGATTGCCATTAGACGTTCCTGTATCGCGAGCCGCTATCGTTGCGCGGCCCCGCACCATAACGCTGCTCGAAGACTTGGGGATAGAAGTTGTCTGTCCCGAATTTGGCGAGTTCATCGTTGCCAAATTCACACGCCTCTCTGTAAAGCTTGAAATTATATTTATGTGCCAGCAGCGTCATGATCGCCTGCTCTGTGCGGTGCTCGTGGAATCCGGTAAGCTCTCTTGCTATTTTGCTAGGCGCGAATGTCGTTGCGAGAGGATTAAGACAGTATGTCTGCCATTCCATCAAGAATTGCTTCACGTGGTACGGTCCCTTCTGGAACAGCATGAATCGCGCGACTCCCGCTTGACTACGCAACTCCACTGCACGCCTTCCCGGATAGTTCTCGCCAGCAGCCATTACCGCCCAACAGTCCCATTTGCAGAACTGCAGGTTGTCGCATCCCTGCGCCGCGAATAGCATCTGCCCGCCATCAGCAACGCAGCGGTCGAACAGTGGCGTCATGTCCGCTATCGGGTGCGTGTCGCCGTCAATGAACATCACCACATCACGATCAGCCGCGAAGCGTTCCAGCGCGTCCATGATGATCAGAGGCTTCCATGCGAACCAGCACAGCCCGCGCACGCCAGGCAGTTCGAACAGCCAGCGATTCAGCTCGTAGAACGGATGCGCCCGAAGCCAAACGTCATCATAGACGTAGCAGGCATCCGCGCCGAAGCGCTTGTGATCTTCGACGGTGGCGCCGACCGTGGCTTCGTAGGCTGAGCCGCCGAAGGTTATGAGGATTTTGCGCATTGAGCTTCCAGTTCCTTAACCCGCTGCTGCAAGTTGAAAATCACCTGCAGGTTGGCATAGTGCTTATCGCGCCAGTACTTCACAAGCTCGCGCTCTTGGTCGAAGTTCGCCTGCTCGACTGGGGTCACAGCGGCTCCGATCCGGGGAATCCAGCAGCCTTGAGCGCCTCGAATACTGGCTTCATCTTCACGTAGTCGGCATCGAAGTGCTTCTGATGGGGAGCCCATTGGCCGCCTTTTCTGCGCGAGTGGTTATGGTAATGAATTAAGTCACGACGTTGCCAGAAGCACCCATACTTGATCGCAACGTTTTGTAGGGTTTCGTCAGCCCAGTTATGCCAGAATAGCTCGCACAGCGGCCCTTTCCCCTGGTTGATGCGCAGGCAGAATTCCCGCCCCATCCATGGACTGCCGCAGATGCGGTCGATCATGGCCGGCGCTTCTGGCCACTTCGCGCGGGCGTAGGCATCATCGCCCCAGCGATCGCCAGTCGGTTGCATCACGCCGAAGGTAGAGTAGTAATTCCGAGCGCTTGGCTGTTGCCCGGTCAAGTCCGTAAACTCGCCACTGCGAGCGTTGACCATCGCGCATATCACATTCTCCATCCGAAACCGCCCTTGCTGCTCTCCGAAATACCTTCCGCATTGATACTCAATCTCCCCTGCCGTGTGTCTCATATCCGGGTGCGTATCATCGCCCGCCGCCACAATCCAGTTGCACTCCAGATCATCCGCCAGGACGCCCTTGGCAAGGTAGTTCACCGCTTCCGGGTAGCCCCTGTACGGGCGCTCCATCATGATGTGCGCGTACTGCGAGTCGTAAATGTGGCCGGGGTCGCGCTGAATGCACAACTTGTAGCCTTGCTGGTGCCAGAGCCTGAAGCATTCATCGGCCTGCTCGGGAGGCAGAGCACTCGGCAGAACTAACCATACCGACATCAGATCATCTCCATGTGAGTTCGGCAGTACGCATCCCATTCGGGCGTGCGCTTGAAATTCCCGTTACGCTTGGTGAAGTCGTACGCCCCGCTGGTGTTGCCACCGTGGACGCCGAAGATGACGCGCGGCACTTCCCAGTCGATGCGATCACCTTGCTCAATTACCATGCTGTCCACCCCCACCGTCTTGCACCGCTTGGTAAAGCGCTCATCTTCGCCGTGGCTGACATGCTGGAACGTGTTCCGCTCCCACGTCTTCCGCCAGTACATCAGCGAGGCACCCAAAGCGTACAGAGGATTTGGGAATTGGTACAGCCACGCTTCGCCATCCTTGCGAGTATCCCAGAACAGCGCACAGTTGTAGCCCACGGCATCGGCGCCGCTCGCCTCCAGCAGCGCAACCTGTTCGGCAATGCGGTTAGGGTGGCTCCAGTCGTCCGAGTCCCAATGCGCGAAGATATCCGTCGATCCGATCGGCCACGTGGTGACGTACTCGTTGGCGTAGTTGCGCAGTTCCCCGATGGTCATGCCGGATTCCTTGGCCTTCCAGTGGACCTCATTCTCGCGCCAGGCGATGTGTTCACCCCAAGCAGTATCGCCCGTGTCGAGCACCAGCAGGCCCTTGTTTTCGTAGGTCTGCGAGCGAAATGATTCGATCGCCCTGCGGTTCATGCCGCCGCGATCTCTGGTGAGCATGATGCAGGCTACTGACAGGCTCATTCGCTCCACGCAGTTCTGGCCAACAGCACCACAGCAATCAGCAGCATTACCGCCATGTAGGGAATCATTTGCGCCTCGCTTGGCAGCGCGGGCATTTCGCCGCCCCGCCTTTCTTACGTGTCGGCCATTCGTGCTTGCAGTTTGCACATTTGGCGATTTCGACTTTCGACATGCACATGATACTACCGTAAGGTGGTATCGAATTGCAAGCGGTATGATATGCTCTCCGCATGACCGACGCCGTAACCATCGCTATCATCTCTGCCGTTGGATCGTTCGCCGCTGCTGCGCTCAGCCTCGCAAACAACATCGTCGGTCGCCGCAATACGCGCAATATCGCCACGCTGGAGAAGAATACCAACAGCATCAAGGATGCGCTCGTCAAGGTGACAGCGGAATCGGAATATGCCAAGGGGCTGAAAGCTGGCGAGGATAGCAAGTCTACACCGGGCTAATCTCGTATCCCTGCCCGTAGTACTGCACCACGCTTTGCGCTTCGCAGTCGATGACAAGCTCGGTGATCGCCCACACCAGAGCGTCCATGCGGTCCGGCGACTTCATGCTTGCCCCCGGAACGTAACTGCACATCTGCTTTTCCAACTCCGCGAAGTATCCGATATGATGCACCCGGCCCTGTTCGTATAGCGCTGCCACGGGTTCAGCACGCACCGCCTTACCGCGAGACGCACGCACCGCACGAAACGGGATGTTCGGATCGACGGCACGCATGTTGCCCGCTACCAAGTCGCCGCCGTTATTGACTTCGGCCACGATGCGGTCTGCCTTCCACTTGCGGAATCCGTCGATGGCGATCTTCGCCCAGCCGAGCGGCGATTCCTTGCAGCTCAGATCGTCCATGACGATGACGTGCCCGCTGATGGTGAGGCCCGCAACCACGATGCCGGTTTCATCGCTTTCCTCTCCCGACGTGACCGCAGGATCAATTGCGACCACTATCCGGTTGATGACGTTGAAACGCACGTCGATCAGTTTCACTCGTAGCCTGTCAATCGTTGCCATGTTCCACAGCGCGCCTGGAATATCCTCAAGCACTTCGGCCAAAAGCTCTTGGCGCCCTAATCGCGTGCCTTCGTATTTCTTGATGACGGTCTGAAAGAACTGCGGCGATAGGTTCCTGCGGTTATCGTACGTACTGCCGCGCGTCACTATGCAGGCAGGATCGTTCATGATGGACCGAAGCAGTTCTGTTGGCTTCGGTGTGGTGGTGATGACGCTGCGCAGTTCGTCGCCGATGCGGAATCCGAACATCAGGTTGTCCCATGCCTCTTGGCCGAATCGCCACGTCGCAAGCTCGTCCGCCCAGAAGCGACAGCACTGCGGCCCGCGCAATCGTTCTGGCTCATCGGCAGAGAAGCAATAAGCGATGTTGCCATTCGGCCACGTGATCAGATGGCCCTTGGATGGTTCGTAATGCGGTTGCTGTCCGGGTGGATAGCAAGAGAGCAGGCCACCGTTCGGGCCTTCGATCATGACCTTACGGATGTCGGCTGCGGTGGGAGCGATTAGATGGATTGGTCCAGGCAGTGGCTTCTCTGCCCATTCGCGAACGGTTTCAGCCCCGACACGGGTCTTACCGAAACCACGGCCAGCGAGCAATAGCCAGTGCGTCCAATTGCCCGCAGGTTGTACCTGATTCCAGCGTGCCCAGAACCCGCGCCAGTCGTAGATTACCTGCCACGCCTGCTCATTGTTGAGGCTCCGAATCGCTGCTTCCCGTTCCGCTTCGGGCAGCGAGGCTAGCAATTCTGCTGGTGAGAGCTTCTGTACCGCTAGTGTTGACATTCATCGAACCTGCGTGTTCGGTTACCTGCGTTTCCTTCCAGCCAGCACGACACTTCATCCAGAAGCATACCGCCCATGCCTCGCCCTCGGTTGCCTTCTGGAATGCTACCTGACCGATGCGGGCATTTGCCATATCCATGGCGGTGTCAAGCTCACGGCGAAAGTGGATGCGCAACGTCTCCGGGTTGATGCCGTCAGTGCCGATGCAGCGCGCAATAGCGATCTGCGAGAATCCACAAGCGGCCATGCTGCGCACGGTGTTGCGGTCTGCTTCGGTCGGCTGGTATGCGGGACGCCCGCCCTTATTCGGCTCGGTCATATACTTCTTCCTTCACGGCGTCCTGCGCGCCGAGTCTACGTCCGAACTTAGCATGTTCAAACGTGCAGCCGTGGCCATCGAGCGTGGCTTCCTTGCCCGTGAGGTTCTGCCAGCGGGTAACGGCGCAGTCCACAAATTCTGGCGCAATCTCCATTGCATAGCAGCATCGACCTGTCACCTCCGCTGCTGCAATCGTGGTCCCTGATCCACTGAAAGGCTCGTAGCAAATGCCATTCGGATCGGTGTGATATTCGATTGGACGCCGCGCCAACTCGACGGGCTTCTGTGTGGGATGAATGCCGTCTGATTCTCCGATCTGGTTGATATTCCAGACGGTTGGAATATTGGCTGGTGGACGCCGAAAAGGTTTTCGGCCTTGCGGCCAACCGTAGAACGCCACCTCGTGCTGCCACATATAGTGACTGTGCGTAAGTACGGCATGCGCCTTCACCCAAACGATATGTTGGTGGACAAGTAGTCCGCACTTTAACCAGGCCTGATGCACAAGATACTGCATCAATGCCGCGTGCCATTGGTAAACAGCCCCCCCATCGGCGAGGTGCTCCAGTCCTACACGCATGAATGTTTCGTAGAACTCAATGCTTGATGCGGGATCTTTATAGGACTCCCATCCCTTGTCTTTCACATCAGGAGAATTTGACAACGATTGCGGGTGACTTCCGCCAGTGTAATTGACGAGGTACGGGGGATCAGTAGCCAGCAGATTCGCCTTCTTCCCATTCATCAATCGACCGACATGCTCGCTGTTGGTCGAATCACCGCACAGCAGCCGATGCTCACCCATAAGCCACAAATCGCCAAGCTGTGACACTGGGGCAATCGGTACTTCCGGTACATCGTCTTCCGCCGCATTCGGCTGCAGCGTGAAGCTGTCAATCTCGCGCAGGTCGAAGCCGGTCAGCGATAGGTCGAAGTCCAGCGCCTTCAACTCGAGGAACTCCGCGCTGAGCATGTCGATGTCGAATGTGGACTCGAGTGCTGAGCGGTTGTCCATCAGGCGAAGGCCACGGCATTGCGCCTCGGATAGATCGCGCGCCACGTGCACCGGGATCTCGGTCAGCCCCAGCGTGCGGGCGGCAGTGCGCCGCAGGTGGCCGATGATTATCACGCCTGCCTTATCAACTACCACCGGCTGGCGGAATCCGTAAGCCTTGATACTGGCCGCGACTTTACTGATTGCGTGCTTCGACCACTTGCGTGCATTATTCGGATAATCGGTAGGCTTATCTATCGGCCAAGTTTCAATTGACAGTATGTTTTTAGACACGCGGAATACCCGCTAATTAGAATACAGGCAATTGTGCCATAATTCACGCTATGAAGAAACACCACGACCATCCGCTACCGCCGACTCACCCAGAACCACCGAGTACTCCGCTACCGCCGCAAGCTGATGAGGAGACTGCGACGACCAAGGCCCCGCAGATCCCGCCCGATACTGGCGGTCACTAAGACATGAGCGCCCCGGTACCGCAGGACCCAGGAGGACACGTGTCGCAGCCGCAGGGACATTGGTGGGAGACGGTTGCCGCAGTCGCCAGTTTCGGTGCTGGGCTTATCGCGTTCCTGCGTGGATTGCAGGCGGCAAAACACGCGCCCGCTCCAGCGAACGATGATTTCCAAAGCCGGCTCTCACGGTGTGAGGAGCGATGCGCAATGTTGGAGGATGCGGTCCTGGACCAAGCAAGATGGATGCTGAAACATCCGGGATCGCAGGAACGATCCAATCGTAGCGGCGCCATAGAGCAACCGTAATCCAGCCGGCGCAGCAAAACACTTCGAGCAGTCGGTAAGCGGTACGTGCCGAACTCCAATGTGTCAAGTCCGCGAATAGCACATGTCCACAGGCTAAAGCACAGATAAGAGCTCCATGTAGCCTGATTTTCCACAGGCGTTTCCCACGGTTTAGCGAGTGCATCATCCCGGTCGCGATCAGAGCACAGGTGGCAATGCACAGATTCACGATTATCCGATCCGATTTGACCTGTGCGAACCAGTCCGAATAGGTGGCCATCGGCAGCATCCACCGCATCGACATGCCCGCGAATGTGAATCCCCCCACAAAACCCAATAGAACCCCCACTTGGTGGGGTGTGGGAAATCGTCCCATTGCACGCCACAGTACCTCTAGAACGGCTGCTGCGGTAAGCGCCAGAAGTGCGATGTCACCAGGTAGCCACCAGTGAATCGCGGCGGCACGATCGGTGATGGGGACGAACAGCAACACGCCGATTTGCCAACAGGTTACGGCCATCTGCGCGGCGAACAGACGCCACAGCCGATGGTACTGGGTCAGGGTAACCACGAGCAGGCAGACGAGATTAACCCCTAAGTAGCCTAGCGACAGCAGCATAGCGGCATTGTACTCCGATTGTGGCTCAGTGCAAGTGGAATGCCGAACGATTTACGGCCCTTTCCGCGCTGATTTTCAGTTCGACGTACGCTTCCAGTTCGGACTGAGTGAACGCGATGGTTCCGGCCAAGGCATCGTACGCTTCAGCCTTGCGCTTCCACTCAAGAATCATGGCCTCGGTAATCTTGCCTCTCATACGAACTCCTCGATGAAATGCCCTTGATAAGGCCGTTCTATTTCAACAACATTGCGGAATCTCTGCGCCTCCCGGTAGTCGTTCGCATTGCGACCGCCTTTGCGAGCTGCAAAGCTCCATGCCATGGAATCGGCTGTTTCCAGCAGCGCTCGGATCAGCCCATGCGCCAGGGCGATGGTCTTAAGTCCAAAGCCGTGCAGCCGAAGATCAGGCCGCCGCGCCTTGATGGCTATCAGCACATCGAGGATGGCTCGCGGGTCTCCGTTCCGCTTGCAGACCGAACCAACTCCCACCCATGCGCCATACTCCAGTCTGTCGCCGTACTGGTCGATGTGCGAGACGTACTCTTCAGGCATGTATCCTTGGAGTACAGGCATGATGTAACATCCCGTATCGCATTGCAACAACCTGTCATACCGTGCAATCGTCAACCGCTGGTGGTCGGCTACCGTCAGTCCGGTGATTTTGAGCATTGACGGCTCGCACATGTAATCCTGCGTGACCGCTGCCAGCAGATTGCCGCATCGCTTCCATCGCCGGATCTGATCCCCGTAGACTTCCGGCTCCTCGGGATAGCCCCCGTGCTGCAAGATCGTCGAGAATGCCCTGCTGTCCAGAATCCAGTCGCCCACCACGAAATCAGACTTGCGATTCCGCAGTCGGCTGATGGAAACAAAGGCCGCATCGAAGTGCTTGGCGTCCGATGGCTGGTGTAATCCGACAAAGAATCTCATGTCCGAACGATTTGCAAACGAAACTTGCGCTGGCTTCAGTCCACAGATTTACGCATTAGAGGCGTTTTAAGGCACTCCAGATTCTTCCCCGCCACTTTCTACGTGATCGGCATCACCGTTCGATTCTAGGGCCGTTTCCGCCCCAGCAATGGCAACTTCACGTTCATTCTCGGTCTGCTTATCGTGCATCGGCGGGTATCGCAGATCGCCGGGGAGTACGGGAATCACTTCGCCTCCCGATACTTCGCGACGGCAGCGCGGAGAGCCTTTGCCTGATCAGCAAGGAACTCCTGACGGCCTGCGCCAATCGGCCACTGGCTGGATTCGTCTAGCAGGTTCGCCCTGTGCCTCAAGTCCTCCAGCAGTTCGCGCTCCGCCTCGGCGCGGGCGGCAAGCGCCCTATCCGCCATATCGCACTTGATGGCGAAGTTACGCCCGTTCATCTGCTCGCCAAAGTGCTTGGCGAACCAGCGATGCGCGTTCACTGAGTCCGCATACAGTGCCTCCGCTATCTGTAAGGCAGCCATATAGTCGTCCACCCGCTGGCCCGCATCCCCATCGGGGCGGGCAGCTAATATCGCATTCCGTTCTCGACACGACTCGCAGTCTGCGTGAGTTCTGGAGTGAATACACATCGTCGCCTTCGCTGCCGCATCCACCTCGGGCTTCCGGGACGGTTCGGAGCACACCTCCATCTCTCGCGCTAGCCTGCGCTCATCGGCTGAATCTGTGTCGAATGTTCGTGCCATCGCTACTTCCCCTCCCGGTTCATCGCCGCTAACTCCGCCGCCTTGCTGCGCTTCGTGGGAATCGTCAGGTTGCCGCGCAGGCAGTTGCCCATCGCATAGTCTGGGCGATCCCACCATCTGCCGGCTGCCAGGTAGTCATGCGCGCCGCGTTGTCCTGCTGGTGGGAAAGGCTTCGCGTTGGCTGTGCCCATCTCCACGGGGTAGGGTATCCATCTCATTTCGCACCTCCGGGTAGCATGGCGTCAATTACCGCTGGAAACCACATCCACGAACTAGTCGGGGCTTTATGGCCACGAACCATTTCGGCCAATGCTGCGTTAAGTGCGTTCTCTTCTGTCACTTGCGGGTGCCTCCTTGCGATTTCTATGCATTTACCGATCACTTCGTCGTCCGGGTTGCCGATGAGTTGCTGTGCGCCAGGGTACCGCTTCAGCATAATCCGCACGTTTTCGTGCAACTGTATCCGGCGTTCCATCGACACGCGATCCTCCGGTTTTTTATGCGTTCCGTTTTTCGGCGGCGGCGAGATGCTGCGAATCGCCTGCTTCAGTTCATCCACAGTCGGTACGGCCGCCGCTTCTGTGTCTGCTCTGCTCTGTATCTGAATCTGTTCTGTATCTGGGGCCGTTCCCGAAACGTTCCCGTAAACGTTCTGTGGAACGTTCCCGGAACGTTCTGTGGAACGTTTCATTCGGTGCTTCCTTGTCCTTAACGTAACATTATCAGATACATACTGATGTTCGCTCCAATCATGTGGAACCCACTGTCGGCCCTTTGTGCGGTCCAGTAGACCGCGCATCTCAAGCTCATGTAGCGCCGATGTGGCGTCCATGTAGTACTTATGTACTGTATTATGTGAATCGGATGTGCCGTTATCTGGAGTCGATGTGAGCGGCATCCGAAGGCGAAAAGCTATCGTTCGATCGTCTGGAAGTACACCATCGTAGAGTCTGGCGAGGCAGAGCAGATTGACCCAGAATTTGAACAGTTCGGGGGGGAGTTCTTGAACCTTGGGATTGTCCAAGGCGTCCGTGTGATACCGAAACCAATCCATTTATTCACCCCTCCTATGGGGTTTGCGGGGGCCAGATATAGGACTCTGGCCCGTGGTCCGCATACTGCCGGCCACGGGGTCATGACTCCCCTGTGGTGCGCCCGACAGAAGTCACTATAGTCTCATTGAATAGTTATTACAACTACAATATGCAGGCGATTTTGGTATGGTTACATCCACTCGTGGTAGTCTACTTCCGCTGTCCAAGTGCCGCGCTCGCCTGCCAAATCTGCTCCATCTCGGGAGCCGTCAGGCATAGGTGTCCCATCTGGGCATCGGCTGCGGCAATGGCGTAGTCGAGTGTCCATCGGCTTCCCTTGCGGGGCGTGCGTCCGGCATTGATGCGTGCTGCGTCCTGGGCGGCCAGGCGAAGGATGGAGTATTGGATGATGGTCATGCCCCGAATTCCTGATCAAGCCGATCGAGCTGCCCCGTCTCCAGCAGCCACTTTGCGCGGCGAACCTTCCATGTGGGCAGTCCAGATGGCCTGCGATCCGATCGTGGCCTTTTCACCTTCGCCCGAGGCTCATGTGGTACCGGATCGCTCCACTTATCCGGCCCACGGTTAGTCTGCCAGTCGGCGGGGATCTTATGGCGCTTGTGGTTCCCCCATCCGGCAGCGATCAAGGCGTCAACGGGTGCGTCGTGCGGGCTCATTCGGTTACCTGCCTTTTGGCGAAGTTGATTACTGCAAGCTGCGCTTCTTCTGCCGTGCGGACAATGCTCACCTGTCCCGGCCATGTCTCATGCCAGTCGCGCTCAGCGGCGGTCAGTGCCTGTTTGCTGGGCACCTTCGCGCCGTCCTTGATTTCCAGCAGCACGTTTACCCCTTGGTACCCCACGATCAGATCGGGGCAGCCGTCGCCCACGATGGCGAGAGATTGAGGCTTCGCTCCGATGTTGCGCAAAGCCTCCATGATCTCGGTGTGGTTTGAATCTGTGCGGCAGCGCTGTACGCCTCGGCTCATTTGCCCTCCCAGTTGCATCGGTAGACTCTCAAGCACGTCCAGCAGCGATACGTTCCATTGACAGGAGTCGAAATGCGGCGGTGGAAATGGCGGCAGATCCATCTAGCGATCATTTGGTTTCGACCTTCGGCCAAAAGTTCGATACCTGAATCCTCCTATCATCAGGTGCGGATTTCAATGCCTTCTCTGGGCCATCCCGCAAAAAACGAAAGGCGATCTGCTTAGCTGCTCCGACTTGGGCTCCGCTGAACCCGCCACAGGAATATTTCCCGTCCGGTTTCTTATAATCAATTCGCGATACGGTCGAGTCTCCCCAATCGCTCCAAGTGTTTTCATCAGGCAGCGGGTTGGAGATGTTGTCTCGTATAATCTCAATCACCAAGATTTGAATCGCCTGCTCGTATCCGGGGCCTAATCCACCCATTTCGATACTCCAAACCGATTCGCCAGAATCCCATATCCGCAACTGCTCATCTGCTGTTTTTGCGTACATTTTCTATTCCTCGCTCCACTGATGCCCCTCTGGCGTGTCGATGATCTCCCAAGTCTTGCCCTTGCAGCGCAGCACCACACCGATCACTAATGGGACAGGGTCAGGCAAGCTCTCAACCTCCGGGATAGGCGGATTCTTCGCGGCCACTTCGAGATCAGCCACGACGAGCGAAAGTTCCTTGTAGCAGCTGCGGGCATCCTGCATCCCCTCGGGAGTCGCCGCGAACTGGTTCGACTTCTCGACGCCGTACTTCGGCAGAATGGTGTAGTACACATCCTCCTTTCCGATCTTCTTGAAGCGGGCCTTGATATCCCCGAATGCCTTGAGCGCGTTGAAAGGGGTGGTGCCCTTGGCCTTCGGCGGATTCGCCTTGATGTCCTCAGTCAGCGTGGCCGCTGGCGCAGGATCGGCAATCTCTCCCGTCTCGTGGTTCACCGGGATATGCGAGGCACCCCGCACCGATTCAACCTCATGCTCATCGAGGTAGGCAAGGCCGCTGATGCTGAGCGTGACGCGCCGCTTGGCTTTCGTTTCCGCCTTCATCATGGCGTTCGAGCGGCTTTCGCCCTTCAGCCCGTCGATCGAGACGGCGCCGATGGATTCATCTTGTCGGCCATTCGCCATGGATGCCCGCGCCGTGACGACGTAGCAGCCCTCTATGACTTCGCGGCTGACGATTTGGATGCTGATGTTGTGTATGCTCCGCAATTGCTCTGAGCACGACTTTAGCGCGTACAGGATCGTCTTGCCATTGAGCGTCAGGTACTCGAATGGCCGGGTTAGCGGGTTGAGTCCCACCGATTTGCAGATGGCGTCATAGTACGCAACGCGCTCCTGCGGTTTCAGTGCTGCAAGGTCGCCCTTGAGCAGCACCGATTCTACTGTCTCTGCCGATATCCGGGGCAGTTGCGGTTGTTCAAAGCGCTGCAGTTCGCCCATGTTAGTGCCTCATCCACAATGCGAAAGCGCCCCAGAAGAGCGCCGCGCTGAATAGAACCTTGATGCTGATTGCCCATGTGCGCCTCCGCTGCTCGTGGCGCGGTCGGTATGCAATGCGCGAGGCCATCCGCGCGAAATATTCATCTTGCGTCATTCCTGAAATCCCTCCGGCTTGGACAAGGCATTCCTTCGAGCAGTTTCGGTGCGTATGGCATTATTCCACCCCTTAAGGTATTCCACGGAAAGTTTAGGTGATGCCATGCGTCGCGATTGAGCCATCCCACTTGAGAGACTCCTCCTTGAGATCCGTATCAGGACCGATTCCAAAGTCTTCAGTTGGTCTGCTCATGCTCGTCATACTCCCCTGTCGGCACTGCGCCGACGTGATAAGCAGCCAGCACGAACACCAGCGCGGTTACTGCAGCGCCAGACACGAATGCCGGAATCAGCCACAGCCAGTTGATCACTTGCGCCCCTCCACCAGTTGGTTGATTGCTTGGTTGATACATTCCCGTGCGCCGCGTAGCAGTTCAATCTTCTGCTCGCGCTCCGCCTCGGGATCATCATTTGCATAGCGACGGGCGCTGCCGATAGCAGCCGCCGCTTCCCAGGTGAGATCGTCGAAAGTGGGCATATTAGTCGGTGTAGTCGATCCCTAACGACATCAGGTATTTGGCCTCTTCGAGAGTGCACCCGGCCATTGCTTCCATGCGCATCTCAAAGGCAATCTGCTGCTCCATCAGTCGTAAATCAGCGGCCATGGCCAGATCTGCAAGTCGAATCAGTTGCTCTTCGTACATTAGAACGGGCATTCTTCGCTTCCTTTCGGTTCGGGAATATCTTCGATCACGGAATGCAGCGCCGGAGGCTCCGGCTCGTTTTCCTCGTTCTCGTAATAATCGGCTTCGCTGTCTCCGTAGTAGTCGCGATCGCTCGGCGCGTCCCACATTGTCCACATTAGTAGTTGCCTCCGTTCTCGACACAGCCGCAATCATTCTTTGGCCGATCGCAAACATAGCACCATGTGGTGTCGGCTTCGACGACATTGACGCCGCGAATTACAGACGAGCTTCCGAGTCGAACGCGGCTGAACTGGAGCAGCAGTCGAACGGCACTGTGGGCGCTGCATCCTTGGCTCATCAGCGGCGCGATTGATTCGGCGGTGATTTCTGCGTGGTTGACCATTTTTTTATCTCTCCTAGATGGCAGAAGCGGCCACCGCTCTGCCGGGCGGTTGCAAAGGGGCGTCGTGGCGGCGCCCACTGGGCCTAGCCAGAATTAGAACCCCCGCTCCATTAACGAGCGCGAGGAAACCTTGCTGAGATACTTTACTGCGTCTGCTTCCGTGGAAAATCGGGATGCGAGGACTCGCGGAATCGGGCCGCCGACCACTACGACCTGGAAAGTCTTTCCTTCTGCGCGAACGCTCAGAGTGAAGTCTCCAATCACTTTCTGCGCCATCATTTCGGTGTTTTGTGTTTCGCTCATGAATTCAGTATCGGCCACTTTGTGCACAATGTCAAGATATTTGTGCACAAAGTCTGAAATATATTTTATACTGGGGTTGTGGAAGAGAAAGCTAAACCGAAGATGGGTCGCCCGCGTGGTAGAGAGATGCCCTGTGGCTGGGGCTGTGGGACTATGCTGAGCGTGCGGACTGCGCGAGAGCATTGGCCTATTTGCCCGCAGTTCAAGAAGTGGGAGAGGAAGCAGGTATCATTGATGCGTGAAAATGCCCGCCCATCTACCACGCGAATGGGAAGCGATACGCGCCCTTGACCGGGCAGCCTTGCCGCTTATCCCTACTGTGGGTATCGACGCAGCCTATCGTATCGCCCTCGAGCAGGAGCCGCATTTCACGTCCAATGCTAAACCGCCGCGCGCGAAGAAACAAGGCGAACTGTTTTAAGCTAAAGGCGGCGCGGGAAGCGCGGACTGCCATACGGTGACTCCTAGCGGTGGTTACAACGCCCCGCGCCGCTGTGCTAGAATCCGCGCAGGAGTCACTATGACAGCAGCACAACTCTCGCAAAATATGCAATCTGCGGTCCTGGATCAATTCGGTCCAGATCAATCGCAGGAGATGTTCCCTTTCGTTTACTTCAACCACAATGTGAAAGTCGTCCAGCCTGACGGAGGGATGACACCGCGAGCGCCCGCCTACTGCGCAACGCTCTTCGGTGCCAACCAGTTGAAGAGCTTCTTTACCGCCGACAATCCCGACGCTGGCGGCTTTGTTTGCACCGGAATCGTTTTCGGCAACGCCGTTCTCTACGGAGGTCTGCTGGATAGCTGGAACGATACCGAGGCAGTCCCGTATCTGGCCTTCGGTCGCCCGGTGAATGTCCCTGACGGTCGCGGCGGATTCGTGCAGACCCCGAGCGGCCCGTTCGTCAATGCGGCGCAGTTGCTGGGCTATTTCAACCACGGGTGGAGCCCGTTGCAGGCAGCGGCATACGCTGTGAATGAAGTGAAAGGAGCAAAGTAAATGGATCGCAGCAGCCAGTTTCAACCGTTGATTTCCCTCTTGAACGAGATGCAGGCCACGTGGCAGGAGTTCGATTCCGCCGTGGCGGATCTGAATGCCGCTACCCAGAAGGCGCAGGACGCGCAAGACGCGCTCTACCTGGCCAAATCGAAAGTTCAGTTTGGGATCTTCCAAACATCTGACACCACAAAATGGCAGGCATTTGTCGATGCCCAGAATGCGCTGAACGCCGCCAACGATGCGATCCCGGCTATTCGGACGCGCGTCGATCAGTTGCAGGTGAACAAGGGCGCCCAGTTCAACAAAGCGGAGGCGCTGCTCGGCGCAGTGTTGCAAAACTAATGTCGGTCGGGTCTTTCTTCGGCAGCATCGGCCATGCGATCGCCGGGGTCTTCGGCGCCACGCTTCCGAAAGTCGGCACCGCAGCCGGCATCGCTGGCGGAATTATCGGCCTATTCAATCCAGCATTAGGTGCGGTCGTCGGCAAGCTGTCCACGCTGATCACCGGGACTGAGGCGCTGTACACCACGGCGAAGCAGGGGGTTGCCAAGAAGCAGACAGTGAGCCAAATTGCTATCGCTGAACTGCCACAGCTTGAGGAGATCATTGCTCAGTTCGGAGCTAACCCTAAGATTCCAGAGGCGGAACTGAGTCACGCGATAGATGCTGGAGTGGCTTTCTACAATGCGGCGGGAGCGTTCCTCAAGGCTATCGAAGCGGCCAACGCGAAGCCAGCCGCTTAATTTCCTTGCAGTTATGCGCGATTGGTATATAATCGCACTGTCTATCCATAAACTCTCTCTGATCCTTCCCCGGCCAGTTCCTCCACTGACCGGGGATTTTTATGTTTCACGTGAAACGGATAACTCCCTAACTGGTGCCCAGCTAATCGACCGCAGCCCCGAGATCTCCGCCTGCTCGAAAGCCTCCGTGAGCTTCCGAATCAGTTCGCCGGGATCGTCCGAGCGCTGAATCTCGGCTGAGATAACCACATTGATTAGGAGCGAATCCGACATTTAGCTGGGGCAGCAGCTAGTTTGCCCGGACCCGTAAGGATCGCAGCAGGGCGGGGGAAGCGTCGGGCCGTGGGCCAAAGCCGCGACTGTCAGGAACATGAGAAGTAGCGCAAGTTTTTTCATAATTCGCCTTATGCAGCCTGCGGGGGGACTGGATTGTTGGGGTCCTGACCCAACAGGTTGAGCTTATCGGCCTCGGCCTGCAGTGCCGCTTGGGATTCGGCGTTGAGGGAACCGTTGTCAATGAGGGCTTGGATGCGAGCAGCAATCTTATCTGTCGCGTTATCGAACTGGGTAATCAAAGCGGCAATCTTGGGATCTACCATAGCGTTTGGCTCCTTGAGTACTGCGCGGTCGAGGGCCTGATTGATATGCAGCAGTTTTCTTTCGATCTTCTGCTGCGCAATCAAAGCTTCGAGCTGAGTCACCACCAAAGCATATCAGATGAAGATATTGGCGGTGGATTGTGTGAAGGATACCGCACCGAAGACGTTACCGAACGTACCACCAGCCGATATCGAGATTGAGCAACTTGCGGAAGCAGTGCAGCCGGCAGTCGGCCCGAACGCGATTCCGGTGATGAAGCCGAACGAGAACGACATCGCTGAAACGAGCGACCACGTAACGCCGTTGTCAGATGAAACCATCAATGGCTGCGTGTTCTGCGAGTTCAGTGCGCCCGAGATCCACTTGCCGTATCCGTACGAAACACATGCCCAGTGCTTCGTGGTGCCGGGAGTTGCGCGAATCGTCCAGTTGATTCCGTCTGTTGACGTCGCCGCCTGGTTGTTGGGATTGGTCGAAGTGTCCACCGAGGTCATCACGAAGATCCCATTCGCATAATGGATCGCGGCCCAGTTCTGCGTGCTGCCCCCTGGATTCGCCTGAACCGTCCACGTCACCCCATCGGGAGATGTCATCAGGTGAACGCCGCTGCCCTGAGGGCCGCCCACCACCACGAACAGGCCCGCACCCCACGTGATCGCCGCCGCTGGGAGATTGGTGCCCACATTTTGAAACGTCCACGTGATTCCGTCCGGCGAAGTCAAGACCCCAGGCGTTCCGAACGTAGCCTGCGCGATGCAATATAGATCGAGATCAGGAGAATAGGCTACGTCAGCGCTGCTGGCAATCGTAGCCGGTGCCGTACGAGCGGTCCACGTGACCCCATCGGTGCTGGTCATGATATGCATGACGGATGAGATCTGGTACAAGGCGACCATCTTATCTTTGCCTGATACCATTTTTTTCACCCAGCCCGTACCGTCTGCCGGCGAACTCTGCGCGGTCCAGTCTCCCGTAAGCCCATCGGGCGAAGTTTGGATCTGCTCAGTGGTCCCCGCAAAGTTTGTTCCGTTGATCCACAGGCCGAGTGCTTCGCTGTAGGTGACGGAATAGCCCGAATCGGTTATGGCGGTGGTCTGCTGCGTCCAGGTCGATCCGTCTACGCTGGTGATGACAATCTCGGAATCAGAAAAACTACCATCGTCGCCAGTTGCCATGATCTGCGCGTACGATGCCTGAACCACGAATGGAAACGATCCCGCAGCCGTGGGCGTTCCGCTTACAACTCCCGTGGCGGGATCGAGCGAAAGACCGTCCGGCAGTGAACCACTGGCAATTGAATAGAAAATGGCGGTGCTGCCCGACGCGGGGAAGGTGTGCGTGTAAGGCGTGCCTACTGTGCCGGACGGAGGCGAGCCGCAACCGATTGTGATGGGGCAGATCGGAAGCAGCGTAAACTGCATGTTTTCCGCACCCGAATCTGTACCAGAGCATTCCCACTCCGCAGCGACAAAGATCCCCGCCGCGTCATCGAAAGATGCAACCGCGTGCGCTCCGTATTGATTCGCTGGGTCCGTCGCGCCAGTCTGCGTGACCGCTGGAGTATTGAGTAGGAGTGTCGGCCCGCTCCAACTGGTCGGAGTGCTCCAGCTTGCAGTGCTGTATAGGACCTTCCCTGCTGGTGGAGATGCGCCGCCCTGCGAGTTGCACTGGAACAGATACAGACTGCTGTTGGAAGAGTGCGCCGACAATGAGAACGCGCGGCCAACTACGCCCGTGAAGTTTCCGAATGGCACCTCTAGCGAGGAAGAAATCACGCCAAGGGAAGTTGACGACCACGTTGGACTGTCAACGTCTGAGCCGTAGTAGAATCGCAATTCCCCATTTGGGGAGCCATCATCGAAGATTGCCGCGAAGCCTAGATCGGTCCCATACTGCACAAGGTTGCTAGTCTGATCGGGATTGACCGATACGGAGGTTACGACCTGCTGTTCTGCGCTCCACGTTCCATCTAACGTGCGGTGGCAAACGTTGGTGTTTCCAGAACCGTCTTCGGTCCCATAAATCAGGTGAGTCTTGCCACCGCTATCCACCAGCAAATCGGTGAAGACGTAATGGATCTGGTTGCCCGATTCATCAGGGATTGCTACCGGAGTGCCCCAACCAGAGCCATTGAAGGTCACAAAATACATGCGGGCATAGTCGGTGCCTGCGATGTTTTCTGGTGCACCATTGTAGACCATGGCCATCGAGCCAGGGCCATACGTGACCATGCGGGCCAGAACGCCAGGCCAAGAGGTGTTCCAGACTGGTAGGGGAGTCGCCGCCGAAGTCCCGCCGTCCCACGTATCCGTCAGCGTGTCGAAGGCAAAAACGATAATTCCGCTGGTGGCCCCTGAAATCGTCGTCACGCCGACGAAGTAAACTGTGTCACCGTCGCGGCATATCGGACCTACGCCGCCGAAGCCTCCGCCCACTCCACCGGATGAAAGCGTATCCACCGAGCCCTGTGATGTCCACGTGAGCCCGTCATCGGTGCTCTTGAAGGCATACATGTGCAGATCGCCCGAAGCGAACTGCGGGGAAGGCTCCGTCGCAATCGTGGCGAAGCCACCCTGCCGGCAGAACAGGTACGTAGCGGTAGCGGTGCGTATCCAGTTGTCGCCGCGGTTACTGCTGGTAAGATCGTACCCCTCGAAACTGTTGGGAACCGTCGTTGGGTAGCTCATCCGAACACCACCGTAAACGAAGCGATTCCATCCGCCACCTGCTGCCCGTCAGACGCGATCACATCAGCGCTCAGCACGTCGAGATGGTTGAATTGCTCATTGATGTACGTCTCGGAGACATAGCCGGGAGCCGCCGAACTTGGAATCGTAATCGTCCACGTGTCCACAATGACGGGCGAACCCTGCGAGGTTTTGTTTATTCGCACCGTCAGATCCGATCCGATAGCCACCTTCAGCACAGCAACAATCTCCTGCCCCACCAGCGTTGCGCGAACCACAGGAGATCCAAGCGTCATCGGAGTGACGATAGGAACGATGTCGGCAATGTTTGTGCCCACGGTCGAGTCCTTCACGAGGAACGTGCGCGGCGCTGCGATAGGCGCGAATCCATCGCCCGTATTCCCCGGTGTCGGCTGCTGGTTGTTGACAGGTCCGGTATCCGCGAGCCGCGCCAGCGTGTCTTGATACGGGGAAATCTGCGTCGAATTGATGCAGGTGACGGTATACCAGAAGCAAGGCGTTTCGGTAAACTCGAAGCCCTCCACCCAGTTGGCAACGATATCCTGCACCAGCCAGTCGCCATTGAGCAGGGTGGCCGCGCGCGCCGGAACGGTTAGATTGACGGTCAGCAGCTGGCCAACGAACAGTCCTGCGCGAATTACGACCACCGTGAAGGTTCCCGGCAAGATCGAGAATGCCGACAGGATGGCCGCCGCCTGCTGCTCGACGTCAACCTGCTGCGTTACGTTATGCGCGGTCGAGGCTATTGTCTGCGAGGTAATGCCAAGGCCAATCGCGGCGCTATTCCCCGAATCCAGTGAGCCGCCAGCCGATACATACGTGATGTAGAGCAGCGCCCCGGTTGCCGGCGCAGTCTCCAGTGTGATCGAAGTCGAACCGGGCGAATAGGTCAGCCCGAAGCTACCCATGCCCGCAATCCCGATGCTGAGCGAAACCACCGTACCGTCCACGCCACCTGTCAGAGTCGCCCCGGACCACGAGAAGTGCGAGGATGTCTCGCTGATCGCCACCGCATTGCCAGCCGCCCCGATCGCCACTGCCTGTAGATC
>Ga0105238_10000377_pt1 | contig 47785 bp, 36 predicted proteins | sample KBSC34metaG_FD_81526 | JGI IMG/M metagenome (GOLD analysis project Ga0105238, IMG submission 81526) | Corn rhizosphere microbial communities from Kellogg Biological Station, Michigan, USA - KBS C3-4 metaG | ecosystem: Host-associated > Plants > Roots > Rhizosphere > Soil | place: Michigan, USA...
CAGGGTGCTGCCGGTCGGGATCTTGGTGCTGGCCTTGGGACCACCGTAGGCAGCCGTGATCAGGCCGTTCGAGGCACCGATGGTGATCGAGCTGACGTACTGGCCCTTGATGCTGACGTTGGTGGCAAGACCTGCCGAGCCGTTGTTGAGCGGGAAACGACCGGTATTCTGGTAGAACTCGGCAACGGCCGTCTTGGCGCCATCGGCGAGAACGGGACCTTCCGAAACCTGCGAACGGATGGTGTAATCCTGGTACGCCGGAATGGCGATAGCGGCCAGGATGGCAATGATGGCAACCACGATCATCAGTTCGATGAGCGTGAAACCCTTCTGTACGGTCTTCATGGATGTTCCTTCCTAACGGTGGTTAGCTAACCAAAAGTGTGATGCCCCCTGAGCCCCAGCCTCGGATCCTCCTAGGCAGATCCGAAACCTCCCCCTTCCACTTAATCGTTGGCAGGAAACGACCAGGAAGCTCGCAGAGTCACCAAGCATCTTGCATGCCACATGACCCGGCGGGCGGTGCCCCCTTCATTGCTGGGCAATGCGATTGTCGAGGTTTGTTCTGGGTAGAGCAACCACAACAGCCTTGAACTGGCTCACAAAAATCCCGGTTAGAGCATCGACGCCAAGCGTCACATAGTGACCTTAAGCGTCAGCAACGGAGTTGCTATCGGCAGCTGGATGGCAGGTAGTTGCTCTTCATCAATGTTGCCTTACAGGTCCACTGGATGCTTCCGGTGTAGCTGACGGGCGATAGCAGCAACGTGGCGGCGCTAAGCGCTGGGTTGGCCTTGGGCGTTGTGAAAGCAACTTGAATCAAGCCGCCGGTGACGGTGACCGAGCTGGCATATTGTCCCCTTATCGAGGTTGCCGATACGAGGCCAGCAGAGGTATTGGATGGGGGCAGCCGGCCCTTGTCGGCGAAGAAATCCCAAACGGCTGTCTTTGCCCCGGTGGAAAGCGTAATGCCCTCAGCTACCTGGGTACGGATCGTATAGTCCTGGTATGCAGGGATGGCGATAGCGGCGAGGATGGCAATAATGGCCACCACGATCATCAACTCGATAAGCGTGAAGCCCCGTGTGTTCTTCATGGCCGCTGGATTTCCCCTGGTTATTCCCTTGGTCCAGCACAAATCATACCGACGCATCTTGCGAATCTATTTCCTAAACGAGAATTTCGTCACAGATTTGGCGAGACCTGACGACCTCTTCCTAAACAGGCTGTAGCCATGGCTGATCGCGGTGGCGGCCATCAGAAATTCGCACGGGCGCAGAGGAATGCCATAGCGCGGCTCGGACTGCAGCACGGTATAAATGGCGGTGCAAAAAAGTAGCACCACGGCTATCACCACGGCAGCAATCGAGCGTCGCTCCCTGATGGTGGCGACAATGCCGCCGATGGCCAGCACGAACACCAAAGGGTTGATGGCTGAGCACACTGCGATCACGACTCGCCAGGCGGCATCGGTTTGAAATGGTGAGCGCTGTACGGGGAATACGTAGATGTCTTTGTTTCCCAGCCGTATGCGCCAACTCCACAGAATCCAGGGTTTCGCGGCATACCATGCCATGTAGGTTCCTGGTGACTGGGCCATGCGCCTGCTGATCATAGCCAGGCCTTTGGAAGGGCTTTCGAGCATCGTGCGGTATTCGACGTTGATCGCATCCAGCACCGCCTGCCCACGAGGGTCACCGACTGAGTACAGCATGTATGCATCGTGATAGATGGGCCAGGAACCCTGGACGAAGTTCATCGTCGCGCGATGGCTGGAGGAATCCGCGCTGGGCAAAGTTGCAGCCCGGATCTGCCACGCCATCAGCGGCAGTAAGGTGCAAGCGAGCATGATCGCCCATGTGCGGCTCGACTTGCCCTGCATGAAGTAAAGCACGATGGCCACGACAGGCCCCACCGGTGCAAAAACGGCATTGGTGAGTGCGGTCGCCGCGAACAGCAGCCCTGCTGCCGCGGTCCAGGCATACGCTCGCGGCCCGGTCGTACGGCAGGCAGCGGTAAGAGTCGCCACCGATGCGGTCACAAGAAATGCTGTCAGCGTTTCGGACAGCACGTTGCTGGTGATGGCGATCGAGTGCGGCCAGACCGCCATCAATATCCCGCCGCCGGCCAGGGCCGGCAGTGAAAGCCATGTGCGACCGGCCAACATGGCCAAAAGCACGGTAAATGCTCCAAGGGCTGCCTGCACCAGCAGGACCACGCCAAACCAAATGCCCTGGTCCGGGATAGCCAGCATGAGCGACGCCAGCATCAACGGATAACCCGGATCACGGAAGCTATCGGCAACGACGACATCCGCGCCAGGATGTGCCATCGAGAACACGCCGTGATGCGCCAGGTTCCACGCATAGGCAAAATATTGGACCGCGTCGCCCTGAATGGGTATCACGCCGAGGGCGTGGAGCACGTAGTACAGCCGCATAAGCAGGGCAAGGGCGAAAATAGCGGCCATGACCAGCGCACAGCGCCATTTTTCGCTGACTCGATAGCTTCGTTCCATCGACTCCGCCCCCTTGAAAATCGCCTAGCGGGCGCCGTGCATCCAGCGCCTGATCACCGGCCCCACAACCAGCGCCACCACCGCAGCCCCCAATCCCACCCAAACCATCTTGTCGAACAGTTGCCCATACTTCGCACTAGCCACCGCGAAGTCGATCTTCCCATCCAGCGGAATATCCAGCGCTGCCCATTTGCCAAAGATCGAAGCCACCTGTTCGGACAGCGATGTCCCCAGCCACCAGGCACCCATCATCAGCCCCACCACCTGCGGCACGGACAGCTCCGCCACCGCCGCCAGGCCGATCGGTGCCAGCGCCATTTCGCCCACCTCGATCAGGAAATACGCAAGCACGATCCACCACACGCTACCCAGCGACGTGGCGGTCACCGTGGCATTGCCCATGGCTAGCGGCAGGAAAGCCAATCCAGCGAAGGCCAGGCCGATGGCGCTCTTGTTCGCCTTGTTGGGGTTCCAGCCCCTACGTTCCAGCGCCGGCCAAAGCCAGGCAAACAGCGGCGAAATCAGCACGATGAAGAACGCGCCAAGGTAGGTAAGCGAGCTTGCCGTCTGCGGCAGCACCACGCAGTCGCGCAGGATCAGCAAAGTACCCGCCAGGGTAAGGCCACCCAACAGCAGCTTGGGTAGGCGCCTGGACTTCATGGCCAGCGCCGCGCCCACCACGAAGGGACTAAGAATCAATGGAATGATCGACCACGGCACCGGGTGACCCTCGCGGATCACCATCGAGGGGAATAAGTCCTTGCCCAGCATGCGGTCGTTGAACAGCACCCATGAACCATAGGTCTGCTCATAGAGTGAGAAGAACAGCAGGCACACTGCCACGAAAAATACGCAGGCCAGCATGCGATGGCGCTGCACCTTGTCGCAGCGCACGGTCACGTACCACGCCAGCCATCCCAGCCAGCCGGCCATGGTCGCCAGCTGCAGCCAAAGCACGGCATTGCCCAGCTGCATCAAGCCCCAAAGCACAGGCAGCGCGAGGGCGGCGCCCAGGTAAATCGTCCATTCGGTGTTGAGCGGTCCAAGCACCCGTCGCTTCAGCCGCTCCATGCTGGGCGGTTCGGCATGCCCCTGCAGGTGTCGCTGGCCGGTGACGAACACCGCCAGCCCGGCCAGCATTCCAATGCCCGCCGCACCGAAGCCGTAGCTCCATCCATAGGTGTCGCCGAGGTACCCACAGATGATCGCCGAGAACAGCGCACCCACGTTGATGCCGGCATAGAACAGGGTAAAGCCCGAATCCAACCGGGGGTCGTTCTCGGGGTAGAGTTTACCCACCACGGTGGAAATATTGGGCTTAAGGAACCCCACGCCGCTGATGATCAAGGCCAGCGAAAGATAAAAAACGCTGAGCGCAAAGAGGTCCCGGTGCACCACGCCATCGGCACCCATGGTGGCCTGGTGGCCCTCCACCGCCATACCCAGGTGGCCCAGGCATAGCAGCACGCCGCCCAGGATCACCGCCTTGCGCATCCCTAAGAACCGGTCGGCCAGGATGCCTCCCAGCACCGGGGTGGCGTAGACCAGGCCACCGTAGGCGCCGACCAGGGTCAGGCTTTCGGTATCGGAAAACCCGTGATGCTTGATCAGGTACAGCGCCAGAAGGGCCTTCATGCCATAGAACGAAAACCGCTCCCACATCTCGGTAAAGAAGCAGACATACAGGCCCTTGGGGTGGCCGAACAGGTCTTCACCCGGATCATGGGCCGGGGCGTAGTCAAGGGTCATGCGATGGAGCCTGCCGCGTGGGATCGGCCGGGAGTATGCCGGGAAACGGGGCATCCATGGGGGGAGAACCCTTGCGCCACGACCGCGCGCCGCTTACCGTCATGGGCTGGAACGACACGCCCACGGAGTGCCCATGAAACCCTTGTTCGCCGCGCTTGCCCTCGCGCTTGCCGCGGGCCCCGCCCTGGCCGCCGACGGCCCGCATCCGTTCTCGGTCCGCGACCTGGTGATGATGGACCGGGTAGGGGATCCCCAGCTTTCTCCGGATGGGCGCTTTGCGGCCTTCAGCCTTCGATCCACCGACTACGCGGCCAACAAGGGCAATACGGCGATCTACCTGCTGGACCTGGACAAGGGCGGCACACCGGTAAAGCTTTCCGACAAGGGCAACACCCCACGCTGGGCGCCGGACGGTTCGGCCGTGTACTACCTGGCCAATGCCGGGGACACCTCACAGCTCTTCCGCCAGGGCGTGGACACCAAGGGCAAGGCGCTGGCCGCATCCGGCTCGGCCACCCAGGTCACCTCCACGGTGCTGGATATCGACAGCTACAAGGTGTCGCCCGACGGTAGCCACGTGCTGCTGTCGATGGAAGTATTCACCGATTGCGCCGACCTTTCCTGCACCAAGGAAAAACTCGACGGCCGCGCCAAGGACAAAGCCTCCGGTACCGTCTATAACAAGGTATTCGTGCGCCACTGGGACACCTGGGAAGACGGCCGTCGCTCGCAGCTGTTCATTGCTCCTACCACCGGTGCTACGGCGGAGCCCACATTGCTCACCCGTGGTATCGATGGTGACGTGCCGGGTAAGCCCGACGGTAGCGACGATGAGTTCTCGTTCTCGCCCGATGGCCGCTCGGTGTTCTTCGACGTGCGCATCGCCGGTACCAGCGAGCCGTGGTCGACCAACTTCGACATCTACCAGGTGCCGGCCGACGGCTCCGCCGCACCGAAAAACCTGACCCAGGAAAACCAGGCGTGGGATGCCAACCCGCTGGTGTCCCACGACGGAAAAACCCTCTACTACACGGCGATGAAAGAGCCCGGCTACGAAGCCGACCGCTTCGGCATCATGGCCCTGGACCTTGCCAGCGGCACTCGCCGCGAAGTGGCGCCAGGCTGGGATCGCTCAGCCGGTAGCCTGCAGATCAGCGTCGACGACAAAACGCTCTACACCACCACCGACGACAACGGCCAGCATCCGCTGTTCGCCATCGACGTGGCCTCGGGCAAGGTGACCAAGCTCACCGACAAGGGCTCGATCGGCGGATTCGCGCTGGGAGCAAAGCGCATCCTTCTGCAGCGCGACGACCTTAAGGTGCCGGCCGATTTATATGCCGCCGATACCCGCGGCAAGGGCCTGAAGCAGGTCACGCACTACAACGCCGCGCGCATCAAGAACGCCAAGACCGGCGACGCCGAGTTCTTCACCTTCAAGGGCTGGAATAACGAGACGGTGCAGGGCTACGTAGTCAAGCCCGTCGGCTATAAGAAAGGCCAGAAATACCCGGTGGCCTTCATCATCCACGGTGGTCCGCAGGGCGCCATGAACGATGGCTGGAGCTATCGCTGGAACCCGCAGACCTACGCCGGCCAGGGCTTCGCGGTGGTCACCATCAACTTCCACGGTTCCACCGGCTACGGTCAGGCCTTTACTGAAAGCATCTCCGGTGACTGGGGCGGCAAGCCGTTGGACGATCTGAAAGCCGGTTGGTCCGCGGCACTTTCCAAATACAACTTCCTGGACGGCGACCGCGCCTGCGCCCTCGGCGCCAGCTACGGCGGCTACATGGTGTACTGGATGGCCGGCAACTGGAACCAGCCGTTCAAGTGCTTCGTCGACCATGACGGCGTGTTCGACGCCCGCGCCATGTACTACGAAACCGAGGAATTGTGGTTCGAGGAAAAGGAAAACGGCGGCGAACAGTTCGAGCATCCGGAGAACTACGAGAAGTTCAACCCGGTCAACCACGTGAAGGACTGGCGCGTACCGATGCTGATCGTCCATTCGGCCAAGGATTTCCGCATTCCCGATACCCAGGGCTTGGGTGCCTTCAATGCGCTACAGCGCCGCGGTATCCCCAGCCAGCTGCTGCACTTCCCGGATGAGAACCATTGGGTGCTGAAGCCGCAGAACAGCGTGCAGTGGCACGAGACGGTGAATGCGTGGCTCAAGCAGTGGACGGCTAAGCCCACAGCGAACTGATCGATGTACCTGGGGGAGGGGGTTGGCCCACCGGGCGCGGGTTCAAAGACCGCGCCCTACCGGCCGGAGATAGATGGCCTGCGTTCGATCGCCGTATTGGCGGTCGTGGCATTCCACGCTGGTTTTCTACCTGCTGGTGGCTATGCCGGTGTTGACGTCTTCTTCGTCATTTCCGGCTATGTGATCACTCGCTCACTGGTAGCCAGTGGGGATGCCGGAAGCCGCCTGGATATCTGGCGGTTCTATGAGCGACGCGTCCGGCGACTCCTTCCACCCCTGCTTCTCGTCATCGCGGCGACCTTGATCGCAGCGTTCGTGATAACTATGGGTGCCGACGCTCGAAAGGCCATTGTTGCCTCGGCGGCGGCCTGCCTTGTCTTCGGCGGAAACGTCTACTTTGACCTTGTCACCAGTGGCTACTTTGCGATTGCGGCAGAGCGATTGCCGCTGCTGCACTTGTGGTCGCTAGGCGTTGAGGAGCAGTTCTACCTGATATGGCCATGGATATTCGTAGGGTTGATGGCATGCAGGCCGCGTCGAGCCATCGGCATATTGATCACGCTGATCCTGTTGTCATTTGCGTGTGCGGAGATCGTTTTTTATTTCTCGACTACCTCGGCATTTTTCGAGATGCCGGGACGCTTCTGGGAGCTCGGCATCGGTGCCCTGGTGGCATTCACGACGCTACGGCCGCACCGCTTTGTAACGAAGCTGACGAATATTTCGCTGGCTGTGATTATTGCCGGGCTGTCAGTTGCGTGGGACCATTTCCCTGGCGCAGGAGCCTTGCCGGCTACTCTGGGCACGGCGCTCCTGATTGCCTTCAGTGCGGTGGAGAAGTCACCCTCTTGGGCAACGCGGTTCCTCGGTTCCCGTCCCATGGTGGCTATCGGTAGGGTCTCCTACCCGATCTATCTCTGGCACTGGCCGCTATTGGTGTTCGCGCGGCTCGTCACCGTAGGTGAGCCGTCGGTACTAGTGCGCCTGGGGTTGGTCGTTCTGACCTTCGTTCTTGCCTTCGCTAGCGATCGTTTGATTGAACGCGGCATACGTCGCGGCAGGAGCAAGGACGCACGTGCGCTTGTTGTCGTCACTTTGCTCGGATGCGTATCCGTTGCGTGCTTTGCCAGGTCGCTGAACAGCGTAATGGATGACGAACGGCGGGAGAACCCAGTGCAACTAGCTGCAGAACTTGTTGCCAACGATATCCCTGCCACTCGGCTGGACTGTCATTTCCGCGCTAGCGAGGCCGTCGATGCGCACGACCTGACCGCTTGTACGTCGGATGCCACCAAGCCCTTGCGCGTGCTGTTGTGGGGAGACTCACATGCACTGGCCATGCAGCCCTTCGCTTGGTCGCTGGCGGCAGCGCGTGGTGTGGCAGCGTTGGAGATGTCCAGGGATTCATGCCCGCCCATCCTCGGCGCCAAGCCGGGCAGGGCTGCGATGGAGGCGACTCGTTGCCAGAAATTCAACGAATTGGCGATGGCCAGAGCTCGGGGCATGGATGTGGTGGTCCTGGCAGCACGCTGGCCGATGCAAAAGCCAGGCAAGGACGATGGGCTTGAAGCCATGGTCAATCGCACCATCGATGAACTTTCCACCGAGGTTGGACAGGTCATTGTGATGGGTCCCACCCCAGTGCTTGCTGCATCAACCCCGGATTGCATGATTAGGCGGCGACTGGATCAGTGCGCGATACCGCGCCGCGATTTCGAGGCAGCAAATGCGGGAGTCATGGCGTTGCTGCGGCAGGCCAGCGGTAGGCATGCCAATGTCCACTATGTCGATCTGACATCGTTCTTCTGCGGGGCAGATACATGTCCGGCCACAAAAGACGGTACGGCACTATATTGGGACGACAACCACGTATCGGTTCACGCGGCCAATCACCTGGCGTCACGTTACCTGCAGGGGGATACGCGTTCGCCCACGTGGTGAGGGGGGGGCAGCCCTTCGTGTTAGGTCAGGGCAGCGTCAACGCCCTGGCCTTGCTCATATACCTTTCCGCTTCATCGGTGTTGCCTTCGCTCCGCAACACGTTGCCCATCACGGCATAAGGTTGGGGATCGGTCGGGTCCCCCTCGATGGCCATCGTCAGCATCGCCTTGCCGTCCGCGATCTGGCCCGTGGCCAGCAACCAGCGAGCGCGGCCGAACAGGTACGAATGCAGCATCCGAGGGTCGTAACGCAGCTGCCGCGAAGCCTGCACCTTGTCCAGCGCGGTACTGGCGAGGGCCAGATCACCCTGGTCCAGGGCGAAGTTGGCCACATTCACCACGCATTTGTCGCAGGGAACAGGGTCGCTCATGATCCGGTCGGCCAGATGCCGCGCATCGCCAGTACGGCCGGCGGCATCGTAGGCGTTGAACAGCATCGCCTTCGCCTCTTCGGCATGGGGATTTACGGCCAGGGCCCACTCCCAAAGGCGCAGGTTGGACGACCATAGGGGGATCACCGTGATCAGGGCGAGGATCGACGTAGCAAGCCACGCCAAACACGCCACCGCTGGGACGACTGAAACAACGCGGTTGGATGCGGCAAATGACCAGCGGTTGAAAGCGGTAGGCACAAAAACCGCCAGTGCGGCGATGGCAAGCATCGCGTAGCGCTCGTGGTAGGTGCTCCCGTCGAAATTGATGCTGCCCAAATGCAGCGCAGGCGCGATCGCTACGCTGAAGGTCAGTACCGAGATGGCCCAGGCCGAACGGCGCCGTACAGCCACGAAGATTGCAGCGATGACTATGAAGATGGCGGCCACATCAACTAGGCCGCTGAGCACGGTGAAGTGTTCCGGTGGGTAGGGCAGGGTCGGATGCAACGGATTGAGCCCCGAAGGCGCGATTGCCAATGCCCAATAACGCAGGTACAGAAAACAGGCCTGCTGAAGATTGGCCAGTGCGTCCACATGCACCTGGGCCAGGGGGTTGATCCGCCCCAGCGCCCACTGCCGCAGACCCAGGTAAACCAAACCAGCGATGACGCAGGCGATATACGCACCGCCGCGCTCACGTACGAACGCCATCATCCGGCGCGCGAAGCCGTTACTGGCGGTGTCGCGGGTCAGGAGGATGTCCTGGCACAACAGGAGCAGCGGGAAGCAGACCGCAGACTCCTTTGACAGCGCCGACAAGAAGAACAGGATGCCCACGACGATCGCTCGGAACAGCTGCGACTTGATCGAGAGATTCGCTAACAGGGCCAGAAGTACGAACAGGGTGAGCGCCAGCTCGAACTGGCAACCCACCCAGACAACGGCCTCAACCAACGCCGGATGAAGACCGAAGAACAGCATCGGCAGCGCTGGTACCAACCAGCGCGCTAGGCCATCGTCTTGCCGTCCGCAAGCCGCTCGAAGACGAAGCGCGAGCAATCCCACGATGAAGCTGTTGAGCAAGTGCATTGCCAGCGACACCAGGTGCATGGGCCCGGGTGCATCGTCGAAGAGGCGGATCTGCAGCGTGAAGAAAGCAATGATCAGTGGACGGAAATAATAGGCCCAGTCGTTGTAGCCTCGGAAAATGATCTGCTTCCACTGATCGCCCGACCGCAGCCAGGGCATCTGCTGGAAGTTCAGAAGATCATCCCAGACAAATCCGGCGTGCCGGACGGGCAGATAAAGCAGTGCTATGGCGGCCAGTACGGCAAGCGTGATGATTCCGCGTGATCGTGACATGGCGCCGCGCTTATCCCCTGGTGATGCCGGGCATTGTGGGTCACTGCCCGGCGAAGGGGAAGCGCGGCCCATTGGTCACGATGGCAGCGAACCTGAGAGAATCGCTGCCAGTCAATCCAGAGCCCTTGATCATGGCCCAAGAACAACCCTTCCTGGTCTTCGGTGCCCCCGCCATCGGCGAAGAAGAAATCGCCGAAGTGGTGGACTGCATGCGCTCGGGGTGGCTGGGCACCGGCCCCCGAGTGGCGCGGTTCGAGGCGGACTTCGCCGCCTACAGGGGTGTCGGTCCGCAGCACGTGGCGGCGGTCAACTCCTGCACCGCCGCCCTGCACGTGAGCATGGTGGCAGCGAACCTGGAACCTGGCTCCGAGGTGATCACCACGCCGCTCACCTTCTGCGCCACGGTGAACGCGATCATGCACGCGGGGCTTACCCCGGTGCTGGCCGACGTAGACGAGGCGACGGGGAATATCGATCCCGATGCCATCGAGGCGGCAATCACGCCGCGCACGCGAGCCATCGTACCGGTGCACTTCGCCGGCCGGCCGTGCGAGATGGACCGCATCGTGGCGATTGCGAAAAAACATGACTTGGTGATCATCGAGGACTGTGCCCACGCCATAGAAACCGAGTACCACGGCACGCCAGCTGGACGCTTCGGTGATTTCGGCTGCTTCAGCTTCTATGTCACCAAGAACGTGGTGACGGGGGAGGGCGGGATGATCCTGGGGCGGGATGAGGAAAAGATAGCGCGGGCGAGGATCCTGGCCTTGCACGGTATGAGCAAAGATGCTTGGCATCGTTTTGGTGACGCTGGATACAAGCACTACCAGGTGGTGGAGTGCGGGTTCAAATACAACATGATGGACATGCAGGCGGCGATTGGATTGCATCAGCTGGCTAAGGTCGAGAGGCATTGGCGGCGTCGCCAGGCGATCTGGACGCGCTATGACGAAGCCTTCGCCGATCTTCCCATCACTACGCCGGCGCTACCCGAAGCCAACACCCGCCATGGCTATCACCTGTATACGATTCGCGTCGATCCAGCGCGCTGCGCGGTTGACAGGGACGGTTTCCTTAATGCGATGAATGCCAAGCGTATCGGCACGGGCGTGCACTATCTCTCCGTAGCCGAGCATCCTTATTACCAGAACACCTTCAACTGGAAAACGGAAGACTGGCCTGTGGCGACGCGCATCGGGCGTGAGACATCTAGCCTTCCGTTGTCACCAGCTATGAATGATGCTGATGTTGAGCGCGTGATTAACGCTGTGCGTGCGGTGGTGTTGGGGCACTAGCGGGCAACCGAAGTCAGAGCTTTTGATTCTCACGCGTCGGTTGGGTCGTGGCTTTTTTTCCCGATTCGCGTACATAGGTGGCTTCTTCGCCAATACCCGAAAAACTTCATATGCCTGTTTCAAAAGTCCCAGAAGGCCCACGCGTTTCCCCGCGACATCTTGTGCGCCGTGGCGTAAGGCTTATTTCGTGGGTTATGTCATCTGGTAAATGATTCGGGCCAGGTCACTAGGGCACGGGACCGTTGTCGTCGACAATAATTTTGGCGTGGTGACTACCCGATGGGGCTTGTGCATCCGGCTGAATGCCAATAGTCACGTCATACGAGGCGGATTCTCTACTGTGGAAATAACTTCCTTGCCCCCCGTCAGCGCCCGTAATGATTGGTTGCATCCGCACGTTCCCATTTCTATCAGGTAGCTCTGTAGCGGCCCCGCGCACGTAGCCAAAGAGCGGATTACACCTATCATGTTCGTTGCGTGTCCATACGAGTTCACGCAACGCGTGGTCTTCATGGATTACCACTGGCCCGCGCGCGCGCCTGACATCGATAGTTATTCGTATTTCCGATGAGGCTAAGGAGCAATCGACGGGATCTAATTTAACCCCAACAACGAATTCGCGGCGGGGAAGGCCGGACATTCGAAAATGCAATTCCTGCGCGCGTGTCAGGTCGATATGCCCTAGGGTCAGAGTGTACTTGTTCGTAACAAAGCGATGCCCATGATCTACAAGCGTTCCATCGCCCTTGCAATCAGACACGGAGTAGCAGCCAGCTAGAAGCAATGGCAGCAAGGAAACAATTGTTAGTCTTTCATGTGCGATCGCATCCCGCATTTCAATCACGGTATGGGTGGCTGTCCGGGAGGCGGCAGTGGATGTGCGCCAGTCACCTATCGGGCCAGCCAGGGTGCTCAGTCACGGTACTGCTCTCTTTTTCGTCCTTTGAATCAAAAACTCCGTCGAAAAAGTGAAGCGTTAGAGTATCTGTTACGGTCGTCTCGTAGGATTTCTTCCTGCCAAACAACGTACGTTCATGGGTCCATCGCGTCCTAACCGAGATATAGGTCACCAACTCAGTGTCGCCCACGAGTTTGCGTTCCGCAGGGGCTCCGAGGACGCGTACAGCGTCTTCGTAGGTGGACTTTCCTTCAGAAAGCTCGTTTAGTTGAGAATACGTTATGGGGTATCCGCGCTTTTGAACATAAATGCCATCAGAGATGTACGCGCAGGCGGTCAAACACACCAATATTCCGAGGACTGCTAGTCGTTCTGGATGCACTTTAGACCCCCTGAACGACAAATAAAGGCCAACGACGCAGGTTTGGTGATCTTCGTTGGCCCCTCGAGATGGGGCATCGTGGCAGCTCGTAGGTTGAACTATGATCTTGTGACGTGCCTATTGTTTTTCGCCGGCGACTGCGTCGATGAGTTTTAGATTTCTGTCGTAGAAAGCGATCAGCCAGCATATTTCCACGTCGTCTAATTAACGGATGAGAACCGGCGTTTCAAGTATCCGGCTATCCGATAGTCATCCGGTCCACCACCGCAAGTTTTTCACTCTTCGTATCCTTAGTGTGCACGGCTCAGGTTCAATGAGGGAGAAAAAATGAGCCTGCGATCAAGGCTGCTGCGAGTAAGAATCCACCAATAATGAATGTCTTCTCCCTTCGGGATCTCTCGCCTCGTAAAATTAAGGGCCAAACGAGGAGTATGTCTACGACTGTCGCCGACTTTCTAGATGGATTTTCCCCGCGAGAGAGGAATATTGACAAGCCAATTATGGCAAGCCCGATAAGAATCCCGCCAAATGCTAGGTATCTCTCCATCACCTTTGGTCTCCGTCGCAGTTAGGGCACGTCTCTTTCAGAATGTGCGTATACGTTGAACCCCACGCGAAGCCACCGCCAACTCCAACTCCTAGACTCAGACTGCCACCACCGGGTGGTCCACAATTAGCTGAGACAGAAATGATAGACCCGCTACCGAAGCACTGGTTTGTTGACCAGCCCTCAAAATCATGGGAGTCAAATACGCCGAAGGTTTTCGAGGAAGCCGACCAGGCGCCGCCGATTCCCGCCATCGGGCCTCCAGCAATTGAGGTCTGACGCACAAACACCACGATTTTGTCATTAGTTATGCAGTGCATAATGGCTTTGTTGACGGCGAACATTCCGCCGAATGCAACCGAGATGCCAAAATCGCGAATCTCTTCACGCCACGCACCGCCTTCGCAGGGGCAAAGGCCGAGTGGATCGATGAGGTCGAACGGCCTTCCGCTTACATAAAGATATGCGCTTAGGCCCCCCCCGAGTCCCATTGGGTCTGGTTGTAAATACCGTCCGGTAGACGCCTCATACGACCGAAATAGGTTGTAGCTGGCCGCGGTCTCACTATCGAAGTATTGGCCAGGGAAACGAAGGTTAAAGACGTACATACCTGTTGGAAGAACCTCGCCAAATGGATTCCCTGTGTATGTCCAGGACCATGTCGTCGTACCCATAGAGTTTGCTATTGCGCGAGGTGTATTCAAGCCGTCGGTATGTATGTATGAGACGGTGTAATCCAAGCTTCCGTTATCCACGACAGCCACGGGTAGATCGTCAATCCAAATATAGTCTCGATTGGCTGTTCCCGCCTCCAAAAGGAGATGGCTTCGTAAATCATAAAAGAATCGCTCGTTTGTGCTGGTGGGAGTAGTCGCCGTCTTTGTCAGACGTTGGCCAAATGCGTTATATGTATATGTACCGACGGTTTGTCCGTTTGCCTGTACCACGGTCATCCGATTGCGGCCGTTGTATCCAAACCCAAAATTCTGGCCAGCGGCTACGCTAGCCGTTGTGTTGCCGTTGGCGTCAAGTGCGCGAGCACCATTGCCGATGGCGTTGAGACGGTGGGTTCCGGGCGCATAACTATAGATGCCAGTCGCCAATCCAGTGCCTGTCTTGCTTAGACGGTCCCCGGTCGCATTGTAGGTGAAGGCCTGGACGACGGTTGCACCATCCGTGATTCCCGTAAGGCGATATATAGGATCGTAACTGTAGGTCTCTGTTGCGGGACTTGCTCCAGGAGTGTCGCCAAGTGCAACGACATTGCCTACGACATCGCGCGCCACATGAATCGCCAATGCAGGGCTTACTACATCGGTGAAGGCATAGTTCGCATCGTACGTTCGCGTCACCGCCTGGCCATTGCCCAACGTGTACGACAGCACCGGCCCAAACGGCAGATAGCTCATGCTCGACACCGCGCTGGCTGCCGTGCTGCCGATGGGCGTCAATGTCGCTGCGCTGATCTGCCCGTTGGCGTTCCGGGTGTACGAGACAATGGTGCCACTGGGGTAGGTAAGATTCTGCAGCCGGTCGCCGCTGGTATACGCCATGGCCGTGGCATCGGTCACCGCCCCCTGGGTCTGCATCTTCCGGATCACGTTGCCACGCCCGTCATAGCAGTAGGTCGTGGTCGCTGCTACTTCAACTACCCGGGTCAGCCGGCCCAAGGGCTGGGAGGCCGGGCAGCCGGTGGTCGAGTTGGCCTCATCGTAGTGGTACACGACATTGAGCGAGGTGTCGGCGTAGGTCGTCGACACGATCCTGTTCAAGGCATCGTAGGTAGAGGTGGCGACGATGCCCCGGGCATCCGTCCGGGTCAGCTGATTGCCAGCAGCATCAAAGGTGGCCGTCGCGGTGCCGGTGTCGGGGCTGGTCAGGGCGGTCTGGTTGTCGAGGCCATCCAGGGCGTAGGTGGTGACTAGGTTGCTGGGGTCGGTGACCTGGACCAGATTGTCCTTCGCGTCGTAGCCGTACCGGGTGGTGGTGTTCTGAGTGGCCGGATCGGTGCCGTTGTAATTGTCGAGGGTGGTGATCAGCCGGTTGAGGCTGTCGAAGCTGGACTGGCGCTGGACACCCAGGGCATCGGCGGTGTGCACTAGGTTACCGTTGGCGTCGTAGCTGTCGGTGAAGCCCGCATTGAGCACCGTGTTGTTCAGACCGTCTCGCAGCGCGGTGAGCTGGCCCAGGGCGTTGTAGGTGCGACCGATGGACCGTTTGACCGTGTTGCTGGCATCGTAGACGGTCTCGGCAGTCTTGTTGCCGACGTTGTCCAGGGTGTAGTGAATGTGGTTGCCGAGGGCGTCGGTGACGTCAGTCAAGCGATGGGCCGCATCGTACGTGTAGTGGGTAACGACATTGTCCGGATCGGTAACCTGGGTGAGGTTGCCGACAGGGTCGTAGACGTAGGTTGTTGTCGCCCCACCATAGGACCGAGTCAGAACTCGCCCGCGTGGGTCGTAGGTGATGTCGGTATTAGTGCCGTTAGGATCGGTGATGCGGGTGACGCGGCCGGCACCGTCATAGGAAGCATAGGTGGTGGTGTGACCAAGGGCGTCCTGGACGGTGTAGAGGTCACCGGCCTGGTGGCAGGCGGAGCCGGGGGTGCCACATCCACTGGCACTGCTGGTCGTGTAATAGGTATACGTCGTTACGTCATTGACATCGGTGCGAGGACCATCCGCTGTCAGAAGCAGGCCAACGATAGGGCAACTGGTACTAACCGAATCGCAATAGGTCCAGGCTGTGCGCCGAACACCAGCTGGTGGAGTTCCGGTGGCAGAGCAAGCGAACCCAGGGGCGGCTTGGGGGTCGATTTCGCAACGGGCTAGCGCTTGGCCGCGGGTGTTGTAAACGTATGCTTCCCTACGAACCATTGCATTTGCGCCGTTATACCAGCGGCGATCGGTGGGAACGTGAAAATTGTCATCCCAGTCCGCTTGAAGTGAACGAAGGATGCCGGACGCATCGGAAGTGGTAGTGCCAACCTCCATGCCATCCTGGTCATAATCATGGAGCGTCGACGTACCGTTGAACTCTGTCGACCTCGTGATTTCACCGAACAAGCTAACGTCCCAAGCCTTGTCACGGCCGCAGGCAACGCACATACCGTCGATGGATGTTGCATGAGGTACGCCCGCCACAATCGTGTAACTGTGGTTGCGAACAACGCCATAAGGATCGGTAACCTGGGTGATGCCATCGACGGTGTAGCTAAGGTTGTACGAATCCTGTCCGTCGGCGAGCTGGTTGTTGATGCCGCGACTGCTTGAGTCGTAGCTGAAGCTCATGTACCGAACGCTATTCGGGTCGATAATACCGGTAAGAAGCGACGGAGTGGTCGCACCCCCAACATTGCTAGCCTCGTTATAGACGTAAGTAATCGTGTTCGCGCCGGGGAGCGTCACAGTTGTCAGGTTGCTCGAGGCATCATACCCATACCCGTAGTTCTGTCCGTCGGGCGCCACCACCTTGGTGATTCGTCCCTGGCTGTCGTAATCAAACTGAATTTCACGGTTGAGTGGATCGGCGACAGATAGCAAATAACCTGCGCCCGGGGCCACAGAAAGAGGGGTGGACGAAGTGCTATAGGTAAGGACTGAAGTGAAGCCCTCGCCGTCGTCAATCGCTACGAGCCTGCCTGTAGGGTCGTAATACTCCCTGCTCCTTTCAGCCACATTAGATACTTGCCAACCCGTAGGATTGCCTGTGGCATCCACCTGCTCGGTGAGCTCATCGCGAACATCGATCTCGCCACGCCAGATCCCTTCTTGCAACACATAAGTATCGACTCGCCCATCGGCACGGTTAAGAAGAACGGTTCCTTGCCCTCCGATAGCGCCCGGCGTGTAGGTCAAGTTTCGGGAGTAGGTATGCGTCCAGTGTGAGCCAAGTGGGCCCTGGCCGGCAGTGGGGCTACTGTTGTAATAGCGATCGAATTTCAACCATCGTCCGGTGACAAAATCCTCTTCACGGCGATACACATTGCCGTTGCCAAGATTGATGGGGTCGCTTACCTGCGAGTGGCATGTCGGGCAGCCATTACCTTTCTGCGGAGCTGCAACTTTCGAGACAGGCGAACAGAAGAACTCGTTACCACCACCTTGTGGATCGATGAGAACGTCGCCGTTCAATACCGTCTCTACGACAGCACCCTGGATATTCGGAGCTTGATTAAAGGTGCGTACGTTGTAGTCGTGACATCCCCTAACGACAAAATAGGAGGCCTCGTCGCTGGGATGGAGCACATTCCTGCACTGGTCCCAGGCTTCCGCATACGTTTGCCCGGTATTTTCCGGGCAAGCGTGGCTGTCAGCATGAGCTGACTGAGCGACGATGCCTAAAATGAGATAGGTGAAGGTTGCCAGTAATGAGGCAAACGACGTCTTTCTCGTGAGCGAGTTCCGCGGAGTTTGAGGGGCGCGTGCTTCTGTAGTGCTTGTCAAGAAGACGGATAGAAAATAGAGCAAGCCACGCATGCGTGTGCTCGCCGCGGACAGAGCCACGGATACCCATGGTGTCTTGCTCATTTTTGTCCCCTGGCGCTGCTTCAACGCGGTGAAAGAGGTCCGCGGGACTTCTATAGCAAAGGGGGAGGTTCGAATCTGTAGGGGATTTCCTACATGAGATTTGTTCGTGTGAGAACTATGACTGTGTCGACATATTCACGATATCGCAAGAAATTACGTTGATTGCGCAAAGCTCTAGTTCCGGCCCCTAATCGCCCTTGATTGTTAGGTTGAGTTCCGGCTTCCGCTTATCCAAATGCGGATTGGTAGCAACATCACTCTTCTTCGGAGGGTTGGTAGTTCGTGATCGAGAGCGAAGCCCCAAGGTCGGCAAGAGCACGCAGCACTGAAGGCGAGAATGTTGGTCCACCGTCGAACGAACTCTGAAAATGGGCGCACCACCAAAACACGTCATACCTGTTTGCGTAGGAAAATATGACTTGCCTTCGATCCATAAGGTGGGGAAGAAGGTTCAGTACGCCATCTTCCAAGTTTTCCCATTCGCGTACACGGGTGGCATCTTCGCCAACGCCTGAAAAACTCCATAGGCCTGTTTTAAAGGTCCCAGAAGCGCCGCGCATATCGCCTGGACTTCTCGCGTGCCAGGGCGTAAGGCTTATCTCTCGGGTGATGTCGTCTGGGACAAGATCGACCCCCGCAATCCTGAATTCAACGGTATAGAGATCGCGAGATGAGTCGCTCATAGGACTTCCGACGTCAGGTTGGCTTGCAGATCCTGCCACCGCCACTAGTCCAATTGCCATAAGAGGCCGGCTGTCGGCAGAGTCAGGCGTCGGGCCGGAAACTAGCTACAGGTTTAAGGCATCTCGAGCGACGGGCGAATCAATGAGGATGCCCTCCCCAATTCTCCGGGCGAGTTCCACAACAGCCTCACTCCACCCCTCAGGGGATTTTTCCGGAAGGTCACAAGTGAGTGAACAATGTTTCACGACTTTCGCCGTCGAGTCGAATGATTGTTACCCGTCGCAGGGTCGGGTCAAAACGCACAATATGATCGTATAGCTCTAGCGTTTTTGGATCGATCATGTGGTTCACCTGATGCGAAAAATTGAGTCTCCTACCAACGGCCAAAGCGCCGTGTACACGGTACGGCTGGGAGTGGCGCACCGTCTGCTGGTGATGATCCCCCCTCAAGCCTGCACGCAATGTTTAAACCGCCGCACCCATCACATTGAGCATCAATCGATGTCCTAACCGCAGCAACTTTGCGACCATTACGATGGATTCGTAGCGCGCACTTCGGGATCATAGTTTCGCTGCCAGTGCACAGTATCGATGCATCGGCAGCCGGGTGTCGAAACCCGTTCAAAGAAAACCGGGTGCCGCAGGCGGAGTCCTGCGGCACCCGAGGTTTCCCGACTTATGGCGGGCGACCAGGCGGACTTCGGTCCGGCCGGTTTTTTTCTTTGACGGTTTTCGACCCTGGCTCGCCCGCCACCTCCGGCGTCAGAAGCGGCGGTGGCACTGTCCTCCCAGAGCCAGTGCGGGTGGATGGATCATAGGATCGAGTAAGAACGATCCCCCGGCTGGGCCGGCTTCATTATTCCAGTGGTGAATCCAAGTCAGCCCGCAGGCTCCAGGGAGCCTGATTGGTCCATCCGCCCGATTCGTTCCAGCTATTCCGTCGCGTAGACGGTCGCCTGACGAATTGCCAACTTCCATTCGCCGCTTTCATCGGTCCAGACTTCCGTGGTGCGTCGATGCACAGTCTTGCCGGCGAAACGAGCTTTGCCCACGGGTGTGAGCTTCTCTTCGCCCATCAGCACGACGTCGTGCTGACCGCGAACCGCGGCATACTCGATTGAGCGGTCCAGCGACGTGTAATCGATCAACCGGGTCTTCAGGTTGTGCTCCGCATCCGCCTTGCGAGCGATCTTGTTGAATGGATTGTTGACTACTGCGTCCTGTGCGAAGGCATCGGCAAAACCCTTCTGATCGTGGTCGAGTATGGCCTTGTCCATTCGCGTGGTGGCCTCGAGCGCCGCGGCAATACGGGGATTCTTGGAGGCCCGTGTCACCTCGGCATTGGCGGCATGCCATGCAGCATGTGCTGGTGCGGTTCCCAGCAGCGGTAGGAGAATCAGCAACGCGGCGGGAAGGCGCATATATTTCTCCAGGCTTTATGAGAACAAGACGAGCCTACGCGCCGCTGGTCTCTCCGCCCATCGGCTATCCGACGTCGGCCATTCGCCAGACACAGAAATCACATACTTTGCGACCACTACGATGGACTCGTGAGGCGCGATTCGGGATCATAACTTCGCTTGACTGCCAGGGGTTGCGACGCGCGACTGGGAGGCGTAAGGTGTGTATTACGTTTGTAATGCATAGGTGTCGCCGCCATGGCAGCCGCTAAAACCGCAACGCTTCCCACTGTGCGGGTTGACCCTGAGGTCCGAGATGAAGCCGAAGCGCTTCTCGCAGAGGATGAAACCTTGTCTACCTTCATCGAGCGCGCCGTGCTCGAGTGCATTGCACGTCGCAAGACCCATCTGGAATTCGTGCAGCGTGGCCTAGCCGCGCGCGAAGAGGTGCGCCGGACGGGTGTCTACTACACGCCCGAGTTCGTGCTTGACGAGCTTGAGGCCATACAGGCCGATGCTGAAGCTGCGGTCAAAAAGAGCAAGGGCAAGCGTTGAGTTTTCAGATACGGATTTCCGGACAAGCACGCACGGATTTGATACGACTCCATCGCTTCCAGGCCACCCGTGATCCTGCGGTCGGTCGACGTGCGTTGACCGCCATCCATCAGGCGTTCGCCAGTCTCGCCAGTGCGCCTTTCATATATCGCAAGGCGCAACCTAATAATGCCTTCCTACGCGAAATCATTATTCCGTTCGGATCGGCCGGTTACGTCGCCCTTTATGAAATTGACAACGATAAGAGCGTCACCGTGTTGGCTGTCCGTCACCAGTTGGAGGAAGACTATTACTGATGGCGGCGGTGCCTAGAACCACTTCGCCTTCTTCAACCCAATAAAGATCCCACCCACGATGCAAGCCACCAGGCACGTAATCGCCGGATACGCCCACGGCTGCTTCAACTCCGGCATATGCTCGAAGTTCATGCCGTACCAACTGGTGATCAGCGTAGGCGCCGCCAGCATGGCCGCCCACCCAGCGAGCTTCTTCATCACCTCGTTCTGGCCAAAAGTCACCAACGAAAGGTTCACCGAGATCGCCGCGCTAAGCATCTCGCGCATGGCACTGGTCGATTCGTTCACACGGAACACATGGTCGTACACATCACGGAAGTAGGCGCGCAGTTCGTCGTGGATCAGATGCGGGTGCATGCGCACCAGCTGGCTGATCACGTCCTGCAACGGTGCCGCAGCCAGGCGCATGCTCATCAGTTCGCGCTGCATATCGTACAGGCGCTTGATGGTCTGGCGGTTGAAGGTATCGGCGAAGATATCCTTTTCCAGATCGTGCAGTTCTTCACGGAAGTCGCGCACGATGGGCAGGAAGTTGTCCACCACGAAGTCGAGCACGGCATACAGGCCGTAGCTCGGCCCCAACGCCAGCAGCTCCGGCGAGCGCTCGCAGCTCATACGGGCCGGTGCGTAGCTCAACGATGCGCCGTGGCGCACGGTGATCAGGTAGCGCTTGCCCAGGAAGATCTGCGTTTCGCCGAAGGCGATGCTGCCGCCCAGCAATTGCGCCGTCTGCACCACGATGAACAGCGAGTCGCCGTAGGTTTCGATCTTGGTGCGCTGGTGGGCGTACTTGGCGTCTTCCACGGCCAGGTCGTGCAGGCAGAACTCTTCCTGCAGCTTGTCCAGCAGGTGTTCGTCGGGCTCGTGCAGGCCCACCCACACGAAGGTGTCCGGGCCTTTCAACACCTCGCTGATGTCGTCCAGCGTGATGTCGCCGATCTTCGAGCCATCCTTGCGGTAGGCCACGCAGTTGACCACCATCGAATTGTTCAATGGGGCGGGAGTTTCCGGGGTAGGGATATTCAAGGACATGGCCGGCATCATGCCGAGGCGCGTGTTACAGGGCAATCATGGACTTCGTAGTTACTTGCGAAATCGCGAAGCGCCCAGCGCCAACCAGATGGGCAAACCCAATCCCACCCAGGGGAAATTCCGCTGGGTATAGAAGGGGAAGGCGTGCAACACCAGGGCCAGCACGGCCAGGGCGACGCAGGTCCAGATAATCCGTCCGGAAAACCTCTCATAGCCCCGCCATACGGCCGGCAGCAGCAGGAAGGCTAATGGTTGGTAGATCAGCAGGTTAGCGTTGGCCCAAGCCGACTGGTGCTGGGTCAATGTCCACAAGCCAAGCATCACCAGGCCCGCGATACCGGCAAACAGCAGCCAGAGCGTCGCCACCGTGCCGTACACGATGCGGGCGGCCCGATATTCCCGGTAAGCGCCCGTCGCCAGCAGCAATACGGCCAGCCCCAGGCCCACGCCGAACAGCGCCAGGCCCAGTTCCGGCGCCACGGCCGGCGGCTGTTCGATGGTGGCCTTGGCCAGCACCTCAGTGGATAGCACCAGCGGCTGGCTGCCGCCCGCGCCGTTGCTCACGGTCATGCTGGCCACTTCATCGCGCAGCACCATGGGCAGGAAGCTTTCCTTCAAGGCATCCATGGGCTGGTCGGCGTAGGGGCCCAATCCCAAATCCATGCCCAGCATCAGCCAGGTCTGGTTGCTCATCAGTCGCGCGGTCTGCTGGCGATAGGTCATGCCGCCGGCACGCTTGGCCAGGTTCGCGCGCAGCTGGCCGCCGAGCGCACGGTCAAGCGCATCGCGCACGCGCGTGGCGCAGTTGTCCACATAGTAGTTGTAGTTGTAGCGCGTGTTCTGCGGCTGGATGTTCCAGAACAGGAAGCGGCGGAGGTCTTCCGCCTGCGCCGGCGTAAAGGCCAGCCGCTGCCGCGTGATACCGCGTCCCTCCGATACGTAGAACTGCACGTCTTCAGAAGTGGGTACCGCGTCCATGCGATAGCGCATGATGCCGCGCGCGAAATTCAGCAGGAAGCCGGCTTCGTCGAAGTCGAACACGCCATAGTTGAAGGCAATGGCCTCGCCGGAGGCCGGGTCACGCAGTTCCACGGCGTCGTGGCCGAAACGTTCCCAATAGACCTCGCCCGGGCCATAGGTGATGAGCGACACCTGCAAGGTATCGGCCGGTGCTTCGGCAATGCCCGCGAACGCGGGCGCGGCCACCAGGGCCAGCAGCAGGAAAAGCAGGCGTTTCAAGGCGTGGGTGTCTCGCCTGGACCATCGACCATCGTCACGCGGAAGCGCTGCACGCGGCGGTCGTCGGCTTCGGTGACGTGGAACAGGAAATCGCCGATGGTCACTTCCTCGCCCACTTCCGGCAGGTGGCCAAACTCGGAGGTGACCATGCCGCCCACGGTATCGAATTCCTCGTCGGAGAAGCTCGCGCCGGTTTCCTCGTTGAAGTCTTCGATGGTGGTCAGGGCGCCCACGTCGAAGGCACCGTCGCCGGTGGCCCGCATCAGCTGGGGTTCTTCTTCGTCGTCGTGCTCGTCGTCGATCTCGCCGACGATCTGCTCGAGTACGTCTTCGATGGTGATGAGGCCTGCCACGCCGCCGTATTCGTCGATCACCAGCGCCATGTGGTTACGGCTGCGGCGGAACTCGGCCAGCAGCACGTTCAGGCGCATGGATTCGGGGATCAGCACGGCGGGGCGCAGCAGCGAGGAGATATCGCAGCCTTCGCCGTCGCCGAAGTACTTCAGGAGGTCTTTCGCCAGCAGGATGCCGAGGATCTCGTCCTTGTCTTCACCGTGCACGGGGAAGCGCGAGTGGCCGGATTCCACCACCGTGGCGAGCACTTCGTGCAGGGTGCCGTCGGCCGGGACCATGACGATCTGGGCGCGGGGCACCATGACGTCGTCGACGGAGAGTTCGGTGACCTTGATGGCACCCTCGACCATGGTCAGGGTGTCGTTGGAGAGCAGGCCGTTGGCCCGTGCCGTGCGCAGTTCCTCGATCAATTCGTCGCGGTTGCGCGGTTCTCCGGAAAACATGTGGCCCAGTCGATCCCACCACGATCGGTGGGCCGGGCCGCCGGTACTGCTAGGGTCCTCGTTCATCACGCTTGTTGCCGAGCCCCATCAAGGGGCGGAAGGGTCAGTTTAGCCCATCCAGATGACACTTGCCGATGGTCGGAGGTAAGGGTTGGGGGGTCAGAGTTGTCACTCTGACCCCGGCTTCGAGGAGCCTCAGAGGTAGGGATCGGCGATGCCAAGAGACGCCAGAATGCGCTTTTCGAGGCTCTCCATGCGCTCGGCTTCGGCGTCTTCCAAGTGGTCGTACCCCAGCAGGTGAAGCACCCCGTGCACCGTCATATGGGCCCAGTGATGGGGCGGCTTCTTGCCCTGTTCGGCGGCCTCCCGGGCCACCACGGGTGCGCAGATGGCGAGATCGCCGATCAGCGGCAGGGCCACGCCAGGCGGTAATTCCGCAGGGAAGGAAAGTACGTTGGTGGGGTAGTCCTTGCCCCGGTAGTCGCGGTTGAGCGCCTGGCCTTCCTCGAGTCCGACAATGCGGATGGCCAATTCGGTGGCCTTGCGGCGCTTGGCGACGTGCAAGGCTGCTTGGACCCACTTATGGAAACTTGCGGCCGACGGCACGCCAGCCCGCGGCACGCCGTAACCCACCGAAAGCGTCAGCGCGCTACCTGACATGCGTGTTGTCGGCGTTCTCGGTAGTCTCGAACGCCTCATAGGCACGCACGATCTTGGCTACCAGCGGATGGCGCACTACGTCGCGCGAGGTGTAGAAGGTGAAGCTGATGCCGTCGACACCGCGCAGCACCTCGATGGCGTGACGCAGCCCCGAGCGGACATGGCGGGGCAGGTCCACCTGGGTCACGTCGCCGGTGATCACCGCCACCGTGCCGAAGCCGATGCGGGTGAGGAACATCTTCATCTGCTCGACGGTGGTGTTCTGCGCTTCGTCCAGGATCACGAACGAGTCGTTGAGGGTGCGGCCGCGCATATAGGCCAGCGGCGCGATCTCGATCACGTTGCGCTCGATCAGCTTGGCCACTTTCTCGAAGCCGAGCATTTCGTACAGGGCGTCGTACAACGGGCGCAGGTAGGGATCGACCTTCTGGCTAAGATCGCCCGGCAGGAAGCCAAGCTTTTCGCCCGCTTCCACCGCCGGACGCACCAGCAGCACGCGCTGCACGCGGTTCGCTTCCAGCGCTTCCACGGCGCTGGCCACGGCAAGGTAGGTTTTGCCTGTGCCGGCGGGGCCCACGCCGAAGTTGATGTCATGCGTGGCGATGGCGTGCAGGTAGCGCGCCTGGTTCGGGCCGCGGCCCTTGATCACGCCACGCTTCACCTTGATCGTGACTTCCTGCGTGCCGTCGGTGTCGGACACCAGCGCATCCACGCCGCTCTCGGCCAGGTGCAGGTTGATGGCCGCGCCGGTGAGCGACTCGTTCTCCGTGGCCTGGTACAGCGATCGCAGTACCTTTTCGCCGGCGATGGCGGCGGTTTCCTCGCCGATCACGCGGAAGATGTTGCCGCGGTGATCGATCTCCACGCCCAGGCGCAGTTCCACCTGACGCAGGTGTTCGTCGAACGGGCCGCAAAGATTGGCAAGGCGCGCGTTGTCTTCCGGATCGAGCGGGAAGTCGCGCTGGGTAAGGCCGTCGGTCATGAGATCTCGAGTTCGTAGCCGGCCACACGCCCGCGCAGGGAGTTGGTCATGGCCTCGGTGATGGTGACGTCCACGAAGGTCCCGATCATGCGGGCGTCGCCGGGGAAATTCACGTAGCGCATGTTTTCGGTGCGGCCGGTCATCTCGCGCGGGTTCTTGCGGCTGGGCTTTTCCACCAGCACGCGCTGCACCGTGCCCACCATGGCCTGGTTGATGCGGTTGGCATTGGCGGTGACGGCAGCCTGCAGGCGGGTAAGGCGCGCATGCTTCACCTCCATCGGCGTGTCGTCGGCGAGGTTCGCCGCCGGCGTGCCCGGACGGGAGGAGAAGATGAAGGAGAAGCTCTGGTCGAAGCCGACATCATCGATCAGCTTCATGGTCTTCTCGAAATCATCATCCGTTTCGCCGGGGAAGCCGACGATGAAATCCGACGATACGCAGATGTCCGGACGCACGGCGCGCAGCTTGCGGATCCTCTGCTTGAATTCGATCGCGGTGTAGCCGCGCTTCATGGCCGACAGGATGCGATCGGAACCGGCCTGCACGGGCAGGTGCAGGTAGTTGGCCAGCTGCGGCACGCTGGCATAAGCCTCGATCAGCGAGTCGGAGAACTCCAGCGGGTGCGAGGTGGTGAAGCGGATGCGGCCGATGCCTTCGATGCCGGCGATGGCGTGGATCAGTACTGCAAGGTCCGCTTCGCCACCATCAAATGTCGGGCCGCGGTAGGCGTTGACGTTCTGGCCAAGCAGGTTCACTTCGCGTACGCCCTGGGCGGCGAGCTGCGCCACTTCCACCAGGACATCGTCGAAGGGGCGGCTGATTTCCTCGCCACGGGTATAAGGCACCACGCAGTACGAGCAGTACTTCGAGCAGCCTTCCATGATCGAGACGAACGCGGTGGGGCCTTCGGCGCGGGGCTCGGGCAGGCGGTCGAATTTCTCGATCTCGGGAAAGCTGATGTCCACCTGTGGCTTGCCGGTGCGGCGGCGGGCGTCGATCAGCTCCGGCAAGCGATGCAGGGTCTGCGGACCGAATACCAGGTCCACATAGGGCGCGCGGGAGACGATGGCGGCGCCTTCCTGCGAGGCCACGCATCCGCCGACGCCGATCACCACGCCTTCCTTATGTTGTTTGTAGCCCTTCCAGCGGCCGAGCTGGCTGAAGACCTTTTCCTGTGCCTTCTCGCGGATCGAGCAGGTATTGACCAGGATGACGTCGGCCTCGCTTTCATCGAGGGTGAGTTCCAGGCCGTGCGACGCCTTGAGCACGTCGGCCATCTTGGCCGAGTCGTACTCGTTCATCTGGCAGCCGTGGGTCTTGATGAAAAGCTTGCCGCTCATGGAGTTGCCGCGGTGGATGGGTCGGCCATTTTACCCGCTATAGGGCCCGGCGTGGGGTGACAACACGAGGCGCTCCGGCCAAACTGCCGCCCATGACGCACCGTGGCCGCCTGACCATCCTCCTGGCCCTGGCAGCCCTTTGGCTCGCCAGCCCGGTGCGTGCGGCCACGCTGTACCGATGCACCGGGGCCACCGGCGAGACGGTTTTCGCCAGTTCCACGGCTGGCTACAGGGACTGCAAGAAGCTCGATATCCCGGTATCGGCGCCCTCGCGCCATGGTCCGGTGAATGCCAAACCGCTGGCCCAGGGCGTCTCGCCGGCCTCCACGCCGAAGGCGGAACCCGGGCAAAAAGTGGTGGCCGCCCCCCAGGTGGTGGCCCCGAAGAGTCACTGGGACTACCAGGAAACCAAGGAGCCGCTGCCGATCGCCCAGGAGCCGCCCCAGCCGAAGGCCGCAAAGGTGTTGCGCGGCTCGGTGTACCGGGTGACTCGCGCCGACGGCACGGTGGAATACACCAATGTGGCCCCGGCGGGCGCGAAGGGCAGTGCGGTGACCATGCTCTTCAGCTACATCGCCACCTGCGTTGCCTGCGACCTGCATTCGAAGATCAATTTCGATACGGTGGCACTGAACCTGAGCGCCTATGCCGATGTGATCCGCGTGGCCAGCGCAGAATTCGGCGTGGACCAGGCCCTGTTGCGGGCGGTGATCCATGCCGAAAGCGGGTACAACCCGCGCGCGCTGTCGATCAAGGGCGCCCAGGGCCTGATGCAGCTGATGCCCGGCACCGGCCGCGACATGGGCGTGGCCGATGCCTTCGATGCCGAACAGAACATCCGGGGCGGGGCGCGATACCTTGCGATCCTGCTGCGCGCCTTCAACGGCGATGAGCGCCTCGCCGCGGCGGCCTATAACGCGGGGCAGCGCTCGGTAGAGAAGTACAACGGGGTGCCGCCCTACGCCGAGACACAGGTGTATGTCGAGCGCGTGGGCATCCTGCGCCGCCGCTACGGCGCCGCCGTTCCGCTCGCCCTGCGGGCTAATGCTGCGGAATGATCGCGGGGCTCATGCCCTGGGGATTGGCCGTTGACTGCACGGGGATCGACGGGCGCTGCACGATCTTCACCGGCGCGGTGAAGGGGATGCCGTTCCGCAATCCCGAGACATCCACCGTGGCGCCCGGCGACTGCATGGCCTCGCGGCGGCGCAGGTCGTTGGCGTCGACGATGTCCGTGCTGCCGAAACGCAGCAGCACGTCGCGGGGCTGGATGCCCGCGGTGGCGGCCGGGCCTCCGGGGTAGACGTCATTGACCATCACGCCGCGTGCAGCGGAGGGCAGGCCGCTATCCGCCGATACGGCAACGGCGCCGTAGTCGGCACCCATCCAGCCACGGGTGACGTGCCCGGTGGCGATGATCTGGTCCAGCACCTGCTTGGCGCTGGACACCGGGATGGCGAAGCCGATGCCCTCCGCACCCACGGCCTGGCCGATCAGGGCGGTGTTGATGCCCACCAGTTCGCCATAGGCATTGACCAGTGCGCCGCCTGAGTTGCCCAGGTTGATGGCGGCATCGGTCTGGATGAAGATTTCGGGGCTCGACAGGTTCAACTGGCGGCCCATGGCACTGATGATGCCCATGGTCACCGTCTGGCCGATGCCGAAGGGGTTGCCGATGGCCAGCACCACGTCGCCCACACGTTGCTTATGCGCGGGGGCCGCGAGGGGAATTTCCGGCAGGCTGCCGGCGTCGATCTTTAGCACGGCCAGGTCCGTTTCGTCGTCCGAGCCCACCACGCGGGCCTTGAACACCCGGCCGTCGTAGAGCAGCACCTGGATGTCGTAGGCGCTGGCGATCACATGGTTGTTGGTCAATACATAACCATCTGGAGAGACGATCACCCCCGATCCGAGGTTCTGCTCGCGGCGTTTGGTCACCGGGCCCGTGGGCACGCGCAGGATGCGTTGCATCACCGGATCGGCAAAAACTTGGGAGGGCTGTTCGCTCACCAGGCGGTTGGCGTAGATGTTCACCACTGCCGGTGCGGCACGGCTTACGGCATCGGCGTAGCTGGCGGGACCGGATGCGACCGGTGGCGTGGCCAGGGTCGATGATGGTGCCGTCGGGGCCGGCCCGAAGCCCAGCCGCGCACGCAGGACCTGGCCGGTGCCAGGCCAGACGAGGCCGATGGTAAAGGCAACCGCCAACCCCAACACGACGAACTGGGCGATGAAGGCGATGCCGCGGGCGGCCGGTTTCATGGGTAGAGCGGGTCCTTCGGACGGTCGTCGGATGGGCGGCCAATCGGTACCGGTTCGGGAATAACCTCGGACCGGATGCACCAGTGTATGTCAACGCGTTCAGTTTTATTGTGTGCCCCGGGGGCAAACGCTACACTAACGCGATTTTTGCGGGTCGAGAAAACCTGCACCTCAATGGCATATGTTCCGGAGAGCCTGATGGCGAACGAAGTCGTCGATCACGGCCGACGCCGTTTCCTCACCATCACCACGGCAGTGGTGGGTGGTGTGGGAGTGGTGGCGGCGGTCGTGCCCTTCATTAAATCCTGGGAGCCGAGCGCCCGCGCGAAAGCCGCCGGTGCACCGGTTACCGCCGACATTTCGAAAATCGAGCCAGGCCAAAAGGTGACGTTCGCCTGGCGCAGCCAGCCGGTTTTCGTGGTCAATCGCACCAAGGACCAGCTTGCCGCGCTTCCCTCGCTCGACGTCCGCCTGACGGATCCGAAGTCCGAAGTCACCGACCAGCAGCCGAAGTACGCGCAGAACCCCACCCGTTCCATCAAGCCCGAGTGGCTGGTGGTGGTGGGCCTGTGCACGCATCTGGGTTGCGTGCCGGACTTCGAGCCGGTGATGAAGCCTGAGCCGTTCGACCCGAACTGGAAGGGCGGTTTCTACTGCCCCTGCCACAAGTCGCGTTACGACCTGGCCGGCCGCGTCTTCCAGGGCGTTCCCGCCCCGAAGAATTTGCCGGTGCCGCCGTACCACTTCGTGGACGACAACACGATCCAGATTGGCGTCGATCCGAAGGAGGCCGGCTAATGGCTAATGTATTCACCCGCGTGGGCGAGTGGGTCAACGAGCGCGCGCCGAACCTGGCGCCGACGTACCGCAAGCACATGACGGAGTACTACGCACCGAAGAATTTCAATCTTTGGTACTACTTCGGCTCGCTCGCGCTGCTGGTGCTGGTCAACCAGATCGTCACCGGCATCTTCCTCACCATGAACTACAAGACCAGCGCCCTTGAGGCGTTCAACTCGGTCGAGTACATCATGCGCGATGTGGAGTGGGGCTGGCTGATCCGCTACATGCACTCCACCGGCGCTTCGTTGTTCTTCATCGTGGTGTTCCTTCACATGTTCCGTGGCCTGATGTACGGGTCGTACAAGAAGCCGCGCGAGCTGGTGTGGCTGCTGGGCATGCTGATCTTCCTGGTGCTGATGGCCGAAGCCTTCATGGGCTACGTGCTGCCTTGGGGCAACATGTCGTTCTGGGGCGCCAAGGTGATCATCTCGCTGTTCGGCACCATCCCGGTGATCGGCTCGACCCTGGTGGAGTGGATCATGGGCGACTTCCTGCCCGCCGATGCCACCTTGAACCGCTTCTTCGCCCTGCACGTGATCGCGCTGCCGATCGTGCTGCTGCTGCTGGTGGTGCTGCACCTGGCCGCCCTGCACGAAGTGGGTTCGAACAACCCCGATGGCGTTGAGATCAAGAAGGGCCCGAAGGGCAATCGCTGGGACGACCACAAGCCGGCCGACGGCATTCCATTCCACCCGTATTACACGGTGAAGGATCTGGTCGGCGTTGGCTTCTTCCTGATGATCGCGGCCTTCATCATCTTCTTCGCGCCCACCTTCGGCGGCTGGTTCCTCGAGCACGACAACTTCATCCCGGCCAACAACCTGGTCACGCCCACGCACATCAAGCCGGTGTGGTACTTCACGCCCTTCTACGCGATCCTGCGCATGATCCCGTCGCTGTTCGGCACGGCCGTGTGGGGTGTGATCGCCATGTTCGGCGCCATCGTGCTGCTGTTCCTGGTGCCCTGGATCGACCGCGGCCAGGTCCGTTCCATCCGCTATCGCGGCCTGGGCTTCAAGGTGCTGCTGTTTACCTTCGTGGTGGCCTTCATTGCGCTGGGTGCGGTCGGTGCGGGTGTCATCGCCGAGATCATGCCCTCGTGGGAAATCTTCTTCGGCCGGGTCTGGACCATCGTCTACTTCGGGTTCTTCCTTGGGCTGTGGGCTTACACGCATTTCGGCTGGGAGAAGACCAAGCCGGTTCCGGAACGGGTGACGACGCATGACTAAGCGGTATTTCTCCATCATCGCACTCGCCTTCGGCCTCTTCGTCGGCGGTACGTCCGCCGTCATGGCCGAGGAAGGCCCGGAGCTGCCGCCCGCCGGCACCAACGTGCGCGACACCGCTTCCCTGCAGCGCGGCGCCAAGTTGTTCTTCAACTATTGCGTGGGCTGCCACTCGCTCAAGTACGTGCGCTATTCGCGCATCGCCGAGGATCTCGGGCTGTCCGAACAGGACGTGATGGACAACCTCAATTTCACCGGCGCGAAGTTCGGTGAAACGGTGGTCTCGCACATGCCCGAAGACTCCGCCAAGGAATGGTTCGGCAAGGCACCGCCCGACCTCTCCCTGGAAGTGCGCGCCAAGGGCCAGGACTGGGTATTCAACTACCTCAACTCCTTCTACCTTGACCCGTCCCGCCCGGTGGGCTGGAACAACACCGTCTTCGCCAATGCCTCGATGCCGAACCCCCTGTGGGAACTGCAGGGCGTGCAGGTGGCGGTCAAGGGCAAGCCGGACGCCCAGGGCGAGGCCGAGGTCGAGAAGCTTGAGCTGGCCCAGCCCGGCCGCATGACCCCCGAACAGTTCAGGGGAGCCACCCGCGACCTCACCGCCTTCCTGGAGTACGCGGCCGAGCCCGCGGCGCTCCAGCGGCAGTCGATGGGCGTCTGGGTGATCCTGTTCCTGGCCGGTTTCACCTTCCTGGCGTATATGCTCAAGCATGAATACTGGAAGGACGTCCACTAAGGGCGCAAGGGCGGCGCAAGCCGCCCTTCTTCATAGGGTAGGCTAAAGCCGGCATTTCCCCAGGGGAGGAGAGCAAGGTTATGGTGCAAAACGCCCGTTCGCGGACCGTACTCGCGCTCTACACCACCGCCGAGGACGTCCAGTGCCACCGTACGCGCCTCGTGCTCGCCGCCAAGGGCGTCAGCTACGAACGCGTGATGGTCGACCCGGAGAAGCCGCCGGCCGACCTGGTCGACCTCAATCCCTATGGCACGCTGCCGACCCTGGTCGACCGCGACCTCACGCTCTACGACACCTATGTGGTGTGCGAGTACCTCGACGAGCGCTACCCGCACCCGCCGCTGATGCCGATCGACCCGTTGTCCCGGGCCCGCCTGCGGCTGGCCGCGGTGCGCATCGAGCGCGACTGGCTGCCCGAAATCAACGTGATCCGCGCCGGCGGCAAGCCTGCCGAGGCGGCTCGCAAGCGGCTGCGCGAGCACCTGCTCGAGGCCGTGCCGCTGTTCAAGGCCTCCCGTTTCTTCCTGAATCCTGAAATGAGCCTGGCCGATTGCCTGGTGGCCCCGGTGGTCTGGCGCCTGCCGATGCTTGGGGTCGACCTGGGCAAGGAAGGCAAGCCGATCATCGATTACGGCGAACGGCTATTCCACACCCAGGGGTTTGCGCGTAGCCTGACGCCTGAAGAAAAAGCGATGCGCGAACTGTAAATGACTGATACCAGCGAACCCACCGGCATGACTTCCAATCGCCCGTACCTGTTACGGGCGATCTACGACTGGATCAGCGACAACGGGCTTACCCCCTATGTGCTGGTCGATGCCGGCCAGGCCGGGGTGAAAGTGCCCAGCCACGTGATCAAGAACGGCCAGGTGGTGCTTAACCTGGCCATGCGCGCGGTGGCCAACCTCGACCTCGGCAACGACGTCATCAGCTTCCAGGCCCGTTTTTCCGGTGTGAGCCAGTCGATCAGCATCCCGGTCACGGCCGTGCTGGCGCTGTACGCGCAGGAAAACGGCCAGGGCATGATGTTTCCCGCCGACGAAAATGCCGCCGTGGCGGGCGAGGGCGGTGGTGGCAACGATGCCGAGGGTGATTCCGAGCCGCCGCCGTCCGACGACCGCCCCAAGCGCGGTGCGCCGCACCTGCGGGTCGTGAAGTAACCCCTTACGAGGGGTCTTTCGGCCTTGGCCGGAACGGGATGACGTTGTCGCTGCCGCCCTCGGCAATGCGCCTGGGCGTGGGTGGCGGCCGCCGGGGGCCGTAAACGGCCTCGGGGTAATCGGGCTCCGCCGAAGCAAAGGCGGCTGCCTCCCGCTCGGGCATCACCAGCCGGGCCACCCGGCGTCCCCGCATCCAGATCTGGCCGCCCTGCCGCGTGCGGCCGTCCAGGCTCACTTCGAAGCCATAGCGCACTTCCACGCCCAGGTGGCCGTCGTGCCGGTACAGGCGCAGGCCCGATAGCGCCACGCTCTGGTCCAGCAACTGGATGTCGTGTTCGCTGCATAGTCGCGACGCCTGCGCCACGGCGCGCTCCCGGGCAGCCGTCAGCCCCATCCATGAGGCCACCAGGCCGCATAAGAGGAGCAGGACGAAAAGGTCGGTTAGCGAAAGCATGGAAACAGTGTGTGGCCGCCGGGCCCCACTCGCAAGCGCTTAAGGGCTAATCCAGCTGAAGTCGCAGCGAAAGATCGATCGCACGAACGTGCTTGGTCAGGGCGCCGGTGGAAATGAAGTCGACACCCGTGGCCGCGATCCGTGCCAGCGAGGCGATCTCCACGTTGCCTGACACTTCCAGGGCCACCCGGCCATCGGCGATGCGCACGGCTTCCAGCAGGTTCTCGTGGCTGAAGTTGTCCAGCAGGATGCGGTCCACGCCGGCATCGATGGCCTGGCGCAGCTCGTCGAGCGTCTCCACCTCCACCTCAAGCAACAGCCGAGGATGCAGGGTGCGTCCGGCGGTGACCGCGCGGTCGATGCCGCCGGCGGCGATGATGTGGTTTTCCTTCACCAGGATGGCGTCGAACAGGCCCACCCGGTGATTGGTGCCGCCACCGCAAAGCACGGCGTACTTCTGCGCCATGCGCAGGCCCGGGAGCGTCTTGCGCGTATCGAGGATACGCGTGCGCGTGCCGGCGACTTCCGCCACGAAGCGGGCGGTGGTGGTGGCCGTGCCCGACAGCAGCTGCAGGAAGTTCAGCGCCGAGCGCTCGGCGGTCACCAGGGCGCGGGCGTTGCCGTGCAGCATGCAGATCACCTGGTCCGCGGCGATACGGTCGCCGTCGGCCGCGCGCCACTGGATCACCACGTGCGGGTCCATATGGCGGAAGCAGGCGTCGAACCAGTCCTGGCCGGCGAGGACGGCGTCCTCGCGGCAGGTCAGCACCGCGCTGGCGGTGGCATCGTGGGGAAGCAGGTCCGCGGTGACATCGCCGCCGCCGATGTCCTCGGCCAGGGCGCGCGCCACATCGGCGTCCACGCGAATGGGATCCGGCCGCGCCAGCGACGCGGCCGGGGAAGATGATGCGGTCATGGAGTATCCGAGCCTGGCTGGCGCAGCTTCTCGACGATGGCGTCCATCGCACGGTCGAACAGCAACGCGGATTCGAGCACCGTGGCGCGGCCGTTGGCGAGCGCAGCAGCCAGCGACACCTGGCTATGGTCGGCCACTTTCAGGCCACGGCGGTTGACGAACAGGTAGCGGCCGCTGATCGGGCTGATCCACGACAGCTTGGCGCGCTCGCTGTTTTCCTCTTCATCGACGAAGGCCACCCACTGGCCCACGCGCAACTCCGCGGCCTGGGCCAGGAAGTTGTCGGCGATGGCATCGTCGTCGATGCCCAGGTCGTCGTCTTCGGGTTCGAGCAGCTCCGGCTCGACGATGGCCTGGATGGAATCGGGAATCGGCAGCGGAGCGGCCGGGGTATCCACCGCAGGCGCGCGCGCCTCGCCCAGCTGCTGGCGATAGAACTCCTGCAGCTGCGTCATCAATTGTTCGGTATCGGCTTCCTGAAACGCCACGGCGGCCAGGCCCCGGCGCAGGTTGCGTTCGATGAAGGGCAGGCGATTGCGCAGCAACTGCCGTGCGGTGGGATCGGACATCGGTTGCACGGTGGCGATGAAGTCGTCGACGAAGCGCAGGGCTTCGCGGAACTCGGGGGACTCATCGCCCTGGCGCAGCAGCGTCAGGACGAGATAGTTGGCCCAGGCGCGGGTAAGCACGCCATGCGCCAGTGCCGGCAGATGCCGCTGGCCGATGCGGTCGACGATCTCGCGCGCGGCGCGGCGGCGTGCCTGCTCGAGCTTCTCGCGGCCACGGGTGGATTCGGCCACGCGCTGCTCGGCCAGTTCCGCACGCTTGCGGCCGACGTCCAGGAATTCCTGCAACTCGCCCGACAGGCGATCGAAGATGTGCATGTCATCGTCGAAATCCTGCAGCAGGCGATCGACGATGGATTTGACCTTGTCATACAGGCGGTGGTCGCGGTCGGCATCCACCGACCAGCCCTTGCCGGCGTCGGCAAGCGCATCGAGCAGGCGGCGCGCCGGATGGTTGCGATGGGCGAACATGCGCCGGTCGATCAGCGCGACCTTCAGATACGGGATCTGCAGGCGGGCCAGCAGTACTTGCATCTCGGCCGGCAGGTTGCGGTCTTCGAGGATGAATTCGAAGAGCATGCCGACGAGGTCGATGGTGTCCTCGTCCATGCTGGCCACGTGCGTGGCCGGCTGGCCGCGCAACTGGCCCAACTGCAGCAGCAGCTGTTCCTTCAGGTGGCCGACTTCTGCATTGCTTTCGGCAGGGCTTAGCGGAACGCCGTGCGTGGTGCCGGCGATCTGGCTCTGCAGCAGGGTGAGTGCGCCCAGCAGTTCCGCCGGGGTCGGCGGGGGACCGACGGGGCCTGTCGCGTAGTGGCCGCCTGCCATGCCGCCGCCGGCCTGTCCGCCATGGCCCACCACGCCCCGCCGCGCGCTGAAGAGCGACTGCAGGGTATGCATGATGTCGGCGGTGTAGTCGCCGCTGCTGCCGTCGTCGGGCTGGTACTCGGGGGGCAGGGGCGTGCCGTCGGCCGAAACGCGCGGGGTCGTGCTTTCGGTGCGGCGCCCGGGAAGTTCGTGGCGCAGTTGCGGCAACACGCCGGCCTTGGCCAGCTCGTTGTTGACCTCGTCGTAGAGCTCATCCAGGCCCGACAGCACGTAACGGTCGAACAGCTTGTAGATGATCAGCTTCACCCGGACATCCACGCCCAGTTCGCGCACGGCCTGGCGGAAAGCCTGCGACAGTGCACTGGGGCCGATGGGGTTATTGGCGTCGTCGGTGCGGGTGCCGCCACAGATCACCGACAGGCGCTGGTTCACCGCGAACAAGGCGCGCGCCATGCGGGTTTCGTTCTTGCCTACCATGCTGGTGATGGCGAGCGATTCCTCAAGCTCGCTTTCACCCACCAGCGAAAGTTCTGGTGTCATGAAGGCGTTGCGTTCGGGGTTGTCCGGTTCGCTGCGGGCGCGGCCGGCGGAGAAGTCGGCGAAGTCGCGGCTGGTCTGGCCAAGGAAACTGCGTTCCACCAGCGCCCGCTTCTTGCGTACTTCGCGCATGCCGTCGAAGTACTGGGTTTGCGCCGCGTTGCTCTCGGCTTTCTCGGCCAAGTCGAACAGGGCGTCGTCGACGTTCTCGAACATGTTGCTGGCCAGCGCGTGCAGCTTTTGCGTGGCGATGCCGCGGACGGCGATCAGGAGGTCGCCCACCCGACTTTCTCGCGGGTCGAGCCGCGCGCCCAGGTCCACCACATTGGAAGGCTCTTTGGCGTTATTCATCGCCGCACCTGGATTCGCTTGGGAAGCCCCCGCTCCGAACGATCAGTTTGCCGGAAAGCGGGTTTCGATTTGTGACCCCTATCACGGTCGGGCTGTTCAAGGGCTTGCGGGCCACTCGTTGAACTGGACCGTGCCAATACCTTGCTCGGGAAGCATGACGGGAATGCCATCGTCCACCCGGTAGACCACCTTGCCGTCGGTGGTGACCAGGGCTTCGTCCACGCGCTGGGAGAGCTTCTCGCCTGCCACGTTCTGTACCTGGCCCTTCTCGATGCCGGCGTTGAGCATCTCCAGCTCGCCCGGTTTGAGGGTTCGCAGCGGTCGCTTGCTGACGGGGCAGCAGAGGATATCGAGCAGACGCTTGTCCATGGGGAGGGGTCAATGCCTAATGCCTGGAATGCGCTTACAATAACGCTTTTTTGGATATCCAGGCGATGACTCCTGCGGCTTCGGCGCCCCGCGTGGGCGTGGTGATGGGCTCGTCTTCCGATTGGGAGACCATGGAGCACGCCTGCAACATCCTGACGGACCTGGGTATCGCCCACGAGGTCCGGGTGGTCTCGGCGCATCGCACGCCCGACCTTCTTTTCTCCTATGCCGAAGAAGCCGTGGGCCGTGGCCTGCAGGTGATCATCGCCGGTGCCGGTGGCGCCGCCCACCTGCCGGGGATGCTTTCGGCCAAGACGCGCCTTCCCGTCTTTGGCGTGCCGGTGCAGTCCAAGGCCCTCAACGGCATGGATTCCCTGCTTTCCATCGCCCAGATGCCGGCCGGTATCCCGGTGGGCACGCTGGCGATCGGCCGGGCCGGCGCCTGCAATGCCGGCCTCCTGGCCGCCGCCGTACTGGCCCTGCACGACCCTGCCGTGGCCCGCGCACTGGACGAGTTCCGCGCCCGCCAGACCGCGGCGGTGCTCGATAAGCCGGACCCTCGTTCGTGAGTCGCCGTCAGCCGGTACTTGGCATCCTGGGCGGAGGGCAGCTGGCCCGCATGCTCACCCTGGCCGCCGCACCCCTCGGCGTGCGCACCTACGTGGTGGACGGCGCGGCCGACGCCTGTGCCGGGCAGGTGGGTCCGCTACTGGTGGCCGATTACAGCGATGCCCAGGCCCTGGCCGGGTTCGCCGGCTCGGTCGATGTGGTGACCTTCGATTTCGAGAACGTGCCGGCGGAAGCTGCCGCGGGTCTGGCGGCGCTCGTGCCGGTCTACCCGGCCCCCCAGGCCCTGGCCGCGACCCAGGACCGCCTGGCCGAGAAAACCCTGTTCCGCGAATGCGGCCTGGACACCCCCGATTTCCATCCCGTGGACACCCGGGCCGACCTCGACCTGGCCATCAGCCGGGTCGGTACCCCGGCGATCCTCAAGACACGCCGCCTCGGCTACGACGGCAAGGGCCAGTTCCGCCTGCGCACGTCCGACGACGCCGACGCCGCATGGGCAGCACTCGGCCGCCAAGCCCAGGCACACGGCCTGATCCTCGAAGCCTTCATTCCCTTCGACCGGGAACTGTCCGTGCTTGCCGTGCGCGGCCGCGACGGCGACTTCCGCACCTGGCCGCTCACCCGCAACTGGCACACCGACGGCGTGCTGGCGCTAAGCCTCGCCCCGGCCCCAAACATCCCTTCGAACCTGCAGGTCGATGCCGTCCGCCACGCCCGCACCCTGGCCGAACGCCTCGATTACGTCGGCGTGTTCGCCCTGGAACTGTTCGTGCGCGCCGGCAAGCTGCTGGGCAACGAAATGGCCCCCCGCGTCCACAACTCCGGCCACTGGACCATCGAAGGCGCCCACACCAGCCAATTCGAAAACCACGTCCGCGCCGTACTCGGCATGCCACTAGGCGACACCGGCGTCCGCGGCCCTAGCGCCATGTTCAACTTCATCGGCGACCTCCCCGACCCCTCCCCAGTACTCAAAGCCACCGACGCCCACTGGCACGACTACGGCAAACAACCCCGCGCCGGCCGCAAAGTAGGCCACGCCACCGTAGTCGCAAAGGACGCCGACACCCTCCGCTCACGCGTGTCATCCATCGCCGAGGCACTAGGTCGACAAGAGCAGGCACGACCCGCCGTGGACGCGCTTGGGTAAAAGCGCGTGGCGGCTTCGGGTTGGGGGTGAGCTGTCGGGTGGCGTTTTCCTCACTAAGTCCTCGTCGGGCTTTGCCCTCCTGCGGAAGCGTTCCGAAAACGCCACCCGACAGCTCACCCCCTCCGGACGCCACGGTGGGTTGGTGGGAAAGCACGTGGAAACGGAATGCTTGTAGCCAGCGCGATTGACCGGCGCGATTCGAGGCGATTTCTTTCCGACAGTGAAGTGCAGCGTCAGGCCGCGCGCAGACTCTCTACGCGCGGCGTTTGCTCTGCACTCACTCGCTCTAACTCAAGGGTCGGAGGGGAGGGGGCGGCGGTCACCCTGAGAGCGCTTCCGCAGGAGGGCAAAGCCCGACGAGGACTTAGCGACCAGGGTGACCGCCGCCCCCTCCCACCCCTCACCCTTTACGCAAGGTTTGAAGCAGCGAACTCCCAGTTGACGAGGTTCCAGAAGGCTTCGACGTATTTGGGGCGGGCGTTGCGGTAGTCGATGTAGTAGGCGTGTTCCCAGACGTCGGCGGTGAAGAGGGGCTTGTCGCTGCCGGTGATGGGGGTGGCGGCGTTGGAGGTGTTGACGATGGCCAGGCTGCCGTCGGTGCGCTGCACGAGCCAGGTCCAGCCGGAGCCGAAGTTGCCGACGGCGCTCTTGGTGAATTCTTCCTTGAAGGAGTCGAACGAGCCGAAGGCCTTGTCGATGGCGTCGCCGAGCTTGCCTGACGGCTTGCCGCCGCCCTTGGGGCTCATCGAGTGCCAATAGAAGGTGTGGTTCCAGATCTGGGCGGAGTTGTTGAAGATGCCACCGGACGACTTCTTGATGATGTCTTCCAGGTTGGCGTTCTCGAACTCGGTCCCCTTGATCAGGTTGTTCAAGTTGGTCACGTAGGCCTGGTGGTGCTTGCCGTAGTGATATTCGAGCGTCTCGGCCGAGATGTGCGGTTCGAGGGCGTTCTTTTCGTAGGGAAGCGGGGGAAGCTCGATCGCCATGATTTGCTCCTTAGCGGTGGCTGGGAAGAAACGTGGGGGACAGGCCAAGTGGGCCGGGCCGAACTGCTACAATAGCCAAATCCGTGCTAGTTAATGATGAATCTTTTCTATGGACGCCGTCGCGCGAATCAAGGCCATCGTGGCCGGCCATCCCATCGTGATCTTCATGAAGGGCACGCCCCAGTTCCCGATGTGCGGGTTCTCCAGTCGTGCCGTGCAGGCGCTGGAAGCCGCCGGCGCCGCCTATCATGCCGTCAATGTGCTGGAAGATCCCGAGATACGCGCCAGTCTTCCGAAATTTTCCAACTGGCCCACGTTCCCGCAGGTGTTCCTGCAAGGTGAACTGATCGGCGGTTGCGATATCGTCGAAGACTTGCATGCGGCCGGTGAATTGAAGCGCATGGCCGCCGACGTCGCGGTCAGCGGCCCGTGAGCACGCTACCCCTGGTAACGCTTCCGGCGACGCTGCCGGAGGGCGACCTCACCGGTCGCGTGGTGATGGTTACCGGTGCCACTGGCGGACTGGGCAGTGCCGTGGCGCGCGCATGCGTGCGCGCCGGTGCCACGGTGATCCTTGCGGGTCGACGCGTGCGTTTCCTCGAGAAGCTCTACGACGAACTGAAAAGCTTCGGCCAAGGCGAACCGTTGATCGTGCCGGTCGATCTGGAATCGGCTACCCCGACGGACTTCGAGGCCATCGCCGACGGCATCGGCAACGAGTTTGGCCGTCTGGACGGATTGGTCCACGCTGCCGCGCATTTCGGTGGACTCACTCCGCTGTCGCAGCACAAGCCCGACGACTTCCTGCGCGCGCAGCAGGTGAATGTGGCCGCGCCCTTCGCGCTGACCCAGGCATGCCTGCCGTGGCTTGCGAAGTCCGCCGACAGTGCCGTGGTGTTCGTACTGGACGACGCCGACCTCACTTCGCGTGCCCACTGGGGTGGTTACGGCGTATCGAAGGCCGGGCTTGAACGGCTAACGGCGATACTGCACCAGGAACACGACAAGGGCGCGATGCGCGTGCATGCGGTATTGCCCGCGCCGATGCGCACGGCCCTGCGTCGCGAAGCGTATTTTGGCGAAGACACCCTTAAGCACCCGACGCCGGATGGCACGGCTTCGGCTATCGTCGCATTGCTTTCCGCCGCCGGGGGCTTTGCCCGTGGCGCCACGCTCGACCTCCGTTCCACTCCGGCCTAAAAGGAATCGCACGCGTGGAAGCACAGATGACCACGCTTTCGGCAGGCATCCTTTTGTTCCTGATCATGGATCCGCTGGGCAACATCCCGTTGTTCCTGGCCCTGCTCAAGAACGTTCCGCCAAAGCGCCGCCGTTACGTGATGGTGCGGGAACTGTTGATCGCCCTCGCGGTACTGGTGGGCTTCCTGCTGGGCGGACAGTACATCCTGAAACTGCTGCAATTGCGGCCGGAATCGGTAAGCATCGCCGGCGGCATCGTGCTGTTCCTGATCGGCATCCGCATGGTGTTCCCGCCTGCCGAAGGCGGCATCTTCGGTGCGGCGGGCGAGGGCGAGCCTTTCATCGTGCCGATGGCCATACCCGGCGTCGCCGGTCCCTCGGCGATGGCGGCGCTGTTGCTGTTGACCAATTCCCAGCCTGGCCGCACGGCCGAATGGGGTCTGGCCTTGTTCGCCGCGTGGCTGGGCGTGGCGCTGATCCTGCTCAGTTCCACCTTCCTGTTCCGTTGGCTGGGCGAAAGCGTGCTGACGGCACTGGAACGCCTGATGGGCATGCTGCTGATCGCCCTTTCGGTGCAGATGTTCCTGAGTGGGCTCACCGCCTACCTGCACATCGCTACCTGAACCGGCGTTTGAAACGTGGTGGTGCGTTTCCTTTCACCGGGCTGTCATACTTGGCTACCAGCATGAGCGTCACAAGAGGGAATCCATCATGCTCAAAGTCGAACAGGCCCTGACCGACCGCCTGCCGTGGCTGGAAAAGCATCCGCGGATCCTGCGTCCCATTGCCGCGATGCTGGAACGACTGGCGCACGAGGAACGCTTCAACGACACATTGCGCACCGTGGCGCCAGCCACCGGTTTCGCTTTCGTCGAACGTACCCTCGACCACCTGCGAGTGAGTTACCGCGTCGATGAGCGCGAGCGGGAAAACATCCCCGTCGAAGGTCCGCTGCTGGTGGTGGCCAACCATCCGCTTGGCATGACCGATGCCCTGGCGCTTATCAGCCTGATCGGCTCCGTCCGCCAGGATGTGCGCATCCTGGGCAACGATGCACTTTCCGCGGTGCCGGAACTGGGCCACCTGCTGCTGCCGGTGGACGTGTTCGGCAAGGGCGCCCGTTCGAGCATGCGCAATGTGTTCCGCGCGCTCGAGGAAGGTCAGGCCCTGATCATCTTCCCGGCGGGCGAGGTGTCCCGCCTGCGCGGCGGCCGCGTGCGTGACGGCAAGTGGAACGACGGCTTCGCCCGCATCGCGCTGCGTGAGAGCATCCGCGGCCAGAAGATCACCCCGCCGCCGGTATTGCCCATTCACGTGTCCGCCCGCAACAGCGCCGCCTTCTATGGGCTTTCGATGCTGGCCAAGCCGCTGTCCACCGCGATGCTGCCGCGCGAGGCCACCTCGCCGCGCGGCCAGCGCATCGGCTTCACCATCGGTGCCTCGGTGGGCGTGGAAGAACTCAAAGAACGCAGCGGTGGCTCGCCGGAGCAGGCCGCCAAGCTGATGCGGCGCCATGTCTACCGCTTGGGCAACCGGCGCGGATTGATCTTCGGCGGCCAGGCGCCGCTGGCGCACCCCGAACCCACCGAACGCATCGTGGCCGACCTTGCCAAGGCCGAGCTGATGGCTGAGCTCAACGATGGCAAGCAGGCTTTGCTGCTGCAGGGATCGCCCGACAGCGCCGCCCTGCGCGAAATCGGCCGTCTGCGCGAGCTCACCTTCCGCCGGGTAGGCGAGGGCACGGGCCTGCGTCGCGACCTGGATGTCTACGACGCCCACTACGAACACCTGGTGCTGTGGGATCCCAAGGCCCTGCGCATCGTCGGGGCCTACCGCTTCGGCAATGGTTCGAAGATCATCCCCGAGCGGGGCATCTCGGGCCTGTATACCTCGAGCCTGTTCGACTATTCCCCGGCCCTGGAATCGCGCCTGGCACAAGGCCTGGAACTGGGCCGCAGCTTCATTGCGCCAGCCTACTGGCGCTCGCGTGCACTGGACCAGCTATGGCAGGGCATAGGACTTTATCTCCAGCGCCATCGCGATCTTCGCTACATGTTCGGGCCGGTCAGCATGTCGGTAAGCATGCCGCGCGAGGCCCGTGAGTGGATCGCCGCGGCGCACGAGCACTATTTCGGCGCCCCGGGCCTGGCTTCCGCGCGCCAGCCGTTCGTGATTTCTCCCGAAGTAAGCGACGGTGTCCGTGCGGAACTTGCGGGCCTGGACGCGGCCACGGGTCTGGTCCGGTTGAAGAATCGCCTGGATGCCCTTGGCCAGACCTTGCCGGTGCTCTACCGGCAGTATGTCGACCTTGTCGATCCCAGCGGCGTGCAATTCCTCGGTTTCGGCGAAGATCCCGGATTTTCCGGCTGCGTCGACGGCCTGGTGATGCTTGACCTCAATTCGCTCAAGCCCGCCAAGAAAGCGCGTTACCTCGGCAAGGAATAACGGCGGTTTAAAAAATACCTGCGAATTTCGTCGTGACGACGTGAATTTGTTACGAACCTGTCATAGAATCCCGTTAAAGTAACTTTAACAACTAGCCCCGTTGCCACGAGCAGCAGGGCGGAATGATTGTTTTAAGTTGGGGAATCAATAACTTGCGGTTTCTACCCGTTGTCACACGGGAGGACCCGTGCGTGCTTTTTTCGTTTTTCCTTGCGAGCCACAGGGTCGACCGTTAATGAATAGCCGAATCCGCGCCAAACTCCTGCCTCTTGCCATCGGTACCCTCCTTGCCACGACCTCGGTCATGGCCCAGGAGACCTCTTCCACCATGAGTGGCCGTATCGTCGACGCCTCCGGCAATCCGGTCGCCGGCGCCACCGTGCAGATCGTGCACGAGCCTTCGGGCACCACCAAGGTCACCACTACCGATGCCGCCGGCCGTTACTCGGTGCAGGGCATGCGCGTGGGTGGTCCGTACGATGTCACGGCCACCAAGGAGGGCGGCAGCGCCCAGTCCCGCCAGGACAATGTATTCCTGGGCCTGGGAACCGATACCCCGGTGAACCTTACCCTCGGCGCCACCGCGCAGCAGGAAGCCACGCAGCTGGCCGCGGTGAGCGTCTCCGCCGTCGGCGGCACCTTCAGCTCCGACAACACGGGTCTGGGCACCAACGTGGGCGCGCGCGCTCTGAAGATGCAGCCCACCCCCAGCCGCAACATCGCCGACGTCGCCCGCCTTGATCCGCGCGTCAACGTCGACCACGGTACCGGCGCGATCTCGGCCAACGGCCAGAACGCCCGCCTGAACAGCCTGAAGGTAGACGGCCTGGGCGTGGGCGATCCGTTCGGCCTGAACGGCAGCGGCCTGCCCACCGTCGGCTCGCCCGTGTCGGTGGACACGATCGAGGGTTACAACATCTCGACCGCCAACTACGACGTGATTTCCGATTCCGTCGGCGCCGAAGTGAACGCGGTAACCAAGAGCGGTACGAACGACTTCCACGGCTCGGTGTACTACGCGTTCAAGAGCGCGGACAAGATGGTCGGCGAAGCCGGCTGGCTGAAGCAGAACCGCGACTACACCGAGTTCGACAAGAACTGGACGGCCGGCGCCACCTTCGGCGGCCCGATCATCAAGGACAAGCTGTTCTTCTTCGGCAGCTATGAGAAGGAAGAGATCACCGGCCTGTCGTCGGGTGCTGCTACCGGCCTTGATCCGACCATCGCCAACTCCACCAGCAACAAGGTGTCCGCGGGCGACCTGAATCGCATCATCGCCGCCGCCAACGGCCTGGGCCTGCAGCCAGGCACCATCAACGCCAACGGTGGCGACCTGATCGACAAGCGCTACCTGGGCAAGATCGACTGGAATATCACCGACGGCCACCGCGCCAGCTTCGCCTACCAGCAGACCAAGGAAACCAAGCCCAACCCGCAGGGTAACGGCGCCAGCTCCATTGGCCTTTCCAGCTACTGGTACACCACCAACACCAACATCAAGAACTACACGCTGCAGTTGTTCGACGACTGGAACGATGTGTTCTCGACGGAAACCAAGCTGGGCTACTCCGACTTCGACCTGTTCCGTTCGGTCGACGCGCAGCAGCCGATGCTCACCGTGCGCGTGAACAACGTCAATACGGCTTCCGGTCCCACGGTGAACCTGGGCGAAGACCAGTTCAGCCATTACAACGCGGCGCGCGTGCGCACCTTCAACGCCTTCTGGGCCGGCACGCTGTACCTGGGCGACCACACGGTGAAGGGCGGCGTGGAGTTCGAGCGCAACAGCATCTACAACCTGTTCGGTCGCACGGAGTTCGGCTCGTACACGTTCTACGGCATCAATGGCCTGAACACCGGTGCGTACAACACGTACGACCTGTACCAGCCGGCACCGGGTTATTCCCTGGGCGACATCGCCGCCAAGTGGGAGCTGAAGCAGTACACGTTCTTCCTGCAGGACACCTGGCAGGCCACCGAAAACCTGTCGCTGCACTACGGCTTCCGCGTCAACCGCTACGCCACCGACGACAAGCCGCTGTACAACGCGACCTTCCAGCAGAAGTTCGGCTTCAGCAACGCGACCACGATCAACGGCAGCAAGCTGGTTGAGCCGCGCCTGTCGTTCAACTACAAGTTCGATAGCGATTACAACACGCAGCTGCGTGGCGGCGTGGGCCTGTTCCAGTCCAGCCCGCCCACGGTGTGGATGACCAATCCGTACCAGAACAACGGCATCAACATCGTCACCTACCACTACGAGCGCCTGCCCAACGGCCAGTGCTCGCTGGGCAAGCAGACGGTACCGTGCCCGGCCTTCAGCTCCGATCCGCACAACCAGAACACCTCCGGCGCCGGCGTGCTGCCGCAGATGGCCGTCGATACCGTCGCGCCTGATTTCCAGCTTCCCAGCGTGTGGAAGTCGTCGCTGGCGTTCGATCGCGAGCTGCCCTGGATGGGCATCGTCGGCACGTTGGAATGGCAGCACCTGCAGACCCGCAACGCGTTCTACTACAACAACCTCAACATCGGTTCGCCGACGGGCATCCTCCCGGATGGCCGCTACACCTATAACGGTTGCATCGGCGGCGCCACGCCGGTTGGCGGCCCGACGGGTGCCACCTGCACGGGCGCGGTCAACTCCGTGGGCAACACCGCATCGGCGCTGGCGCGTTCGCGTGCCGACGGCCGCTTCGCCCAGGGCGTGACGGAACTGCTCAACACCGACAAGGGTCAGTCCGACGCCATCACGCTGTCGTTCTCCAAGCCTTTTGCCGATGGTTGGTCGGCGTCGATCGCGGCCACCGCGGCGCACGCCACGGAAGTGAACCCGGGCACGTCCAGCCAGGCCACCTCCAACTTCAGCAACAGCGCCTGGTACAACGTCAACGAGAACGTGGCCTCCACGTCCAATACCAACATCGCCCGTCGCCTGAATGCTTCGCTGGCCTGGTCGCATAACTTCTTCGGCGACTACGCCACCACCATCAGCGCGTTCTACGATGGCCACAGCGGCGTGCCGTACAGCTGGGTGTTCGGTACCGACGCCAATGGCGACAGCTACCGTGGCGACCTGGCCTACATCCCGAACCGTGGCGACGTGAACTTCGCCGCAGGTACGGCGCAGAAGGTCATCGACCAGTTCTACGACTACATCCAGCACGACGATTACCTCAAGCACAAGCAGGGCAAGGTGGTTCGTCGCAACGGTGCGGTGTCGGCCTGGGTGAACCAGCTGGATCTTTCCATCAGCCAGGAAATCCCCGGCTTCTTCCGCGGCAACAAGGGCGAGTTCCGCCTCGACTTCTACAACGTGCTGAATCTGATGAACAAGCACTGGGGTCAGCAGGACTACGTTGGCTTCCCGTACACCCGCAGCCTGGCCGACTACGCCGGCGTCGGTGCGGACGGCAAGTACATCTACAAGCTGCCCACCGATGCCAACGGCAACTACCAGCCGGGCCTGAAGACGTTCTACGACGCCCCGACCGACAACAGCGCCACCAAGGCCAACCCGGTGTCCCGCTGGTCGATCCTGGCTACCGTCCGCTACACGTTCTAAGTAGTTACGTTTTGTACGACTTAAGGCCGGCGCCCGCGAGGGTGCCGGTTTTTTTTGGCCGATCCTTGACCTTGGCGCCCCAGCCGCGCCAAGCTAAACGGCTGACCAAGGAACCATCCAATGAATGACCACGTTGCCGGCGTTACCGGCCCCCTGCGCACGGTAAGCGCGCGCATCTCCCCGGCCGGTGGCCTGGACATCCTCTCCCGCAACGAAGTGGCGCGCCTGCGCGATGCCAGCGGGTCGGGCCTGCACATGCTGCTGCGCCGCTGCGCGCTGGCTGTTCTCACGTCAGGGAATATCGGCGACGACCCGGGCTCGATGTTCGAGCAGTACCCCGACTTCGACATCCAGGTGCTGCAGCAGGATCGCGGCATCAAGATCGAGCTTTCCAACGCGCCCGAGCAGGCCTTCGTCGACGGCCACATCATCCGCGGCATCAACGAGCTGCTGGTGGCGGTGGTGCGCGACATTGTCTACGTATCCGCGCAGCTGGAAAGCGGCAACTTCGACCTGGATGACACGGTGGGCATCACCCACGCGGTGTTCGAGATCCTGCGCAACGCCCGCATGCTCAAGCCCCAGGTGGATCCGAGCCTGGTGGTGTGCTGGGGCGGCCATTCCATCTCGCGCGACGAATACGAATACACCAAGCGCGTGGGCTACCAGCTGGGCCTTCGCGGCATGGACATCTGCACCGGTTGCGGCCCGGGTGCGATGAAGGGCCCGATGAAGGGCGCGACCATCGCCCATGCCAAGCAGCGCCGGCGCCACAATCGCTATATCGGCATTACCGAGCCGGGCATCATTGCCGCGGAGTCGCCGAA
>Ga0105238_10000378_pt1 | contig 47714 bp, 55 predicted proteins | sample KBSC34metaG_FD_81526 | JGI IMG/M metagenome (GOLD analysis project Ga0105238, IMG submission 81526) | Corn rhizosphere microbial communities from Kellogg Biological Station, Michigan, USA - KBS C3-4 metaG | ecosystem: Host-associated > Plants > Roots > Rhizosphere > Soil | place: Michigan, USA...
AGCTGAGCATGAGCGCTTTCTATGAATATTTCGATGCTAGCCCGGCCTTCTTTTCGTGGCTGCGCGCCGCCCTCCCAGCCCCGGTATGTCTGCTGTGATGTGTACAGCAGCTCTGCCATCGCATGGAGACTCAGGCCCAGCATGTCTCGAAGCTGTTTCAGTTGCACGGCAAGGGCGGGGGGTTCGTTCACAGGGGATCCCTCCTCAAGGAGTGTCCCATGGTAGCGCCACCCCCCGACAAAAAGGAACCCCCTCCGGGAGGTGAGGGGGTCCCCTGTTGCAGGCAGTTGGTCGCCGGCTGTCCAGGCCAGGCTACACGTCCGGAGTGACCTCCTCCGGAGCGCCGGCCGTGATGTTGACCCGCTCAGCGAGACCGGCCACGACCACAAGCTGGAGGTCACCGGTGACCGTGTGCGAGACGCCGTCGTCGTCGGTGAACGTCGCGTCCAGGTGCACGTTGGCCGTACCGAGCGTGCCCGTGGCGGCGGCCTCAGCCGTACCGTCACCGTTGTCCGTCAGGTTGATGATGGTCGGGTCGTCGACCGTGTACACGGTCGTGCCACCGGCCGGGGCCGGCACTGGGTTACCAACCTCGTCCGTGTACTCCACGGACAGGGCTACCTTCTTGTCTGCCTGGAGGTCCATCCGGACGTCCACCTTTCCTGTTGGTTGGCTGTATGGCGGGGGCTTGATCACTCGATCAGCCGTGGTGGTGTCCCGTGGCGGTCCAATGTGAAAGATCACCTTGGGTGGCGGCGCTTTATGTAGCCCTGGGATATCTAGCTCGATAACCAGGTCCGCGTCGCCGAGAGGAATGCGCACTCACGTACCTCCAAACAGGCGAACGCCTGGGACTCACCTTGGTTATACCATGATCGCGTGTCCTTCTCACTCGCAGAGCGAGTGGCCCTGTTGCCGGCAAACGATCGTGAGGCGTGGATCAAGTCCCTGCCCCCGGCGATGGTGCGCGACATCCTCAATGAGGAGTGGTGGTGGACCGCCAGACCTGAGCAGGTACCCCCCCCTGGTGATTGGTTGGTGTGCCTAGCCCTGGCCGGACGTGGGTTCGGCAAGTCCCGAGCCGGTAGCGAATGGATCGTGGACCGGGTCAAGAAGCACCCGTTTGATCGGCAAGGGGTCCCCACTGAATGGTTGGTGGTCGCTGACACCTTGGCCGACGCCAGGACCATCAATGCTGAGGGCCCCTCCGGAATCCTCAACGTTCTGAAACGACGTGGGATCCAGCACCGATATAAGCAGAATCCTCGGCCAATGATCCTGTTCCCCAAGGGTGCGAAAATCTACCTCGAAGGTGCAGACACACCGGACACGGGACGTGGGTACAACGCTGCCGGGATCCTCTGCGACGAGTTGGCCAAGTGGCTCAAGCCATACGAGACCTGGTACCACGGCCTGTTGCCCTCCCTCCGCGCGGACCTTGTAGATGACCACCCGCGCGCCTTCGTCACGACCACTCCTAAGCCAATCGCTCTGCTGGAGGATTGGGTTGCCCGGGTCGATGGGACCGTTCACCTGATCACCGGTTCCACGTTCGACAACGCCTCCAACCTGTCCAGTCACGCCCTGACTGAGATGAAGCGGCAGTACGACGGCACCGCGATCGGAGAGCAGGAGCTGTACGGCAAGCTCCTGGAGCTGGCTGGTGGGGGACTGTTCCAGCGCAAGGACATCATCAAGAACCGCGTCGTTGATGCTCCTGATGACATTGTGTCCATTGTGGTCGGTTGTGACCCTAACCTGACCGGTGAGGATGCCACGTTCGGAATTGTCGTGGTGGCCCGAACCCGAGACAAGCACCTCTACGTCCTGGCCGACCGTTCGACGCCACACTCTGGCCGAGCGGCTGTACTTGAGGCGTGGAAGGCGGTGGCTGAGTTCGCGGCCGATGTCCTGGTGTATGAGGAGAACCTTGGTAAGCGGTACCTGGAGGAGGTCCTTCGGGATGCCTACCGGGAGCTGATTGACCAGGACTACTTCCCACGGCATACCTCCCCTCCCATGCAAGCAGTTCATGCGAAGCACGGCAAGAAGACGCGGGCCGAGCCGGTGGCCATGAGAAACGAGCAGGGTCGGCTGCATATGGTGGGGGACTGGCCCGAGCTGGAGAAGGAAATGGTCCTGTTCGACCCCGAATCCACCAGGGAAAGTCCAGACAGGATGGATGCCATGGTGCACGCCGCTATCAAGCTGATGGCCGGTGAGCGCAGGGAAATGCGGGTGGCCAACCCCAACATTTACGAGTTCCGGATGGACCAGAGCTTCTACGATCTGACCAACTTGTATTAGTTGCCTCTCCCTCTTGTGCCTAGGGAGCCCGTACGCTATACGACATGCTGATCACTAGCCTCGTCGTGGCGGCCCTGGCCGTGGCACGCCTTACCAGGCTGCTTGTGTCTGACAGCATCACCGTCTTCATTCGGCAATGGGTGATCCGAACCTGGGGACCGGACTCCCTCCCCTCCAAGCTTTTCCATTGCTCATGGTGTATGTCTATCTGGATCGCGATACCGGTCATGCCGGTAGCCGCCTTGTTCCCTAACCGCTGGGTTATTGCCATCCTGGCCATCCCGGCAGCCTCATACTTGACCGGGTTTCTGGCGAATCGGGAAGATGGAAACTGATGGCACTAGGCCGGTCCCGCAAATCGTTGGTGCCAGTCACCACTGGGCACGACGCCTCTGAGAGCCTGGTCGCTGCGGCCATCAGGATCACCAACATTGAGGGGCGAGCCTGGCCCACGTACAAGTTCGGTGACGACTCCTGGCAGAACGAGGCCTGGAGGCTATACGACGTCATCGGTGAACTGCGGTTCGTAGCCAACTGGATTGGCTCGGCCCTGTCCCGGGTCCGGTTCTATGTGGCCGAGGTTGACAAGAACGGCCGGGTTCAGGCGGAGACCAAGAAGGTCAAGGTGGCCGCCCTGGCTGACACCTTGCTGGGAGGTCCGGCCCGTCGACCTGAGCTGATCCGGCTGGCGGGGATCAACCTGACTATTGCCGGGGACGCTTACTTCATTGGCCGCAGCACTGATGATCCACAGTCAGATGAGTGGTTCGTGCTGAGCCGGTCGGAGCTGAAGCGGTACACCACCTCAGGCCAGAACGAGATCACAAACATGATGGGGGACCCAGGGAAGCTGGACCCCGAGACTGACATGATCATCAGGACGTGGACCCCCCATCCACGCCGCACTATGTGGTCGGACTCCCCCACCCGGGGAGCCATGCCGATGCTGTTTGAGATCGAGCGACTGACCCGGTACGTGTTCGCCCAGATCGACTCCCGGTTGGTGTCCGCCGGCCTGCTCGCCATTCCCAAGGAGACCAGCTTCCCGGACGAGGAGGGGAACTCGGTGGATGGCGCCGAGGCCCTCACTCAGATGATCATGCGGTTTGCCTCCGCGTCACTGCGGGGCGAGGGCACAGCGGCCGGGGTGGTTCCCACCATCGTGGAGATGCCGCTGGAGGCTTTGGGCAAGCTCCAGCTCATCCAGTTCACGTCGGAGCTATCCAAGCAGGCCCTGGAACTTCGCAACGAAGCCATCCGCCGCTTCGCCCTGGCGATGGACATTGACCCGTCGATTCTCAGTGGTGCCGGAGAGGCCAACCACTGGGGTGCCTGGCAGATCATGGAAGGCCAGATCAAGGTTCACATTGAACCGCTGGCGAGTCGCATATGTGACGCATTGACTCAAGCCTATCTGCTTCCAGCTCTGAAGTCGATCAAGGAAGACCCCGAGAAGTACGTCCTCTGGTACGACACAGCTCCACTGACGGTACGGCCCGAGCGCCTCAAGGAAACTCGGGAAATGTATGACGCCGGACTTGTATCAGCACAAGCGGTACGAATCGCGGGGGACTACAAGGACTCTGACGCGCCCACCGACGAAGAGGCTTCTCAGAAGTTCGTCAAGGAACTGATGCTGCGAGACCCGAACCTGTTCCAGATCCCTGCGGTTCGTCAGTTGATCGGCATTTCAGACGATGTCCTACCCCCGGACAAAGTCTTCCCGCCACAGCAAGGCGGAGCCGGTGCTCCCCCGCCACCGGCTCCGCCGACCGGGATCAGTGACACCTCAGGTCCGCCCATGCCACAAGTCACCGAGGCACAGAACGCACCAGGGGGGCCACCTCCGGCCCCGGCAGGAACCCCGGCCGGGCTCACCGCATCAGTGAGCGTGCAACCCCTCAACGTCTTCGTCGTCAGCAACGCTACCGTCCTGCGAGCCCTGGAGCTGGCGGGGAAGAGGCTGGTAGGTAACCAACATCGATCCGAATTCACGTGCCCGCCGTACGAGCTGCACACCAAGATCCAGGTCCGCGACGAGGCGCACGCCCATAAGGTACTGGCCAACGCTTGGGACCATCTCTCGCTTCTGGCGGAACAAGTGGACCCGACCTTGGACTCCGAGGCGTTGCGAGCGGCCCTCGACCGATACTGCACCACTTTGCTGACGCGACAGAAGCCACACCATGTCTATCTATTGCAGGAGTACCTGACCAGAGCCGGGTTCCTTCATGAGCAGGGCTGACGATGAGCGTTCTCTTGGTGCAACGGTTGGCAGTGCACTGCGCCGATGGCTCGACAAGGCACGTGCCGCTGTCACCCGGTCAGGAAGTCCAGATCCAACTGCGATCTATGGACTCCAGTCCAACTGGGACTCCGAAGTGGACACCATCCTTAGTGAGATCGGGCGAATTGGTGTCAGCGCCTGGAGTTCTGCGACTGAAGTCCCTCCAGTTTCACGCCACGCTTTCGTTGTCAGCTACCTGGCGGATGTACAGAATCTGCTCGTGCGCATTCCCGACGAGGTTGCGAACCTTGTCTTTGCCGAAATTACCGATGGCACCAACGCTGGCGAGAGCAGGGATCAGATCGCGGCGAGGGTTGACAAGGTACTCAGTTACACGGGCTCTGAGCGCTGGCCGAACCGAGCCAAAGTGATTGCCCAGACCGAGGTCAACCGTGCTTATGGTGCGGGCACCATGGCGGCCGGTATCGAACAGGCCAGAGTAACCGGTCGACAGTTGACCAAGCGATGGGACACCAAGGACGATAACCGTGTGCGATCCCCACATCAGCAAGTTGACGGAGTGACGGTGCCAGTCTGGTACCCGTTCTACGTCGATGGTGTGCCGATGATGTTTCCAGGGGATCCATCGGCCCCGCCAGAGCTGGTTATCAACTGTCGGTGTGAGCTGCACATTGGAAACGAGGTGACCCGTGGTTGATCCGAACCCAGCCAGGGGTATGCCGATCCAGTTCCAGAAGTACTGGCTCGCCGGCAAGGGTGCTGCGAAGATCCGCTGGAATGTTCCAGGGGACTTCAAGCGGTGTGTGCGGAACTTGCGTAAGTACTTCCCCACCAACCCCGAAGGCTTGTGCAACATCCTGCACACCAAGGCAACGGGGGGCCCTCCCGGCCACGGCTCACTGGAACCCCGCAAGCTGAAGCACAGCATCGTGGCGGCCATGACCTCGGAAACCATGGACGCCCTGGTGGCCGCTCAGGAGCTGCTGGCCAAGCAGCCGAGTCTTGGTCAGTACACGTGGGCCGGTCTGATGGCGCCCATTGGACGCCCCACTGGGGAGCCACGGCGCTCCCGGATCTTCGAGCCTGGTGCCCTGTACCACCGGGTGCTCCCGTTGCCCCTGGACTGGCGTGAGCGCCAGGGCCCGGGCCATGGTGGGGGCCTGACTGTGGGTCGGATCCTGGGCATGACCTACGGCCCCGATGAGAACGGCCAGGAGTGCTGCTGGGGCTGGGGCGACTTCCTTGACGACGAAATCATCCCGGAGGCAAAGAAGGCCCGGTACCTGGCTCAGATGGGAGTGGTGGGTCCTAGCCTGGACCCGGGTGGGGACGTGACGGCCACCGTCAACCCGGAGAACGGCCAGGAGCACATGCTGAAGTTCGGCATCGGTGGCTCAACCCTGGTGCCAATTCCGGCGTTCACCCAGTCCGGTCTGTACGTGTTCGACGGTGACGGGGACTGGCCGGACGACGACATGGACATGTCGATGAACGGGCCGGAAGAGGATTGTGGGTGCGGCCACTCTGGGCCACCCCTGACCCCGGAGAAGGCCGTACCCAAGGTCATTACAGCGGGCAACGAGTACACCGTCAACACCTCAGGGTGGCGTGGCCTCCCCCTGGCCCCCCGTGAGGCCGTGTTCGACAACGACGACGCGGTGAAGCGGATCACGGCATGGGCGGCCGGTGACCCGAACAAGATGCGTAAGGCGTTCATGTGGTTCTCCCCGACGGGGAACGCCCTGGACCCGACCAGCTACCGGCTGCCGGTGGGGGACATCATCAACGGCAACCTGACGGTGATCTTCCATGCCATCTACGCCGCCGCTGCTCTGATGTCAGGTGCCCACGGTGGCCTTCCGGACGTGAGCCCGGAGGACGTAACCAAGATCCGTTCCACGATCTCCGACATCTATGCGGAGATGTCCAAGTCGTTTGGGGATGCCAGTCTCCGGGCGCCTTGGGACCGTTCAGCTCAGGAAGGTGTACAGCTCGCCATGGATGAATTTGCAGCCGCAGAGCCCTACGGCGACGTGAAGTACGCCGACCCGGGCTACAACGGTGAGAAGAAGTACCCGATCGATAACCCGGACCACATTCGTAGCGCTTGGGCGTACATCAACGTGCCCAAGAATGCGGCCTTCTACAAGCCGAACCAGTTGGCTGCCATCAAGCAGCGGATCAAGGCTGCCGCTGCCAAGGCTGGTATTGAAATCTCCGACTCCAGTGGAGCTGACGAAGGCATGAAGGAAAAGAAGAGCAAGGGGGGGGATGCCTACTCGGCCACTGGAATCCCGGTGCACCCGCCCAAGGCCTGGTTTGAGAACCCGAACCTGACTCGTAAGACCAAGCTCACGGTGACTGAGGATGGTCATGTGTTCGGTCACCTGGCGGCCTGGAATGAGTGCCACCGGGACGTGACCATGCGGGAGTGTGTCCTGGCTCCTCACTCCGAGCAGGAGTACCGGCCGTTCCACCTTGGTTCGGTTCTGACGGCGGAGGGCGAAGTCATTGACACCGGCAAGATCGTCATGGACACCCGGCACGCCGGTATCAACCTTGGCTACGCTGCTGCCGCACTGCACTACGACAACACTGGCGATGAGATTGCAGCTATTCGCTGCGGTGAGGACCAGTTCGGGATTTGGTTTTCTGGAGCCATCGTCCCAGAAGCAACTCCCCAAAGGGTTGCTAAGCTCCGTCGTTCTCCTCTCTCAGGTGACTGGCGTCGGGAAGGTGGATCTCTGGAACTTACTGCGGCCCTCGCAGTTAACGCCCCAGCTTTCCCCGTTTACAGCATGGAAGACGATGAGCGAACCGCCCTTGTAGCGGCTGGATCGGTGTGGTTCGAGGATGACGAATTCGAGTATGCCGGGCCGCCTACCACTGGTATCACTGGTCTGATCCAGGACGCGGTGAACGACGCCTTCTCCGCCGCTGGCTGGGATGAGGAGGACACGCAGGAGTACCGCGCACAGCGCCTCCGTGATCTCATCGAAGACAGTGAAATCTACGAGAAGCGCGACCGCCAGCTTCGACTCCACGCCATCTTCGCGGCCGATCAGGAAGCAGCACAGCAGTGACCGCACCCATGGCTCCTGCCCCGGTGCCCCAGTCCACCGCTGTTGCCCCGGGGGCTCCCGGTACGCCCCCGGCAGCGGCGCCGGGGCAGGCCCCTACCCCCCCTCCCGACAACTCACCACCAGGTGGAGGTCAATCAGAAACAGATGCCGCTGCGGGTGATCCAATGGCCTGGTTGACAGCAGCAGAGCTGGACGCACGGTACGGAGCAGTTGAACGGCCCACCCTTGATACGGGCGTGTTGGGAGCGTAGTAATGCCGGGCTTCGGCGATTGGGACCCGAACCTCCACCCACGGGGGTTCCACGGTCGTTTCATCAAGAAGTTCAAGCTGGCCCCTTGGCTTGACCATCTGCTGAAGTCCTCCACGCCCCGCACTTTCCAGAGCGACGGCCAGGCCGCCCAGTTCAACTTCAACTCTGCCCGTGTTCAGCCTGGTGGTGCGTTCAACGAGCTGGAGCTTCGCCGCCTACGCATGGACTGGGATGAAGCTGCTGACCATATGCGAGCCGGGGAAATTGATCCCCTGACTCAGCAGTACGTGGACATGGTTAGCAAGCGAATGCACCCCACCAAGGAAGGCCTGATCCTTGGTCGCACCTTCACCCCGGAAGCGTTGGGCCTTACCCCGCAACAGTTGAATGAGACTGATCCCAACGGGATCATCCGTATGACCGGAAACACGATCACCGACAAGGCCTTCTCCCCCACCCACTTGGGCTCTGACATGTCCCATGGGCCGGGGAAGATCACCATGCGGATCGCGGTCCCCCAAGGCGTCAACGTTGCTCACATCGGTGAGAACCGTAACGACCGTGGCGTGCTCCTGGACAAGGATCAGAAGCTACTGGTGACCCGGGTCTACCCGGACGGTTCCGGTGGCTGGTACATGACCGCCGTGGCCGAACCAAGCGGCGCCACCACCGGTACCCCCAATGAGATCGTGCAGGGTCGCAAGGGGGCCAACCTCACCCCCGAGCAGCGGCAGGCCCGCATCGGTGGGCCCAGTGTCATGCCACAGCCGGCTGAGCCACCGCGTGCTGCGACGCAGCAAGCTGAGCTTGCGCCGGTCCAACAGCCTGGTGTGAGAGGTGTTGAGCCTGCACCCGCCGGACCGGCTCCGACCCCTGCCCGGCAAGCTGCCCGTGAGGCCCGTCGTGCCGGCTACCAGAAGGCCGTAGCCAACGAGCAGCAGCAGATCAACGCCCCGGCCCCGGTGGCCGCTCCGCCACCAGAGGCGGTCACCCCAACTCCCAGCCCGGCCCCACCGGCTGGCGTCGGGGAACGCACCGAGCCCGTGCACGGTCCCATCGGTGGCGTTCCCACCGAGGGTAAGAGTGCGTCGGAGATTGCCAACACCCCGGCCGAGGCACCTCCCGCTCCCGCTGCACCGGCCCCTCAGGCATCGGCCGCCAGTTTCAAGCAGGAGTTCCAGGGGCGTGGGCTTCAGTCGCCCACTGCCGGTCCGCAGCGCAAGGAGTTCAACGACGCCTACCTTGGTGTGACCGGGGGCAAGAAGGACCCTGCTGATGCTCTGCGGGAACTCGACGCGGACATTGAAAAGAACAAGACCCTCCTCGCTGGACCCGAAGGCAAGGTTCCGCATGAGGAATTGCGGGCCAACGTCACCAAGCAGGAGAAGCTTGCCGACCTGATTGCCGAGCACTTCAACACTCCTCGTGCGCACAAGCCTGAGACCGCTGCGCCGACTCCTGAGGCTGCCCCGGCTAAGAAGGGCTTCACCTCGGTCAAGGAACTGACCCCGTCGGAACGGTCCGCCTACGACAGCCTTGACCAAAGTGGACGGTCCAAGTATCTGGCCCGGCGTCGAGCTGGCCAGGAGCATGCCGCTGCGTTGACCGGTGCGAAAGGGGAGAAGGCCCCGGCTAAGGCTGCCGAGAAGGCGGCCCCGGCTCCAAAGGCTCCAGCTCCTACGTCTCAGACCGAGAAGAACGCTGCTGCTGCTGCCCGTCGTGCTGAGACCGGGCAGCAGAACCCCACCGTCAACCCGGTCAATATGAAGAAGGGTGACACGATCCTTGTCCGCAAGAACAAGGATGATAAGTGGGAGCGAACTACTACCAAGACTGGCGCCACGCCCATCACGGTTGATCGTGTCGAGATGCGCCAGGAGTCGGCGGGAAGTGTCTACAGGACTCCCCGGCGTGGTTACATAATCCACGGCAAGGACGCCGAGGGTAATGACATCAGCACCAAGTCCCATGCCGGGAATGTTGCCTTCCGGCGCCACGAGGAGAAGGCGCCACGGGCCACCAAGGCAGCTAAGGCCGTACCGGAGAAGGCCCCCGAGGCGGCCAAGGCTGCCCCGGCCAAGGTTGCCAAGGTAGCTAAGGCTGCACCGGCCGCCAAGGCTGTCAGTGAGGTTCAGACCCGGGCCGACGAGGCTGGTCTGCCGAACACGGTGACGGCCCTGCGTCAGGCTGCCCGGGAGAAGAAGATCCGTGGCTTCTCCACCATGAACAAGGAGCAGTTGCAGCGGGCACTGCTCGGCGAGGAAGTGGGCACTGGCGGGAAGCTTGGGGCCATTGCCCCGGAGAAGCTGACCCCCCACCTCCAGGCCGCCAAGTCTGGGCAGGAGGCAAATGCCCTCCTGGAGGAGCACACCGTTGCTGACCTCCGCGCCCTGGCGAAGCAGAACGGCATCAGCCTCAAGGGGACCACCACTAAGGACCGCATGAAGGATGCGATCCTGAAGGATCTTCGTGGTCCTGAGGGTGCTGCCCTTCGCCCGGAGAAGCCGCTGACTTCCCTTGAAGAGGACATCAAGGGTGTCAAGGTTCCCGACGAGGCTAAGTCCCTTGTGGACGGTGTCAGTCCTGACGATCCCGACTCGCTACGCAACGCCTCCGATGAACTGGAGGCCATGGCCAAGACTGCGGAAAACCCCACCGACGCTGGCCGGCTTCAGAAGCTCAGCGACGCCATGGGCATGCGGGCCCAGATCATCTCCGGTGTGGAGGCGGCGCCCCCCACCAAGAAGGCAACCAAGGCTGTCAAGAAGGCACTGCCGGCTAAGAAGCTGAGTGTCCACCAGGAGCGTGTCCGCAAGCAGCACATTGCTGACGGCATGGATGAGGCCGAGGCCCGGCGCCTGGCCGAGGAGGCGCCTACTCGGGCCCCGGCTGGTACTAAGGCTGCCACAGCCAAGCGTGTTGCGGAACGCAAAGCTTCCTCCCTTCCTGGCCCACGGGCTGAGGGGGAAGCTGGCCCCAAGCTGTCCGCTCCTAAGCGGGCAGCGAAGGTTGCACCTACCCCGGTAGCTCGGGAGAACCTTAGTGGCCCTGCTAACCGTCCAGGCAAGGGGCAGCTTGGTCCCAACCTGACTCCGGAAGAGAAGATCCAGGCCCTGGGTCCTGGTGGCCGTACCACGCCACGTGCACCCAAGGTCAATGAGGCCGATCTCAAGGCCCGGTTGACGCGCGGCAAGCTCCGTAGTGCCGACGTTGTGCCCGGTGACCGGGTCATGGTGGAGCGAGACTCCGAGGGTCAAGTTGTTCCGGAGATGATTCGTGGCGACAAGGCCGCGTTCCCGGTCGACGTGGTTGGTCGTAACGAGGATGGCAGTCTCCATGTCCGTGACTCTGCGGGCAATGAGATGGACACGGTGCCACCGGCCAAAAGTGGCACCAGCTACCGGCCAGAGAGTCCGACCGAGGCGCGTCGTGCTGCTAAGGCTGCCGCTCCTGGAGAGCAGCCCACTCGTGGCCGTAGCCAGGCGGAGGTCCTTCGGCAGGGCAAGCTCGGTGGGGCACAGCTTGCTCCCGATGCCGCTGAGATCAAGCGGGTCCTTCGGGAGCAGACGGAGAACCCGATCTCCCGCGAGGAAGCTGATGGCCTGCTCCGTGGCCTGACCAAGGCTCAGCTCATGGACCAGGCTGATGGCCTCAACATTCCGCGCGCCAGAACATTGACCAAGGACAATCTGCGCCGGGAGATTGTTGACGCCACCGTAGGCCGAAAGATCGATTCCCAGGCAACCCGTGGATTCAAGGGACCGCTGATCGCCAAGGAGGCCGTTGCTCAGGCCGAGAAGGCTCATCCTGAGGCGCCCCCAGTGGCAGTCAAGGCAACCCGGGCCAAGGTGGCCAAGGCTGTTCCTGATGGGTCTGTGGGTACCCGTGGTGGCGAACTGATCGACAACGCGGAACGTGGTCTCCAGTTCGAGGATGGCTGGAAGAAGGCCAAGATCCCCGATGTTGGGGATCCGTCCATGCAGGAGATCCACGACGACGTGTCAGCCGGTCGCATCTCCCCAGAGGAGGGCATCCGGCGCATGGAGACCGAGGTCTCCATGAACAACGAGGAACTGGACTCGCTGCGCCGCGACCTTCGAGCCCGTGAAGGTGAGAGCGGCCCCGATGTTGACCAACTCAAGAGTGAAGTTGGCGCCCTGGAGCGGAAGATCGCCGCTCAGGAGAAGGCCTCCACCTTCATGCACCAGCACTTCGGCAAGGAGCGGGTGACCGTTCCTGAGGTCCAGGGCAAAATCATCGACGCCCAAGGCCAGAAGTGGTGGGACAACCTCAACAAGGAAGACCCGGAAGAGTTCCGTCGGATCCTCAAGGAGGAGACCGGCCTGGATGCTAAGGGCGGCAACGCTCAGGAGATTTTCCAGGACGCTCTCAAGCAGACCATCAAGGGAGAACTGGACAAGCGGGCCGCTGCCAAGGAAGCCCGCAACGCCCAGAAGGCCACCAGGGAAGCAGCTAAAGCCAAGGCTGTTGAGGAGTTCAGTCCCGGTGGGGCCAAGCACCTGGACGCTAAGGCCATCGCCGGAGACCTGAACATCGACCAGAGACACATTGATGCGGCTCAAGGTGATCTGAACCAGGGCATGAGCCCGGCCAAGGCTGCCCAGAACATCCGCGATCGCGCCCAAAGAATGTCTGACGCCAATGCCATCATCAATGGCGGGGTGGATGCCAGTCGCACTTCTCCCGAGCATAAGGCCGAACTGGACCAGAAGTACCGTGCTGGCACGGAGGAGGTCGCTAACCTTCGTCAGCTTGCGGACAAGGTCGCCGAAGCTAAGCGTCCCCGGGTAACCCGCACCCCGGCTAAGGCTGCTGCTGAGGACCTGGCCAAGGCCAAGGAGACGGTCAAGGAACCGGCCGCCAAGAAGGCCGTGGCCCGCGCTGAGGCTGCGGTCAAGGAGGTCGGGGACGAGGCTGAGAAGTTGAAGCAGCGTGTCCTGGACCGTCACCAGAAGGCTTGGGACGCCTCCACCACACGCGCTGAGGCTGAGCAGGCGGCCACCAACATGCGCCAGGATCTGCTGCTGTCTGAGATCCGCGACTGGGCTAAGCCCATGGGCATCACCGGCCGGTCGAAGGATGACATCCTCAAGAAGGCGGTGGAGCGCCGGTTCGGTAGTGGCGGGGATGTCATCAGTGGGGCGCCCGGGGCTCGACCGGAAGTTGCGCGGGTCAACTCGCGGATGGAGGCGGCGAACCGGGTGAAGAACATTGGATCAACACTGTCCACTGTGGATGAACTGCTGAACAATGGGGCCAGCGAACGGGCTGTGAGCCACCGTGTCCGTGGCTCGGAACTAGGGCGCAGCGACCCAGAGCTGGCTCAGCGCATCGAGCGGGCAGCCGTGGCCGGAGACCAGGCAGAGCTGGACCGGATCGCCTCGGAGCACGGCCTGACTCGTAACACTGGCCCGGTCGGAACTGTGGAGCCCTTCGAGCCTGGAAAGCACCGGGGTATGGGCGACTCGTCACCTCGTAAGGGGCAGGCGGTTCAGGTCATCAGCCCCGGATACCAGGGCACCGTGGAAGGTCGGGCCTTCCAGGCCCACCCAGCCGGGGTTCTTGAGGCCACCCCGGAGCAGAAACAGCAGATGCTTGATCGCCTGGCCGGGGAACGGCGTGATGCGATTGCCAGCCTGCCAGCGGAGACCCGGGCGGCTGTCATTGCCCGGTCACAACGCCAGCGGGAGAACAACGCTGCAATCCGAGCTGGCAAGCGGACCCCGGCGGCTGCCCCCGTTGCTGAGCTTCCGACCAACAAGCAGGAGGAGGTTGCTGCCAACCTGGCCCGGCTCAATGCAGCCAAGGCTGTGAAGGCAGCTCCAAAGGCCGAGGCGGGTACTCCCACCTCTCGTGCGTTTGAGTCCCAGTTGGCCAATGCCACCACTGTGGACCAGGGTCGTCACATCCTGGAAAGCATGGGCAACAAGAAAGGCCCGTATCAGGAACTTGCCAAGCAGGTGGGCATTGAGGTTCGGCCCAGTGACAGCATCGCGAAGCTGCGAGAGAACATCCTGCGTCGCACCGTGACAACCCGCCTGGAGCATGCGGCCTATGTGCGCCTTGGTGGATCGAATCCTTCTGAGATTACGAAGACTGCCATTGCTGCCGAGCGTGAAGCCCGAGCCGCCAAGAAGGCGGCCCCCAGTGCCGGTGAAGGCGCAGCGGTCCTGGCTAAGGGTGGATTCAATGAGCCCTTCATCTCGGATAAAGGACCGGTGAAGAGTGTCCGTGTCCGGTTCGACGAGGGCACGAGCGCTGCCACCTTTGGCCGGGGCGATGACCTGAAGGCGCCTAACGGTAGATGGTCCGCCGATCAGGGTCTCATTCACATGGATTCCGAGATTGGTGGACTGTGGAAAGACCTTGCCAGCGATGACCGTGTGTCAACGCCGGATCTCAACAAGATCACTGAGATTGGCCAGCAACTGCACGATGGGAAAATCGACGTACCTACGGCCCGGGCTCTGATCCGCGACATCAAGCCTGGCAATGCTCAGGTCCGGGAGCGGATCAACCAGGCCGTAGCCGGCTTGGATACCAAGCCGAGCAAGCTTGACCTCCCGGATAACACGCCGGCTCAGGTGCGGGACTTCCTGGAGAAGGTGAACGAGATCCCGGCCTACCACGACCGCACAAATGTTCGTGAGGGCAAGACCCCCATGCAACACCTCCTGGATTCGGTAAAGATCATCTCCAAGGGGGACCGAAACGACCCGAACTACGACGAGGCCCAGCGCGCCATTGAACACGCAAGTGGTCGTGTTCATGAGTCGGGCGATGGCGTGTACTGGGCTCAGCGTGAATCCGGGAAGCTGTCACCCATCAACCAGAGCGCCGAGGTGCGCAAGTGGATCCGTGGTGGTGGAGCAACCCCGGCAGCTCCCGAGCCGGCCAAGGCCACCCCGGCACCGGCTAAGGCTGCCAAGAAGGCGGCTAAGGCTGCCCCAACGGTGACCAAGGCGGAGCTACGTTCCCCGGTGCCCAAGGCTGGTAACGAGGCTCCGGCCGCCCCCACGGCCAACGTGACGGCGAAGGGTCTCACCCCGGGTGAGGGCGTCCCGGTCAGCACGTTCCTGACCCTTCAGAACAGACTGGGCAGTGGTAAGAGTCAGGACCTGCGCACACTGGATCGGTACGCCCGGGTGCCCGGGGACTACAGCAAGGTCCCTGACCTGTATCGCAAGATCCTTCAGCAGTTGCAACAGGCTGGGGTTGGGCCTGATGATCCTGTACGTAAGGCTTTCGAAAAGTGGTTTACTGACCACTTCAGCTAAGGAGGGGCCATGCCTTGTGCATGCGGTGGTGGGGACAGCCAGGCTGTGTCGGCCGAGGAGCCGAAGTTTGAGGTCCGGCTCCCTAATGGGCGCACGGAAATCGTCAGCGGTGAGCACGCTGCCAAGGTCGCAGTGACGATGGCCGGTGGTGGTACGTACAGCATGGTGTCGCGATGAACGTCATCCAGATAATTCTGTGGGTTGTGGCCGGGATCTTTTTCCTTGGTGGTGCGGCCAAGATTCCAACGCGATTTGACCTTGGTTGGATCGGGGCCTTCGTGGTCGTGTTGGCGGTCCTGGCTTCCCAGGTATGACCCCCTTGTAAAGCACCACTAATGGATCTATGATCCGTTCTAATCGGGCGCTGAGCTATGGGCCGGGCCTTGGAGTGGTGGCTGAGCTATGGGCCTGCACCAGAAGTGATCAACTTCTAGGAGCAGGAACATGCCTTTCCAGATTCCCGACCCGGAAAGTCTTGACCAGTTTTCCATCGCTGGTCTCGAAGACCTTCGCCGTGTCGCCAAGGCCGAATACGACAACCTCAAGTCGACGGTCGCTGTTGAGACCATCACGGTCGAAGAGCTGACCCGTCTTGAGGACCTTCAGAGCTTCGTCTTCACCACCATCCCCGATGAGCTTTCCGTGCGCCGCGAGGTGTCCGACCGGTTCGCTGCTGCGACCACGGACCCGGAGGAAGACGCCGAGGAAGAGCCTGAGGCTGAGGCCGAGGCCGAGGTTGAGGAGCCCGCTGACGCGGTTGTCGCCTCCACCAAGGTGACCGTGGCCAAGATCAAGGCCAACGGTGGCGGCCAGGATGTTGAGCTGCCGCACCCGAACCGGGTGCCCATGTCCACGCTGGTTGCAGCGGCCAGCACGTCCAGTGCTGACGGGTCGTTCGAGAACGGCCAGGTCCTGACGACGATGCTGGAAGTGGCCAAGATCTTCGAGGCCCGCAGCGCGTCGCACCAGAGCATGGACAAGAGCGGGGTCAAGAGCAGCAACGGCCCCATCCAGTCCCCCGTCGCCACCCTGATCCGCAACTACCCGGACGAGTTCTCCGTCAACGGAGACCAGACGGACTACGACAAGCTGCTGAAGGTGGCTGACGAGTCCCGCCTGCCCGGTGGATCACTCCTGGCCAGCGTGGAGCTGGACCGCAAGCGCATCAAGGCCGAGCAGCCTGAGCGTGACGCGATCGTGGCCGCCCAGGGATGGTGTGCTCCGTCTGAGACGGACTACGACATCTGCCTCCAGATCACCACCGACGGTCTCGCGGACTTCCCTGAGGTTCAGGCCCGGCGTGGCGGCATCCGGCACAACACCGGTCTGGACTTCTCCACCATCTTCGGTGTCCAGGGTGGACAGACCCCCAACGGCTTCTTCGACCTCACTGAGGCTCAGGTTGCCTCTGGTACCACCAAGACCTGTATCGAGATCCCGTGTCCGTCGTTCGTGGACACTCGTCTCGGCGTGACGGGCCTGTGCCTCACCGGCAACATCCTGGCCATCCGTGGCTACCCGGAGTACACCGCCACCTTCACCCGTGGCGCCATGGCCGCCTCCGCTCACCAGATCAACCGTGAGCAGATTTCTGACGTGGTCACTGGTTCCACGGCGGTCGACCTGACCGCTCAGGCTCCGTGGGCCACTGACGGTTCCACCACCTCTCAGATCATGAGCGCGGTGGAGATGGCCATCACCGACATCAAGTACCGGCTGCGGATGGCCCGCAACGCCACGCTTGAGGTCATCATGCCGTGGTGGGTTCTGGCCCAGATGCGGGCTGACTGGATGCGGCGCCCGTTCGTGCAGGACCCGAACCTGACCGATGCGGAGATCAACGCCTTCTATACCACCCGTGGTGCCCGTGTGCAGTACGTGTACGACTGGCAGGACGCGTTCAGCACGGCCGCCCTGTCCGGTACCGGACCGGGTGCGTCGACCCCGATCAACTTCCTGCCCAAGTCGTTCCAGTTCCTGGTGTTCCCGTCGGGCACCTGGATCCGGGCCGTCTCGGACGTGATCACCCTGAACTCGGTGTACGACTCGACCAAGCTGGCCACCAACCAGGTCACCCACCTCTTCACGGAGACGGGTTGGGCCATGGTTCAGATGTGCCCACTGAGCCGGGTCTACACCGTGCCGATCTGCCCGAGTGGCAAGACCACCAGCACTGGAACCCTCACTTGCCCGTAAGCGAACCGGGGGCCGGGCAACCGGCCCCCTTCGCCCTACCAGGCAGTTGAGGAGACGCCATGGCAACGATCAACAACGCACCAGCCCTCATCGACGCGCCCCCACCGCCACCACGGCCGTACGGGCTCTTCGATGTGGCCTTGGGGCCTATGCCGTTTCCGGTACCAGAAGCAGTTGGTGGAGGTCTCCAGTACGTCCCAGACGACTGCGTCAAAGACATCTTCATGTACCAGATGAACTGCCCGGCAGTGTCTGGTTCCAAGACGTTCTCTGTGCTGGACACCCCCATCTCTGGGTCCCCGTTCGGGATCATCACCTCCTACGTCTGCGGCAGCATCGGGTTCTCTTTTGATGAGGCTGCGGAGCGGGTCCGTACCCGCATGACGTTGCGGGAGCAACGGGGTGTGGAGCGACGGGTCTGGCAGGGCTGGGATGCCTCCAACGGCCTGGGAACCGTGCCCGGGCTGTTCCGTAGTGCGACCGACCTTGGCACGTCAGGTTGTGTCACTGAGGCCGTGGAGATGCTGGAGCAGGCTCTGGCTGACAACGGAATCGTGGGCGGAGCAATCCACGCACGACCAGGAATGAGTGCTCACCTGTCCAACAACTACCTCGTTTACGAGGGGCCAGGGCGACTCAAGCGCACGGTGTACGGGACTCCTTACGTGTTCGGTCAGGGCTACGACGGAAGCGGCCCAGCCGGACAGGCGGCAACTGGTTCCGACGAGTACATGTACGCCTCGGGTCGGGTGCTCATTTGGGGCACGGACATTGCAATCCCAGACCCCCAGCAGACCATGGATCGGGCTCTTAACCAGATGTACGTTCTCGGCGAGAAGGTGTATCTGGCGGTCGTGGAGTGCGGTTCCTGGGCAGTGAAGGTAACCCGTACCTGCACCACAGCAGGAGGCGGAACGTGATCCCTCCTATGGGGCTGGAGAGTAGGAACCCATGACCTCAACCTGTTTTACGCCCTTCAAGATTCCGAAGGTGCGGGTGACTCAGCTCAACTCCTGTGGTCAGGCGGTCACTGGGTGCTCCACTGTGGTCAGTGACGGCATCATCTCGGTCGCCTTGACCAAGGAGTATGAGGCCCGCCAGGAGTTCTTCGTCAAGAACGGCAATGGTGACTTCTGCGTCAAGGAGACCAACCCACCGATCTTGAAGTGGATCAACCTGGTCCTCACCTTCTGCAACGTGGACCCGGAACTGATCAACATCATGTCCGCCGAGCCCACGTACCTCAACGACGCTGTCTCGCCGTCCGCGATCGGTTACAACACCCAGGAGGGGACGGCAGCTAACGCCAACTTCGCCCTGGAAGGTTGGACCCGGATCACCAACAGCTCGGTGCCCTGTACGGGTAACACTCCCTTCGGGTACATGATCTTCCCGTGGGTGGTCGAGGGAACCGTTGGTGACGTGACCTATGAGAACGGTGCAGCCAGCTTCGTCCTCAACGCCCGGACCCGGTCCAACAGCCTCTGGGGTACTGGCCCGTACAACGTCAGCTACTCCGACAACCCAGTGGGATCCACGACACCACGGCCACTGTTCACGCCGATCACGTCAACGCAGCACAGTCGGATGTTCATTACTCGACTGGCCCCACCGGCTGCGACGTGTGGTTGCACGACCCTGGCCAGCCTGATCCCTAGCTAACCGAAGGGGGGTCGCCGTGAGCGCGCTCATTGTCGTTGACGGCGACCCGTCCAAGGTCAACGTCAACGGATACACCAAGGGTGACCTCCTGGCCGCCAACGCGGTTGGGACGTTGCAGCCCATGCACATTGGCACCAACACCAATGTGCTGACCGCTGACTCAGCTCAGACCCTGAGCCTGAAGTACGCGCCTGGTGGCTCTGGTGGCTTGCCGGTCCCGTTCGTGCTCCCAGCAGTGAACCTGACCGACGCTGCCACCATTGCCACCAATGCGGCACTGGGCAACAACTTCCGGGTCACCTTGACGGCTACTGGTCACGTTCTGGGCGCCCCTACCAATCCCACTGATGAGCAGATGTGTATGTGGGAGATCAAGCAGGGTGGGACTGGGAACAACGCTTTGACCCTGGCCAGCGGGGCGGGGGGGTTCCTGTTCGGGACCGACCTAACTTCCATCACCTTGTCCACTGCGGTCGGGGCTACGGACCTCCTGGGCTGCCGGTACATCGCCAGTGCTAACCGGTGGTGGGTCATCGCCTTCATGAAGGGGTTCTAAGTGGAGTTCCTGTATGGCCTGGAAGTGACCGCCGAGATTGAGGTCATCCCCGCTGGCACGTTGCAGCCGGGGGACCTTGTCAAGGTCGAAGAAGGCAAGGTAACTGTGCTCCGACCGGAGCCTGAGGAGGACGAAGAATGACTGTCGGTCTGAGCCCCACCCTCCTGGCCAACAAGTGGCTGGACATGCTGGGAGGTACTGCCTTCACCGCCCCGGCCGGTGCCTTTGCTGAGCTTCACCTGGGTGATCCTGGCGTCAACGGAACCTCTAACCCGTCGACAGAGACCACCCGAAAGTCCATCACCTACGGTGCGGCCTCTGCTGGTTCCAAGGCCATGACCAACACCCCGTCTTGGGCCTGGGTTCAGGGCACGGAGACGATCAGTCATCTGGCCATTTGGGATGCCGTCTCCGCTGGCAACTTCCTGTTCTCCATCACCCTGACCGCCAGCAAGCAAGTAGCGAACGGTGACACCTTGAACCTCACCGCCTTGTCTATCTCGTTCACCCCACTGGCGGCATGACATGAGCCTTCAGACCTGGGAAGAAACCCTCACCACACTCAAGGTCGACAGCCCCCTCCAGACCACGTTCACCACGGCCAAGTCCATCTTCGGCGTGGACGGCACCGACAAGTCCGCAGCGGCCAAGTACACGCTGCCGGCCAACTTCTGGGTCCCGGGTAAGTCGGTCAACGTCCGCCTGATGGGGGACATCTCTAACATCGTCACCACCCCCGGCACGATCGTGTTCCAGTTCATGCTCGGGGCGGTCATTGCCTGGACATCAGGCAACATCCAGCTCTCCACCACGGCACACACCACGCTGCCGTTCTGGCTTGATCTGGAACTGACCTGTCAGAACGAGGGTGCGGGCACTCAGGCCAACCTCATGGGGCAGGGCATCATCACTTCTCAGACCGTGGTCAACACCAACGTTGCCGACTCGGTGGCCAACACCCTGCCGACCCTGTTGCTGCCCAACACCACCCCCGCAGTGGGAACCGGCTTCGACTCGACCGCAACACAGAAGGTGGACATCTTCGTCGGGTTCTCCGTCAGCAATGCGGGCAACGGCGTTCGGGCCCGGCAGTACCGACTCCGCGCACTGAACTAACCCCACCGGCCCTCATAGGGAGGTGGGCGCATGAGTCTCAACTTTGGTGCCGCCAACTCTCACGTCAACTTTTCCATTGGTAACGCCGCCAATGTGAGCAACGGCGCGTTCACCATGATGACCCTGTGGCTTATGCCCAGCACGGGGCTGAACAGTGGCTTTATTGCTGCCCTGCTCAGCGGGACCGACCAACGCGCTTATGGTGTGGATACCGCCCACCTGTTCGGTGACAACGACTTCTCGTCCGGATTCGGCACCCTGACCGGAGCCCACTGGTATTGGACAGCCATCACCAAACCAGCCGGAGCGGCCCACTACCGTTGCCACTTCAAGGACTACACGGCCGGTGGGGCCTGGTCACACGGCGAGGCCGTCGGGGCAGCTAATCACACCGACCCCGGCACGTCCAACTCGCTCCAGGTCGGGGCGGGCACCAGCTTCGCAGCCTCCACTGGTGACGTGGCTGTTGCTGCCCTGTGGACTTCCGAGCTGGCCGACCTGACCATTGAGGCCCTTGCCACCTCGGCCTTGAAAGACCTCATGGCGGGCAACCCGCAATGGGCAACCCGCTTCATGCAGTCAGCGCCCACCTCCATCCAGGACCTGACTGGTGGAGGTGGTAACGAGACCAGCCGGACCGGCACCATCACCACGACGGCCGACCCACCGGCTTTTGATTTCTCCCTGACCGCAACCATCGGTCAGCAGGCCACTAACCGGCACCCCGGCAAGGGTCCGGGTAAGGCGAGGTTCTTCCAGTCCCCACGGCCGACCAATACCGGCAACGTCGTCACCATTGACGGCTCCCTGACCGTCACGGCGAACCGCACCGCCACTGTGGCTATAACCCACACCATTGGTGGTTCTCTGACCGTCACAGCGAATCGCACTGCCACTGTGGCTGTAGCCCACACCATCGGTGGTTCTCTGACGGTTACAGCAAACCGGACTGCCACGGTGGCGGTGACCCACACCATCGGTGGCTCCAGGCCAACGACGGTCAACCGGACCGCCACGATAGCGGTGACTCACACCATCGGTGGCTCCCTGGTGGTCACTGCGAGCCGTACTGCCACGGTTGCGGTGACCCATACCATCGGTGGCTCCAGGCCGACCACAGTCAACCGAGCGGCCACCGTGGCGGTTACCCACACCATCTCCGGATCTCGGCCAATCACAGTCAACTTGGCTGCCACGGCCGATGTACCGGGAGTGGTGACCATTAGCGGATCCCTGGTGGTCACTGCATCCAGGACCGCCACGGTGGCGGTCGTTCATACTGTCTCTGGTTCGTTGATTGTCGTAGTTACTAGGTCAGCTACGGCTGGCGGTTCACAACGCACGTACCTGTTCCTGCCGTTCTTTGGATGAGAAGCTGATCACATGACCGTCTCGTTGGTATCAGGTGCAGGGGGACCCCTGGTTCTGGAGGTGCGCCAATTTGACGGTGGCCCCCTAGTCAACCTGGACTCGCTGCCCACAATCACCATTCAGAACCTTCAGAATGGTGCGGTGATCGTGGGCCCCACCACGACCGGGGTTCAGCATCCGGCCACAGGGGTCTACACCTACAACTGGTCTGCTGCGGTCAGCGGTGGCCTCTACCTTGACATCTGGAATGGCGCGGTCAGTGGGACCCCATACCAGGGGTCAGAGTCGATCATTGTCTACAACGCCTCCACGGTCACCGTGGGCCCCTGTGAGGATGGCTGGGAAGTAGACACCTCCTGCTGCGCGGAGTGGGACACGTACACCACCGAGCTTCAGGACGCGGCCAAGACCTACGCCAGGCTCGTGCTCTGGGCAGCCACCGGGCGCAGGTTCGGCCTATGTACCGTCACAGTCCGACCATGTGGCCGCTATTGCAGCGGCAACGACGGTTGGGGGGACGTGTATGGGTACTACTGGAACGGCGAGGGGTTCTTCGTTCCGTACCTGTTCAACGGAGCGTGGCGCAACTGCTGGTGCGGCAATGGCGCTGGATGTATGTCCTGCCAGCCGGATTGCCAGGTCTACCTGGATGGGCCCGTCAACTCGATCGTGAACGTCATTCAGAACGGTTCCGTAATCGACCCGGCCACATACCGCGTCGACAACAACACCTGGTTGGTCCGGACTCACGACCAGTCGGATGACAACTGCTGGATCCTCAAGCAGGACTATAACAAGGGGATCACTGCTGACAACACTCTTCAGGTCACGTACCTGAAGGGCATTCCCGTCCCAACGGCTCTGGTCAATGCTGGCGGGGAGCTGGCTTGCGAGTGGGCTAAGGCCTGCTTGGGTCAGGCCTGCCGGTTGCCCCAACGGGTCACCTCGATCTCACGGCAGGGGGTAACGGTTTCATTGGCCGACGTGGATGCGCTGCTGATGAACAACCTGACCGGAATCCCCACCGTGGACAACATCATCCACGCCTTCAACCCCTACCATATCCAGTCACGGATGAGCGTAGTGTCCCCTGACATCCCCCTACCTAGGAAGACGACCTGGCCGTGAGTTTTCCTAGCCCCGATCCGCTTTTCGTCATCAGCCAGGCCGCACTGACCTGTCTGAGCAGTGCCATCGCCACGGTCACGGCGGCTGCCGCTGCGGCCGGAACGGGCTATGAGTGGAAGGCCCCCCAACAGGTTTGCTACCGGGTCTCCACTCAGATCCCCTTCGACATCGACAAGTACCAGGACCTGTGTTGCCAGGGTCTGGGCTATGTGGCCATCGGGGGTACCTGGCCCACTGCCAATCAGTTCCCCGAACAGGACATCCAGCGCCAGGCTGAGACCTCTTGCTTCCCCCCGGCGTGGGGCCAGGAAGTCAGGATGGGCCTGGTGCGCTGTGTCCCGGTGGGAACGCAGGGCACTGGTGCGGCCGAGTTTGGGATGCCGACCTGCACCGAGTGGACCGCTGCTGCGATCGAGAACATGTGGGACTCCGTGGTGCTGCGCAAGGCCATGTGCTGCTTCCGGGCCGCCATCCGCAACAACGCCAACACGTTCTTCGAGGGCATGTCGTTTGTGATCGACCGCCAGATTCAGGGACCCCCCCTGGGTGGTTGCGTGGAACGGTATGTCAGCGCCACCGTTCAGTTCCCCAACTGTGATTGCTGATGCGCCTGGTCCTGGTGATCCCCATGAAGACGTTCGACGACTTCGAGCGGGACGTACCACGGTGGGTCTACATGACCGAGCGCACTGCTAACCTGATCGTGTTGAATTACCTCCGCCTCGTCTGGGATCCGGCCTGGGATGCCTCAAGCTAGAGTTCGCATCAATATTCCGAAGGCCTACGCGGTCGCCGGTAGGGATGCTGCGCAGTTCATGGAGATGATTCTCCAGGAGATGCGCGCCGGGGCGGTGGCGATCCTGAGCGAGGGCCCGTACGTCACTGGGGAGCTGGCGGCCTCCATCGAGTTGCAGGGCCCGAAGGTGTACGGCACTCAGGTCCGTGGTGCGGTCGGGTCCCGACTGCCTCAGGCCCTAGTTGTGCACGACGGGGCCCGGGTGCACGACATTTTCCCGAAGAACGCCTCGCACTTCTACCGGTTCGGGTCCAGGAAGCGACCACAGCTCAGGTTCTTCTGGCGCAAGGCTGGCAAGGTTGTGTACTTCCCTCACATCCCTGGCTCGGCCCGTCGGATCGGGTACTCCCATCCGGGCATGAGGGGCAAAAAGTATCTGGAAATTCCCCTCCAGGTGGTGGGACGTCGCCATGGTTTCAAGGTAACTACCCGGGATATATGATCCCCCCCATGACGCAACCTGAGGACCGGGCAGAGCGCCGGACTACCACAGTTCCCATCGCTGGACATGAGTTCCTCATCAAGGAACTGACCGACGTCCAGGTCATGCACCTCAACCGCTACGCCCGCATCCTGGCGGCCGACAATGTGCCCTTCAGCTCCAAGTCTGAGGCCATGGACAAGATGTTCTCCATCGTTCACAACTGTGTGGCGGAGGCTGAGCAGCTCACCTTCCTCATTGCCCTGGAAGAGGAGGGCGAGGTGACCCTGCGGGACCTGGTCATTTTCGCCAGGGCCTTCAATGAGAAGCCTGAGACCACCGAACCCGCTGTGGTGAGACGCCGTGGTCGGCCCCGCAAGTCAGCCTGAAACCCCCCGGGCCAACGTCCCCCGGACCAACCGAGATCCGGTGCGTTCACTGCGCCCGGGTCCGGTTGCGTTCATGGTTAAGGGCAAGGAGTACGAGATACCCGCCCTGCCCGCTGCGGACTGGCTTGAGGTGCTGATGCGCCCCGACTGGGGTGGTGATGACATCTTCGTTGAGCTGATGCCAGAGGGCATCAGTCTGGTCCTTGGTGACCTGGAACCAGACCAGGCAGAAGACCTGGCACTGGACGTCATTGAGGAGGTCACCGGGCGCCATTGGTGGGTAGCAGTACGGCTCATTCAGACCCTGGCGAAGACCTGGGACGTCATGGGCGCCGAGGCCACCTTCAACCACGTGGACCCGGAGAGGCTGTCTCTGGCCGCCTGGATGGACGCCATGTTGGTGCTGCTGATGAGCCGGCTCAAGGACCAGGACGCCACCATGTTCGCGGCCCAACTGGAAGCTCCACCCTTTGGGGAGGAGATCCCCGAGGAGGAGATGGCTATTTCCGAGGGACAGTTCCTCTCCATGTCTGACTAGCCGTAGCATGGTCATGTGGCGCCTCACCTTTAATGGCCCACATTGGTTCTGAGGGGCAGGTGAGGCATGACCAACCCACTTGGTGGCGAGGACATCGGCAGGGCCGAGATTGAGGTCCATGCCGACACCACCCCGTTTCCCGGCGAGGCCAAGCGTGGTGTTGAGCGCGCCTTTGAGGACATTGACCCCTCCGTTAAGAAGACCGGGGAGCACTGGGGGGAGAGCCTCTCCGAGAACCTCAGCCGAAAGCTGGAGTCGGAGGCTCCTAAGGTCGCTCGGGACCTGGAACATGCTCTGGATCGCGAGACCGTTCACCAGCACATCAAGGTTGTCCCTGACTACGACAAGAGCCAGGTCCGCACCGTTGTTCATGGGATCGCCACCGAGGTGGAGAAGGGCCTGACGGAAGGGCTTCAGAGCAGTGGAGTCTTCAGCAAGATCGGTGCGGGCATCCAGGACGCTGTTGGTGCCGCCTTCAACGTGTCCGGCAAGTCCCCCCTCATTGCTCTGCTGATCCCTGTCATTGGTGGTATCGCTGGGCTGATCCTGGCCGCCGTGCAGGCTGTGTACGAGCTGAGCGCGGCCCTGTTCACGCTGCCTACCATCCTGGCCGCGATCATTGCTCAGGCTGGTGTGCTGTTCCTGATCTTCAAGGCTGTGGCGCCTGTCATCTCGGCGGTGCTGAGCGCCCAGAACGCCAAGGAACTACAGATTGCCCTGATGGGCGTAGCACCACCCATTGCTGAGTTCGCCAAGAGCCTCATCCCCATCCGAGACTTCTTCGACCTGTTGAGCAAGAGTGCAGCGGTTGCGTTCTTCCGAGAGCTTGGTAACACCCTCAGCCTGATCTTCAACGCCAACAGTCGTGAGTTCTTCTTCGGTGTCATCAAGGTAGCTGGGGCACTGGGAGACTGGTTCAAGGTCGTTGGTAAGGCTTTCCAGTCACCCGTATTCACCAAGTTCCTTAAGGACCTGTTTGACTCCATCGCTCACTTCCTGGAGCGAGATGGGCCTTACTTCGAGGTGCTGCTGGAGAAGTTCTTCCAGTTCCTGGACATGATGATCGGTCCTGCCACTGATCTTGGTGCAATCTTCGACCTTCTCCTGATCAAAATCGGAGAATGGTTTGACATGCTCAAGACCAGCCCTGACTTCAACAACTGGCTGGAACGACTTCCCCTCATGCTCATCGACGTGGGGGACGCCATTGGGTCAGTCCTGGAGCTAATTGGGACTCTCTTCAAGGACATCGATGAGGAAGGTGGCGCGGACTTCCTCAACAACTTCACCGTTGCGGTGAAGGAGCTGAACCTGATCTTCGAGAGTGACGCCGGCAAGCAAGCGATCAAGGTCCTCATCCAGGCCATTGAGATCCTCTCCCTGTCCTTCTTCGGCTTGATCGTTGTGATCATCTCTGTGCTGGCCTTCTTCGGAAAACTGGAAGAGGGAGTCAAGTGGATCGCTGACAGGATCCGTGACTTCTTCCACTGGATCTCCAGTGGATCTGATGAGGTCAGGACGCTCCCCGACAAGATCGGGCAATTCTTCGAGGGCCTCATCAGAAGTGCACCTGACTGGGGACGGCGACTGATGCAGGGCTTCATTGACGGCATCATGAACATGCTCGGTCCACTGGGCCGGGTCCTGGCCTTCATTGGAAAGCAAATCTCTGACCACCTTGTGACCCACTCCCCGGCCAAGGTGGGACCCCTGTCCATGGGCGGGGGGCCTGAGGGCTGGGGTGCCAACCTGGTGAAGGGCTTTGCCAAGGGCATCATGGCCGGCGGGGATCAGGTAAACACCGCAGTGAACTCCGTAGCCAGTGACATCAACTTCGGGCCAGGATCAGTGATCGCCACCTTTAACGGTTCCAACCCCACCCCGTCACAGGCCGCTGCTCTGGGCCAGGCCCTCGGTGGCGGGATCATCGACCAGCTCACGGCACGTAATGCCCGGCTCGCAGTAAGGACCATGTGATGGGCGTCTATAACCCAAACATTCCCCGAGTGGTTGGCGAGGAGTGGGTGCCGATCCGGGATGAAGGCATTGTCTTCTCCCCGTCTATCAACACCGTGGAGTACGGCCACACTTTCACTCCGACTGCGAACCGCGTGCTTCAGTCTGGGAAGTTCTATGTCAATCAGTTCCCGGCCTCGGTAGAGCAAGACCAGGTAATGCTGATCGGGGTTTATCCAACCGGCCGCGAAGGGCTGTCTGGCCCGGTCCGTTCAGTGATCATCCCTTGCAACAATGCTGAGATCACTGGCTCTGTTGACAGCGGCTCCAGTGCGCCCGTCCCTCAGGTGTTGCTCACTCCAGGCGACAACTTCTATATGAGAGGGCAGCCCAGCTCTAACGTCAACCCCAAGCGTCTGGCTCTTTATTTTGCCGTTAACCAGTTCTCTCAGTTGCTTGCCAACAAGCGGATCCTCAAGGTGGAGTTGATACATCAACTGAGCTGGGATCCGACCCTTAGTGGAACTGGCACAGCCTCTAGCAATCCCCCCTTCCTGGACGCAGGAGTAAGCCAGCTATCCATTGAGCGGACTGGTAGCCCACCGGCCCCCCGGGTGGCTCTGTACTCCCCGCTGGTTGACTTCTTTGGCTGCGGTCTCAACTTCCTCGGTTCGGGAATCCAGCTCGGATTGCCGGGTCAGGTTCAGATCACCACTGTCAACATGGGGGAGATCAACCCGGCGTCTGGCCCCATCTTGTTTGGTAACAGCACCACTACTGGCACCGCGAGACTCCCGTGGCGGTACGAAGATTTGGCCCTGTTCGAAATCTCGGCAGGGGTCAATAGATACAGCATGATATATGACTTTGGCGCAACCAACGGAACCTGGGCCGGCATCTATTATTTGGGCTATGCGGCGCTCAGAGTCACGTTCTGCGAAGAGCAACGAGTGGCCTATGGAGGAGCCCAATTCGGTAACTTCCTTCAGTACCTCAATGGCGCTAACGCAGTACCAATGTTTGACACGCACTACAACCAGAACCCTGTCATCATTGGCGGGACTCAATACACCGTTACGGTGTCTGCTCCCGACATTGGAGACATCCAGGGTCCGATCATTGCCGGCATCACCAAGCCAGCTTCAGCTAACGGTTATCCCACCCTCAGCGCCCTACGTGAACTGGACGTTAATCCGGTCCACGTAGGTATCAAGGTGAACCTCACTCAGACCGAAGGCGAAGTCTTCAGTCGCGAGACCACTCACGTACTACCCCAGCTTTCACTGCACACCTCCGGTGGGCCTGTCACTGAGGTGCACGTCTACGGACGACAGGCCAGGGGTCAGGTATTTGGCTCCGTCACCGCCAGCCAGAATGTCCAGGATGGGACCCTGGGTTTGTTTGGTGCCCGAGCGCAGGGTCTCACCCTGCCCGGTGGTTCAGGCAACTACGTGTCCACTCCCGACAATGCCGCACTTGACATCGTTGGTGACATTGACCTTCGTGCTGATATTCAGACCAACGACTGGACCGCCAACGGTGGACTGGTCACCAAATGGGGTGCGGCCGGAGTACGTAGCTATGAGTTTGCGATCAACCCAGACGGAACGCTTTCCATGGTGTGGTCAACGGATGGCACCTCCGTCCAGTTCGCCAACTCCACTATCCCCGTTCCAGCTCTTGACGGACAGCGCCTTGCGGTACGTGCAACCCTGGACGTTGACAACGGGGCAGCGGGAAAAACGGTACAGTTCTTTACGGCACCAACTGCCGCCGGACCATATACACAGCTCGGCGCCAGCGTAACTTCCGGTGGTACGACAAGCATCTTCTCGGGGGCGGCCCAGGTTGAAGTCGGCAGCCACACTAATGGCACCGGCGACGTTTTCACCGGCACGGTCTACTCCGCTGAGATTCGTAATTCAATTGGCGGCACGCTGGTTGCAAACCCCATCTTCAGCGCGCAGCCCCCAGGGACTACCAGCTTCACTGACGCACCAGGACGAACCTGGACCCTCCATGCGTCGGCGGCCATCACTGCGGCCACAAGCTTCACCTTCCCACAGGTGCGGTTCTACGCCCGCCGGTTCGGCAACACGACCGTGCCACTGACCCTGTCGTCACCTGTCATCACGGGTACCGGAACCTCGGTATCTATTACGCCACCTCAGTTCGATGCCCTGCCCGAGATATTGGACGGCTGGAAGCAAGTGGATCTGCGGTTCAGCGGCACGATTGCCATGGGATCAATCCCCGATCCCCAGTGGACATGGTCGGCCTCTGGCGAACTTCAAGGCAACCGCTGGGAGGTCCTAGGGGCAACTGCACCGGCTCTGTCCGGCACGCCGGGCAGCCTGTTCACCTTGGCGCCCAACGGCAGTCTCAGTTCAGCCACCTATGGGCAGCCTCCTGCTGGCGCAGCTATCAACATGAGCTGGATGCCGCAGTATGCCCCTCCGGTATCTGGTAGCGCCAGCGATCAGACCTCAGACGCCGTGCTGATGTTCGGCCAGGACATGCCCCTCGTCACCGGCTTCACGCTCACCCAAAGCAACCAGCCGTTGTCGGGCATAGGCCTGGATTGCAACGCTTACCCGTGGTACGTGCCGCGCTCCATGTCTTATAACCAGCTCACCTGGTCAACGATCACCCCCTCGCCATTGGGTGGCGTAGTCCTGCCAGCCGTGCCAGGTAACTACATTTCAACGCCGGATACGGCGAGTCTGGACATCACCGGAGACATAGACCTTCGTGCCGACTTTTCATTGCCGACTTGGGCACCAACTGGCATCAACCATATGCTGATAGCTAAGTGGATTGATGGGGGCCAAAGGGCATACCTTTTGTGGATTGACGGTAACGGTGACATGCGATTCAACTGGTCCGCCGATGGAGTAAGTGGATTTGTTGCAATCGCCACGGTGCAGCCACCCGTGCTGGCTAATGGTGCACGTCAGGCGGTGCGAGTGACATTTGATGTTGACAACGGCGCAAGCGGTCATACGGCAACGTTTTACACGGCACCAACCATAGATGGACCCTGGACGCAGCTTGGTGCCCCCGTCACCGCAGCCGGGGTAACGAGCCTTTTCAACTCAAATTCAATCGTTGAGGTTGGATCACTGAACAGCGGCACGACGGATTTCGGGTTCGGAACAATGCATGCGATTGAGATTCGCAATGGCATAAACGGAACCTTGGTCGCCAACCCCAAGTTCTGGAACAACGCCCCCACCGGGGCAACGTCCTTCACTGACAGCTTCGGCTTGGTCTGGACCATCAACGGTGGGTATCAGTTCTCCGGGTTCGAGCACTATGAGATCCAGCGCATGGACACGATAAGCACTGACTGGAAGTCCATCGCCTACGTCCAGGCCCCACTCACCAGTGGCTTCAGGGACTATGAGGCTCGGGTGGGGATCCTGACCAGTTACCGGATACGTGGCGTTGGCAACTTGCTCTTCACCGGGCCGTGGTCGACCACGGTGACTGGAACCTTGGCGGCACCAGGAGTCACCGGCATTGGCATGGGGGCTAACGCCAAGACTCTCCTGTTCACCACCAACGAAGTCCAAAGTGGAGCCAGCAACTTGGCCTATGCCCTGGCCTTTGAGTCTGATACCACGGAGGAGTTCAAGTTTCCGGAGGCCGCGTTCAACCAGTACCAGCTCATGTACAACCGGGACTTCCAAGTCGCCTTCCGACCACTGGAGCGGGGCGGTGAGACGTTCAGTCGCACGATCCTCGTCCAGGCCGCAGCCATCTCACCGCCGACTCTGGCTGACTTCACCAGCCTGCGGAACCTGGCTTGGGATGACACGTCCTACGTGTGTGTCAGGGACGAGGATGGCAACCGGTGGTTCGCCAATGTCACTGTGCCTACGGGCCGGGTGAAGATGAACAACCGGGAGCTGTACCTGGCTGACATCAATGTCATTGAGGTCACCCAGACTCCGTCGGTGGTGCTGGCCTGATGTTTACAACGCTGCCGCAGAACGACCTTCTTGACCTACCCCCCTGGGCCGGGCAGCGTTCAGTCACTTGGAACTTCAAACTGGTTAATGGAACAACGGGGGAACAGCTCGGGACGGTTACGCCATTACGTAGCGCGACCCTCCGTCATGAAACGACCCAGACCATCAAGCGCACCTTGAACATCAGTCTCGGCAAGGTCGATACCAACAACATCGATGCCGTCTCGGCTCGCATTGAACTGGAGATGGTCCTTCAAGACAGAAGCGTGTGGCCACTGGGTCGGTACATGTTCACTGACCAGACCAAGATTCAGTTCACATCGGGACTGTTGTCCAATGCTGTACTCAATGATGAGATGTTCCTGGTCGACCAGCCGATCATCAAGGGCTTCGACGCCACTCGCAAGAATGCCACTGAGTGCTACGAGGAACTGCTTGAAGACCTGCCCGTTGAGTTTGTTGGTGAGCCAGGCACTTTCCTTATGACCCAGGGCTGGGGGGCCAACACCTCCCTGGGTTCGATACTCAACACCCTTGCGGTCAACGGAGATTACTTCAACCCGTGGTTCGGCAACGACAAAAAAATGCACCTGATCAGAACCTTCAACCCGGTGGATCGGGTGCCACAGTTCGACTGGGATTCCAGAAGCCAGGTAATGCGAGAGGGCATTACTGAGTCGTCCAATGTTCTCACGGCCCCCAATAGATTCATGGTCACCAGCAACACGAACGTTGACACTGCACCCATTGTTGGCGTAGCTACCGTCCCCCCCACCGCTCCCAACTCGTTCACCAACCGAGGGTTCTACATCACCCAGGCACAGACACTGCAATTATTCAGTGTGGCCCAAGCACAGGCGGTTGCTGCGGGACTGGCGAACAGATTCACGGTGTTCGAGACGGTCAACCTCAACACCCTCCCGGACCCTCGCCATGACTCCTATGATGTGATCTTCTGGAATGGATCCTTCTGGCTGGAGCTGGCCTGGAGTATGAACCTCACCCCTGGAGGTCTCATGGGACACACGCTACGTAAGGCCTACATGCCATGACGGCACCAGATCAGACGGCCGACTCCCCGCAGCCCGTTGCCGCCTCAGCCACCGCTGATGCCCTGGTGCAGAATGCAAGCCGTCTAGGACTCACCTGGGATCTGAAGCCCGCCACTGTTAAGTCGTTGAGTCCGCTCACTGTCACATTTGATGATGACACTGTGGCCGTAGGTGCCACGTCAATGATTGGAACGGTCGCTGCCGGCCAGAGGGTCTATGTGATCATCGTCCCCCCATCTGGCAACTTTATCACTGGAACAGTTGGCCCCAACGCGGAACTAGGCCAGGGGCTGGTAGCAAGGGCGGGAAGTACCTCCAGTACCGCTGCCATTGGGGCGGAGACTGTAGTGCTTACTACCAATACCTTTACGTTCCTTAGAGGGCGCGCATATCGATGGCTGATCATGGGCTCATACAATCAGAGTGCGGCCGGATTCTGGATCGTCAACATTCGTAAAAGCCTGGCCGGTCTCCTCTTGGGTCAAGTGGCCGACAACACCACCGTGGCCAACGGGCCATACCGAATGCATACGGGAGTATTTGTCGCCGCCACCGCAAATGTCACGACATCCATAGTCCAAACAAATGCCTTCAGTGGTGCCGGCACCGTCACTGAGACGGCTAATGGAGTCTCGCCACGAACGCTAGAAATCTTCGATGTTGGGCCCGCGAGCGATTATCCAATCTATCCGGCCATAACCTAGGAGGAGCATGCAGCCACAGCCACCGATCGACCCAACACTGCCCGAGTACAGCGGGCCGTACGATGCTGTCGACAATGGAACGTGCGCATGCCACGACTTGCCGGTCAACACGTTCGGCCGATGCGAACCACTGAACCAACCTGATGCCCAACCGAGGGGGACTAGTGCGAGTAGTGGTATTCCCGGCTGACGCCTGGGCGTGTGGCCATTACCGGGTGATCTGGCCAGCCAACATACTCCAGCAGGAGGGCTGGGAAATCTTCATCGTCCCTCCTAACGAGAAGACCGGGTTCAACGTCAAGACCCAGGAGGATGAGCACGGCAAGCAGATCCTGACTGAGCTGACTACGCCCGAGTGTGACCTGGTGGTGTTGCAGCGACCGGGGCATCATCTTCAGCCTCAGCTCATCAAGGCTCTGCGTATGGCTGGCATCGCCGTGGTCATTGACATGGACGATGACATGTCAGCACTGAGCCAGCATCACATAGCGTTCAAGATGTACTCGACCCGGACCAGCACCGACTTCTCCTGGCGGAATGCTCTGGAATCGTGCAAGCTCGCGACCTTTGTCACAACCAGTACGGCCGAGCTTCAGCGGACCTATGCCCCCCATGGTCGGGGCATGGTATTGGACAACTACGTGCCCGAGAGTTACCTGAGCCTCGGTGAGCCGTCACCAGATCTTGGGTTCGGATGGGCCGGCACCGTGTCCTCACACCCTGATGATCTTCAGGTGTGTGGCAACACGGTCCAGAAGCTCGTGGCCGAAGATCACAAGTTCCGGGTGGTCGGTGACGGTAAGCATGTAGGCAAGTTGCTGCGCCTGCCTGAAGATCCTGAGGCCACCGGGGGCACCGGTCTGGATCAGTGGGAGCGCACCATCCAACGCACCTTGAGCATCGGTATGGTGCCTTTGGCGCCAACCAAGTTCAACTCTTCCAAGAGCAGACTCAAGGGGATAGAGTACATGGCGGGAGGGATCCCCTGGGTAGCTTCACCGAGGCAGGAGTACCGTCGCCTCGCCCGCGAGTCGGGGTGTGGCCTCCTGGCGGACACCCCCAAGGACTGGTACCGCCAGCTCAAGCTCCTGCTGACGGACGATGTCCTGCGTAAGGAGCAGTCGGAGCGTGGCCTGGAGTACATGCGTGACCAGACGTACCAGGCCCAAGCCTGGCGCTGGGCGGAGGCCTGGACGCGGGCGGTGGAGATTCAGAGGGGGAAGTAAGTGGTAGTCATCGTGTTCGGGATCATCTTCCTGATCCTGTTGGCGATCATGTGGTCAGGACGGAACAAGTGAACTACAAGGGGCTACGGCCCCGTTTCGCTGTGATCCCCACCAACGGCCGGGCCTGCCTCAAAGACTGCCTCATGGCCATCGCGCCTCAGGTGGACAGCACCATCCTGGTGTACACCGTGCCATGGCAGGACGGGGAGGTTCGACCTCATCCTCACTTCGGGGTGGCCCTGCGGGATATAGGGTCCCCGAACATCTCCCGGTGGTGGAATGAGGGCCTGGACATCTGCACACAGGTCATGGATATGACGGAGGGGGACACCCCTGGTCGTTACGACGTGGCCATCCTCAACGACGATGTGATCGTCCCCCCGGGCTGGTTCGATGCGGTCTCCGATGGGATGCGGATGTACGAGTGCGCGGCAGCCTGCTCGGGCGCCCCGAGCAGCAGTCCCGTTCTGCTTCAGAGACCGGGCCCGGTGCCTTTGCACACCCGTCTCCAGGGCTTCGCATTCATCCTGGCCGGGGAAAAGGGAATCAGGGCCAATGAGGAACTTCGCTGGTACTTCAGTGACGACTACATTGACTGGCGGGCCCGGGAGCTGGGGGGCATGGTCATGGTCCCCGGCCACAGTGTCAATCACCTGTACCCCAATGAGCAGATGACCGGGGAGCTGCACCAGTTCAGTGCTGAGGATGCGGCCAAGTTCAAGGAGATTTGGGGAGTCATGCCGTGGTAACTAGACACCAGCTTCTGACCATGCTCCATGATCTTCTGAAGCCACCGGTGTACCTGGAGGTGGGGGTCCAATATGGACTGTCCCTGAATCTGGCGGTGCACTCGAAGCTTGCAGTGGGGATCGACCCAGAACCCCTTGTCCAGGCCGTTGGTAATCAGGTCATTTTCCCCATGACTTCCCAGGAGTACTTTGAGGACGATGTTAAGTACCAGCCTTCCATCGACATGGCTTTCATCGACGGGAGCCACCTCTGGGAAGACGCTCTGGAGGATTTCCTGTGGGTCTCCAGGTTCTGTCATGAGCGGTCAGTGGTCGTCTTTGACGATGTGCTCCCATACAACGCGGATATAGCTACACGGGAACCACTACCCGGTGACTGGACCGGTGACGTCTGGTACACCATGGTTGTCCTTGAGCCGCTACTCAAGGAGCGAGGCCTGAAGTCAGCCCGGGTGAACACTTCTCCTACGGGAACCTTTGTCGTATGGGGATTTGCCCAAGGCGACGGGGCCTGGATTGATGAGAACGTCCAGGCCGGAACACCACCGAGCACTCCGCCCGCTGATGTGCTCTTCCGGTTCAACGCCTACGAGGCGCAAGATGTCATTGATCGCATCAAGGAGGATCTGTGCGAATCGCAGTAACTGGTGGCTCGGGCTTCATCGGCCAGGCCGTCATCAAGCGGGCCCTGGCGGTCGGGCACGAAGCCTGGTCGGTGGATCGGGAGACCGGTCACGACATTGTGGAGAACAGCCTGGAGGAGGGGCTAGCTGACGCTGACACTGTCATCCACCTGGCCGGCATCCTTGGCACCTCTGAGTTGTTCGAGATGCCCCACAAGGCCATCAAGGTCAACATTGGTGGCACCGTGCGGATCCTCCAGTGGTGCGCTGACGTCAGTGCGTCCTATGTGGGCATCACCATGCCCGACAGCTCCTGGGCGAACGTGTATCAGGCCACCAAACTGGCAGCTATGAGAATGGCCACCGCATGGCACCGGTACTACGACGTACCCGTCTCTCACGTCAGAGCCTTCAACGTCTATGGACCGGGGCAGAAGTATGGCAATGGGCACCCGCAGAAGTTCCTCCCCACCTTCGCCACCCGGGCCTGGAGAGGTCTACCTCTGCCCATCTTTGGAAACGGGCTACAGACCATCGACCCTATCTATGTCGACGACGTGGCACGGATGCTGGTGGACGCTACCGGATTCGGCGACGATGAGGTTTTTGACGCAGGCACCGGTAACCCGGTGACGGTGCGCGCATTCGCGTACATGGTGAACCGGATGTGTGGTCAGCCTGCGTCCAATGTGGACTTCCTTCCCATGCGCGCAGGGGAGACCGAGGAGACCTCTATCTGTGCTAGGGGTGAGGGCTGGGACAAACTGGACTGGCACCCCGAGTTCACCCCGGCGCTCATTGAGGACACGGTGAACTGGTACAAGCCGTGATCGTTCAGGCTTACAGTGCCATCTACGGCAACTATGACCACCCGAAACCCATCACAGCGGCCGGGTTCAGTCGTACCCCCATCATGTTCACTGACTCAGAGCAGACCGCTACTGAGGCTGAGCAGATGGGGTGGTGGCCGATTGTGGTTCCGCACCACTTCGATTCCCCCCATGGGGATCCGACAATCGTGGTGCCGATGCTGAACCACAAGTACTGGAAGTGTCATCCCGATTGGCTGAACTTCTACGTGGATGACGAGTGGCCGGAGCGCACCTCCAACTCAGTTGATGTATCTATCTGGCTCGATGGATCAGTGGAGCCTCATCCTGGGTTCGAGGAGAAGGCTCTGGCAGCCCTCGGTGATGATGACTGGGCCTGCGTACCACACCCGTCCCGGAGCTGTATCTACCCGGAGGCTGATTACAGTGCAACCCTCACCTGGCGATATGACGGCCCCTCCATCCTCGCCCAAGCCAACCATTACCGTGACTTCCATCCGCCCGGATGGGGCCTGTTTGCAACTGGGGTCAATGTCCGTCGTCATACACCAGAGGTCATCGAACTGTCCCATCTGTGGTGGGACGAGATTCTTAATTGGTCCCACCAAGACCAGTTGAGCCTGCCGGTGTTGCTGAGGCTATGGGAGGGGAAGGTCAAATGGAACACGAGACTGACATGGCACCAGGATTGGATCCTTCATCCGCACGGATAAGCGACGACTTCTATGAAGAGGATGAGCCCCTAGAGAAGGCCATGGAGGCATTCGACAGGAGCCGGAAGCGCATCAGATTACGTCCCGGCGTCACGGTATGTATCGCGTCGCATCCAGCTCGGACTAAGACGTGGTTGCCGATGGCCATCCAAAGTGTCCTTCAGCAGTCCCGCCAGCCTGACGCGATCCTGGTGGTAAATGATGTTGGAGCCAAGGGCGCAGGCTGGACACGTCGTACCCTGCTCCAGGCCGTGCAGACAGAGTGGATTGCTTGGCTCGACTCGGATGACGAGTGGTATCCCGAGCACCTGGAAAAGCTTCTCAACCACGCGTTGGAGACGGGTGCTGTGTATGTCTACTCGTGGTTTGACGGCCCCGACCCGCTTGGTCACTTTGGCCTGAAGTTCAAGCCGTGTACGCCTCACCACACCACTATGGGCCACCTGGTCAAGACCGAGCTGGCCCAACGGGTGGGGTTCCACGACTCGCAGCCCGGCCCATTCAGCAATGAGGACTGGCTGTACATCGTGGGCATTGCCGAGATTGCTTGCCGTGAGAGCCTGATCATGAGTCACTTGCCTGAGAAAACATGGTTGTACCGCCAGGCAGGACAAAACAGCTCGGGGCAGCCCGGACAAGGGGATGCCCGCTAGGTAAGGAGAAAGATCATGGAACCAGATAGGCCGGTGCGATCACATCGAGCACCTAGCACGTTCCCGGTCCGCTTCCTCATGGCCGCCATCATCCTGTTCGTGGCAGCAACCACGTGGGCCATTACGTACCATGCTTCTGCTAAGGAGCAGCCCACCGCTGCCACCCCGGTCGACCTCATCGTGCCCAACCTGTCCGGGGACGAACTCAACGCCTGGTGCAAGGCCCGCGTCGCGGCCGGCACTCAAGGCCTGTCGACCCGGGCGAAGAACTGGCTGACTGACTGTGTGGCGGTGACCAATCCCTTGCCGTCCCCGAGCCCCTCCCCGTCGCCAAGCCCAAGCCCATCACCCTCCCCGTCGCCAAGCCCGTCACCAACCCCCACGACACCCTCACCGACCCCAACCACGCCATCACCGACACCCACCACGCCCAGCCCGTCCCCGTCTCCTAGCCCGGCTGGCTGCCCGGTAGCCGGCACCAACGTGCCCGGTGGAGCTGACCTGTGGGGCGGTTGCTGGCCAGGGCCTGGCAACACTGGCGTCCCGGCCAGCGCGGTGCTAACCGCGTACACCGGGTCATGCACCATCACCGTCGCCGGGACCGTCATTGACCACAAGCTGGTGACTTGCGCAACGCTTGACATCCGCGCGGCCAACGTGGTGATCCAGTTCTCGATGTTCAACGGGACCGACATCACCGACTCGGCCACCTCGTCGGCGTCGTTCACCATCAGCGACTCAACGGTAGTCAACGGTGCGCGGGACCAGTGCTTGTGCATTGGTGACCACAACTTCACCGCACTGCGGGTTGAGGTTCGTGGTGGGAACCGTTCGATGTACTGCGCCCGTACTTGCACGGTCACCGACTCGTGGCTGCACGGCCAGCAGTTGCAGGGCTCGCAGCACGGGTCGGGGCTACGCGAGGAGCAGGGCACCATGGCCACCCACAACGTGTTGGTGTGTGACTTCCCGATCGTGGATGACACCACCACGTTGGGGTGCTCGGCTGACCTGACCGGGTACCCGGACTTCGCACCGATCAAGAACAACACCATCCGGCGCAACCTGTTCCTTGCCTCACCGACTGACAGCTTCTGTGCCTACGGCGGTGCGACCAGCGGTAAGCCGTTCAGTTCAGACCCGACCAACGCCACTAACCAGGTGTTCACGGAGAACGTGTTCCAGCGGGGCGCCAATGGCAAGTGTGGTGCCTTCGGACCGATCACCGACTTCGCCACCGGGCGCACCGGCAACGTCTGGTCTGGCAACGTATGGGATAACGGCGGAGTGGTGAGTCCGGCGTGATGTAGGCGTTAGACTGGAGGGGAAGAGAAGATCCCCCTCCTCCTCCTTGAAGGGGCAGCCCTACCTCCGTCGGGTTGCCCCTTCACCTTTCCTAGGGATGGCCTCATACTGTGTCTTGGAGTCGCCACCAAGATCCAACCCAAGGCTCCATCGAAGGGGAGTCATGAACTTCATCTGTGGGCCATGCAAGGACCGGGAGCACGACAAGTGCCCTGGCGGTAGCTGGTGTGACTGTCACCACCGGGCGCCGAAATGACTGTCACCACGTATCAGGGCTGGGTCAACGACGGGAAGCCGTGGAAGAACTGCCAGCCCATTAACGACTTCATCGCCACCCTGTACCGGCACGGGTACACCGGTCCCACTGCGGGCATCGGGGACCAGTCTCATTTGACCGCCACGCCACCAGAGGACCACTGCCCTTACAGCCACACCCCCTGGCCTGGAGTGCAGCCGTACCCGTTCGTGATGGCCATTGACATCATGGGCGGCGAGGGCCTGGACCTGATTCGACTTGGCGGGCTCATATTCAACGACAAGAACTCGAATGTGCCTGGTACCGAGCCGATCAAATACATGAACTGGACCGACTCGGCCAACAACTGTTTCCATGACTCGTGGCAGCCCAATCACACTCGCTACAACTCCAGCGACCGGGGGCACATCCACATCAGCTTCCGCACTGACTACGTCACCAGCAACCGCATGGCGATTTACGACCCGTACGGCTCTTCCACTGAGGATGAAGACATGCCCTACTTCCTGGCAAGCGACGACAGCCAAAGCATCTATCTGGTGACCGGGGCGACGGCACCCAGCGGCAAGATTGCCGCTTATGGCCTAAGCCTGGATCAGTGGAATGCGCACAAGGCGCTTGGCCTGAAATCGGTCACGCTGACCACGCTGTCTGGGTCTATGTTTGACACCAATCCGCAGCCGTGGCCTGCCGGTGGTGGCGGTTCTGGTCCGGCCCCTTCTCCGGCCAACTACACGATCAATTTGTCCGGAGTTGCAAGTCCCGAGTAATCGTTGCTTACCCAACGATCATGACCCAGACTGGATCATGTGATGCCATACCAGGACCCCCCAAAGGCCCAGCTCACATGGCCTCAGGCCATCGTGGTTCTGGGACTGGCGGCCATGCTCATGACCTCAGTCACTGTACTGGCGCTCAACAACAAAGATGTGGGCGCCATCCTCTCCGCCGTCGGCGGCATCATCCTGGTCGTTGGTGGCCTGTTCGGATACAGCCTGCACAACAAAGTCGACCGGGTTGAAACCATGGCCAACGGCCGTCTCAGTGAGCAGATCGAGTTGAACCAGAAGCTGAACGAGAAGGTTCAGGCCCTGGCGTTGCTCGTGCAACCTCCCCCATTGCCTGACCCCCCGCTACAAACCCCTGACACGGTCGGTCCGACATCAGGAGTTCCGGTGGCTCCCCAGTGACCACCACCCGCCACTACGAGTTCCAGTGCCCCGCTGAGGGCGCGGAACGGGCCCTGCGGACCATGGAGTACCAGTGCGAGCGACACTGGTGGTACACCGACCCTCATGTAGAGACACGTGATCCCGGGTTCAGTTTCGGGTTCACCGTTGCTGCCCGGGATCAGTGGTGGTGTCACTCTAGGGCTATGAAGCTCGCGATGGCGGTGTGCGAGGTACTACAGATTTCCCCGCGTACTTTACCAATCCCCGACTGGTCGTCCCCAGAGCCGCACCATAACCGGGGCTATCAATATCCACGTCGGTAGCGATCCCCAGCATGGCGAGAATCTCGTCACGCTCCTCCTCGCTTAGGCCATGACGCTGGTACTCCCCCTGGACATAGGCGCGAGCCCTCCTGCGCTCCTCCCGCTTGGCCTCCAAAGTTTCTTGGGCTTGCTGTCGGTGGTACTCGGCCTCACTCATCGGGGTAGCTCCCATCGGGGCGCCAGTCACCGCAGCCTGGACAGCGCCACAGGACCTCGCCCTTGAATGGGTGTCGCCAGGACCAGTGCTTGACCCTCACCCAAAGGTGCCGGCGGCCGGTGTGCCCGTCACAGTTGTTGCCCGGCCACAGGTATGGGCTCTCATTCGTCATGGAGATGATCCAATTCGTGTTCGTGGAGAATGTCGACGGCTACCAAGCTGGAGATGCGCTCCTCCTCCTTGGCGTAGTCAGCCTTCGTCTTGCCGGGCTCCGGGAACCAGGGACCGTAGGTCTTGCACTGCTGAGTCACGTGTCGCGCGTCTCCACAATTCCTGCACCGGCTCACGTCGGGTCTCCTGGGTAGTACCTGGACCGCACCTTGGTCGCCTCATGGTTCAATCTGGACCAGGCCAGCTTGCGGTAGGCCCGGGAACCAGGAACGTGGGCGATGGGTTCAGTCGACGGACCGGCCATCAGCTCTTGGAAAGCGCGTTCCTTCTCCAGGAGGTCTAATGACTGTTCTCTCATACGTCGAATTCCAGCCCTGGTCTGTCGATACTGGCCACGGTGGCGTCCGACGTGTTGATAGCGGCGGATGACCTTCTCGTATCGCTGGGATGACGACTGTATCCTCGGAGCCAGGAAGTCCCACAGGATTGCTGGGTTGTACCGGTCGCTCTTCCACCAGTTCACCAATCGTGTCCAGAAGGATGCGACGAAGCCGGATCCACTGGTGTGATTCAAGGTGAACGGTGGCATGAGATGGTTTCGGCCATACATCATGGAGTATGTCCAGAATCTCGCCTGCAAGTACAAGTTTCTCATCACTCATCTCCCAATCCCTTCTCGTGGCTCTAGTTTGGCAATGATGATGTACGCCCCCGGCGTCTCCAGGGAGTCCTCATCCTCGCCGCAGTAGACCTTGGCAAGTCTGGTGTATTCCACTATCAGTGAGTCATCAGCGATGGCCCCCGCTGCCTTCAGTGCGTCCTCTGTGGACCGACACAGCTTGGACAGGTCGGGGTACACGCTGGGGAACGGTCTCTTGTTGAACTTGATCGTCTTGGGTCTGCGGAAGCTGAACACCATCCTGGCGATGATCGGCCCGTCGAGACAGGCGAGCATCTGTCTGGTCAAAACTTCCCGTGCTGCTGCTATGACATCGGAGCGCCAGGGGGCCAGCTTGGGGCTACTGTCCACAATGGTCACAGCACGGTTCGCGTTGCCACGGTTGACGGCACGCTTGCTGCCCTGTGGTGCTGGCTCCCCATACGCTCTAATGATCATCGCTTGCCCCTCCCGGCCAGGACCTCAATCAGGAGCAGCAAACCAAACGCGATCATCAGTGACCCGCCGATGATGTACAGGCCATGACTGATGAGCTGGTTCTGCTCATATGTCACTGAGGTCCACCCCGGTCTGGGCGGTCACCAGGCGCTTGTAGGCCTCCCAGTTCCCTGCCCCAGCCACACCGTCAAATAGACGATCAGACTGTTCCTCGGTGAGACCCAGAAGGTCCCGGGCCCGGCACTCCAGGCCGACGTAGTTTCCCTCCGGGGTGCGCACTGTGTCGGCGTAGCCGAGGTCGTCCAGATCGAAGACGATGGCATCCCCGGCTTCCAGGACGGCATGCCCTGCGAAGCAGAACTTGGTGCCACAGACACCTTCGGGAATGATCGCGTCACTGAATAGGAGACGGTCTTCGCCCCCTTGAGTGAAGTGGAACAGTGCCTCCTTCAGGTTTGCGACAGCGGCCTCGTAATCCTCGTCGTTGTCATATTCCCTGACTCCGGCCCAAATTTCCTGGTCCCATTGGTCCAGATGGTTCTGGATCCGCTGGACCACTCGGCGGATCATGTTAGCGTTCGGCACCGTCTGGCTCCTCTCCTCCGGCAACGCGGAACTCTCGGACACGATATTTGTTAGCGATGTCTCCATGTACGAGTGCAAATGATTCGATGTCAAGTTCCTCAACTTCCCTTCTCTTCATGTAGTGCTTGGTCAGCTCCGGGTTGTCCCGAACCAGGGCCGCCACCGCGTACTTGTCCTTGTACCGGTACGTCACCACCAGCCTGCCGTTGACCAGACCCCCCGTACTGTCCCCCATCTGGTCCTCCAGCTTGGCCCGGAGGTCGGCAGCACGCTGACCCCACGCCATGGCCTGCTCCCTGGCGTCCTGCCAGGCCCCGTACAGGTCACCCTGGACTTCGGTACGGGGCTCATCGTCGTGCTTACCTGGTACTGGCATAGTTAGTTCCTCGGTGCCTGGTTCATGACCTGGGAGATGAGCGTCAGCACGGTATCCCGGCTCACGAATCCCATCACGTTGGTCTGCATCCGGACCCGCATGACCAGCTCAGCCAATCGGGCCTCCTGGACCTTACGGACCCGCTCGAAGGCCTTCGGAACGGCCGCCATGACGGCCCTGGTGGCGATTTCCTGGAGTTCCTGGGTCAGCGCCCTGGTCTCCAACGTACCAAGCCCCAGCTCCCGCCCAAGGGCTCCAAACTCGACCAGGTCGGCCGGGGTGAGACCCGGCACGGGCTCGAACAGGACCGCCTCGACCACGGGTACAGACACTTCTTTACTCACCCTTGTGTTCCCTTCATGAGAAACTTCAACTCGACCCACTGGCGTGGATCCAGGAATGCTGCTCCGAGCAGCCAGCGCCACGGTGGGCACCAGCGGTACAGCCACCAGAAGCAGTCCCGGTACGCCCGGGCGTATTCATGCAACAGGCTCATATCAGTGGCTTCGCTCTTACGTTGGCGGCCTGGTAGTGAGCCTGGGCCAGGCTGATCAGAAGCTGAACCATGGCAACGGTGGCAACGATCTCGTCGTTATCGGTTTCCGATATGTCTTCAAACTCGGTCATCATTTCGGCCACTACGTCCATAGCCTCATCGGCCTTGCGCACATGTTCCTCGCGCCATTCCTGAGTGAGTGGCTTCATCAGAACAGCTCCTCCTGCCCTTCCAGGACCTCGGCCGGGATCGGCCTATTGGACTTCACGCACTTGTTGCAGTACTTGACATCCAGGGGGAGCCCGGTGAGGGACTCCCCCCGCCACACACGCCAACCACGAGCCCGCAACATGTCATCGCTGGGATAGTCGTACGACCAGTCCAGGACAACACCGTGGCAGGTGGCGTAGTTGGTGCAGTACGCGTTCACTCTCCTTCGACCGCCATCTGTGCCTCCGCTTCCTTGATGTCCTTGAGGTCGGCCCCGGTGCCTTCGACGTCAGGTTCCTCTTCAGTGCCGAGGATGCGAGCGCTCTGGCCCTCCCAGGCCGTATCCCAGTCCGCGAAGGCGGCAACAAGCTCATCTTCTTCGTTGTAGAAGCTGAGAACCCTGTTAGAGGAGGTCTCCTCGGTGACCACACCCATGTACTCGGCCTCAACCGAGTAGTACGTAATCCGGCGCCCCTTAGTAATCCAGGCCGTAGTGGCTACGGTGAATGTCTTCACGCGGCGGACCTCTTCTCGATCAGCGGCTGCATCGATTCCATCACATGACACACTTTGCATGTGCCGGTCTCCAGATCGAACCCTTTACGGGTGGCCGACCGGAGAGCGGCTTGTGGACTGGTGCAGATGTGGTACCGGGTGCCACACTTGGAGCAAAAGATCCAGTACTTGGTCCGGTGCTCATCGGCGTCGTAAAACGTATGAAGGTTCATCGATCCCTCTCCCATGTCTCAACGTGCTCTTCGAGAAACTCCAAAATGCAGACGTACATGTCTTTCGGGGTGGCTGAGTGTTCGGCACTGTACTTGCGTCGAAGGAACTCAGCCGGCCGCCAGGACTGCACCTGGCGAACCAGGTAGTTCATGGCCTGGAGGCGGATCACCCTGTCCCGCGCCCTGGTGAGGAGGAGATCATTACGGTGAAGCTCCTCCACCACGTCCTTGCCTTTATGGATCGCCTCCACGATGGTGTCCCGTACCCGTTGGTACGTCTGGGCATCAAGGGGCGTGCGGTCCATTACTCCTCCGTCGTTCCCACGACCCGGCCGGGATTTGGTGGTCACCGACCGGGCCGGGGCCTTGTTGAACGTCCATCAACCTTACCCCCCCATCCCTGGGGATGAGAAGACCCCTAGGCCGCTTCTTGCTCGCGACGTCGAAGCCTGCGACCCTCCTCCACGAGCCGGGCCACGGTCCCCGGGCGGGCACCGATCGTCTCGGCCAGCTTGGTGGTCGAAAACTCACCAGACTCAACCAGCGCCACAGCGGACAGGCGCCGCGTGTTCGCTAACTCGGTCAGGGTGTCCCGCATGATCCTGGTGATCACAGAACTCACCAGCACGATCTTGTTCGGCCCCACCTCCGCATCAATCTGATCCCAGAGCACTTCCTCCCAACTCCGGTCCATTGGTGCCTCCGTTCAGTTCTTGGATTCGGTCGCGTAGCGACTCCACCGTTTCCAGGGAGATATCCCTCCCGTCGGACCAAGCATAAAGATCACCTTCCACCCGTTCAAGACGGAAGCTAGTTGCAGCGCCGCAACTACGCGGCTCTCGGGAAGGGGAGGGCATCAGGTTCCTTTCGTAGCAACGGTGGTACGTGCAACGGGTCATCGACCCAGTCGACCTGTAATGTCAAAATCCTCGCCCGCTTCGCCTTGTCACGGCAATCCACCGTTCCTTTGCTTGTCGGGTGCATGAACGCCACACACAGGTCCGCTCCAGCGGTCACCATGGCTGCGTTACGCAGCGGCCCGGCAGCCTTGCCGTAGTGGACCCAGTCGGCTGGGAATTTGAGGGGCTCCGGCAGTTCCACGCCCAGACGCATCGGGGCGTTGACAGACCACCACTGTTGGGTCTCCTGGTCTGCGCCAGCGCCGTCCCCGTGGATGAACTGGATCTCTCGGTGTCCACCGATGGAGGCGAGGGTCAGGATGTGATCAAGAACCAGGTGCAATCGATTTACATTTATCGTTGATCCGGTCCAGTGTCTCCACCCAGTGGTAATGACTCTCATTCGATGTCTCCGTCGCCCTGGTGTGGTGTGGTGATGGTGGCGATGGTGATGCCCAGAGCTTGAGCAACCACCCGGGTCTTGGACAGCCAGACCTCGTAGCCACGCTCGCCACGGGACACCGTGGAACCGGCCACGCCGGCCATGGTGCCAACCTGTTCAATGGTGAGTCGGCGGCTGAGTCGTTCCTCTCGGATCAGCTCCCAAATAGGGTCTGTCTCGCCCGGTCGGCTTCCAAATTGGTAGCCAAGTTGCCGCCCCTCGGGGAGCTTATCAGACATCATTCATCTCCTCTTTGGGAACAATCTTCAGGTCATATCCAAACGCCTGGAGAATCTTCCGGACAGTTGCCATTGAGACATGTCCCCCACGTTCTCCCTTGGAAATGGTGGAAGATCCACATTCAACGACTCTTGAAAGTTCGTCGATGCCAATTCCATTCTTGACCCGCAGATCATGGATAAAGATCCAGGTCGGATCAACAGCATTGTGATCGAATTCCCCTCGGAATGTTCCCAGGGGTGTGAGATAGTTAGTCTTGACTTTCTCCGACATTTCTTCCTCCGTCAGTCAGCACCCGAAGTGCCAATTCCTTCCGTTCTAGGACACGTGAAATTTGCTCGGGCATGGGCCAACCCAGAGTGATCAACCTGTTGATGGCGGCCATGACCGCAGTCGCCCCCTGGCCTTCCATCACGGCACCGTCCAGCACCTCATCCACAACCTCCCGGAAGCCCTTGTCCTGGGTCAGGAGGGGCTCCAGGGTGTCCAGCACGATGCCCAGAGCCACCCCGGTGATGGTCCACCGGTAGACCTGCGGCATGGTGCGGTCGTCGTTGACGTGCACGTGGGGCTCGGCGCAGTGCTCGGCACAACCTCGCCGCATGAAGTCCTTCATCGGCTTGGAGGTCATGGCCTCCGGTTTGGTGCCAACCATGGCACCCATCTCCCGGATGATGCCGGGGTACCGGGACTCGACCATGAGCACGTACTGGGGGGTGGCTCGCTGTTGGTTCTTCTTGGTGTAGATCTTGCCCTTGAGATCAACAATCCCAGCCATCCATCCCAGCTTCGCTGGTGTGATCATCCTATGTTTCCTTCGCTTCTGCTGATGATCCCTCGTTCGGCCAGGAAGAGAGCCAGCCGGGCCATCTGCTCGGCGGCGTAGGCGGCGTACGTTCCCTCGCCGTAGCACTCGTCGCAGCCCTTCCCCTGCCCCTCACAGGAGGGGCAGGGGGTATCGCTAGACGGTGACGGGTGCATTGAACCGGCTCAGATGGCCGCTGAAGGCCTTACGGGCCTCGCCCCAGGTGTCGCCCTCGTCCTGGGACGTCTGGGCCTTCTGGAGCGCGTCAATGGCGTTCTGGGGGATGCTCAGGCCCAGGCTGTCGTAGTCCACCTGGTCAGCGGGCTGGCCCTCCTGAAGCGAGAGCATGCCCGCGCTGGCTCCGAGGCGGATCAGCACATGGCCGACCAGACACCCGGGCTGAGTCCCGTGCAGGTACTGACAGATGGTGCCCTGGGGGACATAGACGAAGTCCTCTCCCTTGGCCCGCACTGCTTCATCTAAAACGTCCGCAACCTCGGTTACGGTCACTTCTCGCATGATCTTCCTCCCTCTCCCCGGGGGTACATCCCCCTGGTCTCCACGATACATGCTAGGGACGCCGCTGACCAGG